>Ga0228535_1002790_pt1 | contig 15105 bp, 9 predicted proteins | sample SJ1metagenome_FD_168457 | JGI IMG/M metagenome (GOLD analysis project Ga0228535, IMG submission 168457) | Enriched culture of PCE-dechlorinating microbial communities from Ithaca, New York, USA - SJ1 | ecosystem: Engineered > Modeled > Simulated communities (microbial... > Unclassified | place... | reverse complement strand
TCCTTCCGGGAGATCGCGAGGGATTCCCCCCGAAGCCACAGCACCGCAAAAAAGAGTGCCACCGCGAGAACGAAGCGGAGCGCCAGGAATTGTCCTTCCGGAACGACCTGCAGTACCCATTTGCTGACCGGGTAGTTCACCCCCCAGAGCAGCGCCGCCGCGGCGGCGCTTGCGCCTCCCGACAAGCCGTCCCTTCGAGAAGCCGTTGCCATGAAGACCATCGTCCCTTCGTGGTAGGATGGTCCAGAAATACGCCCGAATCCATTCTACTTCCAGAGCCACTTTGCGTTTTTTCCGCAGGACCACCGGGAGGTGTTGCCCGTGCACTGGCTCACGCTTGAACGAAACGACGCCGACGCCCTGATGAAGCAGCTCTACCGCCAGCTCCGCCACGCCGTTCTGGAGGGGCGCCTGGAACCGGAGGAGCGGCTCCCCTCGTCCCGGGAGCTGGCCCGCCAGCTCGGCGTGTCCCGCAACGTGGTCCTCGAGGTGTACGAACAGCTCGCCGCCGAGGGATACGTCGCGCCGCGCCGCGGCTCGGGGACCTTCGTCGCGCCGGGCGCCCGCTACGGCCTTCCCCGGAACGACGCCCCGTCCTCCGGTTCCTCCTCCGAGGCCGGTGCCGAGGCCGACCTCGTGGATTTCCGCACCGGCGTTCCCCTTCTCCGGGAGATTCCCTGGAAGGCCGTGGCCAGGTCGTTCCGCCGGGTTTGCGACCGGACACCCTCCAACGCCTGGGGATACGGTGCGCCCGAGGGGACACCGGCCCTCCGGGAGTCCCTCGTGCGCTTTCTCGCCCGCTCCCGGGACATCTCCTGCTCGCCCGGGGACCTGGTCATCACCAACGGTGCCGCGGAGGCGCTTTGCATCACCGCTCTCCTTCTCGCCCGGCAGGGCAAAACCCTCGTCGTCACCGAGGATCCGGTGCACCTCCATTTCCAGCAGACGCTGCGCCTCGCCGGGGCGGAGCTGTACCCCCTCTCCGTGGATGAAGCGGGACTACGCACGAACGAACTGCCCCGGAACGTTCGCCCCGGAGCGGTCTTCCTCACTCCCTCGCACCAGTTTCCCCTGGGAGGGACCCTCTCCGTCCAGCGGCGCATCGACCTCGCCGCCTACGCGGCGGCCACGGAATGTCTCCTCATCGAGGATGACTACGAGAGCGAGTTCCGCTTCGAGGGTCTGCCCGTGAGCTCTCTGCGGGAGCTTGTCCCGTCCGCGACGGTGTACATCGGCTCCTTCAGCAAGATTCTCTCCCCCGCCCTCCGCCTGGGCTACGCCATCGTTCCGTCGCATCTCGGGGAGGATTTCCGGCGGATCAAGTACGACGTGAGCAACCACACCTCCTCGATGGAGCAGCGGATCGTGGCGGACCTGCTCGACGAGGGAGTGGTGGAGCGACACATCGCCCGGATGAAACGCTTCTATCGGGAGGGACGGAAGCGGCTCGTCCGAAACCTGGCCGACGCCTTTCCCGGACGGCACGAGATCGGGAGTGCCGGGGCCGGGGCCGGGCTGCACCTGGTGGTACGCTTTCCCGGCCTCGTCTTCGACGCGGAGCGTTGTTCCCGCATCGAGGCCAGGGGTGTGCGGATCCATCCCGTGGAGGGGCACGCGATCCGCAAGGGGCATTACGGGGAGTGGGTCATCCTCGGCTACGGCAACCTTTCCTTCGGTGCCATGGACGAGGGTGTCGCACGTCTTCGGGCCGCCCTGGACGCGGAGATGGCCTGAGACGGCGGGAGCGGAAAACGGAACGGCAAACGGGGCGAAACGCGCCTCAGCGTGAAGGTGGGGGAGTGGAAAAGGAAAAAGGAAGACAGGGGAAAGTAAAAAAACGCGCAAAAAAGTGAACCAAGAGACGCAACGGCAAGGCGACAAGCGGGCACGCGGGGAAACGAAAAAGCCTCTCCGGCGGAAACGCACGTGTCGCCGGAGAGGTCGCATTTTCTCTGTCTCAGGGCTTCAGGAGTTCCGGGGCACCTCAGGAAATGCGGAAGAGGCTGTCCAGGATGGTGCCGTCCCGGTATTCGATGAGCGCCACCACGTTCTCCGGTTTCGGGTCGGGAAGGGGAGCTTCCTCGGCCTTTCCCGTCAGGGCCTCCACCTCGGCCTTGAGGTCGGCGATCTCCTTGACGGGGAGCTTCGCCTTCCGGGCCGCCTCGCGCAGGTCCGTCCGGAGGGGATTGATGCAGATGCCCCGTTCGGTGACGATGGCGTCCACGGTCTCGCCGGGGGTGACCACGGCGCGCACCGCATCCTTGATGGAGCAGACGCCTCCCCGGAAGGAGGGAAGGACCACCACGGAGAGCTTGGCTCCCGCGGCGGTGTCGCAGTGCCCTCCCGAGGCGCCCCGAAGAACGCCGTCGTGGCCGGTGAGAACGTTCACGTTGAAGCTCGTGTCCACGTCCAGCGCCGCCAGAACGACCACGTCCAGGTCGTGCACCACGCATCCCCGGTTCAGGGGATTGGCGTACCAGGACTGGTCGATCTCGATGTGGTTGCGGAAGCGCACCAGGGAGTCCTGCACGGCGGCGTCGAAGCTCTGCACGTCGTAGAGGGCGTCGAAAAGCCCCTCTTCGAGCATGGACGCCATGTATCCCGTGATGCCGCCGCATCCCCAGCTTCCCCTGATGCCCTTCTCCCGCATGTAGTCCCGCACGTAGGCTGCCACGGCGAGGCTCGCGCCTCCCGCCCCGACCTGGAAGGACACCCCCGGGGCCAAAAGCTCCGAGGCCCGGAGGAGCCGGTAGGCGTCGCGGGCGATCTTCAGGTCCACGGGGTTCCGGGTGATTCGGGCGGAGCCGGAGGCGATCTTGCCGGGATCGCCCAGGTTGTCCACCACCACGATCTGGTTCACCAGGTACTGGGGGATGGAGATGTGCGTCAGGGACGAGGGCATCAGGTTGTCCGTCACGGCGATGACGTGGCGGGCGTGGCGGGCGTCGGTCTGGGCGTACCCCAGGGAGCCGCACGCCGAAGGCCCCAGCGCGCCGGTCAGGTTTCCCCGCTCGTCGCAGGCGGGGGCGGCTAGAAAGGCCACGTCGATGGCGATGCTCCCCTCCTCGATGGCCCGGGCGCGTCCGCCGTGGCTGCGGATCATCACGGGAACGGGCACCTCTCCCCGGGAGATGGCCTTGCCCACCTTGCCGCGCACCCCCGAGGTATGGATCCGGCTCACCACACCTCGGCGCACGTAGTCCGCCACGCATTCGTGGGCGTCGGTGAGGGAGCTGGGAGCGAGGCAGAGGTTCTTCAGCCCCATGCGTTCGCACTCCGCGAGCACCAGGGGCAGCACGGCGTCGCCGTTTCGGAGGTGGTGGTGGAACGAGAGGGTCATGCCGTCCGCGAGTCCCGCCCGCTCCATGGCGGCCCGCAGAGAGGGTGCCACCTTGGATCTCCGGGGCGATTCTCCCCGGAGGGGAGGCAGGATCCGGGGGACCATATCTCCCGCCTCAAGGCGCGCCCAGGGTCCGCGATAGGGCAAAAGCGGCCCGATTCCGGGCAGTTCCGACGGGACGGGACGCCCCGCGGCGTTGACGAGCATCTTCATGTCACTCCACCTCCAGTTCGACCAGGCGGGCCATGTCCAGCGTGTGCCGCGCCCGACGCACCACCGGCGCGTCCACCATGCGTCCGTCCACGGAGACCACGCCCCGCCCCTCCCGCTCCGCCGCTGCTGCGGCCTCGACGATGCGCTCCGCCGCGGCCACTTTCTTCGCGTCGGGCACGAAGGCCCGGTGAATCCAGGAAATCTGCCCGGGATGAATGGCCGCCTTGCCGGTGAAGCCGAGCCCCACCACGCGGCGGGTCTCCTCCAGGAGTCCCTCGTTGTCGTTCACGTCGGCCCAGATCGTGTCGAAGGCATCGATGCCAGCCGCCCGCGCCGCAAGGGCCACCAGGCTCCGGGCGACGAAAAGTTCGTCTCCCTCCCGGGTTTTCTCCACGCCCATGTCCGCGGTGAGATCCTGTCCGCCCAGGGTGAGGGCGGTGACCCGGGGCGAGCAGGTCGCGACGGTCCCGGCCTCGGCGATGCCCCGGGCGGTCTCCAGCATGGCGTGGATCTTCACCGTTCCCGGCTCCATGCCGTTTTGCTCTTCAATCTCCGCGAGCAGTGTCTCCGCGGCGCGCACGTCCTCCGGAGAGGAGCACTTGGGAAGGCGGATCGCGTCGGGGCGGCAGGGGACGACGCGGCGCAGGTCCTCCGCGAAGAAGGGGGTGTCCGCGCCGTTCACCCGCACCGTGACGAGCATGTCCCCGAAGTCGAGGGTCCGCAGAAAGCCGCAGACGAGGTGCCGCGCCGCGTCCTTTTCGGAAAGGACTACCGCGTCCTCCAGGTCGAGGAGAATGCTGTCGGCCCCGAAGACGGATGCCTGCTGGATCATGCCCGGATTGTTGCCCGGAATGTAGAGCATGGACCGCACTACTGCCTTGGACATGCCGCATCCTCCTCCCTGCTTGCGCGCTCCAGAGCCGTGTCCAGCCTGGCTCGGAGGGTCACTTCCAATGCCCCCTGGTCCTGGATGGTCACGGTCGCGCCGGAAATGCCGAGGCTGTCGAGCACATCGTTCACGAGGCCCCGGGTCCGTCCGGCGAAGAAGGTGGCTCCCGCGCCGCGGTGGTCGAGCTCCCGAGTTTCCGAGGGAGCCACCGAGACGAGGCAGTCCGAGGACTCCAGCGTTCCCGCCTGGGCGGGTCGTCGGAGCATGGCCATATCGATCATCTCCTTGCAGTCGAAAAAGGCGCGGGAGAGCCCCCTCCGGAGGGGACTCGGAGACGCTCTCCCGCGCAGGAAGCATCGCGGTCCGGGAGGAACTCCGCGACGCGATGAGGTGTGGCTACATGGATTCCACGACGGACCGGGCGAAGCGGGAGCAGCTCACTTCCTGGGCACCCTCGCGCTGGCGGGCCAGATCGTAGGTGACGACGCCCCGGCTGATGCTCCGCTCGAGTCCCGTCACCACCAGATCCGCCGCCTCCTGCCACCCCAGGTGCTCCAGCATAAGCACCGCCGAAAGGATGAGCGAGCCCGGATTGATCTTGTCCTGCCCGGCGTACTTGGGGGCCGTGCCGTGGGTGGCTTCGAAGAAGGCGATCTCGTCGTTCATGTTCGCTCCGGGAGCCAGTCCCAGACCGCCCACCGCCGCGGCGAGGGCGTCGGAGATGTAGTCCCCGTTGAGGTTCGCCATGGCGAGCACGCTGTACTCGCTGGGGCGCAGGAGGATCTGCTGGAACATGGCGTCGGCGATGCGGTCCTTGACGACGATCTTTCCCGCGGGGACCTTGCCGCCGAAGTCCTTCTCCACCTGCTCCTCCGTGACGCACCGGTCGCCGAACTCCTGGGCGGCCACCTCGTATCCCCACTTGCGAAAGGCGCCTTCGGTGAACTTCATGATGTTCCCCTTGTGGACCAGCGTCACCGAGGGAAGGTTGTGGTCGATGGCGTAGCGGATCGCCATGCGCACCAGCCGCTTCGTTCCCGTGACGGAGATGGGCTTGATGCCGATGCCCGAGTCGTTGCGGAATCCCGTGGCCCCCATCTCCTCCTTGAGGAAGCGGATCACCTTGAGACAGTCCGGCGTTCCCTCTTCCCACTCGATGCCCGCGTAGAGGTCCTCCGTGTTCTCCCGGAAGATGATCATGTCCACGTCCTGGGGGCGCTTGAGCGGCGCGGGAACGCCGTCGAACCAGCGCACGGGGCGGACGCAGGCGTACAGGTCGAGTACCTGGCGGAAGGCCACGTTGAGGCTCCGGAAGCCGCCCCCCACGGGTGTGGTGAGGGGACCCTTGATGCCGAGGCGGAAGTAGCGGAGCGCCGCGAAGGAATCGTCGGGAATGGCCGTGCCGTAGAGGTTCATGGCCTTTTCGCCGGCGAAGATCTCCCACCAGGCGAGGCGGCGTTTGCCGCCGTAGGCTTTTGTCACCGCCGCGTCGAGAACGCTCTTCATTGCGGGGGTGATGTCCACGCCCACGCCGTCCCCCTCGATGTAGGGCACGACCGGCTCGTCGGGCACACAGAGCGTGCCGTCGCGAAAGTCGATGCGGTCACCCCGCTCGGGTTCTGCGTAGTGCTTCAGTTCCAGATCCGCAAATCTTCCCATGGTTGATCTCTCCTCCTCGTGCTCTTTCTCTGGTGTGCGTCCCCGGGGCAGCGGGGAGCGTCGGTGATGCGCCCTTGCCGCGTGTTCTACGCAAACGGCGGAAGGCCGTTTTCGTACCGGAAATGCCCGCGTCGCCGGGAGAACGCTCCCGGAGCGGAAGCCTCGTTCCGCGTGCGTCGCGGACTCTAGGCACCCCGGGCGAGGCGCACCGCGTTGAGCTTGCCTCCAGTCCGGATGATCTCCAGATCTTCCTCGGCCACGGGGGTGGTGCAGCGCATGTCCTTCCCCTTCGTCTCGTTGCGCACGGCAAAGCTCTCCTCGGCCCGCACCGCGGCGGTGCGCAGGGAGAGACGGTCCCCCTGGTCCAGTGCGTCGTAGTCTGAGGGGTCCACGAAGACCAGGGGCAGAATGCCGAAGTTGACCAGGTTCGCCAGGTGGATGCGGGCGAAACTCTTCACCAGCACGGCCTTCACGCCCAGGTAGCGCGGCGCCAGAGCCGCGTGCTCCCGGCTCGACCCCTGACCGTAGTTGGCGCCTCCCGTCACGAAACCGCCTCCCGAGGCGAGCGCCCGGTCGGGGAAGGTGGTATCCACCACTTCGAAGACGTGCCTGGAGATGGCGGGGATGTTGGAGCGGAGCGGAAGCACCTTTGCCCCGGCGGGCATGATGTGGTCCGTGGTGATGTCGTCCCCCACCTTGAGGAGCACTTCTCCCTCCAGAATCTCCGGCAGGGGCGTCATGGCGGGGAGAGGGGCGATGTTGGGGCCCCGGCGGATGGTCACCTTTTCCGGCTCCGCGCTGGGGGCGACGAAGCGGCTGTCGTTCAGGACGAGCTGTTCCGGCAGTTCGAACCGGAAGGGAGGGAGCCCCAGCTTCGCCGCGAGTTCCCGAGGGTCCGTCAGCGTTCCCGTCAGGGCCGACGCGGCGGCTACCTCGGGGCTCACCAGATAGACCTGGCCCGTCTTGTGGCCGCAGCGGCCGAGGAAGTTTCGGTTGATCGTCCGGAGGGACACGCCCTCCGTGGGCGGTGCGAAACCCATGCCGATGCAGGCGCCGCAGCTCGATTCGAGAATGCGCACTCCCGCGGCCACCAGAGCGCCCAGATGTCCCCGACGCTCCGCCTCGAGAATCACCTGAATGCTGCCGGGGGAGATACCCGCGCTCACCGAAGGTGTGACGGCCCGCCCTTTCAGCAGATGGGCCACGGCGGCGATGTCCCGGAGGGAGGAATTCGTGCAGGAGCCGAACATGATCTGATCCACGGGAAGCCCGGCGAGTTCCCGCACCGGCACCACCCGGTCGGGCTGGAAGGGCTGGGCCACCAGCGGCTCCAGGGTGGAGAGGTCGATGTCGAGCACCTCGTCGTAGACGGTGTCCGCGTCGGCGGTGATCTCCACCCACTGGTGCTCGCGCCCCTGGGCGCGGAGCCATGCCCGGGTCACGTCGTCGCTGGGGAAGAGGGACGAGGTCGCCCCCGTCTCGGCCCCCATGTTCGTGATGGTGGCCCGGTCGGGGACCGAAAGCCCCGCCACGCCGGGGCCGCCGTATTCCAGGATGCGCCCCACGCCTCCCTTGACGGTGAGGCGGCGGAGTACCTCCAGGACAACGTCCTTGGCGGAGACGAAGGGGGCGAGTTCTCCCGAGAGGCGCACCAGGGTGATCTTCGGCAGCGGCGTGTAGAACGGTTCTCCCGCCATGGCGAGGGCCACGTCCATGCCGCCCGCGCCGATGGCGAGCATGCCCACGCCCCCGGCGGTGGGCGTGTGGGAGTCGCTGCCCAGAAGGGTCTTGCCCGGCCTGGCGAAGCGCTCCAGGTGCACCTGGTGGCAGATGCCGTTCCCTGCGGGGGAGAAGAGCATGCCGTATCTGGCCGCCACGTCCTGGAGATAGCGGTGATCGTCGGGATTGCGGAAATCCTCCTGAATCATGTTGTGGTCCACGTAGCTCACGGAGAGCTCCGTCCGGACCTTCTCCACGCCGATGGCCTCGAACTGGAGGCAGGCCATGGTGCCCGTCGCGTCCTGGGTCAGGGTCTGATCGATGTGGATGCCCACGCGGCTTCCGGTTTTCGCCTCGGGCTGTTCCAGCTCGACCAGATGGGTCTGAAGAATCTTCTGTGCCACGGAAAAACCCATGTCGTTTCCTCCCCTTCGTATGCCTCTCGTTTTTGCTGCGTCTCCGCTTGCGGAGAGCCCGATGCTCTCCGGCCCTTTCTTTTCCCCGGCGAAGGAGCGTTCCGACGCGGGAGCTTCCCCGTCGCCTGTCTCCGGCCGCACGTTTTCGTTCCGGCTCTTCCGGCTCTGTCTCGTGTTCCCCCGCCCGCCGGAACATCTTTCTTCGCCGACCTCGTTCATCCTGTTCCAACGCACACCGTATTTCCGTCGCCACCCCCTCCCGCACTTCCGTTCCGCGCCGCAGTGTGCTTTCTCCCGCGTCTTACCCGGCTGTGGCATCGCAGCCTTTCGCGTCGCGTTTCCGGGGTTTTCCCGAAACGTCCCCCCTGTTGCGAAGTGCATGTCCCCGGGGGCAAAAAATTGTCTATAATTTTTTGATCTAAACATATAAAAACATTGTATTTTAGAATGTTCGGTTTTTAGCAGCTTGATTGATGGGTACGAAAAAAGGGCCTCGCGGATGAGGCCCCCTGGGCACGACGCTGCGTTCCTTCCTGTGGCATTCGACTTTCTCGGTGCCCGCGTCGACGGGAAGATGCGCGTCCCCAAGCGGGCATCCGATCTCCGCGGAATGCCGCTCTTCTCGTCGTCAGGCCGGTCTCCTGGCTCCCCTTCATCCTCCATCCGCGCCTTCCCGGTTCCGAAATGGCCGGAACCAGTGGCTTCGCGGTTTCGTCGGGGTTACAGTGGCGGGTCCGCGCCGGTCTTTCACCGGACTTCCCGAGCACCTGACGTCGTTTGATTGTATGCCGATACGGCAGCGTGCGGTTATTGTGGCAATGTTGCTATGGCGTGTCAAGTCAAAGACTAGTGAAATTTTTCTGCTCAATTCAAGAGGTCTGGCGGATCGTTCCAAAGACTCTCTTTTTCTCCTGCCGTCCGGCCCGGCGGAGCGGTGCCCGAATCCGCAGGCTCGTGCGGAAACGCCACGGGCGATGCCGTGCGAACAGCGGCAACAGCAGCGAAGGACTGTGTCCCGGAAGTTTTCTGTGCGGGGGTGCCTTTCGTCAGCCTCCCGAACCGGAATCTTCCCGGCCGATGCCTGTTCAATCACCAGCAATCGCCGCACTGCCTTCGTCTTCATGAAGACGTCGCCCCTGTTCGTCATGGGTGACATGTTCATCGTCCCGCTCAGGGGTGATACGCTTCCTGTCCGGTTGCAGGCAAAATGCGTCGTGCCTTGACACGATTCCCTGAAAAAGCGTAGGATGTTCCGGACAAGTGAAACAAAAGCTTGCAGATGCACGGGAATCCGGTGAAAATCCGGAACGGCCTCGCCACTGTAACCGGGACGAACCCGCACAGGTCACTGAAGGCGACTTCGGGAAGACGCGGAAGTAGGATGAACGGGAGTCAGGAGACCGGTCTGCGGGTACAACTCAGGTCTGCGCGGGCGGACGCCGTTGGAAGAAGAGGGAGGACTCCCTCTGAAATGTTGTTGTGCAGGGCCGCCGCGAAAGGGCGGCCTTTTTTCGTCCGCCCGGGCGTCGGCTCCGGAGATCTCTGAAGACGAGTCGCTCAGGAAGGATGTTGTGTATGGACAGAGAAGAGCAGGTGCGAACTGAAACGAGTCCTCCCGTTTCCTTCGAGGAATTTCCCTCCGTCTCCTACGAGGAGTGGCGGAAGGAAGCGGAGGCGGCCCTCAAGGGTGCTCCCTTCGAAAAACGTCTCGTCACGCGGACCTACGAAGGCATTTCCCTCCAGCCGCTCTATCTGGAGGAGAACGCGCCGCTCTCCGGGCAGGCGGAGACGTTCCCCGGCGTGGCGGATTATCTGCGCGGCACGGATCCCCTGGGCTACGTCCGGGGCGGATGGGCCATCGCCCAGAAGTGCGGCGACGCTCTTCCGGAACGGACCAACGCACTTCTCCGGGAGGAGCTGGCCTCGGGTGCCACGGCGGTCCACATCGCCCTCGACGGGGCGACCCTCCGCTGCCTGGACGTGTCGGACGAGGGGTGTCCCTTCGAGGACGAGGGGGGCGTCTCTCTCGCCACGCTGCGCGATATGGACGCGCTGCTGGATGGCGTGGAGCTGCGCGGACGGGAGGTGCATCTCTACAGTGGCGAGTCGACGGCGCCGATTCTGGCGCTCTTCGCCGCACGGCTTCGCGCCCGGGGCGAGGCGGCCCTGCTGGAGGAGATCTCCGGATGCATCGGAGCGGATCCGTTGGGGGCGCTGGCGCTGGACGGAACCCTTTCCTGCCCCCTCGACGTGCTCTACGACGAAATGGGGCTGGTGATCCACTGGGCGAAAATGCGCATGTCTCGCCTGCGGACCGTCATGGTCCGCGGCGACGTGTACCACGAGGGCGGCGGAAGTGCCGTCCAGGAGCTGGGCTGCGCCATGGCGACGGGCATCGCCTACGTGCGCGCCCTGCTGCGCCGCGGCTTTGACGTGAACACTGCGGCGGCGCAGATGCGTTTCTGCTTCTCCCAGGGAGCGAACTTTTTCATGGAGATCGCCAAGCTGCGGGCCGCCCGGATGCTCTGGGCGCAGATCGTCCAGGCTTTCGGAGGAAGCGGGGACGCCTGTCGGATCGACCTCTTCGCGAGCACCTCCCGCTTCACCGCAACGATCTACGATCCCTACGTGAACGTTCTGCGCGCCTCCACCCAGGCCTTCTCGGCGGTGGTGGGAGGAGTGAAGGGCATGCACGTGGGGTGGTTCGACGAGGCGATCCGCCCTCCCGAGGGACTGTCCCGCCGCATCGCCCGGAACATGCAGCTCCTTCTCCGGGACGAGTTTCACCTGTTGCAGCCCCTGGATCCCGCGGGGGGCTCCTGGTACGTGGAGGCGCTGACGCAGCAGCTCGCGGAGCGGGCCTGGGATTGCCTGCAGCGCATCGAGGCCGAGGGCGGCATGGTGCAGGCACTCCAGTCCGGCCTGGTGCAGCGGGAGATCGGGGGAGTCTTCGCGGAGCGCCTGAAGAATCTGGACTTCCGGACGGACCGGGCCGTGGGGGTGAACATGTACGCCAATCTCTCGGAGACGCCGCTTCCTCTTCCCAAGACGGACCGGGCGGCGGTGCGGGAGAGCCGGCGGAGGGCCGTTGCGGCCTATCGGGAGCTGATGGACGACCTGTTCCGCCGGGAGCGTCTGGGGGTGCTTCTCGACCAGGTGAGCGGGCCTCCCGGCGCGTTTCTGGATGCCCTCGTCGAGGCGTTTCTCGCGGGAGCCTCGCTGAGCGAGGTGCGGGAGGTGCTGGACGACGGCTTTTCCGGGGATGTCGTGGTCTCGCCTCTCCGTCCCCACCGGTGGACCGAGAAGTACGAGGCCCTGCGGCGGCGCACCGAGGAGGCCGCGGCGCGCACCGGCAGGACGTTCCGGGTGTTTCTGGCGAACATGGGCCCTCTCGCGCAGCACAAGGCCAGGGCCGATTTCAGTGCCGCCTTCATGGAGGTGGCGGGCTTTCAGGTGCTTCGTAACGACGGGTTCGCCACGGTGGAGGAGGCCGTGCAGGCCGCGGCGGCGTCCGAGGCGGAGGCGGCGGTGCTCTGTTCCACCGACGAAACCTATCCGGAGCTGGTGCCGCCTCTGGCGGCGGGCATCAAGGCCGCCCGGCCGGACATGGCGGTGCTTTTGGCGGGAGCTCCCGCACCGGAGCACAAAGAGGACTACGTCCGGGCCGGAGTGGACGAGTTCATCCATCTCAGGGCGAACTGTTACGCCGTTCTCGACGCGCTCCTGAGAGCAAGGGGGATCTGCTGATGTACGCGAAGCCCGATTTCTGCAGCATTCCCTTCCGCAAGGACGGGCCGGAGCAATCCGCCGGCTTCGAGACGTGGAAGGCCGAAGTCGAAAAGGCGTCGGGGGAATCCCTGGAATCCCTCGCCCTCCGCACCATGGAACAGATCGACGTGAAGCCCCTCTACACGGCGGAGGATCTCCGGGGCATGTCCCATCTCGGCTACGGAGCGGGATTGCCGCCCTTTCTGCGCGGACCCTATCCCACCATGTACGTCACGCGTCCCTGGACAGTCCGCCAGTACGCGGGATTTTCCACCGCGGAGGAGAGCAACGCCTTCTATCGCCGCAATCTCGCGGCGGGACAGAAGGGGCTCTCCATCGCCTTCGACCTGGCCACGCACCGGGGCTACGACTCGGACCACCCCAGAGTCGTGGGGGACGTGGGCAAGGCTGGAGTCGCGGTGGACTCCATTCTCGACATGGAGATTCTCTTCTCGGGCATTCCTCTGGGGCAGATGTCCGTGTCCATGACGATGAACGGGGCCGTTCTTCCCGTCATGGCCTTCTACATCGTGGCGGCGGAGGAGCAGGGGGTGAACAGAGCCGATCTGAGCGGCACCATCCAGAACGACATTCTCAAGGAGTTCATGGTGCGCAACACCTACATCTACCCTCCGACGGCGTCCATGCGCATCATCGGCGACATCTTCGCCTACACCTCCCGGAACATGCCCAAGTTCAACAGCATCAGCATCTCCGGCTACCACATGCAGGAGGCGGGCGCCACGGCGGACATCGAGCTCGGCTACACCCTGGCGGACGGTCTCGAGTACATCCGCACCGGGCGGGAGGCGGGGCTCGACATTGACGACTTCGCGCCCCGGCTCTCCTTCTTCTGGGCCATCGGCAAGAACTACTTCATGGAGGTGGCCAAGATGCGGGCCGCCCGGATGCTCTGGGCCAAGATCGTGCGGCAGTTCAATCCGAGAAAGGCCAAATCCATGGCGCTCCGCACCCACAGCCAGACCTCCGGATGGAGCCTCACCGCTCAGGACCCGTTCAACAACATCGCCCGAACCTGCATCGAGGCCATGGCGGCGGCGCTGGGGCACACCCAGTCGCTGCACACGAACGCCCTGGACGAGGCCATCGCGCTGCCGACGGACTTTTCCGCCCGGATCGCCCGGAACACCCAGCTGTACATCCAGGACGAGACGAGCGTGTGCAAGGTCATCGATCCTTGGGGCGGCTCCTACTACGTGGAGAGCCTCACGGACCAGCTCATGCGCCGCTCCTGGGCGCACATCCAGGAAGTGGAGCAGCTGGGGGGCATGGCCAAGGCCATCGACACTGGGCTTCCCAAGATGCGCATCGAGGAGGCCGCGGCCCGGCGCCAGGCCCACATCGACTCGGGCCGGGAGAGCATTCTGGGGGTCAATGCCTTCAAGCTGGCCCAGGAGGACCCCATCGACATCCTGGAGGTGGACAACTCGGCGGTCCGGGTGGCACAGATCCGGCGGCTGGAAAAGCTCCGGGCCGGACGTGACCCCGAACGGGTGCGGCGGTGTCTCGATGCCGTCACCCGCTCCATGGAGACCGGCGAGGGCAATCTCCTCGAACTGGCGGTGGAGGCGGCCCGGGCCCGGGCGAGCCTTGGGGAGATCTCCGACGCCGTGGAGAAGGTCTGCGGGCGCCACAAGGCGGTGGTGCGCTCCATCTCGGGCATCTACAGCAGCGAGTTCGCCGACGAGGATGTCATCGCGGAGGTGCGGCGGATGACCGAGGAGTTCGAGAAGCGCGAAGGGCGGCGTCCCCGGATCCTGGTGGCGAAGATGGGGCAGGACGGGCACGATCGAGGGGCCAAGGTGGTGGCCACGGCCTACGCGGACATGGGGTTCGACGTGGACGTCGGCCCTCTCTTTCAGACGCCCGAGGAGACCGCCCAGCAGGCAGTGGACAACGACGTGCACATCGTGGGCATGAGTTCTCTCGCGGCGGGACACAAGACGCTGCTTCCCCAGCTCGTGGAGGAGCTGGAAAAGCGCGGGCGCGGGGACATCATGGTTATCGTGGGCGGCGTCATTCCGCCCCAGGATTACGAATTTCTCCGGCAGCACGGCGCGGCGGCGATCTACGGTCCCGGCACGGTCATTCCCGCGGCGGCGAGGGAGATGCTGGAAATCCTCGACAGGCGTCTCGACGCGACGAGGGACTTCTGAGAATGCACGACGAAACCTACAGGCCGGACTGGGTCCCCGAGGACGCGGGCTCCCAGTTCGCCTGCCGGGTCATGCGCGGGCGCGAAGGCGTGCGGGACGGGGCCGGTCCCGCTTCTTTCCCCGCCGCACCGCCCTCGGCGAGGCGGTTTTCCCTGGATGACTACGAGGCGGGGGTCCTCGCGGGAGACCGGATGATTCTCTCCCGGGCGATCACGCTCGTCGAGAGCAACGCGCCTCGCCATTTCGAGCCCGCCCAGGAGCTGGTCCGGCGTCTTCTGCCCCACACGGGGGAGACGACCCGGGTGGGTATCACGGGTGTTCCCGGAGCGGGCAAAAGCACCTTCATCGAGGCGCTGGGATGTCTGCTCTGCGACCGGGGGCACCGGGTGGCGGTGCTCGCCGTGGATCCGAGCAGCTCCGTCTCGGGGGGAAGCATCCTGGGCGACAAGACCCGCATGGAGCTGCTCTCCCGACATCCCCGGGCCTTCATACGCCCCTCGCCCTCCGGAGGAACCCTCGGAGGAGTCACCCGGAAGAGCAGGGAGACGCTGCTTCTCTGCGAGGCCGCGGGGTACGACGTCGTTCTGGTGGAGACCGTGGGCGTCGGCCAGGGGGAGACCACGGTGCGCTCCATGGTGGACTTTTTCCTGGTACTGGTGCTCACCGGCGCCGGCGACGAACTTCAGGGGATCAAGAAGGGCGTCATCGAGCTTGCCGACGCGATTCTGGTCAACAAGGCCGACGGGGACAACCGTCGGAACGCTCTCGTCGCCCAGGCCGACTACAATCAGGTTCTCCATTACCTGCGGCCCGGAACGGAGGGATGGACCACCCGGGCCTACACCTGCTCCGCCCTGACGGGGGAGGGAATCGCGGATATCTGGGCGGTGGTCCTCGAGTTCCGGCGGCTGGTGCGGGAATCGG
>Ga0228535_1002789_pt1 | contig 15110 bp, 16 predicted proteins | sample SJ1metagenome_FD_168457 | JGI IMG/M metagenome (GOLD analysis project Ga0228535, IMG submission 168457) | Enriched culture of PCE-dechlorinating microbial communities from Ithaca, New York, USA - SJ1 | ecosystem: Engineered > Modeled > Simulated communities (microbial... > Unclassified | place... | reverse complement strand
CCGCCGCCCGGCGTCTGGTTCCCGCCACGCTTACGAAAATTGTTCAGGTCGACGGCCGGGCGGTGGAGGTGATGCCGGATGGAACGGTCTTTACGCATCGCCCGCCCGTTTATCCCTGAAAAAAAACCGCCGCCGGCGCATTTTGCCGCCAACGGAAATGATTCTCAGAACACAAGAAGGCGCTCATGCAGGACTTCACAGAAGGCCGTGTCGGCAAACAGATCGTTCATTTCAGCACGCCCCTCATGTTCGGAAACGTGCTGATGTCCGCCTACGGAATGATCAACCTCATCTGGGTCGGAAGGCTTTTGGGCCACAAAGCCGTGGCCGCCGTGTCCGCCTCGCTGCCGATCATCATGCTGATGCCCGCGTTTCTGATCGGTCTGGGCATGGCCACGAACGTGCTCATCGCGCAGGCCTTCGGCCGCCGGGATACGGCCCTGCTGAAGAAAATCCTGGCCAACTCCTTTTTCACCTCCGTGCTTTTCTGCCTGGTGATTTCCGCGGTCGCCCTGCTGTTGCGCGAACAATTGCTGGACTGGGTCAACGCCCCGCCCGAGATCCGGGAGATGGCCCTGTCGTACCTGACCGTCATTATGGCCGCGCTGATTTTCCAGTTTTTTGTCAACTGGATGGCGGGAGTTTTGCGGGGCATGGGAGATGCCGTCACGGTCCTCAAACTCTTTGCGATGCTTACGGTGTTCAATATCATTTTCGTTCCGCTGTGCATCAGCGGCTTCGGTCCCCTGCCGGCCGGCGGCGTGGCGGGGGCGGCGTGGGGATCGTCGCTGGCCGCCGTGGCGACCGGCGCCATCGGCTATGCCTATCTGTTGCGGTTCAATCCGTACATCAATCTGCGGGGCTGGGATTACAAGGCGGACTGGGGCATCATTCGCGAAGTGTTTGCGATCGGCGTGCCCGCGTCGCTGCAGATGATGGTGGTTTCGCTCGCGGGCGTGTTCATTCTGACGCTCGTCAACCGCTACGGAACAAACGTCACCGCAGCTTTCGGCATCGGCATGCAAATCGACATGCTGGCGAGCATCCCGTTTATATCCATCGGCATGGCGGCCACCACCATCGCCGGACAGAACCTGGGAGCGCAAAGAATCGACCGCGTTTACACCACGCTTCACGCATCGGTTGTTTTCGGCCTGGCCGTGGCGCTCGTCTGCACACTGGCGCTTTTTCTCTTTCCCAAGCCCATCGGCTCCATCTTTCTTAGGGAATCCGCCGACAGCGCCGCCGTTCTCGAGGTCGTGAAGGGCTACTACCGCTGGATGGCTTTCATTTTTCCGTGCTTCGCCGCGATTTTTGCCATTCAGGGCGTTCTGCGCAGCGCGGGCGATACGATGGCCCTGCTGGTGTTGTCTTTTATTGCCATGTTCGTTATCCGCATTCCTCTGGCATACGCGCTTGCCGGTCCGGCGGGCCTGGGGCAGGAGGGCATCTGGATGGCGATGGTTTCGAGCAGCGCGCTGGCCGTGGGGCTCAACTGGCTGTATTACAAGAAGGGGCCCTGGCGGAAACGAAAGGTCCTCGGCGGAAAAGCGCCGCCTGAAAAATCCGCCGCGTCAGAAGGCGTTGGCCGTATTCGATCCTGAACCGCTAAAAGGTCGTGCTGCCGGTGGTGGGCTGCCAGCCGCCGGCGCAGGCGCCGCAGACGACCGAGCACAGGCCGCCGGGAAGGGTGAAGAGATTGCCGGCGCCGGATTTGGTTTGCGACCCGCTGGTGCACTGGAAACTGCCCGTCGGGGGCCTGCTGCACAGCCATTGCTGTTCCGTCTTCATGCAGCTGACCGTCGCCGACATGCCGGATATTACCACCCGGCACATGTCCGCGCCGGCGGCGCACTGATATTCGGCCGCGCCGGCTCCGGCGGTTAAAATCACGGACAGAGCGCAGAAGGCAGCCAGTCCCATCCAAAGTTTACCGATCGTTCGTTTCATGATGCTTCTCCTTCCCTGACGGCAGAAAACGATATCCAAAAAGACGCGCCTGCCCCACAGGGGGCCTTCGGCAGCAGTGTCCAGGCTTACCGCTTTTTCCGGAAGATCAGCCTGAGCGGAACCTTGTCGAAGCCGAACTCCTCGCGGATGACATTTTTGAGGTAGCGCTCGTAGGAAAAGTGAACGCCCTTGGCCTGAGAAACGAAAAAGACGAAGGTCGGCGGCTTGACGCCGATCTGCGTCGCATAACCGATGCCCATCGCCCTGTTTTGGTAGCGCGGCATCGGATTTTTTCTCAGCGCGCGCTCCACCAGGTCGTTGAGGGGGGAGGTGCCCACCCGCTTCGTGTACTGTTCATACACCTCGTCGATGAGGCCGAAGATTTTCGGCGCGCGCTGGCCGGTGACGGCGGAAATGAACAGAATGGGGGCGAAGTCCAGAAATTTGAGCTTGTCTTTGATGTCCGCGACATATCGGCCGACGGTGGCATTGTCCTTTTCTATCTTGTCCCACTTGTTGACGACCAGAATGCAGGCTTTGCCGTGCTCATAGGCCAGGCCTGCGATTTTGGCGTCCTGCTCGGTGACGCCTTCTTCCGCGTCGATCATCACCAGCGCGATGTCGCAGCGGTTGATCGATTTGAGCGCCTGCACGACGCTGTATTTTTCCAGCGTCAGGCTGATTTTGTTTTTCCGGCGGATGCCGGCCGTGTCGATGAGCAGATAAGAGCGGCCGTGGGCCTTGATCGTCGTGTCCACCGCGTCGCGCGTCGTGCCGGGCGTGGGATTGGCGATGCTGCGCTCTTTTCCGGAAATCAGGTTGATGAGCGAGGATTTGCCGACATTGGGCTTGCCGACAATCGCCACCGCGATCGGCTCGTGCTCGTCCGGCGCCGGCTCGGCCGCGGCGGGAAAATCCTGCGTCACGGTCGCCAGCAGTTCATCGACGCCCAGGCCGTGCTGGGCGGAGAGGGGATACAGCGCGTCGATGCCCAGGCGATAGTATTCGGGAAGCAGTTCTTCATGGCGCGCGCCGTCCACCTTGTTGGCGGCGTAAAAGACCTTCTTGCCGCGGCCGCGCAGCTGCCGGGCGATCTCCACGTCCGTGGGCGTGAGGCCGTCGCGGCCGTCCATCAGAAAGATGATGACGTCGGCCTCTTCAATGGCCAGATTCGTCTGCTCGCGCATCTGCACCAGGATGCGCTCCTCGGTCGCCGGTTCAAATCCGCCCGTGTCGATCAGGGTGAAAGCCCGGTCGTGCCAGAGGCAGTCCATGTAATTGCGGTCGCGCGTGGCGCCCGGTTCGTCGATGACGATGGCTTTCTGTCTTCCCGCGATGCGGTTGAAGAGCGTTGATTTGCCCACGTTGGGCCGGCCCACGATGGCGATGACGGGTTTGACCTGCATAAAAGTCCTTACTTTGTGAGACCGAACTCGCGCAGCATCTTATCGGAAGCGGTCCAGTCTTTTTTTACGCGGACGAACAATTCCAGAAAAACCTTTGCCCCGAAGAGATTTTCCATGGCCTCTCTGGCCTGCGTCCCGATTTTTTTCAGCATGGCGCCCTTTTTCCCGATCATGATTGCCTTTTGCGATTCCTTTTCCACGGTGATGGTGGCGCTGATGCGGATGAGGTTCTTCGCTTCGTCTTCCCGAAACGCGTCAACGGTCACCGCCGAGGCGTAGGGGATTTCCTGCTCGGTGAAACGGAGAATCTGCTCGCGGATGAACTCTCCGGCGATGAACCGCTCCGTGGCGTCGGTGGCGATGTCGTCGGGAAAGAGCTGCGGCCCTTCGGGCAGCGCGTCTTTGAGGCAGTCCAGAAGCTCGCCAAGGCCGTCGCCTTTGAGCGCGGAGATGGGGAAGATGCCGGCGAAGTCGAAAAGTCTGCTGGCCTCGTCCAAGAGCGGCAAAAGCGACGTCTTTTCCACCCGGTCGATTTTGTTCACGGCCAGAAAGACCGGCGTCCGGACGCCGGCGAGCGTTTCGATCAGGTAGCGGTCCTGCGGACCGATGGCGTCGCCGGCCTGGATCATCGCGAGGATCAGATCCGCGTCGCCGACGGTGTCGCGGGCAGCCTGGACCATCGCCCGGTTCAGCGGCGTTTTCGCCCGGTGCACGCCCGGCGTGTCCAGGAAGATCAGCTGGGCGTCGGACGCGTTTCTGATGCCCGTGATGCGGTTGCGCGTCGTTTGCGGTTTTGCGGCGACAATGGAAATTTTATCGCCGATTACCGCGTTGAAAAACGTGGATTTGCCCACATTCGGGCGGCCGACAATGGCGATGAAGCCTGACTTGAACACAAACATTCTCCTGTTGCTTATTGCATGCCCGGAATATCCAGCGAAAAGGAATCGCCGGTGTCGCAGCAAAGCGAAAGATGCCCCGGTGTATGATCGTTTCGCGAATCTATAACGATTCGGGCGCCGGGGTAAAGCTTTTTTATCGTTTCGACGTTGGCGTTGGCCGGGCCGCGGAAATGTGACTGGTCGCAGCCGGCGACGCGGAAACTCAGCGTATGGGCGCGCCGCGGCGCCCGCGAAAGAAGCGCCAGACTCTGCGACAGAAAAACCGCCGCGCGGACCAGGCTCCCGAAGGACGGGTGCAGCGGGCCCGCCAGCACGGCGCCTTCCTTCTGCATCTCCGGCGTCGCCTGCAGGCCGCAGCGGATGATCCGTACGCCGGCCGGGGTGAGCCTCTCCCAGGCTTCGCGGCACCACGAGACGGCCTCAGCCAGATCAAGCGGCAGATAGCGGCCCCGGCGGTAATCGTCTGCCAGCGGCGTGTCCCGAAACACCAGGACGGGATGGATGCGCGCCGTGTCCGGACGGAGTTTCGCCGTAAGCAACAGGCTTTCGCCGAAGCTTTCCCGGGTGTCGCCGGGCAGGCCGGCCATCAGGTGCACGCCGGTGGAGAAGCCGTAAGTCTGCAGGAGCCGGATGGCGCGGATGGAGGCGCTCGCGTCATGGCCCCGCCGCGCCCGGCGCAGAACTTCGTCATTGAAGGATTGCACGCCGAGTTCGACCGTTTGTACGCCCCGGACCCGGAGAAATTCCAGGCGCTCTTCGTCGAGATAATCCGGCCGGGTGGAAATCCGTACGGCGGCCGCCCGGCCGTTTTCCAGACAGGCGCCCGCCCAGCCGAGCAGCCTTTCCTGATCCGCCCGCGCCAGTCCGGTGAAGTTGCCTCCGTAAAAGGCGATCTCCACGCGCCTGCGCTTGTCCTTGTTCCAGCGCAGATAGGCGTCGACCGTGGCAGCGAAAAATTCCCGCCGGAGGTCCGGCGCAAAATCGCCCGCCGCGATTTTCTCGTTGCAAAAGACGCACTTCTCGGGACATCCGCCGTTCATGATGAAGAAGGGGATGATCAGGGGTCGCTCCGGAAGGCGGTCTTCAGGATTTTTTTTCACGGTGCAGAATCTCCCAGGCTTTTTGCGCCGCCTGTTTTTGCGCATCTTTTTTGCTTTTGCCCCGGCCGGATTGCTTCATATTAGCGCCGGCGGACACTTCCACTTCAAAGGTTTTGTCATGGTCGGGGCCGCTTTCGGACAAAAGCGTGTAAACGGGAGCGGCTTTGTACCGCTTCTGACACAGTTCCTGCAGGGCCGTCTTGTAGTCGAAAGAATGCGCCGCCAGGGCTTCATCGCCCAGCAGGGGCGCCATCACTTTTTTCAGGACGGCTTTTGTCCGGCTGAAACCCGCGTCAAGATAAATCGCGGCGATGACCGCTTCAAATGCGTTGGCCAGGAGCGATTCCTTGCTCCGGCCGCCGGAAGCATCCTCCCCCCGGCCCAGAAGCAGGCACCGGCCGAGCCCCAGCCCGGCCGCCAGCTCCGCAAGCGGCTTCTCATTCACCAAAAGCGAACGGATTTTGGACAGCGTGCCTTCGTCGAAGTCCGTGTGTTTTTTCATCAACAGATCGCTCACGCACAGGCCCAGGACCGCGTCGCCCAGGAACTCCAGCCGTTCGTTGTCCTGGATCTCTTCCTGCGGATTTTCGTTGACGTAGGACCGGTGCGTAAGCGCGGTCGAAAGCAGTTCCGGCCGGCGGAAAACGTACTGGAGTCTTTTCTCCAGATCGCCCAATGCCTGGATTCTGTCGTTATCCATCAATCACCCTGCCTGTCAGTTTGTTGTCCCGGTAACTTTCGACGGTGACGCCACGAATGCTGTTTACTAAAGAGCCGGGCGGTTTGTCCAGCACAACCGGCAGATAATTGTGTGAAAAGCCCCGGGCCAGGCCGGTTTTTTTATCACGCGTCTGTTCCACCAGAACGGGCAGCGTCCGGCCCAGAAAGCGGCGGGCGAAGGCTTCTCTTTTTTGCGTGCCCAGCAGGCGCAAAACGGCCGCCCTTTCTTTTTTGACAGGCGGCAAAACCTTAGGCGCGATTGCCAGCGCGGCGGTTCCCGGTCTTTCCGAATAGGGGAAGACGTGCAGATAGGCCAGCGGCAGTTCTTTGAGCAGGGCGAGGGTATGGGCAAACGCTTCCTCGTTCTCGCCGGGAAAGCCGACCATCACATCCACGCCGACGGCCATATCGGGCACCGTCTGAACCACCTTTGCAACCAGGGCGCGGTAAAAGGCCGCATCGTAGCGGCGCTTCATCTGCCGCAAAATGCCGTCGTCGCCGCTCTGCAGGGGGAGGTGCAGGTGGGGACACAAATTGTCATGGCGGACAAACAGCTCCAGAAGCGCATCCGTAACTTCGTTGGGTTCGATGGAGCTGAGCCGGAAGCGCGTCTGCGGATGTTGTGCAAGAACGGCGGCGAGCGCCCCGGCCAAGTCGGCGGGCGGTTCGAGATCCTGGCCGTAAAATCCCAGGTGGATGCCGGTGAGGACAATTTCCCGGTAGTCCCGGGCCGCGAGCTCCCGCGCGCCGGCAAGAAAGGCGGCCAGGGGCAGACTGCGGCTCTTGCCCCGCGCAAGAGGAACGATGCAGTAGCTGCAAAACGCGTCGCAGCCGTCCTGGATCTTAAAAAACGCGCGGGTCCGGTTTGCCGGTCCCGCCGCCGGCGCCGCTCTGAATTGCCGCACGCTGAAAATATCGCCGACCTGTTTTTGCCCTTGTGTCCGGACGGGTGCGCCAAGCAGTTCGGGAATTTGATGCTTCGAATCGTTGCCCACGACATAAGAGACATGGTCAATAGCGGCCAGCGCCTCGGCCTGCGTCTGGGCGTAGCAGCCGGTCACGAGAATGCGGGCGCAGGGATTGGCGCGGTGCGCCCGGCGGATGAGCTGACGCGCCTGGAAATCCGCAAAGGCGGTCACGGTGCAGGTGTTGATGATATAGGCGTCGGCGGGGCCGGAAAACGGCACCAGGGTAAAGCCGGCTGCCGCCAGATCGCCGGCCAGCGCCGCCGAATCGCATTGGTTGACCTTGCAGCCCAGGGTGGCCAGGCCGACGGTGGAGATGTCATTTTTTTTCATGGACGGCTGTTTTTTTCCTTCATCGTTTCAGCATATCTAAGAGGCCCGCGGCCCTTTGTCAAGGCAAACTAAACATGGATTTTATCTGAAAAATACGATAAACAGGCCAAAAAAAATCAGGAGGTCAGTGATATGGAATCCGTCGCCTCTTTTTTTGCCGGGCATCCCGCGGCCGCAACCCTGCTGGCGGTTTTCGTCGTCGTCATGATTCTGTATTTTATTCTGAAGAAATTCATCAAGCTGGCCGTCGTGCTGCTTTTCTTCATCCTCCTGGCCGGAGGCATTTATCTCTTCAAGGATCCGACCACCACGCCGGAAAAGATCGCCAACTCCGTCGAGACCCTGCAAACCGGCGGCAAGCAGATCGGAGAAAAGTTAAGCGGTCTGTGGCGCGACACGCGGGAACTGGCCGGCAAGGCGAAGGAAGTGCCGGCCGATCTGAACGACATGCTGGATACGGCCAGGAAAGACGTCGGAAAATGATTCTTTCCTAAGTAATGAAAAGATCATTGGTCGAGAAGTTCGGATCCGTGGTCAGATTGACGCCCATCCTTCTCAGGCCCGCCTCGTCGCCGGGCGTGGGAATATGGGTCATGTGAACTTCGCAGTTGTGCAACTCCTTTAATTTCTCCAGGGCCAGTTCCGCGGCCGGATTGGTTGTGGCGCTGATGGAAAGCGCGATGAGCGCTTCCTCCAGGTCGAGGCTCACGTTTTTTTCGTCGAGGATTTCCGTCTTCAGCTTGCCGATGGAACCGGTGATGGTGGGCGGCAGCAGCTTGATTTTATCGGGAATGCCCGCCAGGTGTTTGATTGCATGGATCACCACGCTGGAGGCGGCGTGCATCAGCGGCGAGTTGCTGCCGGTGATGATCGAACCGTCTTTCAGTTCGATGGCTGCGCCGCAGAAAATTCCCTCGTTGCCGCGGTTGCGCTGCCTTGCTTCCTCGGCCGCCTGGCGCGCCGGACTCACCGTGCGCCGGTCCTCCGGCTTGAGGCTGAAATCGCTCAAAAACAGTTCCACGCGCTGCACCGTCTCCCGGTCGGCAAATCCCATGGCGTACTCGCAGCGGTAGCGGAAGTAGCGGCGGATCATTTCCTGGCGCGCCGCTTCCCGGGTGACGTCGTCGTCGATGATGGCGAAACCGGCCTGGTTGACGCCCATGTCGGTGGGGGATTTGTAAAACGACGCTTCGCCCGTGATTTTTTCCAGGATGCGCTTCAGGACCGGAAACACTTCGACATCGCGGTTGTAGTTGACGCAGGCCTCGCCGTAAGCCTCGAGGTGGAACGGATCGATCTGGTTGAAGTCGCGAATGTCCGCGGTGGCCGCCTCGTAAGCGACGTTGACCGGATGCTTGAGCGGCAGATTCCAGATGGGGAACGTTTCGAACTTGGCGTAGCCCGATTTGATGCCCCGCTTGTAGTCATGGTAAAGCTGGGACAGGCAGGTGGCCAGTTTGCCGCTTCCCGGCCCCGGTCCCGTGACGATCACCAGCGGCTTGTCCGTGGGAATGTAGTCGTTGACGCCGTAGCCTTCGTCGCTGACGATGAGGTCCACGTTGGTCGGATAGCCCTTGGTGAAGCGGTGCGTGAAGACCCGGATGCCCCTGCGTTCGAGCTTGTTTTTGAAAAGGACGGCCGCCGGCTGATTGTCGAAGCGGGTGATGACGACGCCCATCACCGCAATATTCCAGCCGCGCAGGTCGTCGATGAGTTTCATCGCGTCCGTGTCGTACGTGATGCCGAAGTCGGCGCGGATCTTCTTGCGCTCGATATCGCCCGCGTAAATGCACAGCAGGATGTTGGCCCGGTCCTTCAGCTCCTTGATCAGCCGCATCTTGACGTTGGGATCGTAGCCGGGGAGCACGCGGGCGGCATGGTAATCGTAGAGCAGTTTGCCGCCGAATTCCAGGTAAAGCTTGTTGTTGAATCTTGCCACGCGCCGGAGAATCGATTCCGTCTGCTGCGTGATGTATTTTTCATTGTCGAATCCGTTTTGAATAAAGCCCATGAGCTTTTGTGACGCCTCCTTGATCACTGTGTGAAGATGTAAACCGGATCGAAAATGTTCAGCCGGGCGAACAATACGGTGCTTTCGAAAAAACGGTTTTGTCCTCTTAGCGCAATTGCCGAATTTTATCCAAAAAAAAATTCGGCCGGCGCCGATCGGGAGCGACTTTTCTGCAAACTCCGGATTACATCAGATTGATTTCCATGGCGCGGACGGGACAGGCGGAAACGCAAAGCTCGCAGCCGTTGCATTTTTCGGGGTCGAACAGAACTTTTTGCGTCTGCTTTTCGAAAGACAGGGCGCCGGTCGGGCAAAAGCCGGTGCAGGCGCCGCAGTGAACGCACTTGTCGACGTTTTGATAGACGCTCTTGGACAGCGCTTCAACCCGGAGTCCCATTTCCTTGAGAAACCGGATGCCGCGGTCGAAGTCTTCCTTTTGTCCGGACAGTTCCAGAACGATCACGCCTTCCCGGCGGGGAAAGATTCTGGCCTTGAGAATGTTGAATACCAGGTTGTGTTTTTGCGCCAGGAGATAAATGACCGGTTGCTGAACGACTTCCGGCGTGTAGCGAATGACGATTTTTTTCGAGTACATGGTCTGAAAATGCAAAACCCTTCAAATTTGCGGCATGTTAAGAGATGCCGCGCCGAATGTCAAGGCAAAGTTCCGCAAAAAGGGCAAACAAAAACGATAAAATAAAAGGAAAAACGACAGATTGTTTGTCTGGGTGTTCGGCCCGCCGCCCTTTTTCCGCGCGCCGGGCTGCGCCGTTATTTCTTTTCTTCCTCCTTTTTGTCCGGGGAAGAGGCGGAAAACAGATCGAACAGAGATTTAAAAGGCGTCAGGCCGTCCAGGGGCTGGGTATTCATTTTAGAGGCGGTTTCGCCGTACGCGAGCCATTTTTTAAACTGATCGTCCGCCATGTTGCGCAAAAGCAGATAGTTGCGGATGGTCTGTTCGAGATACTTTTCGAAAAAATCCGTAAGCACGTTTTCCCCGTACTGAATGATCAGATAAAGCAGGGGAGGGGGCAAAAGGTATTTCTTTTTGCGGGCTTCCTCCAGAACGATCTGGGTCAGAATCGCGGAAGTGACATCCTCGCCGGTTTTGGCGTCGCGCACCTCGATCGGCCGGCCCCGGCGGATGGTTTCCGTGACGTAATCGAGCGTGACATAAGCACTTTTTTCCGTGTCGTAAAGCCTGCGGTTGGTGTATTTTTTCAATAGCAGCGGATTTTCAGCCATAAGCGCCTTTCCTGTCCTCCTTCTTACGCAAGAACGGAAATTATTGCAACATAAAATAAATGGGTTTCTTTAGTCTTACAGACAATATTCGTTTAAGTATTTGAATTAACTATATATTATAAATAATAATCTTTAGCGTGCCCCAATTTGATAATGTTGCACTGCAAAAAAATTGATTGACAAGAGAGGATTTCTGCTTATAATTAGACCCACGAGGAAAGAATAAGAGGACTGCACAGGGGGAGATCATGATTTATTCAACGATGATCAAAGACATGCTGGACTTTCAGAAAAAGGCGTTCGACGGCAATTTCAACGCGCTTCAGGAACAGGCCGATAAGATGCTGGAGATGGTTCAAAAGCAGACGGCTTTTTTTCCGGAAGAGGGCAGGGAGGCTTTAGAAAGCTGGATCGGAATGTACAAGAAGGGCATTGGGGAATTCCGGCAGACGATGGAGGGGCGTTTCAAGATTTTCGAGCACTATTGTCTTGCCGCCGCCGAACGGATGGAGCCGTCGCCGGCTGAAGACGGCAGACAGGCGAAAGCCGCGACGTCCGGCGAGAACTTTCAGGAAAAAAAGCCGGCGCCCGCGAGTAAGAGAAAAGCGCCCCTTGGAACGCGGCAAAAGAAAACAACACTTAAATAAAAAAAGAGGAGGACAATATGGAACCCAAACAGATCGCCAAACAGATGGTGGATTTCAACAAGACGGCCTTTGACAATTCCTTTGAGGCCATGGCCGCCATTCAGGACCAGACCGAGAAGATGGTAGCATCCGTGATGGAGCAGACCGCCTTTTTCCCGGAAGAAGGCAAGAAGCTGGTCAACGACTGGATTAAAACCTACAAGAAGGGCCGCGAGGAATTCAAGGCGGCGGCCGACGAAAATTTCAAAAAAGTAGAAACGTTTTTTTCACAGAAGTAAACCGCAGGCCGGGGTCGGGCCGCTTCTTTTTTAAAGAAGCGGCCTTTTTTTATGCCGGCGTGAGGCGCGCGCCTCAGACTTTCGGCGCTTTAGGGGGGCTGACCAGGCCTTCGCCCTGGAGCACGACGACGCCGTCCTGGTTTTGGCAGGTGGTTTTCAGGCGGACGCGGTTTTTTTCCGCGATGCATTCGAGAACTTCGACGCGCCCCGTGATGGTGTCGCCGATGCGCACCGGCGCTAGGAAACTGAGCGTCTGCTGAAGATAGATGGTCCCCGGACCGGGCAGCTGATTGGCGATGATCGCCGAAATGAAACCCGCGGTAAGCATGCCGTGCGCGATGCGCGTTTTAAAGAACGTGTTTTGGGCGTAAGCTTCGTTGACGTGCGCCGGATTGAAATCGCCGGTGATGCCCGCGTATAAATAGATGTCTGTTTCCGAAACGGTTTTGGAAAATTCGGCCGTCTGGCCGACCTGCAGTTCGGAAATGGTTTTTCCCGTAATCATGTCTTTTCCTTTCTCGTGGCGGAGCCTGCGGTTAGAACCAGCATTTGTGGCTCCAGATGTTTTCCTTTAAATCCTTGATATCGTCCTGCACGGTCATGTACAGGCAGGCGTTGGTGATGGCCAGGCCGCCCTGGTAAGCCAGCGCGGTGACCAGCAGGATTTCATCCTCCGTGAATTTTCTTTTCCGGCCGCTGTAGATGATCAAGACGCCGATGACCTCCTCCTTGGACGTAACCGGCACGTAGAGCATGGAGACGATGCCTTCTTTCTTCTTTTCCTCTTTGTACTGAATGCCCTCGTCCGTAAGCACGTCGGTAATGGCGATGGTTTTCCCCTTCAGCGCCTGGGCGATGTTTTTGTCCGCCAGAATTTGCCCCTTGTTGAGGTAGGATTCGCTGAGACCGAAGCTGGCGACGGTTTTGAGCGTGCGCTTGTTTTCATCGAGCAGACGGACCGACGCCGCCTTGAGATCCAGGGACTGCACGAGATCCTGCGTGAGCGCCTGTAAAATGGTTTTGACGTCGAGGCTCTCGGAGATGCTGGCGGCCAGTTTCAGAAAAATCCGGGATTGGTTGCGCAGCCTTTGGATCAGGTGGGCGTTGGCGATGGCGGATCCCCCCTGCTCGGCAAGAATGGACAGGAAATCGATTTCTTCCCGGGAAAACGCACGGATGTCCTTCGTATAGAGGCTCAGGATGCCGAGCATTTTGCCTTTGTCCATCACCGGCACGGAAAGAATCGAGCCGATGCCCTCCGCCTTTTTGGCGTCCCGGTTGGCCAGGCGCCTGTCGGTTGTGGCGTCCCGGAAATACATGTGGCCGTCTTTGAGCAATTGCGGACTGATCTTGACGGCATGCGCCGGACCGGCGTGGATGTAGCGTTCGGAAAGCCCCACCTGCGCCGCCGCAGTATTCTGGATGTAGCGCTCCGAATCCTGGTCCATGAGGAAAATGACGGCCGCCTTGGCTTTGAGGGTCTTCACCGCCGCGGAAACGTACAACTGGAGCATTTCCTTCTCATCGGCGGCGGCGCCGGCTTCCTTGCTCAGTTTGCTTAAAGCCCGGAAATATCCTGCTTCGGTTGACATATGGTTTTCTCCCTTTTTAAATGGCTTCGGCAATCTTCTGCATCAAAAGCGACCTGCTTTTTGAAGCCTTGGTCTTCCGCCGCTTTCGGGGCGGGCGCGCCGGTCTGGTCCCGGCGGCCGCCGGCGCGGCGGTTTTTTTCTTTCCGGCCGCCTTTTGCGACCGGACGCGGCCGGGCTTCGTCTGCGGTTTTTGACCGGATGACGGCTGCGCCGCAGCGGCGGCAAGGGCCGGTTCCTCTTCATCGCGCTCCTTGAGCCACCGGGCGATGCGCGGCGCAAACTGACGCTGGAATTTGGAGCTCACGTAAATGCCGATATGGCCGGTTTCCAGGCAGACGTTTTCGGCGTCGGAACTGCCGACGGCTTCCACGAGCCGGTCGCAGGCCGGCGGCGGCACCAGGTGGTCATATTCGCCGAAGAAATTCAGAAGCGGCATCGTCAGTTTTTTTAAATCCACTCTTTTTCCGCCGAGCATCAGCTGGTTCCGGATCAGGAGGTTCTTCTGGTAACAGTCTTCGACGAACTGGCGGAACGTTTCTCCGGGCACGTCGGGGCTGTCGAAAATCCAGCGCTCCATGCGCACGAAGTTTTCCACGAAATCCCGGCTGTCCATGTTTTCCAGGAAACCGACGTACTTGTCGATCATCAGGCGGGCCGGGTTGAGCAGCAGAAAGCCGAAATTCATCAGATCGCCGGGAATGTTTCCGAAGGTGCGGATCATGCGGTCCGCGTCGATGTCTTTCATCCAGACATGCAAAAGGCCCTTGTCCGTGTCGAAGTTCGTCGGCGTCACGGTGGTGATCAGATTTTTGATTTTCTCCGGATGCAGCGCGGCATACATGACGCAAAAGGTTCCGCCCATGCAGATGCCCATCAGGTTGATTTTCGCAAGGTCGTGCCGGCGGCGGATAAAATCGACGATGTTGTCCAGATAGCCGTTCACGTGATCGTCGATGGTGAGGAAGCGGTCCTTGCGCGTGGGATAGCCCCAGTCCACCATGTACAGATCGATGCCTTCCTGCAGAAAGGTATTCACGACGCTGCGGCCCGGCTGCAAATCCAGCATGGTCTCGCGGTTGATGAGCGCGTAAACCACCAGCAGCGGGGCTTTGAGCTTGTTTTCGGCGCTTTCATTGCGGGCGTAGTGCTTGAGCCGGACGCGGTCCTCCTCGTAGACGATATCGTAGGGCGTGGCGCCGAGTTCATAGTCAAGTTCCCCCAGGAGAACGTCGGAGGCCCGGGAGGCGCGCTTTTGCGCCTTTTCCGTATCCTCGGCCATGCGTTCCAGAATCAGATCCAGGGGAATTTTCGTGTTCGTCATTGCAGGCATCATCCTTCCGGCTGTTGCCGGTTTTCCTCCGGCGCGCCGGGAAAAAAGCTATTTGGCGGCCGAAACCGTGTTGGGGGAAATGTCGAGCCGCTTTTCCAGTTCCCGCACGCGTTTTTTGAGCAGATGGAATTCCTTGTACAGGTCGTCCAGATCCCGGTGCGTCGCCACCGGAAAAAGCTGCAGCAAATCGCGGATCGCGTCATTGCGGGCGACCAGAAAATCCTCCAGCTTGTTGAGCGTCCGGTGCAGCGCGTCCGTGTATTCCCGGGATTTGAACAGGTTCATGTAATGGCCTTCCAGAATCTTGAGCCACAGGGCGTAGCTTTCCCGGGCCTCGCTCGGCAGACGGCCTTCCTCCGCCATCTGCTGGAGCCTTTCCGCCAGCATCTTGAACGACTTTTCCATCGGCAGGTAGAGGATGGAGAGAAATTCGGCGAGCGTCGTTTCAAACAGATTGTGCTTGTCCAGCATTTCGTTGAAGCGTTCCTGATAAAAACGCGCGAGCCCCAGCGGCGGAATTTTCAGGTACTGCCGCAGCTCTTTTTCATAAACATCGGTGAGCGCCCTGAAGACGTCCTGGTCCAGATTGTCGAAGTTGTACGCTTCCGTGTGCTTGCCGATCCGGCCCAGG
>Ga0228535_1002787_pt1 | contig 15133 bp, 13 predicted proteins | sample SJ1metagenome_FD_168457 | JGI IMG/M metagenome (GOLD analysis project Ga0228535, IMG submission 168457) | Enriched culture of PCE-dechlorinating microbial communities from Ithaca, New York, USA - SJ1 | ecosystem: Engineered > Modeled > Simulated communities (microbial... > Unclassified | place... | reverse complement strand
CCCCAGTTTGAGGCCGAGCGCGGGCAGGTGGGGAAGCGGGGCATCGTAAAGGACCCGGCCGTGCATCTTGAGGTCCTCGGGAGATACGTTGAATACGCCGAACGCTCCGGCTTTGCCGTCTGCGCGCTCACCCATGCCCCCATCGGCGGCACCGAAAGCAGAAAAAATATTGAATTTCTGGGCTTTCTGTCATGCTCGGGAAGCTCCATGCCCATCGATACGGCCGCGGTCGTCGAAGGCGCCCGCCGCGCCCCTGGAGGATGAATGTCATGCGCCGGATTCTTTTATGGCCGAACCTTTCAAAAAAAAATATCCGGGAGATATCCGCAAATGTGGCGCAGATTCTGATTTCGAACCACGCCGACGTCATCGCGCCCCAAAGCGCCGCCGGGATTTTTTCGGGCTTTGACGGGATCCGGATCATGCCCGAGGAAGACGCCGTCACAGGCGCGGATCTGGCGGTGGTGCTGGGCGGCGACGGCAGCATGCTGCATATCGCCGAAAAAGCGGCGAAAAACGCGCTGCCGCTTCTGGGCGTCAATCTGGGGAAAATCGGGTTCATCACCGAGCTTGAGCCGCGGGAGATCGGGCTCATTTCCAATGTTTTCGAGGGCAGATACCAGATAGACCGGCGCATGATGCTGGATGTAACCGTTTTGAGAGGCGATGAGAGCTTTGCGCTGGGCCCGGCTCTCAACGACGTGGTGGCCACCCACGGCAACATCCTGCGGCTTGTGGACATCGGCGTGTTCTGCGACAACCACCTGGTCACCTCCTTCAGCGGGGACGGCGTGGTCATCAGCACGCCCACGGGCTCGACGGCCTATTCCATGGCGGCCGGAGGCCCCATCATCGAGCCCTCGGCCGAGAATATCACGATCACGCCCATCTGCGCCCATGCCCTTTACGCGAAATCCTTCGTGCTGTCCGCCGACCGCGCTGTAAAGGTCAATACCTATAATGCCTTTGAAACCAGCGCCATGCTGGCGGTCGACGGCAGAAATTCGACCGCCCTGCTTGAGGGCGATGACGTCATCATCGGAAAATCCTCTTATGAAACCCGGCTCATACGGCTGAAGGGAAACAACTATTATAACGTGCTCAACCAAAAACTATCCGACAGGAGGAGAACGCAGTGAAATTCCGCCGACAGGCAAAGATTTTAGAGCTGATAGAAAGAGAAAAGATTGAAACGCAGGAGGATCTGTCCTCAAAGCTCCGCGAGGTCGGATACCACATCACCCAGGCCACCATTTCACGGGATATCAAGGAGCTTCGTCTCGTCAAAACGCTGACGGCGGACGGCACATACAAATATTCGGCCTCCATCCCCGAAAGCGCCGAAAACAATTTTGTGTCGCGCCTTCGCAATATTTTCAAGGAATGCGTGACATCCATTGATTTTGCTCAGAATATTGTCGTGATAAAAACGCTTCCGGCGCTGGGCTCGGCCGCGGCGTCGGCCATCGATTCCATGCGGGTCGCCGAGATCGTCGGGACGCTTGCCGGGGATGACACGGTTTTTGTCGTCATGCGCACGGCGGCAAGCGCCGAAATCTTCTGCGCCGACGCGCACACCCTGCTCAGATGACATTGGACGTGATTTGAATGCTGTCGCTTCTCCACATCGAGAATATCGCCGTCATTGAAGAGGCCGATATCGAATTTCAGGCCGGCTTCAACGTGCTCACCGGCGAAACGGGGACCGGCAAGTCCATCATCATCGATTCCATCAACGCCATTCTGGGCGAGCGCACAAGCCGGGACGTGATCCGGTCCGGCGCCGAAAAGGCGCTGATCACCGTGCTTTTTCACGGCTTGAACTCCGACGCCGAAAGGCAGCTTCTTGATCTGGGCCTTTTTCCCGCCGACGACGGGACATGGCTCATCTCCCGCCAGATACATACGGACGGCAAAAACACATGCAGGGTCAACGGCCGGCCGGTCAATGTGTCCGTTCTGAAGGCGATGGGCGCCCTGCTTGTCAACATACACGGGCAGCACGACGGGCAGAATCTTCTTTCAGATGAGGCCCATATCGATTTTCTGGATTCCTATGCCCAAAACGCCGCGCTTCTAAACGAGTATGCGTCAAAATACAGTGCGCTTTCCGACGTGGCCGCCCGCATCAGGGAGCTGACCGCGGACGAGGCGCAAAAGCAGCGTCAGCTTGAGATGCTGCAGTATCAGATCAACGAGCTTCAGGCCGCAAACCTGAAAAAAGGGGAGGAGGAGGCGCTTTTAAAGCGAAAAAACCTCCTTGCAAACGCCGGAAAGATCGTCGGTTTTCTGGACGCGGCCTATGGGCAGCTTTGCGGGCAGGAGGCTTCCGACGGCGGCGCGATGGCCGGGATATCCGAAGCGGCGAGAGCCCTCGGCTCGGCCGGCGCCATAAGCCCGGATTTCGCAGGCATCGGCGCCAAAGCGGAGGAGCTTAAATATCTGGCCGAGGAGATCAGCTCAGAGCTTCGGGACCTGCGTTACGGCTTTGATTTTCCCGCCGGCGAGCTGGACAGGATCGAAGAGCGGCTTGACGCGCTTTATCGTCTGAAGAAAAAATACGGCCCCACGGAAGACGACATGCTCGCATACCTCGATTCCGCCAGAGCCGGCCTTTCGGCCATCGAGGCGTCCGGCGAAACGATCACAGGCCTCAGGGCCCGGTATAAGCTTCTCAGAAACGAGGCGTCGAGCCTTGCGCTTTCGCTTTCCGACAGGCGCCGGCAGAAGGCGGCCTGCCTTCAGAACCGGCTGATGGGCGAGCTTTCCGAGCTCGAGATGCCCGGCGCGCGGTTTGTGGCTTCGGTGGAGCCTTGCCATGACGACAGGGGCAGGCCGGCGCTTTCGCCAAAGGGCTGCGACAAGGTCGCCTTTCTGATTTCTGCGAACAGGGGGGAAGAGCCGAGGGCGCTTTCAAGGGTTGCCTCGGGCGGCGAGCTTTCGAGGATCATGCTGGCCCTTAAAAACGTGCTGAGCCTTTCTGACCCTGTGGATACCCTGATCTTTGACGAGATCGACGCCGGCGTCAGCGGCAGGGCGGCGCAAACGGTGGCTGAAAAGCTTTACGCCGTGTCAAGGAAGAGACAGGTGCTCTGCGTCACCCATCTCCCCCAGATCGCCGCCATGGCCGACACCCATTTCCTGATTGAAAAGAAAGAGCGCTCCGGAAGGACGTATACCTCTGTAGACCGTCTTGAGGGCGACGGGCGGGTTTTAGAGATCGCCCGTGTCATCACCGGCAGGACCGTGACCGAGGCCGCGGCCCAAAACGCGCGAGAGCTGATCCGGACCGCCGGACAATCCAAAAAATCGCTGTGACAAAGGAGAACCATCCATGACCGTCTTCGAGGAACTGAAAGCACGCGGGCTTGTCGCCCAAACCACCGATGAAGAAAAGATCAAAGAGCTGATCGACAAGGGAAAATTCACATTTTATATAGGCTTCGATCCGACCGCCGACAGCCTTCATGTGGGGCATTTTCTTCAGCTTGTCGTCATGTCACGCCTGCAAAGGGCGGGGCACCGGCCCATCGCCCTTTTGGGCAGCGGCACGACCATGATCGGCGACCCTTCGGGAAAAAGCGATATGCGGAAAATGCTCACCCGCGAGGATATAGAGCGCAACGCCGAATGCTTTAAAGATCAGATGCGGCTGCTCGTCGATTTTTCAGACGGCAGGGCGCTGATGATCCAAAACGGCGACTGGCTTTTTCAGTTGAACTATATCAACTTTTTAAGGGAGGTGGGCCGGCATTTTTCCGTCAACCGCATGCTTGCCGCCGAATGCTACAAAAGCCGTATGGAGACCGGGCTCACCTTTCTTGAGTTCAACTATATGATCATGCAAAGCTATGATTTTCTTCATCTGTTCCGCGAATTTGACTGTGTGATGCAGATGGGCGGCGACGACCAGTGGTCGAATATCATCGGCGGGGTCGAGCTCATCCGCCGCGCCACCGGCAAAGAGGCCTACGGCCTGACGTTTACGCTGCTGACGACCTCGGAAGGCCACAAGATGGGCAAGACGGAAAAGGGCGCGGTCTGGCTCGACCCGAGCAAGACCTCTCCCTATGAGTTTTATCAGTATTGGAGAAACGTCCAGGATTCCGACGTGATCAACTGCCTGAAGCTTCTGACCTTTATACCGCTTGAAGAGATAGAAGAGATGTCGGCGCTCTCGGGCAACGCATTAAACGCCGTGAAAGAGCGCCTCGCCTGGGAGCTCACCATGATGGTGCACGGCAGGGAAGAGGCCGACCGGGCAAAGGCCGCGGCGCACGCCCTGTTTTCAGCGGGCAGGGGGGGTCAGAACATGCCCACGACCGTGCTGTCGATGGCCGATATCCCGAAAGACTTCGTTACTGCCCTCGATCTTTTGCTTCTGACAAAGCTCGCGCCCTCAAAAAGCGAGGCGCGCCGCCTCATCGACCAGGGAGGCGTTGAAATCAACGACAAAAGGGTGGTCTCCTACGACGACCGGTTTGACGCCGCCGATTTCAAAGAGGGCGGGCTTCTGATCAAAAAGGGGAAAAAGACCTATCACAGGGTCACGCTGTAACAACGCGAGCAAAACCGCCCCCGGAAGCTCAGCTTCCGGGGGCGGCCTTTTCATAAGGAGGCGGTCAAGGTCCGTCTATTTGTTGACAAAATCCTTCATGCTGTAAAGGCCCGGCGCATTGACGCCGGCCAAAAACCGGGCGGCGTTCAACGCCCCTTTTGCGAAGACCTCCCGCGAAAGAATGGTGTGTTTGATCTCTATGATCTCGTCATGCCCGGCGAACACGACCTGATGCTCGCCCACAATGGTCCCCCCGCGGATCGAATGCATCCCGATCTCGCGCCTGTCGCGTTTTGCGCGCCGCCCATGGCGGTCATACACATAATCCGGCTCATAGGGCAGGGCGGAAGCCAGGGCATCCGCCAGCATGATCGCCGTGCCGCTGGGCGCGTCGACCTTTTGGTTGTGATGGCGCTCTATGATCTCAATGTCATATTCGCCGCCCAGAACCTTGCCGCACTTTTTCAGAAGCTCCATGAACAGATTGATGCCCACGGCCATGTTCGCGGATTTGAAGATCGGTATGCTCTGGGATGCCTCCGAAATGAACTCTTGTTGCCTGTCGCTGTGGCCGGTTGTGGACAAAACCAATGGAAACCTTCGCACCAGCGCGTATTTGATGAGATTTTCCAAAGCGGCGGCATTTGAAAAATCCACGATCACGTCGCAATGCCCCGCAAACTCAAAGGGGTCGGCATAAACCGGATAGGACGAACGCCTTTCGGTATTGAGGTCAAAGCCGGCGAAGACGCGCGCGTCTTCGGACTGTTCACACAGCTGGCTGACCGTTCGCCCCATGCGCCCATTGCAGCCGGAAAGCGCCACCTTCAGCATGGAAATATTACACATCCTTTCTGAGCGCCGGCAAAGCCGCCGCTCGGGAGGGGGAACCCAATACCCCCGGACATTCGGAGATCTCAATCTTCTAGATTTTGATTCCGGCGTCCTTCATGGCGGTTTTAAGCGCCTCAAGGTTTTTGGGGAGCATCTCGCACAGGGGAAGGCGCAGAAGGCCCGCCTCAAAGCCCATCAGATTCAGCGCCGTTTTCACCGGGATGGGGTTTACTTCGATAAACAGCTTGTCGATGAGCTCGGCATACCTGATCTGCAGATCGGCGCTTTCCCCGACCTTTCCCTCAAAGAAAAGCCGCACCATGTCGTGCATGACCCTCGGCAGGATGTTGGCGAAGACCGAAATGATGCCCATTCCGCCAAGCGCCAGGATCGGAACGACCTGATCGTCGTTTCCTGACCATATGTAAAAGGCATCCTGACACAGATGTCGGGTGTTGACAATGGCGGTGAAATTGCCCGAAGCCTCCTTAACGCCGTTGATCATGGGGTGCTTTGAAAGCTCTCTGTACGTTTCAGGGGTGCAGGAAAGCCCGGTGCGCGACGGAACGTTATAGACGATCACCGGTTTCGACACCCGGTCGGCAATGTGGTTGTAATGGCGGATGAGCCCCAGCTGCGTCGTTTTGTTGTAATAGGGCGTGACGAGCAGCAGCGCGTCCACACCCGCCTCGCAGGCGTACCTCGAAAGCTCCAGGGCGTGCGCCGTGTTGTTCGAGCCCGTTCCCGCCACAACGGGGACGCGCCCCGCCACCTTCTCGACGCAAAACCGGATCGCCTCCCGCTGCTCTTCTTCGGTCATGGTGGAGGATTCGCCCGTGGTGCCGCAGATCGTGATGGCGTCGATCCCTTCGCTGATCTGAAACTCGATCAGCCGGGAAAGCGCCGGATAGTTGATGCCCTCGTCTGTCATCGGCGTGGCGATCGCCACACACGCGCCTTTAAATACCGGTGTTTTCATACAGATAACCTCCCAAATCAAATGTACCCCTCGGCGCAAAGCAGCTCGGCAAGCAACACAGCGCCGCCGGCGGCACCTCTTTTCGTGTTGTGGGAAAGCCCCACGAATTTGACGTCATACTGGCTGTCGGCCCGAAGCCTGCCGGCCGAGATCGCCATCCCGTTTTCCAGATCGCGGTCACGCGCGGTCTGCGGACGGTCGGGCTCGTCGAAATAGTAAATCAGCGGCGAAGGCGACGAGGGCAGCGAAAGCTTGTCGATACTTGATTGATATTCACGCCATCTTGAAATGATTTCTTCGATGGAAACTTTTCTTTCAAAAGACGCGAAAACCGCGGCCAGATGCCCGTCCGTCACGGGGACCCTGACGCACTGGGCGGTGATCAGAGGGCTCTCGGCACGGACGATCTGCCCGCCCGCGATATGCCCCCAGATCTTCAGGGGCTCCTGCTCAGACTTTTCTTCTTCTCCGCCGATATAGGGGATGACGTTGTCGAGCATTTCAGGCCATGTGTCAAAGGTTTTGCCCGCGCCCGATATCGCCTGATAGGTGCAGACCGCCGCGGCTTTCAGGCCGTAATCCTTCAGAGGATGCAAAAGCGGCACGTAGCTCTGTATGGAGCAGTTGGATTTGACGGCGATGAATCCGCGCTTCGTCTGAAACCGCCGGCGCTGAAAGGGGATAATCCCAAGATGCTCGGGATTGATCTCGGGAATGACCATGGGCACGTCGGGCGTCCACCTGTGGGCGCCGTTGTTCGACACCACCGGGCATTCATATCTGGCATACCGCTCTTCAAGGGCGCGGATATCCTCTTTTTTCATGTCGACGGCGCAGAAAATAAAATCCACCGCGTCCGCGATGCGTTCGCAGTCGCCCTCGGCATCCCAAACCGCCATATCCCTGACGTTTTCAGGGATATCAAGGGGCATGTACCAGCGCCCGGACACAGCCTCTTCATAGGTTTTCCCCTTTGAACGGAAGCTCGCGGCCAGAACCGCGGGCTCAAACCAGGGGTGGTTATAAAGAATCGAAACAAACCGCTGGCCAACCATGCCCGTTGCGCCAACAATGCCTGCTCTATAACGTTTCAAGCGATCTCTCCTCCATTTGATTGCTGCAAGGCCCATCGAAAGCCTCTATCATAATCATACGCCGGAAATATTTCTTCGCCACTGCTGTTGCCCATAAAGACAAAAAACCGGTTGAAAAACCGGCCAATTCAGATGTATAATAGAGCGAAAGATGTCGAAAACGACAGCCTGCGTTCCTATAATAGCCCTCCATCAGCCTCGGCGGATGACAGCCTCTACGGATATTCTCCGCAAAGCCAGGAAAAGATTTCCGCAACAGATCTTCCCTTCGGCGGCGTATCCTTTCACACGATTTTACGGGCTTTGCGGGGCCAAAACCAAGCTACTTATATAAACCGCGCCTCTATTATCTATTCACTTGTGGGATCGGTCCGAGCGCAATTCGGCGTTATGTCCTTACAAGAGTAACACCTCGTGCTTTTTTTGTCAATACAGAAAGGTTGTGAGCCCGATCAGAAAGCCTGCGCTCGCCATGCTGGCCATCTGCCTTTTGATCATATCGTGCTTTCCCATGATCCCCGCCTCGGCGCTCGACTCAAACCCCCTGCTCAGGATCGGGATCTTTTACGGGAACAACGCCCTGCCCTCGGCAAATCTGGCAAACGAAGTGGGCAGCGGGTATTCCCTGGGTTATTTCGATTCGCAGAAGCAGTTTTTCCCCCTGTACGCCATCGGGGCGGAAAAGATCTCGGTCTTGAAGGACAAGCCCATCTATATCAATTCCTCAAACCTCTATACCGACGTGCTTCCCTCGTCGTGTGTGGGCACCATCGGCCCCTATCATCTGCAGACCCAGAGCTCGTTTCCAGACGCGGCCTCGGCCAGGGCCTTTGCCGACACCGTTTCGGCCGGGCTGAAGGTTCCGGCGTTTCCGGCCTTTCACAACGGAACGTTCGTGGTCAGAATAGGCAGCTACCTTACGACCGGCAGCGCCAGCGCCCAGTCCGCCGGCTTTTCATCCGTGGCGGGCTCCCTGACCGTTGCGGGCGGAAGCGCCACCTGTTATACCGTGACGATCACGGGCACCACAACCATCCTGTTTGAATTCGATTCCAACCAGTCCTCCTTCGGCATTATGCCGGCGTCCCAGGGCGGCAGCGCCGTGACCTGGTTCAAGGGCTTCAAATATTACGGGGGGTTTGACTACAACCGGATGAGCGGAAACGACATCACGGTTTCAAACGTCGTGTCGATGCAGGATTATCTCAAAGGGGTCGTGCCTTACGAAATGGCGCCGAGCTGGCCTTTAGAGGCTTTGAAGGCCCAGGCCGTCGGCGCCCGTTCCTATGCCGTCACCTGCCTCGGCAAGCACGGCGCCCAGGGGTTCGACCTCTGCAATACGGATCACTGTCAGGTATACAGCGGGCTCAATATCGCAAACGCCGCCACCAACAAAGCCGTTGACGATACGTTCGCCACATACGCAACATATAACGGCTCTCCCATCCAGGCGTTTTATCATTCGTCCAGCGGCGGCTCCACTGAAGACCCGCTGTATATCTGGGGGGGCAGCATACCCTATCTCAAGCCCGTTTCCACCGAGGCCTTTGAGAATATTTCCGCGGTTCCGGGCGGGCTCTGGAGCTTTGAGCTGACGCCCCAGATGATCACCGCCATTCTGAAGGAAAAGAACTATTCGGTGGGCGGCTCGGGCATTGTGGACATGTATGCCGAGTATACGCCTGCGGGAAACGTCCAAAAGCTTCATTTCATCGATTCCCAGGGGGGCGTCATCACCGTCGACAAGGAACGGTGCCGCACGCTGATCAACAGCGCTGCATACAACGTCAAAACATACAGCCACCGGTTTACCCTTGACGCCAAGCTCTCTCTTTACATCAACGGCGTTGCCAACGAGACGCCCGCGGTCACCGGCATTCCCTCGTCGCTGACAAAGACGCACGCCATCGGGGCGGGCGGGCAGGTCAGAACCCTGCAGCCGGGATACACCAAGGTATCCATTCTTACAAAGACCGGCAGGGAAGGGGTTTCTTCCTCAAGCGTCAGGTTTTTTATAGACGGCGGCGGATGGGGGCATAATATCGGGATGAGCCAGTACGGCGCGAGGGGCATGGCCCTTCAGGGATATACATACGATCAGATTTTGAAATACTTCTATACGGGGATCCAAGTGACCCGCCTTGCCTGATTTGTTTTTGGGAGACCGCCTGACATGACCGACGCCCTTTATACCTCGGATTTTGATTTTGACCTGCCGGAAGAGCTGATAGCCCAGTCACCTGCAAAAAGACGCGACGAGTCGCGTCTTTTTGCGCTTGACCGAAGCACGGGCGAGACAAGGCATCAGCATTTCCACGACATCAAAGGCTATCTCAAAAGCGGAGACTGCCTTGTTTTAAACGATACCCGCGTCATCCCGGCCCGTCTGTCCGCCCGAAGGCAGGACACCGGGGCCGCCGTCGAGGTCGTGCTTCTGAACGACAGGGGCGGCGGCGTGTGGGAATGCCTGACCCGCCCCGGCAAAAAATCGCCGCCGGGCGCGAGGCTTGTTTTTGGCGACGGCTCTTTAAACGGGGAGGTCGTGGAAATCTCCGAGGGCGGCTGCCGCCTCATCCGTTTTCAGCATGAGGGCGTGTTCCTCGAAACGCTGGAAAAATTCGGGACGATGCCCCTGCCTCCCTATATCAGGGAAAAGCTTTCAGACCCGGAGCGCTATCAGACCGTATACGCAAAAGTCCTCGGCTCGGCGGCGGCGCCCACGGCGGGCCTTCATTTCACAGACAGGCTTCTGGCCGAAATAGAGGATATGGGCGTGCACGTCGCCTGCCTGACGCTCCATGTGGGGCTCGGCACCTTCAGGCCGGTCAAGGTGAAGGATATCCGCCAGCACAAAATGCATGCCGAGTTTTTCAGCCTTGACGCGGCGGCCGCCGACTGCATCAACGATACAAAGCGGCGGGGCGGGCGGGTGTTCGCGGTGGGCACCACCGTATGCAGAACCCTTGAAGCCCTGGCGGATGCGCAGGGGCATGTGGCCCCGAAAAGCGGCCACACAGATATTTTTATCTATCCCGGTTATACTTTTAAAATTGTCGACGCGCTGATCACGAATTTCCACCTGCCTCAGAGCACGCTGATCATGCTCGTTTCGGCCTTTGCCGGCCGCGAGCTGATCCTTTCCGCCTACAGGGACGCCATATCGAGGAAATACCGGTTCTTCAGCTTCGGAGACGCCATGCTGATTTACTGAGAAAAAGCGCGGGGTTAAAACGGTATGTTCAAGCTTCTGAAAACCTCCGGCGGCGCGCGGCGCGGTGTGTTCACGACGCCCCACGGCGCGGTACAGACCCCTGTTTTTATGAACGTCGCCACCCAGGCGGCCATCAAAGGGGGGCTTTCGGCCGCCGATCTCACCCGGGCCGGCTGTCAGGTGGTGCTGGCAAACACCTATCATCTGCATTTGAGGCCGGGCGGGCATGTTGTGAACGAATTGGGCGGCCTTCACCGCTTTATGGGCTGCGGCATGCCCGTTCTGACAGACAGCGGGGGCTTTCAGATCTATTCGCTGTCCAAGCTGCGCAGCATCGGGGAGGAGGGCGTCTTTTTCTCCTCCCACATCGACGGCAGGAAAATCTTTATGGGGCCCGAGGAAAGCGTGCAGATCCAGAGCCTTCTGGGCTCGGATATCGCCATGGCCTTCGACGAATGCGTGGGTAACCCGTGCAGCTACGACTATGCGAAAGAAGCGGCAGACCGCACGGCCCGCTGGCTTTTGCGCTGCCGCGACGAAATCGCAAGGCAAAACAGCATGGAAAACGCCATAAATCCCGGACAGGTGCTTTTCGGCATCAACCAGGGCGCGACCTATCCCGATCTGCGCCGCAGCCATATGGAGCGGATCGTGGAGCTGGACCTTCCGGGCTATGCCATAGGCGGGCTTGCGGTGGGCGAGACGGCCGGCGAAATGTATGACATCGTGGAAGCCGTCGCCCCGCTCGTCCCTCCGGACAAGCCCCGTTATCTCATGGGCGTCGGCACGCCCGCCAATATGATCGAGGCCGTTTCACGGGGCGTCGATTTTTTCGATTGCGTTCTTCCGGCAAGAAACGCCCGGCACGGGCATCTTTTTACCCACAGCGGCATCCTCAACATCAAAAACGCAAGATATGAGAAAGACGACTCTCCCATAGACCCTGGGTGCGAATGCCCCGTCTGCGCGGCGTATTCGCGGGCATATATCAGGCATCTTTTCAAGGCGGAGGAGATGCTGTCCATGCGCCTTGCCGTGATGCACAACCTGTTTTTCTATAACCGGCTGTTCGCCGGGATGAGAGCCGCCATAGAGCGCGACGCTTTCGACAGCTTCAGGCGTGAATACGGACAGGCGCTTGACCGCCGCATTTGAGGCCGCCGCACATTTATTGCCGATAACGCTTGAAAACATTTACAATGTCATATATAATACGTTCTATAAATATGGGAGGTGTTGCTGTCTATGACTGAGCAGGGTATTCCTCCGCTGGTAATGCTCGGCTTGATGATCGTTGTTTTTTATTTCTTCCTGATCCGGCCCCAGAGGAAAAGGGAAAAAGCCGATGCACAGATGCGCAATTCGCTTGAGGTCAATGACGAGATCACCACCATCGGCGGCATGATGGGCAAGGTCGTCGGCGTCAAAGACGATCATATCATCTTTGAAACCGGGGCGGACAGAATCAAGATCAAACTTTCCAAATGGGCCGTCCGCTCAAAAGAAACCCGCACGGAAGAGTAATTTTTTCTCAGATTCCCTCATAGGCTTTTATTAACACGACGTATGGGGGAATCGTTTATGGCAAGTACGGAAAACAAGGACAAAGCCGGCGTTTTCAAACCCAAATTGCTGCTTTGCTCGACCTTGGCGGGCTTTGCCGCGCTTGTTGTTTTGTTTATCATACTTTCCATCGCAATCGGCCGCATGCTCTTGCCCGAAGATTGGATATGCTTTTTGGCGCTTGCCGTCTGCGCCGTGTGCGCGTTTATCTCCGCCATGCTTTATTCGGGCAGGGCCCAGGCCCAAAAAATCCTCTCCGCGCTTCTATCGGGCGCTGCGTTTTTTGTTCTGCTTCTGATCGTCGGCCTTTTTATACCGGATACCGTGTTCTCTGCGAGCCGGATGCTCGTTTCGGCGGCTGTCGTCATGGTTTCGAGCCTGCTGTCGGCGGTGTTTCGGGCCGGCACTCAGGCAAACAGAGGATACAAGAAAAAATGACTTGCCGTTTCTCGCACAAAACGGCGGGATTGTCTCTTAGATTACAATGTGCGGGGAAATTGGTGAAATGATGAAACATATCAAGACGCTTCAAACGAGCACGCTGAAGGAAAGCGCCGCGAAGGGCGGCTGCGGCGAGTGCCAGACCTCCTGCCAGTCCGCCTGCAAAACCTCGTGTACGGTTGCAAACCAGAAGTGTGAAAACAGGGCGTAAGGCAAAAGCCCAATCATACAAACCAAAAAGGGGAGGGCAGATATGCCTTCCCTGAATTATCTTGCGGAGGAATCATGATTCACAGCTTCACCCAAAACGGAGTGCATCTTGTGGTGGACACAAACAGCGGCGCCGTCCACATCGTCGACGAACTGAGCCTTGCGCTTTTGTCCTTCATAGAGCCGCCGCTGTCGGAGCGCTGCCCCGACGAGGCCTGCCGCACGCTTCGCGACAGATTTGAAAAAGACGAGGTCGAGCAGGCCTATGCGGAGCTGTATTCTCTGTACCGCGACGGCAGCCTTTTCTCAAGCGACGATTACATCGATTTTTCACGAGTCGATCTGTCCGGCGCGCCCATCAAGGCCATGTGCCTGCACGTTTCCCACGACTGCAACCTAAGATGCAGATATTGCTTTGCCTCCACCGGCGATTTTGGGACAGGCCGGGCCATCATGACGCCCGAAACCGCCAAAAGGGCGATCGATTTCATCATAGAACAATCGCAAAACCGCCGCCACATAGAGATCGATTTTTTCGGAGGCGAGCCCCTGATGGCGATGGACACCGTCAGAGAAGCCGTTTTTTATGGCAGGGCGCTTGAACAAAAGCACAATAAGCGCTTCCGGTTTACGATGACCACAAACGGCGTTCTGCTCGATGACGACAACATCGCCTTTTTGAACGCCGAGATGTCGAACGTGGTGCTCTCCCTTGACGGGCGGAGAGAGACAAACGACCTGATGCGCAAAACCGTCTCCGGCGGCGGAAGCTATGACGTGGTCGTCCCGAAGTTTAAAAAGCTCATCGGGCAGAGGGACCATAACCTCGATCACTATGTCCGCGGGACGTTCACATCCCAAAACCCGGCATTTACGGAAGACGTCATGAGCCTCGTACACGAGGGGTTTTCGCGCCTTTCCCTCGAGCCCGTCGTCACAACGGACCCCGAGCTGGCCCTGGCTGAAGAGCAGCTTCCGCTTTTGTTTGCCGAATATGAAAAGCTGGCCGAAGAGTTTCTGTCGGCGCGCAAAAGGGGAGGGGGCTTTGATTTTTTTCATTTTATGATCGATCTTTCCCAGGGGCCCTGTGTGTATAAGCGCCTGAAAAGCTGCGGCGCGGGGTATGAATATATCGCGGTGACGCCGGGCGGCGACATCTACCCCTGCCATCAGTTTGTGGGCCGGGAGGGGTTTTTGATCGGCAGTCTCAAAGACGGCATCACGCGCCCGGACATCGTTTCGGCCTTTGCGGCGTCCAATATCTACACCCGCTCGGAATGCGCCGGCTGCTGGGCGAAGTTCTATTGCAGCGGCGGCTGCGCGGCGAACAATCACCTCATGAACGGCGATATCGGCCGGTCGCATCGGCCGGGCTGTCTGCTGCAAAAAAAGCGCATCGAATGCGCCCTTTACATAAAAGCCCGGGAAGCGCTTGAACACGATGAAAAATTAAATGGATAAACGGAGGTCTCATGCGATGCAGATCGATATCAAGCTTGGCCTGTTCGGGGTCGGAAACATGGCCGGCGCCATTTTAAACGCCGTATTGAAAAACAAAATGGTTCCGCCCGACAGAATCTTCATATTCGACAAAATAACGGAAAAAGCAGAGCCTTACAGGGCAGCCGGCGTCCAGGTCTGCGAATCTTCATCCGAAGTGGCGGCCCTGGCAGACCTGTCGGTCATTGCGATCAAGCCCCAGGATGTGCCGACGCTGCTTTCGGAAATCAGAGATCTTACGAAAGGGAAATGCGTGCTTTCCATCGCCGCGGGGATCGGCATGCCGTATCTGAGGCAAAACCTCGCCCCGGGCACCCATGTGATCCGGGTCATGCCCAATACGCCGTTCATGATATCCTGCGGGGCCACGGCCATCGCCTTTGAGGCGGGAACCCCCGCGCGGTTCAAAGACGCGGCGACGGGCATTTTCGGCGCCGCCGGCATATACGAAATCATCGACGAATCGCAGATGAACGAGATCATATCCGTCAACGGGTCCGGTCCCGCATATTTTTATAAGATGGTCTCCGCCATGGCAAAATCCGCCCAGCGGCAGGGGATAGCCCCCGATGTGGCCACAAGGCTGGCCGCCAAAACCATGGAAGGCGCCGCAAAAATGATCCTGCAGTCGGATCAGAGCGTGGATGCCCTGATCGCCCAGGTCACTTCAAAGGGCGGAACCACCATCGAAGCGGTCAGGACAATGGAGGAAAAGGGCTTTGACGAGCTGATGCACCACGCCA
>Ga0228535_1002783_pt1 | contig 15146 bp, 13 predicted proteins | sample SJ1metagenome_FD_168457 | JGI IMG/M metagenome (GOLD analysis project Ga0228535, IMG submission 168457) | Enriched culture of PCE-dechlorinating microbial communities from Ithaca, New York, USA - SJ1 | ecosystem: Engineered > Modeled > Simulated communities (microbial... > Unclassified | place... | reverse complement strand
GAGATGATCAACCGGGGCGGCGAAAACATCTATCCGCGCGAAATTGAGATTCCGCTGGAGCAGCATCCCAAGATCGCCGAGGCGGCGGTGGTGGGCGCTCCCGATCCGGCCCTGGGCGAGCGCGTGCGCGCCTGCATCATTTTGCGGGACGGCTGCACGATGACGGACGAGGAAGTCAGGGATTACCTGGCCGACAAACTCGCCAAGTACAAACTGCCCGAGTTTGTCGAGTTCATGGCGGACTTCCCGCGCAATCCGACGGGGAAGATTTTGAAGCAGGATTTGAAAAAGCGGTTTTCCGGCGAAGAAAAGGGTTCGAAAACCTGAAGGCCCGCGTTGCGGCAGCGCAAGCGGCGTCCGGCCCCGCCACCGCGGCGGGCGGACGCTGCTTTTTTTAGGGAATGGCGCCGACGGCCGTGACGGATTTTTCCGGCACCAGAAGAAAGCGGGGAGTCAGCGACACGCCCAGCCGTTCCATCTGCAGCTGTTCGTGGAGAATCTTCTGGTTTTCCAGGGCGAAGTCCGCGTAGCCGGCCGAAAAGCGCCGGGGCAGAAGCCGGCGGCTTTCCCGGAGCAGCTGGCGGTTGACGTAGGTCATGATCCAGTCCAGGGCGGCGTCGGCCATTTCGCTCGCGGTCGCGTCGTAAACCACGGCGCGCGTCATGTCGCCCTGCGCGGTTTTTTCCCGGATCGCGTCCACGATGGCGGACCCCGCCGTCGCGCCCAGAAAGAGCGCCGTGCGGCACCGGCCCACAAAGGCGGCAAGCTTTCCGCTGGAAAAAGACACACCGCCCGCGAGCGTAATGATCCGGCCGTCGTTTTGCAGGATGGAAAAGGGGCGATACGCTCCCGCAAGGTGGATGAGCGCCGCCGCTTCGCCGATGTACCGGTCCGTTTCGTTCCGGCGCGCGGAAGAGATTTCTGTGCTTTTTTTCCGGAAGCCGAGACGGGAATAGATTTGGGGGACGGGCTCGGCAATCGTTATCTTGTCCAGAAAAGTGACGGCAGTTTGCATGGCAGGACGGCCCCGTTTGTCGGCGCGGTTACCTGGAAAGATTGCTGTAGCGCCTCTTCCACCGGTCCAGTTTTTTAAACGCATCCTCCACGACGTCGAGCAGGATGTCCATGTCGAGCGGCTTTTCGAAATAATCGTCGAAGCCTGCTTCGCGGCATTCCTCGATTTCAAACAGTGGCGCCCAGCCGGTGATCGCGAAAATCATGGAGACGGGCTTGCTTTCGCGGATCTGGCGGCACAGGTCGATGCCGTTCATGCCGAAGAGCTTGAGGTCGAGAAAAATGACGTCGATGTCTTCCTGCTTGAGGATTTCCAGCGCCGATTTGCCGTCTTCGGCGGCGATGACGTCGTAATCCTCATCGGCGAAAACGTTGGAAAACAAATCGCGCACCGATGCTTCATCATCCACGACGAGAATTTTTCCTTTCACAGCTCCGACTCCTTTGCGTTTTTTCTTCAGCCGCCCGGCTAGGCGAGTTTTTTCAAAACGGCGTCGCCCATTTCCGCCGTGCCGACAAGCCGGCTGCCCGGCGAATGAATATCCTGGGTGCGCCAGCCGTCCTTCAAAACGTCCGCGACCGCTTTTTCCACGGCGGCTGCCGCGTCGGGCAGGTCCAGCGAATGCCGCAGCATCATGGCGACCGATAAAATCGTGGCGAGGGGATTGGCGATGTTTTTTCCCGCGATGTCCGGCGCCGAACCGTGAATCGGCTCGTAGAGCGCCCGGCCCGCGCCCAGCGAGGCGGAGGGGAGCATGCCGATCGAGCCGGTGAGCATGGCCGCCTCGTCGCTCAGGATGTCGCCGAACAGGTTGGTGGTCACGATGACGTCGAACTGCGCCGGATGGCGCACGAGCTGCATGGCGCAGTTGTCCACGTACATGTGGCCGAGCGCCACGTCGGGATAGTCGCGGCCGGTTTCCGTAACCACGTTGCGCCACAGTTCGGTGGTTTCCAGAACGTTGGCCTTGTCCACCGACAGCAGTTTTTTCCTGCGGCCGCGGGCGAGTTCAAAGGCCCGCCCCGCGATGCGGCGGATTTCCTCTTCCGTGTAAATCATCGTGTTGACGCCGGTGCGTTTTCCTTCCGCGTCGCGGGTCACGCCGCGGGGCCGGCCGAAATAGACGTCGCCGGTCAGCTCCCGCAGAATAAGAATATCGATGCCTTTCACCAGCTCCGGTTTGAGCGGGGACGCATCCACCAGCTCATCGAAAACGACCACCGGCCGCAGGTTGGCAAAGAGGCCCAGTTTTTCGCGCAGGCCCAGAAGCGCCCGTTCGGGGCGGACGCTGTAGTCGAGACCCTCCCATTTCGGTCCGCCCACGGCGCCCAGCAGAACCGCGTCGCTTTCCAGGGCGAGATTCAGGCTTTCCTCGGGAAAGGGCGTGCCGCAGGCGTCGTAGGCGCTGCCGCCGAGAAGCCCGTGGGTCAGCTGCAGCTCGACGGCAGAGCGATCGGCGACGATCTTTAAAACCTTCAGGGCTTCCTTCATAATTTCCGGGCCGATGCCGTCGCCGGCAAAAACGGCTATGCGATAATATTTGGCAGTCATGGATTCCTCATTTTCTGGTTTTGGCGATATGCCGCATCAGCCCCCCGTCGGCGATGAGCTGTTCCATAAAGGGGGGGATGGGGCTAATGGTGAAGGTCCGGCCGGAGCCGGAAACCGTGATGGTTCCCCCGGCGCTGTCGATGGCGATTTCCTTGCCGTCGGCGATCGCGTCGGCAAGCGCGGCGGATTCGAAGATCGGCAGACCCATGTTGAAGGCGTTGCGGTAAAAAATGCGCGCGAAGCTTTTGGCCACGACGCAGGAGATGCCGGCGGCCTTGATGGCGATCGGCGCATGCTCGCGCGACGAGCCGCAGCCGAAATTCTCGCCGCCGACGATGATGTCGCCGGGCTTCATCCTGTTGACGAAGTCCGGGTCCGCGTCTTCCATGCAGTGGCGGGCCAGCTGGGCGGGATCGGACGTGTTCAGATAGCGCGCGGGAATGATGGCGTCGGTATCGATGTTGTCGCCGAACTTCCAGACGTTTCCTTTAAAAATCATGGATGATATTCCTCTTTCTTTTATAATTCTTCCGGAGACGCAATCCGGCCCAAAACGGCGGATGCCGCGGCCACGGCGGGGCTGGCCAGATACACTTCACTGTTGGGATGCCCCATGCGTCCCACAAAATTGCGGTTGGTCGTGGCGATGGACGTTTCGCCGTCGGCCAGAATGCCCAGATGGCCGCCCAGGCACGCGCCGCAGGAGGGCGGCGAGATGACCGCGTTGGCGTCCATGAAAATGTCGAGCAGCCCTTCGTGCATCGCCTGCCGGTAAATGAGCGGCGTTGCCGGAACGACGATCAGGCGGACGCTGGGCGAGGCTTTACGGTTTTTTAAAATTCCGGCGGCGATGCGCAAATCCTCGATCCGGCCGTTGGTGCACGAGCCGATGAGCGACTGGTCGATCTTCACGTGGCCGGCCTCGCTCACGCCCCGGACGTTGGAGGGCAGATGGGGGAAGGCCACCTGCGGCTCAAGGGCTCCCGCGTCGATTTCAATGGTCCTGGCGTAAACGGCGTCGGGATCGGAGGCGTAAAGCGTGTAAGGCCTGCCGGCGCGGGGGCTGACATATTCCCCGGTGACGGCGTCGGGCGGGAAAATGCCGTTTTTCGCGCCCGCCTCGATGGCCATGTTGGCCATGGACAGGCGATCCGCCATCGGAAGCGCCGCGACCGTTTCTCCGGTGAATTCCATCGCCTGATACAGGGCGCCGTCCACGCCGATGCGTCCGATGATGTTCAGAATCAGGTCCTTTCCGGAGACCCACTTTCGCAGCTTTCCGTAAATGACGAACTTGATCGACTGCGGCACCTTGAACCACAGCTCGCCGGTGAGCATGGCGGCCGCGAGATCCGTGCTGCCCACGCCCGTGGCGAAGGCGCCCAGGGCGCCGTACGTGCAGGTGTGGCTGTCCGCGCCGATGACCAGGTCGCCGGGCAGGACGATGCCTTTTTCAGGCAAAAGCGCGTGCTCGACGCCCACCTGGCCGCCTTCGTAAAAATGTGTGATGCCGTGTTCGAAGGCGAATTCGCGGACGGTTTTGCACTGCTGGGCGGAATTGATGTCCTTGTTCGGCGTAAAGTGATCGAGAACCAGCGCCACCCGGTCCCGGTCGAACACCTCTTTCCCGCCGGCCGCGCGAAATTCGCGGATCGCGATGGGCGCGGTGATGTCGTTGCCGAGCGCGATATCGACCCGGGCGTTGATGAGCTGTCCGGGCGCGATGTCCTTAAGCTCCGTATGCGCCATTAAAATCTTTTCCGTTATTGTATATCCCACGTTGTAAACTCCTTGACTGGCCAAAGCGCTTTAATTTTAAAATGAGACGCTGTCATTAACCTATTTTTCAGCTTAATTCAACTTTTACCTTCTTGACGTTGCTTTTCAAAAACTCCAGCCGGTTGAGCGCGTTGATGTAAGCCTTGGCCGACGCGACGATGACGTCGGGATGCGCGCCGCGGCCCACCACCGTATGCCCGTTGTACTTGAGCTGGACCATCGTTTCGCCCTGGGCGTCCGAGCCGCCGGTGATGGCGTTCACCGCGTATTTCAGAAGCGGGTAGTTGGTCTTGGTGATGTTGCGGATGGCCGCAAACGTGGCGTCCACCGGGCCGTTCCCGAAGCCGGCGTCGCGCACGACTTCCGCGCCGACTTTCATTTCCATGGTGGCCGTCGGTATGGCGACGTTGCCGCTCACAACGTTGAGGTAGATCAGGTGGTACTTTTCTTCGCCGCGGTACACGTCTTCGTAAATGATCGCCTGCAGATCCTCGTCATAGATGTCCTTCTTGATGTCGGCCAGTTCCTTGACCTTGGCCGCCACCCGGTTGAGCTGCTCCTCGGTGAGGACGTAGCCCATTTTTTTCAGATGGTGCGCTATGGCGGCGCGTCCGGAATGCTTGCCCAGAACGATGTGGGTGTCGCTGATGCCGACGGATTTCGGCGTCATGATCTCGTAGGTAATCTTTTCCTTGATCAGACCGTCCTGGTGGATGCCGGATTCATGCGCGAAGGCGTTGGCCCCGACGATGGCCTTGTTGGGTTGCACCGCAATGCCGGTGATCTGCGTGAGGAGCCGGGACGTCTTGTAAATCTGCTCGGTTTTGATTCCGGTGTAAAGGCCGTACAGATCCTTGCGCGTGGCGAGCGCCATGACGATTTCCTCCATGGCCGTGTTGCCCGCCCGCTCGCCGATGCCGTTGATCGTGCATTCGACCTGGCGCGCGCCCGCGCGGATGGCGGCCAGCGAGTTGGCCACCGCCAGCCCCAGATCGTTGTGGCAGTGGACGGAGAGAATCGCCCGGTCGATGTTTTTGACGTTGGCGAAAAGATAGGCGATGAGGTCGCCGAATTCCTCGGGGACGGCATAGCCGACCGTGTCCGGAATATTGACGGCGATCGCGCCCGCATCGATGACGGCCGCGACCATTTGCACGAGATAGTCGCGGTCCGATCGCGTGGCGTCCATCGGCGAGAACTCTACGTTGTCGGTGTAGGATTTTGCCAGCCGGACGGCCGCGACCGCTTCGTCGAGCACCTGCGCCCGGCTCTTCTTGAGCTGGTATTTCAGGTGGATGTCCGAAGACGAAATAAAGGTATGGATGCGCGGATGCGCCGCGGCCTTGATGGCCTGCCAGGCCCGGTCGATGTCCACTTTGTTGGCGCGGGCCAGACCCGCCACCTGGGATTTCCGGATGACGCGGGAAATCTGCCGGACTGCGTCGAAGTCTCCTTCCGAGGCGATGGGAAACCCGGCCTCGATGATATCCACGCCGAGATTTTCGAGCTGCCGGGCCAGAAGCAGTTTTTCCTCCGTGTTCATGCTGTTGCCAGGCGACTGCTCTCCGTCGCGCAGCGACGTGTCGAAAATGTAAACGCGGTTTTTATCTTTTTTCATAAAGGGCTCCTTTGTCTGTATTTCACTAAATGTTTTCCAAAACGAAAAAGGCCGTGGGATTTGCTGCCCACGGCCTTTTTTTCAGGTGATTCGTTATGCTTAACGTTCAGTGACGACCTGAAGACGACGGGCAGGCGGCCTTTAAGACCAGGCGCAACAAGGCGAGGCCCAGAAGCAGGGTCAGAAGAGCGCATGCCGAAATCGTGATTGCCGTAAAACTGAACATGTAACCTATCCTTTAAAAAACAAATTGTCGTTCTCCTTAATGCAAAATGCGGCCGTTGTCAAAAGTTTTTTTGATTACAAAAAAAAGAGGGAGCCGGAGGCTCCCCCTTTTTTGAAAGGAGGCATTGATTCGTTGACTATTGGCAAAATCCCATTCCGTAGCCCGGTCCGCCTCCCTGCGGTCCGGGGCCTCTCATGCCGCCGCGGGGACCGAAACCGGACCGGGGACCCCAGCCGAAGGCGGCCAGTTTTTCATTTTGTTCCGGTGTCAGGACCTTGCGGACTTCCAGCTTGTAAGCCGTCGCCTTGTCTTCCATTTCGTTGCGCAGCGTTCTCAATTCCTTTTGCGCGGCCGTGATCTTGTCCTTGTCGGGGTTGGCCTGCTGCCACAACCGGCGCAGCTCCACCGCCTTGTCGAATGTCTTTTCGCGCAGCGGCTGTACGGCTTTTGCATGCTCCGTCTGCAGCGTATCGATTTTCGCTTTTTGATCGTCCGTCAAATTAAGTCTTTCCAGGCCTGCCCCCTGGCAATAGCCTCTCCCCTTGCCGGGACCGGGGCCCCAGGCGAAGGCTGAAGTCGCTAAAAGCAAGCCTGCCACAACGGCTGTTAAAGTTAAGGTCAGTTTTTTCATGGTACATCTCCTTCTATATTTATTTCTGATCAGTTGTCTTTTATCATAGCAATGCCTGTGCCATTGTTGTTAATTATCTGGAATCGTTAATTTTATAAATATTTTACGAAATTTGATTTGCCTTTTACCCGTATCGCGCGGATAATTGGTATCCAATTTCCGTATCCGAATGGTTCGTTAGTATCCAGGGTGTGCAGGAGGAACCATGCAGCAAAAGAAAAAGACAAAAGCCCGCCGGCGTGTTTCCGTCTGGCTGGCCGGAAGCGCGATTATCGTGCTGGCCGGAATTCTGGGCCTGATGATGGTCATGCAGTTTTCGCAGCGCAAGACGCAGGCGGTGACGCTTTTTATCGAAAAAGGAGCAACCTTGATTTCCTCGTTTGAAGCGGGACTGAGCTGCCGGTTGCGGCATGAGGAAGCGCTTTTCGATTTTCAGACCCTGCTTGCGGAAGTCGCCAGACAGCCGGACATCGACTACATGATCGTGACGGACGGCGAGGGGAACATTCTGGCCGACAGCGATCCCACTATGCTGGGGCGGTCTTACGGACTGGATCTGGACGTGCAAAAGATCGCCGCGAGCCGGGAGCTTCGCTGGCGTCAGGCCGCCAATCCCGAAGGGGCAGACACGTTTGAAGTCTATCGGGGCTTTTCTCCGCTGGCGGGAAAGGGCCATTCGCTGGCGGTTTTCGTCGGTTTCAACATGGAGAAGATCGAAAAGGCCTCGCGGGAAGACGCCCTTCAGACGGTCATGATGGCGATTGTGCTGGTGCTCATCGGGTCGCTCGCCATCGTGGCCCTTTTTCTCGTGCAGGCCTACCGCCTGGCGCAGGTGTCCCTGTCGAGGCTCACTGTTTTTTCGGAGGCCCTGGTAAAAAGCATGCCCATCGCCCTGCTGGCGGTGGATAAGGAAGGCGAGGTGGTCGCCTGCAATGAACCGGCCCGGCCGCTCATCGTCTCCGGCTGCGACGAAGCGACCGGAAAGAAGGCCGCCGCGGTTTTGCGCGGGCCGTTTCTGCAGATTCTGGAGGGGCTTGCGGGGCAAAATGCGCCGGTGGAAAAGGAGATCTCCGTTTCGTCCGCCGACGGGCCGGACCAGATCTGGGAAGTGGCGGCGACGTCCTTTGCCGATGAAGACGCGCAAGAGGGCCGGATGCTTTTGGCCCGCAATGTGACGGCGCTGCGGGAAATGGAGCGGGAGGTCGCGCACAGCCGCCACCTGAACGCCATCGGATCGCTGGCCGCCGGCGTGGCGCATGAAATCCGCAATCCGCTGAGCTCCATCAAGGGCTTTGCCGTGTATTTCAAGCAGCGGCTGGCCGGCAACGCCGAGGACGAGGAAACGGCGCAGATCATGATTGCCGAGACCGACCGGCTCAACCGGGTGATCAGCCAGCTCATCGAATTTGCCCGCCCGTTGCAGTTGAAGAAGGAGCGGACCTGTCTTGCGGAGCTGGCGCGGCAGACCGTCCGTCTGGTGGAGGCAGAAGCGGCAAAGCAGACTGTGGCCGTGGATGTGCGGGTCCGGGAGCCGCTGCCCGATGTGGAAGTCGATCCCGATAAAATCAAGCAGGTCCTGCTCAATCTTTTGCTCAACGCCCTGGCGGCGATGCCGGGCGGAGGCAAGCTCACCGTCGATCTGGCGGCGCAGGGCTCTTTTCTGGATGTGGCGGTGTCCGACACGGGCGAGGGCATCCGCGCGGAGGACCTGCCGCGGATTTACGATCCGTACTTTACCTCCAAGCCGGCGGGCACGGGCCTGGGATTGGCCGTCGTGCAAAAAATCATGGATGCGCACGGCGGCAGAATTTTCGTGGAAAGTACGCGCGGCGCGGGCACGACCGTGACGCTGCGTTTTGTCTTAATGTCCGACGATCAGGGAGAAAAATGAAAAGCACAGCAGACGTTTTGATTGTGGATGACGACGCGGCTCACCGGCTGATGTTGAAAAAACTCATCGGCGGCTGGGGATATGCCGTTTTCGAGGCGGACGACGGCGCGACGGCGATCGATGAGGCCCGCCGCCGGTCTTATGACGTGATCCTGATGGACATCCGGATGGCGAATGTTTCGGGCATCGAGGCCCTGGAGCAGATCAGAAAAATTTCGCCGGCTGTTCCGGTGATCATCATGACCGCCTACGCGTCGGTGGAGACGGCCGTCCGCGCGCTGAAAAAAGGCGCGTACGATTATCTGACCAAGCCGCTGGATTTCGACGAACTGCAAATCGTTGTCGCCAGGGCCACCGAGCATTCGCTGCTGAAAAAAGAAAACGAATACCTGAAGCAGCGGCTCGGCGAGAAGTTCGACCGTCAGAACATCATCGGGCAGAGCCTGGCCATGGTGAAGCTTCTGGAAATGGTCGAGCAGGTCGCGCCGACGCAGGCGACCGTCCTCATCACCGGCGAATCCGGCACGGGCAAGGAAATGATCGCCAACGCCATCCATGCCAACAGCAGCCGTGCGGCCGCGCCCTTTGTCAAGATCAACTGCGCGGCGCTCGCCGAAACGCTTCTGGAATCGGAGCTCTTCGGCCACGAAAAAGGCGCGTTTACCGGCGCGGACCGCCGGCGGGAAGGCAAGTTCGTCCAGGCGGACACCGGCAGCCTCTTTCTCGACGAGGTGAGCGAAATGTCTCCCGCCATGCAGGTCAAGCTGCTGCGGGTGCTTCAGGAGCGGGAACTCACGCGCGTGGGCGGTTCGGAAGTCGTCCGGATCGATGTCCGCGTGATTGCCGCCTCCAACAAGGACCTGAAAAAGGAAATCCGGGAAGGCCGCTTCCGGGAAGACCTGTTTTACCGTCTCAACGTCGTGGCGCTGACCGTCCCGCCTCTGCGGGACAGGGCCGAAGATATTCCGCTCATGGCGCAGCAGTTTCTGAAGACGTTTGCCGAACGGAACGCCAGGACCCTTTCCGGCTTTACGCCGCGGGCGCTCGTCAAGCTCGGACAGTATTCCTGGCCCGGCAACATCCGGGAACTGATGAACGCCGTGGAGCGGGCCGTTGTGCTGGCGCGCGGCGCGGTAATCGACGCGGATGACCTGGTGTTTCCCATGGCGGAGGCGGCGGTGTGCGCCGACGGCGCGCTAAGCGGAGGCGGCGTTGCCGCCGGGGCGCTCTCCCTGCCGCTTGAGGAGGTCGAAAAGAGAAGCATTCTGGAGGCGCTGGCCGCGGCCGGCGGCAACAAAAGCGAAGCGGCCCGCCGCCTGGGCATCACCCGCAAAACCCTGCGCAAGAAGCTGGAAAAGTACCAAAGCGTACTTTAGAGACACCACAGGCAAACCCGGAACGTTTGAGGTTATTTGCTTTCCTCTGACTCCATGCGCGAACGGCCTGTCGGGTTTATCCAGAGGAGATATCCCAAAATCAGGGAGATCAGGCAGCCGGCCAAAGTGGCCATCAGCCGGTGCGCCATTAAATCGGCCGCGGGCGGCCGGCCGAAGTCCAAAAGCAGAATAATGAGCGGCGTGACCGCCGCCACGGAGGCGGCGTAGTTGATTTCGGCCAGGATGAGTCTTATTCCTGAAAGCAGTGCGATCAGACAGAGGATTGCCCACGAAGGCGGCATTCCCAGAAGAAAAAGACTGACGAGCAGGACGCCGAGGAAGGTCCCCAGCGTTCGCTGAACGGTGCGCGTAAGGGCGGATTGCAAATCGCGGTGTACGACGATGGCGACGGTGAGCGAAATCCAGTAGCTGTGGTCTTGCGGCCAGAGTTCCCGGATGATTTCCGCGGCGGCAAGACACAGTGTGATGCGCAGGGGATATTGCCAGCCGCGCCGATGCCGGAGATTGTTTCGCCAGTAGCGGAATACCTGTTGAAACGTGTAGGAGGGCCGGGGAAGGTCCGTTGCTGAGGCATCCACGACGGGGAAGAGGCGAGCCGCCCGGAAAAGCATTGGCAAGCCGGAAAAAAGAGCGGCTGCCCACAGGGCGCCCAGGGCAAACAAAAGGGTCATTCCAAGAGGATGCGCCTGCGGCGGAGGCATGTTGCCGGCGATGATCAGGAGAATCATGAATTGCGCTGTGGCTCGCGCCAGCGGCCTGCTTGCGCCGCCGAAGAAACCGGCAACGGCGCACAGGGCGACAATCGCCCAGCCGGCAAAGCCGTTTCCTGAAACGACGGTTCCGATGAACATGGCCGCGCCGCCGGCGATCAGGGCATAGGTCCAGGCGGTGATGGTGTCTTTCAGAGAGCCTTCCCGGCCCTGGCCGCCGATGATCAGGGCTCCCAGAGAAGCGACCACGCCGCTTTGCGGAAGGCCTGCTGCCGCGCCGATGAGCAGAGGCCCGGCAAGCCCGAGCATGGAAGCGACAACAGGCGCGGCGGAAATGTTTTGCGCCGCCGGCCGGGAAGCGGCAAGGGTTGATCTCAGCGCTTGTTTTACAAGGGAAGGTTTCGACTGCTTGTCCATAGGCTGTCGCGTATTGTCTCGAGCCGGCGGAGCATTGCGGGCGAAATTTTTTTACCCGCGAATCATTTTACGAAACGCATCTTCCCGGGCGGGGGGAAGAGAAGAATGGAAGGGATTAAAAATGAAAAATGGCGGAGAGAGCGGGATTTGAACCCGCGGTACACCTTTAAAGGGCGTACAATCGCTTAGCAGGCGATCGCTTTCGGCCACTCAGCCATCTCTCCGCTGAAATTATTTCAGGCCTGTCTTTCTTAAAACATGACGCCTTAAAAAAAGCAAGACGCCCTGTTGCTGTTCCGGCCGGAAAAGCGCGCCGCAGGATATGTGCGCCGCTTCGGGCGCCGCCCCGCGGCGGTCCCGTGATTTCCCGGCCCTGTTCGTTTTATCTGGCGGAGGGAGCAGGATTCGAACCCGCGAGACTTTCGTCCAACGGTTTTCAAGACCGCCGCCATCGACCACTCGGCCATCCCTCCATCAGTTTTTTTCGGTTATCCTCCGGAAGACCTCAAGGAGCAATGCGCTCAAGACCTTTCATATAAGGACGCAGGACTTCAGGGATGATGATGCTCCCGTCCGCCTGCTGATAGTTTTCCATGACCGCCACGACCGTCCGGCCGACCGCCAGGCCCGAACCGTTCAGCGTGTGGACGAATTCCACCTTGCCGTTGTCTTTCCGGCGATAGCGGATAGCCGCCCGTCTGGCCTGAAAGTCTTCAAAATTGCTGCACGACGAAATTTCCCGGTAGGCGTTCTGTCCGGGGAGCCACGCTTCCACGTCGTACGTTTTGGCCGAGGAGAATCCCAGATCGGCCGTGCACAGGCAGACCGTCCGATAATGGATGCCGAGTCTTTTGAGCACCATCTCCGCGTTGGCCGTGAGCTTTTCCAGCTCGTCGTAGGACGTTTCCGGCTTCGAGAACTTGACCATCTCCACCTTGTTGAACTGGTGCTGACGGATCAGCCCCCGCGTGTCCTTGCCGTAGGAGCCGGCCTCCGCGCGGAAGCAGGGCGAATACGCCACAAAGTACACGGGCAGCAGGTCTTCGTCGAGGATTTCGTCCCGGTAAATGTTGGTGACCGGAACTTCGGCCGTCGGAATCAGGTAGTACTCCATGCCTTCGATCTTGAACAGGTCTTCCTTGAACTTCGGAAGCTGGCCCGTGCCGGTCATGCTGTCGGCGTTGACCATGAAGGGCGTCAGCACTTCGGTGTAGCCGTGCTCCCGGGTGTGCAGATCCAGCATGAAATTGGTGATAGCCCGTTCCAGCTGCGCGGCGGCGCCCCGGTAAAGCGTGAAGCGCGCTCCGGTGATTTTGGCGCCGCGGGCGAAATCCAGGATGTTCAGATTTTCGCCGAGCTCGAAATGCTGCTTGGGCTCAAAGTCCAGCACTGGCTTTTCGCCCCAGGTGCGGACGACCGTATTGTCTTCCGAACCGCTGCCCAACGGCACGGATTCGTGCTGAACATTCGGCACGATCATGACGAAGGCGCCGAGTTCTTCTTCGGTCAGGCGCAGGCTTTCGTCATATTCCTTGATCTTGGCGGAAACCTCGCCCATCCGGGCGATGAGCGCTGAGGCGTCCTCTTTTTTCTTCTTGAGTTCGCCGACCTGCTTCGAAACGCTGTTGCGTTCGTTGCGCAGCGTTTCCACCGCCTGCAGGATGTCGCGCCTTTTGGCTTCCAGGTTTAAAAAACGGTCAAAATCGATATTTTGACCCCGCTCGTTCATCTTCTTCTGGACGAAATCGATGTTCTGTCTTAAATACTTGATATCCAGCATAAATAACCTTCATCACCCCCGGCTGTTGCCTCCCGCCGAGGACGGAAACACCTATCACTTTGGAATCTTCAAGTCAATGATTTTGTCTGATGCGGCGGCCTTACGGCCGGCCCAGCCGCTTTTTGAGGGTGGAGGCGAGCGCCTGCATTTCCGGACTTTTCAGCCACCAGGCGCTCGCAAGAAAAACCAGGCCGCCTGTGGCGATGGCCAGGACCAGGAAGAGCAGTCGGGACCGGAAGCCCGCCAGCGGATTCCACGGCATTGCGGTCTGCACCAGGAAAATGCCGCCCAGCATGATGACCGACGCGGCGATGATTTTGAAAATGGACAGGAAAAAGGGGCGGTCGAGATAGCCGCCGATTTTCGTTTTCAGCACCCACGCGAGAATGAGGACGTTCGCCGCGGCGGAAAGAGACCCGGCCAGGGCGATGCCGTTGTGTTTCAGGGGGGACATGAGGATCAGGCTGAAAACGACGTTGACGATGAGCGCGATGACGGCCGCCTTGGTCGGCCACTTGGAATCCTTAAGAGAATAAAAAGCCGACACAAAAACGCGGAGCATCGCGTATGCCCACAGGCCCAGCGCATAGCAGAAGAGGGCCTGGCCCGTTTTGACGGCCGCGTCGGCGTCAAAAGCGCCGCGCTGAAACAAAACGGAGATGATCGGCGCGTTGAGCGCCATCAGGGCGGCCATCGACGGAATGGTCAGAAAGAGCATCAGCCGGAGCGAAAAGGAGATGCCGGATTTCAGTTCGTCCGTCCGCCCCGCGGCGACGTGCTTGGAAAAGCTGGGCAGGGCCGCCGTGCCGATGGCGATGGCAAAAATGCCCAGCGGAAATTCCATGATCCGGTCCGCGTAAAACAGGTAGGTGACGGAGCCGGCCGGCAGCAGCGACGCGAGAATCGTTCCGACAAAGACATTGATCGTGCCCACGCCGGCGCCGAGGATGGCCGGCAGCATGAGCGCCCCGATCTGGCGGATGCCCGGATGCCGCAGAGAAAAACGAAACCGGAAACGGATGCCATATTTCCGGAGCGCGGGCCACTGCATGGCAAGCTGCAGGACGCCGCCCGCCAGGACGCCTGCGGCGAGCGCCGTCACCGGCTGGGCGAAGAAATCGCGCAGGCCCAGCGTGGCCGCGATCATGGCGATGTTGAGCAGAACCGGCGACAGGGCCGGCGCCGTGAAATGGCGGAAGGAGTTCAGAATGCCCATGCACAGGGCGACAAGCGCGATGAAGAAGATGTAGGGAAACATCAGGCGGTTCAGAAAAACCGCCAGGTCAAACTGTTCGCGATGGGCGATAAAGCCGGGCGCGATCAATCCGACGATGACCGGCGACAGGCAGATGCCGAGGACGGAAATCAACGCCAGGAGGACGGACAGAATCGTGAGCGCGTTTGACGCCAGGTCGAGGGCTTCCTCCCGGGACTTCTTCTGCAGGTACTCGGTAAAGACGGGGACAAAAGAGACGGTGAGCGAGCCTTCGCCCAGAAGGCGCCGCAGCATGTTGGGAATGCGGAAAGCCACCCAAAAGGCGTCGGTCATCCAGGTGGCGCCGAAGAAGGCGGCGATGACCATATCCCGGACGACGCCGAAAACGCGGCTGACCATCGTGGCCGCGCCGACGATGCCCGCCGCTTTGGCGACGTTTGCGTTTTCGGATGAAGAGGCGTGCTGTTCCATGGGCCTGTCCGCGCCGGCCGGGCCAATCCGGCCGCGCTTTGTTTTTTCCTTTTCAGGAAGCGTTTGCGAGCTCGCGGAGCTTCTTTTCCAGAAGCGCCTTGTCGATGCCGCTCACCACAATCGTTTTTTTTCGCCCCCGTTCGCCCGCCAAAATGGCGATCTCGCTTTTCCGCAGCCCCAGCTTTTTTGCCAGAAGCGCGATGCAGGCGGCGTTTGCCGCGCCTTCCACCGGCGGCGCCGTGACTTTGACCTTCAGGACGCCGTCGGCAAACCCCGCGATTTGGGCCCGCGATGCATGCGGATTGACGTGGATCTCGAAGGACAGGCCGTCTTTGGTTTCGCGAATGAGGGGTGCGCCGGTCACTGGGCCCGCCTTTCTCTAGATGCCGCCCGCCAGTTGAATCAGGGTCTGCACCAGAAAGTACTGCAGGAAGAAAATGATCA
>Ga0228535_1002781_pt1 | contig 15155 bp, 18 predicted proteins | sample SJ1metagenome_FD_168457 | JGI IMG/M metagenome (GOLD analysis project Ga0228535, IMG submission 168457) | Enriched culture of PCE-dechlorinating microbial communities from Ithaca, New York, USA - SJ1 | ecosystem: Engineered > Modeled > Simulated communities (microbial... > Unclassified | place... | reverse complement strand
ATCGCCGCGCGCTTCAACGTACCTTACCGGGCGCTTTTGATCTGGAATCGCCTGGGCCGGGGAAGCAGAATTGTTGCCGGAGACAAACTGTACATCTTCTCAAACGATTTCAAAACGGGATATCTTTCTTCGCCGGCGGGCGGTCCCGCTCCGCCCGAACCGCCCGTTCCGGAATTCGATCCGGTCGATCCCGGGCCCTGACAAAAAACGAAAAGCAATTCTTGACAAATTCGCCTTTCTGTCCTAATTACTACCAATAAAATAGTGTATGAGTGGTCTCCGGTCACGAGCGTTTTTTTTACCGGGGAATACGGCACTTTAAGGAATGTGTACATGAAACTCTCGACACGGTCGCGCTACGGCGTTCGGCTGATGATCGCCCTGGCGGGCGCGCCGCAGGATAAATCCGTTTTTCTCAAGGATATCGCCGCAGGCGAGGATATTTCTGAAAAATATCTCAGCCTGATCGTCATTCCGCTTCGCAAAGCAGGCCTTATCCGTTCCATCCGGGGAGCGCGCGGCGGTTATGCGCTGGCCCGGGCGCCCGAAACGATAACGCTTTGCGACATTGTCGAGGCCGTCGAAGGGGAAACCTGCCTGGTGCAGTGCGTAAAAAATCCGCAAAGCTGCAAAAGGTATCCCGTCTGTCCGTCGCGCGACACGTGGGCGAGCCTGAGCCGCACCATCCGCGACGCCATGGAGAAAATCACGCTCGCCGACCTTTTAACCGGCAAAGAAAGCAAAGCGGCCCTGCCCGCAAAGCGGGAGAGCCGATCCCATTGCGGAAAGACGGCATGAAGATCACTGAAGAAATCGCAAAACTGAAAAAAGAAAAAAACGCGGTCATCCTGGCGCACAACTACCAGCTTCCCGAGGTCCAGGACATTGCCGATTACGTCGGCGACTCCCTCGGCCTGAGCATGACGGCAGCCCGCACGGATGCGGATATGATCGTGTTTTGCGGCGTTCATTTCATGGCGCAGACGGCCAAGATCCTTTCGCCGGCAAAAACGGTTCTGCTGCCCGATGCCGAAGCCGGTTGTCCCATGGCGGACATGATCACACCCGATGATCTGCGCGCCCTCCAGGCGCAGCATCCGCAGGCGACCGCACTGTGCTACGTCAACACGACCGCCGAGGTCAAGGCGCTTTGCGACTTCTGCTGCACGTCGGGAAACGCCCTCACGATGGCGCGGCATATCCTCCGGAGCGGCAGCGAAATTATTTTCGTTCCCGATCGCTATCTGGCGGATTATGTGTCGCGGCAACTGGATCATCCCTTCATCGTCTGGAACGGTTTTTGTCCGACGCATGCCCGGATCGCCCCCGCAGATATCGATGAGGCCCGGCGGCTTCATCCCGAAGCGATGGTCCTCGCCCATCCCGAGTGTACGCCGGAGGTCATCCGTTCGGCCGACCTTGCCGCCTCGACGGAAAAGATGTGCGATACCGTCCGGACGTCCGGGGCAACCGAGTTCATCATCGCCACGGAAATCGGCCTTCTGCACCGGCTCGCGAAGGAAAATCCGCACAAACGTTTTTATCCCGCTTCGGAGCGGGCCGTCTGCCCGAATATGAAGAAGGTCACGCTGGAAAAGATCCGTCGGTCGCTTGCGCACAATACGTTTGAAATATCCGTGCCGCGGGAAACAGCCGACAGGGCGCGTGTCTCCATTGAAAGAATGCTGGAAATTGTCTGAACACATGGCGGCAAAGGATTCTCTCCGGAATACTCCCGGCAGGAGAACCGGCGCTGCCGGGAAAAGAGTATGTTGAAAAAAGAGTCCCTGGAAATCGTCGAAACCCGTTATTTTACGTTTGCCGAACCGCCGCATCCGCTCAAGCTTCAGTCCGGACGCAGCATCGGACCCGTGACGCTCGCCTATGAAACGTACGGGCGGCTGAACGCGGAAAAAACAAACGCCATTTTGGTCTGCCACGCCCTCTCCGGCGACGCGCACGCCGCAGGCTTGTCCCCCGACGACCGAACGCCCGGCTGGTGGGACGGGCTCATCGGACCGGGCCGCGCGCTTGACACCAACCGGTACTTCGTCATCTGCTCCAACGTCATCGGCGGCTGCAAGGGCAGCACCGGGCCCTCGTCGCCGAATCCGGAAACGGGCAGACCCTATGCGCTGGATTTTCCCATGATCACCATTGCGGACATGGTGGAAGCCCAGCGCCATCTGATCGACCATCTCGGGATCGACAAGCTGTTTTGCGTCATCGGCGGCTCAATGGGCGGCATGCAGACCCTGCAGTGGGCCTCGGCTTATCCGGACCGCGTTCTTTCCGCGATACCGATCGCCACGGCGCTCAAGCATTCGCCGCAGCAGATCGCCTTCAACGAGGTCATCCGGCAGGCCATCATGGCCGATCCGGCCTGGCGCAAGGGCAGCTATTACGACGCCGGCCAGCCGGAAAACGGCCTGGCGCTCGCCCGCATGATCGGCCACATCACCTTCATGAGCGACCAGTCGATGGAGGAAAAGTTTTCCCGCCGTCTCAAAAAGGAAAACCTGAGTTTTCAGTTCACCGACGATTTTGAAGTGGAGGGCTACCTGCGCTACCGCGGCTACAATTTCGTCAAGCGCTTTGACGCCAATTCGTACCTGTACATCACCAAGGCGCTCGACTACTTCGACCTTTCCGGGCTGCACTTCATTCCGGCGGTCAAAAGCACGTCCATCCGCTTTCTGGTGATTTCCTTCAAATCCGACTGGCTGTATCCCTCCTACCAGTCGCAGGAAATCGTCCGGGCGCTGAAGCGCAAACATGCCTATACCACCTATTTCGATCTGGTTTCGACTTACGGCCACGACGCGTTTCTGATCGAAATCGAGGATGAAACGCGCCTGATCAGGAACTTTCTGGCCAATGTCGGACAAAGTTAGGAAAGAAGAAAAATGCCATGAAACCGGATCATCAAATTATTGTCGATATCGTTGCTCAGGGCGCCCGCGTGCTGGACCTGGGCTGCGGCGAGGGCGAACTGCTCGCGCATCTGCGTCTGGAGAAAAAAGCGCGCGTGCAGGGCATCGAACTTGACGAAGAACGGATGCACACCTGCGTGGAAAAAGGTTTGACGGTCCTGCAGGGCGACATTGAAAGCGGCCTGGTGGATTACCCCGACGCCTCTTTCGACTATGTGATTCTCAACCAGATCATGCAGGAAATCAAGAAGGCGGACTTTGTGGTTCAGGAAGCACTGCGCGTGGGCCGCCGGGTCATCGTGGGATTTCCCAACTTTGCGCACTGGTCCGCCCGCCTGACGCTTTTTCTCCGGGGCAGAACGCCGATCAACGAAGCGCTGCCTTACTACTGGTTCGAAACGCCCAACGTGCGTTTTCTCACCATTCGCGATTTCATCGACTATTGTACGGCAAGAAAGATAACGATCGAACAATGTTACTACCTGGGGAAACGGGGCCGCATTTCCCGGCTGCCCAACTGGCGGGCGCAAAACGCCGTTTTCGTTCTCACCCAATGAAGGAGATCTGTCATGGAAAAAAGAATTCTCACCTCTGAGACGTTAAAGACCGCCGGACCCTATTCCGCCGCTGTCGAGGCCGGCGGATTGATTTTTATCTCTGGTCAGCTGCCCATAGATCCGGCAACCGGAGAAAATATACCGGAGATCCGCCCGGCTGCCCGCCAGGTTCTCGTCAATCTGCAAACCCTTCTGGAAGAAAACGGCCTTGCGCTGGCCAATATCGTCAAGACGACGATCTTTTTAAAAAGCATGGCCGACTTCCCGGCGGTCAATGACATTTATGCGGAGTATTTCCCCTCGCAACCGCCCGCGCGCTCGACCGTGGAAGCCGCCTCTCTTCCCAGAGGCGTGCTTCTGGAAATTGAAGCGGTTGCCGTAAGAAGGTAGAGAACATGGCTAAAATCGTCTCCGTCAACATCAGCGGCCGCAAAGGCGAAAAAAAGCACAGTGTCGCAAGCGCTCCGGCGCTGGCCGATCAGGGACTGCAGGACGACGCGCACAGCGGCATGAAGCTCCGCCAGATCAGTCTGCTCGCCGCGGAAAGCGTCGACAAAATCCGCCGGAAGGGGCTCTCGGTCCAGTACGGCGACTTTGCCGAAAACCTGACCACGGAAGGGATCGAACTCTTCACTCTGCCCCTCGGAACGAAAATCCGCATCGGCGCGGACGTCGTGGTGGAAGTGACGCAAATCGGCAAAACCTGTCTTGCGCCCTGCGCGATTTATGCGGCCGTGGGAGACTGCGTCATGCCCCGGGAAGGCATTTTCGCGCGGATCCTGTCCGGTGGCGTGATCGCCGCAGGCGACGAGCTGGTCGTGGTCCGGTAACGCATGCAGACCTTCCTCCCCTACCCCGATTTTGAAAAATCCCTCCGGGCGCTCGACTACCGGCGTCTGGGCAAACAGCGCGTTGAAGCTTATCAGATCCTGCGGGCGATCCAATCCGACGGCGGCTGGTCGCATCACCCCACCGTGAAAATGTGGCGCGGACACGTGAACGCGCTCAAGCTCTACCACAATCTGTGCATCGACGAGTGGGTCCGCCGCGGCTATCGCAACCAGATGAAGAAAATGAAAATTTCGGGACGCATCGCCTTTCCGCCCTGGTTCGGCCGCGAGGATTTTCACGCGGCCCACCGTTCCAACCTGCTGCGCAAAGATCCCGTATTTTACAGCCGCTGGGGATGGACTGAGCCGGACAATCTTCCTTATCTCTGGCCGTGAATTCCAGAGATCCCTTTTCCGTCCGGAATGCAGTTTTCGCATTGCAATCATCCCGGGCATGCTGCATAAAGAAGCATAAATGATTTTACGGGAGGTGATCCATGAGCGCCTTTATTGAACCGCCCTTGAACATTCCCTTTTATTTGAGAATCGGTCTGTGGATTTCCCGGCGGATCACCGGCCGCGATCTTCTGCCCGGCCGACTCCTGGCCTGGTATCCCAAAGCCGCGGTCGGCTCCGGCATCATGGAAGCCCTCGTGGCCCACGCGGACGGAAAACTCGACAAACGGATCCTCAAGCTGGTCCGCCTGCAGGTGTCCTTTGCTCTGGCCTGTCCTTTCTGCATCGATATGAATGCCTACGATTTTGATCAGTTCGGCATCACCGGCGAAGAACTGGCCGTCCTGCAAAGCCGGCAGGACGTCGCGGCCGTGCAAACCTTTTCCGACCGGGAGAAAATCGCCCTGGAATACGCCGCACGCATTGCCGCATCGCCTCCGTCTTTTCCGGAAGACTTCGTGAGGCGATTGAAAGCCGAGTTCGGCGAGCGGGAAATTGTTATTCTGGCTGCAACGGCCGCTCAGGTCAATTACTGGGCAAGGCTTCTCCAGGCCCTGGGCGTCCCACCCGCCGGATTCCGGGACACGTGTCCTGTCCGGTCCTGGTGAAAAATGAATAAAAGCACAAAAAAGTTCAGGAAAGCAAGATGATCTGGATGTCCATGACATTGGTTCCGGTCGATCCGGTTATCAGCAGTTCATCCGTGTTTTGGAAAAAGGTGTAAGAATCGTTTCGCGCCAGGAAAACGCCGGAGGAGAGGCCCCGGGCGCCGGCCCGCGCGATGGTCCGGCCGTCGACAACGGCGCCCGCCGCATCCGTCGGTCCGTCCGTGCCGTCCGTCCCCGCGGATAAGAGCGTGATATCCGGCCGGCCGTCGATGGCTTCGGCAAAGGCCAGCGCCAGTTCGGTATTTCTGCCGCCCTTGCCCGTTCCCGCCACAGTAACAGTCGTCTCGCCGCCGGAAATGAGGCAGATCTTTTTGCCGGCCGGGCGCTGCTTTTGAATTGCGAATGCTTTTTGCGCAAGCCACCGGGCGGCGTCTCTGGCCTCGCCCCGGAGTTCCGTCGTGAGGACGACGGTTTCAAAGCCTGCCAGGGTGGCTTTTGCAGCCGCCGCTTCCATCGCCAGTTTGTTGCTCCCGATGATGACGTTGGCGACATCGGCAAACACCGGATCGTCTTTTGCGGGCGTCTCCGGATGCGCGCCGTTTTGGCCCTGGATCAGTCTGCGGTAAACCGAAGCCGGAATTTTTTCCGCAAGTCCATATTTTTCGATGACAGCCAGAGCGTCGGCAAAGGTTGTGTTGTCCGGCGCCGTCGGCCCCGAAGCGATCACGTCGAGCGGATCGCCGATGACATCGGATAAAATCAGCGACAGGACCCGCGCCGGATAAGCCAAAGCAGCCAGCCTGCCGCCCTTGATTGCGGAAATGTGCTTGCGCACCGCGTTGAGTTCGCCGATGTCCGCCCCCGCCTCAAGCAGGCACTGCGTCGTTTCCTGCTTTTCGGCCAGGGTGAGGCCTTCGCCGGGCGCAACCAAAAGCGCGGAGCCGCCGCCGGAAATGAGGCACACCACAAGCGTCTGCGGATCGGGATCCTCCAGCATGCGCACGAGCCGGCCCGTCGCCGCAACGCCCGCGGCATCCGGCAGAGGATGCCCCGCTTCATAAACCGCGACCGGATCGGGCAGCGTCCCCGGCACATGGCCGTATTTGGTGATGACGGTTCCCCGTGTAACCAGCTCCCCGACGGGGCTTTCGGCAAGCGCCCGCGTCATGGCAAAGGCGGCCTTGCCGAAGGCCGCAAGCATCAGTCTCCGGCAGTTTCCCCGCCGATAGGCATCCACCACGGCCGGGCAGTGGCTTTGCACCAGCCGGCTGGGATCGGCGGAGGCCAGCGCCGCCTGGAAAATGGCGACGGCTGTTTCACGGTTGGCAGGATTGTCCAATTCCGGCAAGGCTCCTTCGCGCCCCAATCGGACGCTTACACTTCAATCGGTTTGAAAATAAGAACGATGCCCATCACGACGAAGACCATGGTCTCCGCCGCCGGCCCCCACAAGCGCCCGGTGACCGACATGACCATCCCCAGCGCAAAGGCCGCCACGAACGTGCCCTTGATGTTGCCCAGCCCGCCCACGAGAACAACGGCAAAGCTGATCAGCAGAACCATCGATCCCATGTAGGGATGCACCGAAGTGATCGGCGCGTAAAGCACGCCGCCGAGCGCGGCCAGACAGCTGCCGATGATGAAAATGTAGGCAAAATACTTGTCGACGTTGATGCCCAGACTGCGCACCGCGTCCTTGTCCTCGAGCGAGGCGACCACGATCTTGCCCACCATGGTTTTCTTGAAAAAGATGGACAGGGCGATGAAGATCACGACGGCCAGAGCGATGATGATGAGCCGGTACAAAGGCAGCGTGATGCCCAGGAAAGCCACGTCCACGCCGACCGGGTCGGACAGCGGAATCGGGGAGGCCCCCCAGATCCATTTGATGACGTCGACGCCGATCAGCACGACGGCATAGGTGGCGATGATGGCGTAGTCGATGGACACGCCGTAGAGTTTGCGCACCACGAACCGTTCAATGATGTAGCTGATGGGCACGACGGCCAGGACAGCCAGCACGGCGCCCAGGATGAAATTATCGCGGGCGACGGGCAGCAGTGTGACGACAAAGTAGGCGCCGATGGCGTAGATCAGCCCGTGGGCGAAATTCACGATCCGCATGGTGCCGAACGTGAGCGACAGCCCGATGCTGATGATGTACAAAATACCGCCGATCGTTAATCCGTATGCAATGGTGTTGATCATAATAACCTCTCTTTATGCCGCCGCCCGTAATTTCAGTTTATCCGCCACAAATCCCCAGATGCCGCTGCGGAAGCGGAAGACGCAGATGAGCAGCGCGATGCCGAGGAACATTTCCCAGCGCGAAATGTACGAGGCGAGATAATTGCTGATGGCCATGTAAAGGACGCCGCCGATGATCGCGCCGTACAGACTGCCGGAACCGCCGATCAGCGCGGCAAAGATCACTTCCACCGCGCGGGACGGATCGATGAAGCTGGGCGTGACGTACCCGTAGTTCAAAATCGAGAGCGCCCCGGCAAACGCGGCAATGGACGTCGAAATGATGAAGGTGATCCACTTGTAGGTGAAGGTGTTGTAGCCCAGGAACTTCACCCGGGTTTCGTTTTCCTTGATGCTCTTGATGAGCACGCCGTAAGGCGAAGAGGTGAACTTCTTGAGCACGTAGAAAGTCAGAAGGAGGCAGAAAAGCGCAAAACCGAACATCACCGGCTTTTGTCCGAAATCGAGAAAGCCCATTTTCGAAAAATAAGCCGACATGCCGTCCTCGCCCCCGGTGTATTTGGAGAAGGCCACCAAAACGAGAAAGTAGCCGACCTGATCGAAGGCCAGGTTGATGAGCGCGAAGCAGGCGCCGGTCGTCCGGACGATAATCGGCCCGAGGATGACGCCGATGAGCGCTCCTGCGAGAATTCCCGCCAGCACCGCCAAAAGCGGATTCTGCGAGACATGTTCGGAAAAGAGGGTGATCGCATAGGCGCCCGTTCCCAGGTACAGCATGTGTCCGAAGGACAACCTGCCCATAAAACCGTACAGCAGGTTAAAGCCGAGCACGAAGACGCAGAAGATCATGAAATCGGTTGTGCGGTTGATGCCCAGAATGGGAAGCAGCACCAGGAATCCCGCGGCGATGACCGCAACGTCGAAAATGCTTCTTCCGGGGCCTGTTTTAAACAGGCTCATGAGTTTATGATCGGTTTTCAATGTCCGTTCTCCTTGCCCCGAACCCGGCGCAGTCGATTTTTTCTCCCCTCTCCGGACTTTCCCCTCCGGATCCGGAGGGGAAAGCGAAAGGGAGAAAATCAGGCTGTTACACCAGGCATTTCAAAAATTCTTTGTAGTTCAAAACGTGGCCGATTTTGGGAAAAATGTACTTCTCCACGTAGTTCTGTTCTTCGTCCGTATCGGTGCCCGTGCAGTCGCCGATGACCACCACGCGGTATCCCTTGTCGTAAGCGGAACGGGCGGTGGATTCCACGCACCAGTTGGTATGGAAACCGACGATGACGACCCATTCGATCATGTTGACGCGCAGCGTATAGTCCAGCGCGGTGGACCAGAAGGCATCGAGCGTCTTTTTGCCCCGCAGAATGATGTCGCCCTTCTGCGGCGTCAGTTCGGGAATGATCTCCGGTCCCGGGGTTCCTTTGACCCACGCGCCCGTCACCGGCTTGCCGTCAATCTTCCAGCCCGTCGGCATGTCGATCTCCAGGCCGCGCAGTCCGCCCATGCCAGGACCTTTCTTGTCGATTTCCGGAAATCCCGGCTCAAACTCTTCGAAAGGCACGTAGACGATCTTTTTGACCTTTTTTCTCGCCTTGGCGATGAAATCCTCCAGATTGCCGATGACGTTTCTTTTTTCCAGCTGATCTTCAATAAACTGGTACATGGATCCGCCCGGCTTCAGAAAATCGTACTGCGGTTCGATCAGAACAACGGCTGTTTTCGCGGCCTCAATCTTCGGCGCTTTGGTTTTTCCCTTCATATGATTTCTCCTTTTTTTTCATGTATTGGTCTGATGGTTTTATCGATCGGTCGCAGGCATGCGCCCGCCCCCCCTATAAACATTGCTCCATAATCACCTTGTCGTTCATCTGCGCTTTGTCCGTCACCTCCCGGACAATTTTGCCTTCCTTCATCATGTAAACCTTGTCGGCCAGCATGCCCACCACGGAGAGATTCTGCTCCACGATCAGCAGGGAGACCTTTCCCTTCATGGAGGCCAGGACGTTTAAAATATCGTTGATCGTTCCCGCAGCCAGTCCTTCCGTGGGTTCGTCGATGAGCAGCAGCTTCGGTTCGCCGATCAGCGCCCGGCCGATGAGCAGGATCTGCCGCTGGCCGCCGCTGAGGCTTCCCGCCCGCAGATTCAGAAACTTCTCGATTTTCGGATAAATGCTGACCGTTTTGGCAATCGCGTCCGCGACGCCGACTTTGAGCGGATAGGCGGCAAGCTCCAGATTCTCGCGGACGCTGAGCTGCGAAAACACCCGCTTGTCCTGGAAGACGTAACGGATTCCCGATAGCGCGATTTTTTCCGGCGCCAGGCCGAGGATGCTTTGGTTGTCGAACGTGATGGAGCCCTCAGAAGGCTTCAGAAATCCCGCGATCGATTTGAGCAGCGTAGTTTTGCCCGCGCCGTTGCGGCCGGCGATAAACACGGTTTGCCCCGACAGCACTTCCAGCGTGATGCCGTGCAGCACTTTGGCATGGCCGTAGGAGGTGTCGATATTCGTTACACTGAGCATGTCAAACCCTCCTCTTTGCCCCAGTACACTTCGCGCACCAGGGAGTTGCACAGCACTTCGTTGGGCGGTCCTTCGGCAATCAGCTTGCCCTCGTGCATGACGCACAGGCGGCCGACCAGATCGAGAATGTGGGAAATCTTGTGTTCGATGATCACGAACGAAAATTTCTTTTTCACCTCGGCGAGAATGCCGGATACCTCGCAGATTTCCATGTCGCTCAGTCCCGCGAACGGTTCGTCGAGCAGCAGGATTTTCGGCTCCAGGGAAAGCGCCACCGCCAGTTCCAGTTTGCGCTTTTCTCCGTAGGACAGCTCGGAGGTCATAACGTCCGCCTTGCTTTCGATGCCCATCAGCTTCAGGGCGTCCAGGCAGCGTTCCTCCATCTCCCGGTGGTGCGCGTCATTGAAGAAAAACTTTCTTTTGGACTCCTGGTGGCCGCTGATGCGGTGTGTCGATAAGATCAGATTGTCCACCACCGGCAGGGAATCGAACACGGAAACGAGTTGGAAGGTGCGGATGATTCCCATAAGCACCCGCTTGTGCGGCGGCACCCGGGTGATATCCGTCCCGGAGAAAAAAATGGTTCCGCCGGTCGGGAAAAAAAGTCCGGTCAGCAGATTGAAGAAGGTCGTTTTACCGGCGCCGTTGGGGCCGATCACCCCGACCGCCTCGCCTTGCTTCATGCTGAAGTCCACGGAATCGACGGCGACAAGACCGTTAAAGTTGATCGTGGCGCCCCTGGTTTCGATGATCGGTTGTTCATTCGTCATAACTTCCACCCGAGTGAGGGGCGGATGCCCGCCCCCCGTTGAATTGTTTCCTAGTAGCCCAGAGCGGACAGGGGAGGCAGATAATCTTCGCCTGTGTAAGCGCCGATGATTTTCACCAAATCCCACTTTTTGTCCTTGCGTTCCTTCTCGCCCTTGCCGATCACGACATAGGCGCCGTACTTGAAGAGAGGCTGGTGATCCGCTCTCCACATCCCGGGCCCCTTCATGGAATTGAACTTCGGATTGGCCATCAATGCCTTGGCCATCGCCTTTCCGTCCAGCGACTGAGCGAGTTCCATCGCCCGGACCGCTTCCATGACGCCCTCGTAAGCCATCGCGGAATAGGGATCGGGCGGATATTTGTATTCCTGCTGAAATTTCTTGGCGAACGCGTCGGACGCCTGGACAATGGCCTTATCCGAGAAGCCTTTCATATCGTAGTACCAGGACATGAGCGAATAAACGCCTTCCAGCGCTTCCGGCGGAACGCCGCTGCCGAAGGAGTTGGTCATCCAGTCGAACCAGATTTTGGAGGTCTTTTTCAATCCGATTTCGTAGGACTGTTTAAGCACGTTGATGGCGTCGACGCCCCAGTGGGCCAGCATGACGATCTGCGGTTTCTTTTCCTTGATCTTGGTCAGGTAGGAGGTGTAGTCGCTGGTGCCGACCGGCGATTCGACGTATTCAACTTTAATGCCCCGCTTCTCGAAGGCCGCCTTGGCGCCCGCCCACTGGTCGCGGCCGAATGCGTAGGCCGGACCGAAAAAGACGATATTCTTCAGGCCCAGTTTGTCCACGATGTAAGAGGCGCCGGCGTAGCCGATGGAGTAGGCGCAGCCGTGGATGGAAAACGTGGTGTCGGCAATTTCGCTTTTTTCAAACATGGTAACGGCCACGACGTTGACCGGAAAATACGCAATGTTGCTTTTCTTTACTTCTTTATTGAGGGCCGCCGAAATCGGCGCGAAGGTCTGACCGACGATGGCATCGACCTTGTTTTCGTCGAGCATTTCCCGGTAGCGGCGAATCGCGATATCCGGTTTGGACTCGTCGTCTTTGACGAAGGTTTCGATGGGCAGTCTCTTTCCGCCCAGATTAACGCCGCCTTTGGCGTTGATCTCCTTGATGGCCAGCTTTGCGCCGTCGAGCTGAACGGGGCCGATCGGCGACGCCGCGCCCGTCAACCCGAACATGAGTCCGATCTTGACCTTGTCCGCCGCCGACGCACCGATGGCCGACCCGAAAATGAGAGCGGCCGTCAGCGCCAGCGCCGGCAGTACCGTTGATAGCCCTAGTCCTTTTTTACGCATGGTATTCCTCCTTCATGTGTTTCGTGTTGCGTGTTGTCTTTTTATCGATTACGGGTTTGTGTCGTGAACCGACACCTCCTTTTTCCATTCGTCGTTCAGCATGCTGTTTTTAATCTGCGCAATCATCTGATGGTTGTGATTTCTGAAGGCGGCTTCCGCCCGATCGGGATTTTTTGATTTGAAGGCTTCGAGGATTTCCAGGTGGTCGCCGTAGAGGCTCGACAGAATAGGCTTGATGTGCATGGCGATGGGACGCATTTTATTCTTGATCGTTTCCAGCATTTCCTGCAGTGTGCGGTTGCCGCTGGCTTCGTAGACGATCGCATGAAAATCGTAGTCCAGCCGGGAGTAACTCACCAGATCTTCCTTTTGGACGACTTCATATTGCTTTTGCAGACAATCGCTCATCTTCTGCAGCGTCTCGCCGTCGACATTTTCGATGGCCAGACGCGCGGCCAGACCTTCGAGCATTTCTCTTACCGTGTAAAGTTCAATGGCCTGCTGCGGCGTGAGCGTGAGCATAAAAACGCCCCGGTTGGGAATATTTTCCAGAAGTCCCTCCTGGACAAGACGGTGAACCGCCTCCCAGACCGGAGTTCTGCTGGCCCCCACCTCTTTGGCGATCTGCTCGACGTTGATCCGCGCTCCGGGATTGAAACGGTAGTCGGCGATCATTTCCTTGAGAATGGTATAAACCTGATTGCTAAGTCTTTCCTTGCTTACCTTCATCATGGTTTCTCCTATAAACGATAGTCAAATTTAAGTCAAGACATTTCATGAATCATATTTCATATTTCATGAAATTTTATTCTTTTAAAAATTCCAACGCCCTCTTTTGTGTATATATTTAATATTATTTATATTTATTAAATATAGCCGATCTTACCGATTCTATTTCAGTGGTCAGCTCTCTCGTATTTATGCAGATGACGAAAAAACGGAATGATATGTCGGTCGGTTCTGTGCGGAGGTCCGGCTCTTCGGCGAAAATAAAAAGAGCCGGGAGATTTTGCCCCGGCCCCTTCAATGATCTGGTCGGGGCGGCAGGATTTGAACCTGCGACATCTTGCTCCCAAAGCAAGCGCGCTACCAGGCTGCGCTACGCCCCGTTTGGATTATGCCGGACAGAGATGGCTTTTCAGAAGCGCAAAAGCCTGTCCGCGGTGGCTGACAGTGTTTTTGATTTGTGGCGGCAGTTCCGCGGCGGTTTTGTTGAACGCCGGATCCAGGAAAATCGGATCGTAGCCGAAGCCGTTGGTTCCGCGCCGTTCGTCGATGATCAGCCCCGGCCAGCGGGCCTCGAAAGCGCGCCAGCGGCCGTTCGTTTCGTAGAGGACCAGCGCGCAGTGGAAAGCCGCCGTTCTGGCCGTAGGCGGCACGTCTTTCAGACGGCCCAGCAGCTTGGCGTTGTTTTCCTCGTCCGTCGCCCCCTCGCCCGCATAGCGCGCGGAATACACGCCCGGCTCTCCGCCGAGAACGTCCACCTCCAGCCCTGAATCGTCGGCCAGCACCGTCTCGCCCGTAAATTCGGAAATGATCTTTGCCTTTTTCAAGGCGTTTTCCAGATAGGTTTTTCCGTCCTCCACGATGTCCGGCGCCTGCGCAAACGCATTGAGCGAACAAAGCTCGATATCCTCAGCTGCCAGCATCTCGCGGATTTCCCGGACCTTGCCTTCATTTTTGGTGGCAAAAACGATTTTCATGCCGTCAGGTCGCCCGCAACAGCCTTCTGAAAGGCGATGATCCGGTCGATGCCGGCCTTGGCCAGGGATGTCATGGCGTCGAGCTGATCCCGGGTAAACGGCGCATGTTCGGCCGTACCCTGAAGTTCAATAAAGGAGCCCGCTCCGGTCATGACGACATTCATATCGACGTCCGCCCGGGAATCCTCCTCGTATTCCAGATCGAGAAGCGCCTGCTCCCCGATGATGCCGACGCTGACTGCCGCCACATAATCCCGGACGGGGATTTCCGGTATCTGCCCCCGGCGCTTCATTTCCCTGAACAGATCGACCAGCGCTACAAAGGCTCCGGTGATCGCGGCAGTCCGCGTTCCGCCGTCCGCCTGCAGGACGTCGCAGTCGATATAAACGGTTCTTTCGCCGAAAGCGGTCAGGTCCGTCACGGCCCGCAGCGACCGGCCGATGAGCCGCTGAATTTCCTGCGTCCTGCCCCCCACTTTGCCGCGGGCGGCTTCCCTGGCCGAGCGGACCGGCGTGGACATGGGCAGCATCGCGTATTCCGCGGTGAGCCAGCCCTTGCCCGTGTTTTTCAGAAAAGGCGCCGTCTTGTCGTCGAGAGAAGCGGCGCACAGCACTTTGGTGTGCCCGAACTCCACCAGCACCGATCCCGGAACGTTTCTCACGTAATGATTGCTGATGCGGATAGGCCGAAGTTCGCCGTACCCTCTGTCTGCATTCCTCTGAAACACGGATCACCTAAAAAAAGGATTTGATGCTTTTGGCCAGCGCCTGGGCGATTTGCGTCTGGGTTTTGGCCGTCGCAAGCTTTTTTTTGTCCTCCGGCGAGGTCGCAAATCCTATCTCAACCGTCAGCACGGGCGCCGTCAGTCCGGCGGCCAGCGGAACCTCCGCTTCTCTCAATCCCCGGTCCTTGCGCGGAAAGATCGCGTTGAAATTTTTCTGCACCAGACGCGCCATTTTAACCGTATCGTTTAAATATTGATGAGAGCCGGCAACGGCCTTTCCCGCGGCGTCTTTTCCGCCCTGCGCAATATTTTTGAATCCCGGATAGTACAGTTCATAGCCGGAGGCGGTCTTGCCGAAACCGGCATTGGCATGCAGGCTCAAAACGATCGCCGGCTTCTGCTCGGAAATGATTTTGCGGCGTTCTTCCAGCGAAACGGCCTTGTCCGAATTCCGGGTCAGCACCACCTGTACGGAGGACTCTTTCGCCAACTCCTTCGCCAGGGCCAGGGCGATCGCCAGAGTGATATCC
>Ga0228535_1002779_pt1 | contig 15158 bp, 14 predicted proteins | sample SJ1metagenome_FD_168457 | JGI IMG/M metagenome (GOLD analysis project Ga0228535, IMG submission 168457) | Enriched culture of PCE-dechlorinating microbial communities from Ithaca, New York, USA - SJ1 | ecosystem: Engineered > Modeled > Simulated communities (microbial... > Unclassified | place... | reverse complement strand
CATCAATTATCCAGCTTTCAGTGTTCATAACTCTACCTCACATATTGCTTGATAGAATTATGTATACTCCAATGCCCTATCTATCCCCTTCCCAGATATTTCCCAGAGTTGTGTTGCAAGCATAGCACCTCAAGGGGAGGAATTCGCTTGTTCCACGGGTTATCAGACAAAAAACTTGGCCTTTGGTTTTGCTCCAACGCACCGTTAATCCTTCCCCTTGAAGTGCACCGCCGACTTCCAACGCAAATAGGTACTGCAGGCAGAAGGTTATTTTCTATGGCTGTCGGCGTTGCAGAGGCGGCCGGCCAATTCTACAGCGCAATCTGGAATCCGGCCGCTAAAATGTAAATATCAGGATTCCCTTACTTCGCTCCGTCCGTCGTTGTCTGAATTATCTGACTTCTAATATTCCAGGCTGAGCCCGTTTGACGTCATAAACGGCGGCGGATGATAATAAAACTAAGCAAAACGGTGAAGGAGGAACGGGAATGGCCGGACGAGTTGACCGACGGGTTGATCGCCTGCTTGTCGCCTGTATTGTGGCGGTATCCCTGGTGGTGGGGATAGTTTACTTGAACGGACAGCGCCGCCCGGCCCAGCTTCCCGCCGCGGCGACGGGCGACGCCGCACCGGGCGATGCCGCGCTCCGCCCGGCCGTCGAGCTTACCGACCGGGAACTTCTGGCGTATATCGAACAGGGCAAAGTGGCGAGCCTCCGCATCACCACCAACCGGATCTGGGCCGCCGGGAGTCTTGCCGGCGGGCAGAAATTCACCGTGCGGGTGATCGGCAGCGATGTCTTTCCGACTATCGCCCAAAATGATCTCCCGATTCATTACATCTCGGACAACGCTCAGGGTACCTTTCTTTACTTCATCCCGGTCGTCATCCTGTTTTTCCTAGCCGCCAATCTCCTGCTCAGCCGGACGCGGAAGAACTACGCGATTAACAAAGGCGTCGACACCTCGATGATCGACCAGCCGGTGAAAGATTCGCTCAAAGATGCCGCGGTCCGCAGCCAGGTCGGCTTCAAGGATGTCGCCGGCATCGATGAAGTCAAGGAGGAACTGGCGGAAATCGTCCAGTATCTGAAAGACCCGGCGCCGTTCGCGAAGGTCGGCGCCAAAGTCCCCCGGGGCATCCTCCTCCACGGTCTGCCCGGAACGGGAAAGACGCTCCTTGCCAAGGCGATCGCCGGGGAAGCCGATGTGCCGTTCTACTCGATGAGCGGCTCCGGGTTTGTGGAGATGTACGCCGGAGTCGGCGCCGCCCGGATCCGCAAACTGTTCGGCCAGGCGAGAAAGCACAGCCCCGGCATCATCTTCATCGACGAGATCGACGCCATCGGCCGTACCCGTTCCGGCGGTCTCATCGGCAACGAAGAGCGGGATCAGGCACTCAACCAGTTGTTGGTGGAGATGGATGGGTTCGACACGAACGAAACGGTCATCGTCCTCGCCGCCACCAACCGGCTGGATGTCCTCGACCCGGCCCTCCTGCGGCCCGGCCGCTTCGATCGCCACATCACGGTCAACCTGCCCGGCTCCCTCGGCCGCGTCGAGATCCTGCGCCTGTACACCCGGGACAAACCGCTCGGACCCGACGTCGAAATTGAGACGCTCGCCCAAAAGACGCACGGGTTTTCCGGCGCCGATCTTGCCAATCTGGTCAACGAGGCGGCCCTGCTGGCCGCCCGTCGGAACAAAGAATATATCGAAGCCGGCGACTTCGCCGCCGCCATCGAGCGGGTGATAGCCGGCCAGGAACGCAAACATTGCCGGATTACCGAACGGGAAAAACGTATCGTCGCCTACCACGAGAGCGGCCACGCCCTGATTGCCAAACTGTTGGCGGCGACCGGTACGGCGATGGTCCAGAAGATTTCCATCATTCCCCGCAGCCGCGCCCTCGGTTATGTCCTCCAACTGCCGAGCGAAGACCGGCAGCTCCTGACCCGCAGCGAACTGAGCAACACCATTGCGGTGAAGTTGGGCGGCCGGGCGGCGGAGGAACTGATTTTCTCCGAAGTCAGCACCGGCTCGCAGAACGACCTGCACACAGCCACCGATTTGGCCCGCAAGATGGTCTGCGAGTACGGGATGAGTCCGGACGTGGGTCCGCTGTCCTTCGGTCCGGAGCAAGCTTCGTCCCTGGCCGGTCCGAGCCGCAGCCCGGATCTCGCCAACCGGATCGACGCGGCCATCCGCCAAATAATCGAGGACGGTTACGCCAAGGCAACCGCCCTCCTCACCGAACACACACCGGTTTTGCACGCCATCGCCCGGACGCTGGCCGAGAAAGAAGTCATCGAAGCCGAAGAAATCGACGCGATCATGAACGGCTGCTTTCCCGGCGGCAGCCGCCGGCTACCTTCGCAAATGGCTTGCTGCATAGAGCCGGACACATTCTAATGCGGCCGGCGGCCCCCGCGCCGCCGGCCTTTAGACGTTGAAGCGGAAGTTGATGATATCGCCGTCTTTGACGAGATATTCCTTCCCTTCCAGCCGGAACAAACCTTTCTCCTTGACTTTCGCCGCCGTGCCCAGGGCGGCGATATCATTGTAATGGAAAACCTCCGCCCGGATAAAGCCCTTCTCGATGTCGGAGTGGATCCGTCCGGCCGCTTTCTTCGCGTCCGTGTTTTGGGCGATCGTCCAGGCCCGGACCTCGTCCTCTCCGACGGTAAAGAAGGAAATAAGCCCCAGCCGCGCGTACGTCGCCCGCACGAGACGATTGATGCCCGGTTCGCCGATGCCGAGATCCTGCATGAACAGCTCGCGGTCCTCGGTATCCAGTTCGCTCAGTTCCGCCTCGATTTTGGCGCACAATTCCACGACCGGAACGCCGCGTTCCGCCGCTTTCGCTACGAGCGCCGCCCGGCCGGGATAGTCGCCTTGCTTCAGTTGCGCCTCATCCAGATTCACTACCAGAACGTACGGTTTTTCCGTAAAGAAGGAATAGCTCTGCAGCGCTTCTTGCTCCGCCTCGGTAAAGGTAACAGTGTGGATCGCCTGCTCTTCTTCCAGGGCGTCCCGGCACTTGCGCAGCCCACTTAAGGCCGCCTCCTGCTCCGGCTTGCTTTTCTTGCCGCCGGAGAGGCGTTCGATGTTGCGCTCGACGATTTCCAGGTCGGCGACGAGCAGCTCCATATCGATGGTTTCCCAGTCGCGCAGCGGATCGACGGAGCCGTCGACATGCGGAACCTCCTTATCGGCAAACGCCCGGATGACGTGGATGAGCGCGTCCGCATTCCGGATGGCGGCCATAAACTGATTGCCCACGCCCTGTCCCTGCCCGGCGCCGCGGACGAGGCCGGCGACATCGGTCAGCTCGATCTGGGCATAAATCGTCTTGCGCGGCCGGTACAGGCCGGACAAAAAGTCGATCCGCGCGTCCGGAACCGTCGCCGTTCCGACGTTCGCCTCCGTCTTGCCGGAGAAAAAATTGGACGTGCCGGCCCCGGCGTGGGTCATCAGATTGAACAGCGTCGTCTTGCCGACCATCGGCAGACCGATTATCCCTATCTGCATGGTTCTCCTCCGTATTCTATGTAGATAAAACCAACCGTCTTTCGCCGCCAAAGCAATGATTTACCGTTTCCCTGTCTCTTTTTATTATAGCACAGCCGCAGGCTGTCGGGAATACAGGCTGCGGCTGTGGCAGTAGTCTCTCTAAGTACCTTAATTGCGCTTACCGGCTGAATTAGTATCTTCCATAGCCTGAATTACCGGCTAGAACGGGTCTTTTTCTTCGCCAAAAAGAACAGCGCCAGCGCTGCGATTACGGAGACGACCGCCCCCAGCGCGTAGTCGCTTCTGACCTCCGCCGTTGTTGTGAAACCAGGCTGCAGCACTGTCAGTTGGGAGGCATGAATATCGATGTCGCCGCCGTGCTCCGGACAGGCGCGGAGGAAGACGCCACTTACCTCGACATAATCACCTTTGCTCCCGAATTCGCCCGCAAGCTTAACCGGTTCCGCCATCGCTGCCGGCAACCAGACCCCGATCGCCCCGTTGCCGTCGCTGACGTTCAGCCAGACATATTCGCCACGCCGCATAATGTCGCCGATTACTTCCCCGACATAGATGACCGCTTCGCCGTCGTACTCCATGGTCCGTTCAAGCAAGGTCTGACTGTCGACCGTCCCGGCGAACACCGGAGAAACGGCCGCTGTGATTGCCAAGACGAGAATAAGACCGATAAATGTTGTTTGTCCTACCTTGCCCACAGTCTTTTCACCCCTCTCGCCAGCAGGCCGAACAGTACCAGCACGGCCATGAACTCAAGCCGCGCCAGCCACATCATGAACGTGTAGAGTACCTTCAGGCCCGCCGGCATGGCCGCCGAAGTCAAGCCGCTGGACAGCCCGACATTGCCGGTCACCGAAGCCGCTTCAAAGATCGACTCCAGAAGCGGATATCCGTACAGAAGATTCGCCACGACCCCGACCGAAAACATGGCAATATAAGCCATGATTATCAGCATGGCGCTTTTCGCGTATTCAGCTTCCAACACCTGGGTGCGGATGAAGTGGAACTTCTCCACGGTGACGGCCGAATCCGGCGCCATCAGCCGTTTGATGTCCTGCACCAGCGCCTTGAAAACTATGCCGACCCGGAGTCCTTTAAAGCCGCCGGCCGTGGAACTGGCGCTGCCGCCGATCAGCATCGCGGCGATAAGAGCGACGAAGGCGAGACTGCCCCATTCGTTAATGAATTGACGGGCATATATCGTCATAAACCCGGTAGTTGTGTGCCCGGATATCAGTTGATAATAACCCCGCCGGAAGAGAGCCATCACCCCCGGATAAACTTGCAGCTTCGCCATTTCGAACGTGGCCAGGGTGACGAGCAAAGTTGAGGTGACAAAGAAGGATACCAATTCGATATTCCGGTAGATCTCCCGGCGGTTGCCGGTCCAGACGGCGTAATGCAGGGCGAAGTTGAACGAGCCGACAATAAACAGCAGCATCGTTATTACTTCGTAAAGCAGGCTGTGATAATAAAGGATGCTCTGGCTCATCGGGGCAAAACCGCCCGTACTCCACGCCGCCATGAACACCCACAGGCCGTGCAGGAACGCCCGGTAGGGAGCCATCCCGATGCTGAGTCCGGCCGCCGCGAGCGCCGCGGTCCCGACAATAAGATAAACCAGACTGATGAACCAGATAGCCTTGGCGGTATGGACGACGTTGGGCAGCAGTTTTACGTCTTTCGCCTCCCCGGCGTATAAGGTAAACGCCCCCGACATCGTTCTGGTCAGAAAGACCAAAGCCAGGACGATAATCCCCTGCCCGCCGAGATAGCTCAGAAGATGCCGCCACATATTAATGCCGTCGGACACATGGTCAAGATCCTGAATTAAAGTCAAACCCGTAGTGGTAAATCCGCTCATCACATCAAAGATACAATCCAAAAAAGACAACCAGAACCCGCTGAGCCAATAAGGGATAGCCGCGAGGACCATCGCCAGAAGCCACGACAGAGCAGCTACCGTCATCCCCTGCGTCCAGCTGATCCGCGGTTCGCATTCGCTACAAAGATACTGCAGAAGATACCCTGCCGCGGTGCTCACACCAAACCCGATAACAAAACAGAGCGCAATGTTCCATTCCCGCGAGATTACGGATGTGACCAGCGGGATGACCATCAACAACCCGATGCCGACGATTATTTTCCCGGTGTAAAATAAGATGGTTTTAAAACTTCTCCATTTGCCCCCGCTCACAATATCACCTTACCATCAGCCAACAGAGTGCAAAGCCTAAGATAAGATAGCCGCCGACCGCTGCCATCTCGATGGAGAACCCCAGCAAAGTATCTTTATTGGCGGAATTGAAGCCCTCGCTCTTTTTCATCGACAACACGCTCCCGATCTTTGCTATAGTCGCTTCCGGCCGATCAGAACCCGCCGCAGCTTCTCCTGCTGTTCTTCGGTTGTCAAGGCGATAACCGCGTCACCGGCATCCAGGACTGTGTTCCCGTGGGGCACGATAAGCTTATCGCCTCGGATTACCGACACGATCAGCGAGTCGTCCGGAAGCAGCTGCGCCGTCTGCTGGATAGTTTTATCCACGGCCGGCGAATCTTCCTGCAAGTCGGCCTCGACAATCACGGCATCGCCCCGTCCGAACGACAACAGTGTCTTAATCGCGCTTTTCGAGACTTCCTGCTCGATGTACCGCGCAATGATGGAGGTGCTGCTGATGGCAATGTCGACGCCCAACTCCCGGAAAACGCTTTCATTCTTGGGATTGTTGATTCTGGCGATCGTCCGCGGCACCCCAAACCGGCGCTTGGCCATCTGGCAGACAACGAGATTCTCTTCATCGCTCCCGGTTACGGCCGCCACCACATCGGCCGTATCGGTGCCGGCGTCGGCCAGGTCGTAAATATTCGTTCCGTCCCCGTTGATAACCATGCAGTCGAATTCCTCGGCCGTTCGCAGGCAGATATTCCCATCCTTCTCGATCAGGCTGACCTGATATCCTTTCCCCAGCAGCGTTTTCAGCAAATAGTAGCCGACCTTGCCGCCGCCAACCACAATAATCTTCATGCTTTCACCTCGTACTTCCCACCAGGATATCTTCCACGGTCGCAACCGCGTCGAGCCGGACGACAGCAAGCATTATGTCACCTTTCTCCAAAGCCGTCTCTTTATCCGGAATTAACGTTTCCATCCGCCGGATAATCCCGAAGATTTTAAATTTCGCCGGTATCTGCAGTCCGCTGACTTTTAGTCCGGCCTGCCTTTCATTTATTTTCATCTCCATCACTTCCACATCACCCGCCCCCAGAAAAGACAGCCGGTGCCGGATAATCCCGGCCGGGGTTATCGCGCTCACGATATGGGCGATACCGTCGACTGTCGGGTTAATCGTCTCCAAACCGAACTCTTTATATGAATACTCCCGCTCCGGGTCGAAAACCCGGGCAATCACCTTGGGCACCCGGCAGACATCTTTCGCGACCTGGGCAACCATGATATTCACGTTGTCCTGATCCGCCAGCGCCACAAGCGCATCCGCTTTGTCGACGCCCGCTTTGTTTAGCACATCGACGTCGATCCCCGTGCCCAGGATAGTAAGGCCGTTAAAGCCGGAGCCCAGCCGCCGGAAGGCGTTTTTCTCTTTATCGATCACCACCACATCGTGATCAAGCGCCGATAACTCCAGAGCCAGCCTGGCCCCCATCCTCCCGCAGCCGACAATAATCACATACACGGTTTATTCCTCCCCGGCCAACCAATATTTTACCTTCCATGATCGGGCATCGGCTACTCCTTGCTTTCGTCCCCGAGATCAATGCCTTGCCTCGTATATGCCCATTGGGTCGCCCGTTCCAGATTCGCGGCTGCCGGATGATAGGTCGGGTCGACCGACAGAGCCGCCCGGTACATCTTAAGCGCTTCCGGAACTTCATTTCTCAACTCCAGCAAAACACCGATCAGATTGTACGGCTCCGGCTTGCGCGGGTCGCCGCCGATTGCCTTCTGGAGGTACTCATACGCTTTGGTAAAATCTTTCCGCGTGATGCAGCTTTTGGCGTACTCCAAAGCCAGATCAAAGGATTCGCCGGCCAACTCTTCGTCGATACCCTTGCGTTCCAGCACCCTTTTGACGATTGAGCGGATTTCCTCCGGGGTGAAGGGTTTGCGAAGATAATCAACGGCGCCCAGTTTCATCGCTTCGACCGCCGTCTCCACGGTTCCGAACGCGGTAATCATGATCACATCCTGGCCGGGGTTCTGCTTTTTGACGCGCCTCAGCACTTCCATGCCGTCAAGGTTCGGCATTTTCATATCCAGCAGGATTAAATCGTAATTTTCATTGGCGTACTTTTCCAGGCCATGCTCACCGCTCACTGCCGTGTCGACTTCGTAATCGGCCAGTTCCAGACACTGACTCAGCGTCAGCCGGATGTTCTTTTCGTCGTCAATAATCAACACTCTTTTTTTCATTCCTTGCCCTCCTCGGTAATGATGTATTTTCTTACCGTCCGGCGTAATTCTTCCGGTGCGAACGGCTTGACGATGTAATCAACAACGCCTGCCTCCCGCGCTTTTTTGATGTCGCCTTCCTGCGCTCGCGCGCTGATCGCCACCACCGGGATATCTCGGGTGGCAGTCTCCCCCTTGAGGGCTTCGCAAACCAGATAACCGTTCATCTTCGGCAGAATCAGGTCGAGCAAAATCAGGTCGGGTTTAGACTCGATCGCTTGTTCCACCGCGCTGATCCCGTCTTCCGCCGTAATCACCGCATACCCGGCCTGCTCCAGGCAAATTTCTATCGACAGCCTGATATTCGCCTCATCTTCCACTACCAGTACCTTTTTCAACCGGACCGCCTCCCATCGACCGAACCTGATCCTCAAACCGCCGCCAGTGTAAATGTGAATTTGCTGCCCTCACCTTCCTCACTTTCAACCCAAATCCTTCCCCCGTGCGCCTTGACGATTTCCTTCGCTATCGCGAGACCTAAACCGGCGCCGCCGCCCCGGGCGATATCGCTCGGCACCTGAGTGAATTTCTCAAAGATTGACTCCTGATATTTAACAGGGATTCCCTTACCCGTATCCTGCACACTGACATAAACCTTGTTGCCCGCCTTCTCAACATTAAACTTCACGCTGCCGTCATCCGGCGTGTATCGCAAAGCGTTGGCAACCAGATTCGTCAGCACCAGCATGATCTTATCCGGGTCAGCGTGCACTTTTATCGTGCCGGCCTTCCTATCTTTCATCTCAAGTTTGATATTCTTTTCCTTCGCCTGGACTTCAAACGGTCTGATCGCCGCCTCGACCAGTCTGACAATATCGACTAATTTGAACTCCATCTGAATCTTCCCGGATTCAATGCGAGATAGGTCCAAAAGCTCCGTAACCAATTGTTTCAAGCGTTTCACCTCTTCGTCGACCACCTGCATCAGTTCTTTTTCCTTGGTGCCGGCTCCGGCAATGCCGCTTTCCAAGAGCAGCCCGATGCCCATCTCGATCGAAGTGAGCGGAGTCCTGAACTCGTGCGAGACCGTGGACACAAAGTCCGACTTCATTTCATCGATCTCTTTGAAATGGGTGACGTCGCCCAAAACGATTACCGCTCCTTCGATCTTGCCGTCCTCATCCTCGGTCCTGGCGATTTCGATCGTATAATGCTTTTTGGCGCCGTTGACCATTTTGGAAATAGTCATTATCTCGTCGTTTAAATCCCGGGCATCCGCCTGGTCGGTAAGCAATTCATTTTTCAGGGCGAGGAAAATGCTTTCCTCTTTGATGACTTCCAGGAAATGTTTATTGATAACATTCCTGTTAGCAATCCCGAAGATCTGCTCCGCCGCTTTGTTCACCATGGTAATGCGGTTTTCCCGGTCGACCACGATAATCCCGTCCGCTATCTCCTCGACGATCGCTTCCGATTTTCTCCGCTCGGAGATCAGCTTGGCGATATTCTCGCTTTGCGACTCCTTGACGCTCTGCGCCATTTTATTGAACTCAACGGCCAAGACGCCGATTTCATCGTTAGTGTTAATCGCGATCTTTTCGCCGAGTTTGCCCTGCGCAATGCTTTTTACCTTTTCCGTCAGCTTCAGCACCGGCCCGACAATACTGTTGGAGGAGTACATTCCCCAGACTATCCCGAGCCCGATTGAGATCACCGAAACGACAACGGTCGACCAGATAGCGTTTTGCGCCACGCTTTTCGCCGCGCTGTCGCGCTCGACAATCGTTTGATGGTTTATCTCCAGCAACTGCTTGCACTCGTCCCGGACGGTAGCAAACAGCGGATACACGGTCTCCAGATAATAAGCCTTTGCCGGCTCCTCGCCCTGCGACAAATAGATGTTCCGTAGCGTATTCAACGCAGCCAGGTATTCATTGTAATTCTCTTTGATTGCCGCGACGATTTCGGCTTCTCCGAAAACGGTGATGTTCTCTTCTTCCCGGCCGAACCAAATCATAAATTCGTTTTGATAGTCATCGGTCAACCTCTCTCCCAAGTCTTGCTGCCCGAGCAAATAAAACAAGACTCCGCTGTCTTGACGTTCGATAGCTCCGACCATGTTCTCCGCCGCGAGAACACTGCGGTAATTCTCGACGAGGACTTTGGCCAGAGCGTCGCTCAGCCGGACGAAGTTGAGAATGGCCCAACTGCTTGAAAGGATGGTCAGCAAAATAAGAATCACATAGCCGCTTAAAAGCTTTTGGCGGAGAGTTTTGAACACCGAGTTCACTTCCTTCTCGTGATACCTGCTAGCCTACCAGAATTTTCTCTTCCGAGTAGTGGAATGCCGCATGGCGCTGTTGCTGAGTCAAAGCCACAACGAGCGATAGCGGCCCGACCCTCCCGGCAAACATCGTAATAATAATGAAGACTCGGCCAATAGAGGTCAGTCCGGAGGTAATCCCGGTTGACAGCCCAACTGTCCCGAAGGCGGAAGTCGTCTCAAAAAGCACCTGTAAAAAGCCTGCGTGATTGACCTCGGTAAAAGAGAGTATCATTGTTACGGCAACTACGAGCATCAATGAGATGATTGCTACAGCCAGTGCCCTCTCAACCAACACCCTGGCAATCCTTTTCCCGTAGATGCCAATATCTTCTTTGCCGCCGATTACTGACAGCACCGCCAAAACAAGAACTCCGAAGGTAGTAGTCTTGATACCACCGCCGGTTGAAGCCGGTGAAGCGCCGATAAACATCAGGATTATCGTGAAAAAGAGCGCGGCGGTCGTCATGCTCCCGGTATCAATCGTGTTAAAGCCGGCAGTCCTCGGTGTTGCGGAATGAAAGTAAGATGCCAGCAACTTTCCCTTAATACTCAGCGGCCCCATTGTTGCCGGGTTCGCAGACTCCATAACAAACAGAACCGCCGTGCCGAAGAGCAGTAATATCGGGGTTATCGTCAGCACCAACTTTGAATGCAGCGACAGTTTACTCCAGCGACGCTTTGCATAAACCTCGGCCACAACAGAAAACCCCAAACCTCCGATGATAAACAGCGAGCTTAAAGTCAGATTAATGACTATGTCTTCAGTGTAAGGGGTAAAGCTTCGAAAATTTCCAATCAGGTCGAACCCGGCATTACAGAAAGCCGATACCGCATGAAAGATACCGTAGTAGACACCCTTAGCCAAGCCGTAGTCGAGAGCAAACCGCGCGGACAGTATCAATGCTCCGATACCTTCGGCAACCATGGTCATAATGACAACATGCTTGGTCAATCTGATTACACCTGCAAGAGTTAGCTGGTTGAGGGCTTCCTGCATAATCAGCCTTCCGCGCAAGCCAATTTTCCGCCCTAATAAAATAAACAGCAGCGTGGACATAGTCATCAGACCGAGACCGCCGAGCTGAATCAACAGCATTATGACCACCTGTCCGAATACCGTATAATACGTGCCCGTATCCACCACAACGAGGCCGGTCACACAGACAGCCGACGTCGCCGTAAACAGGGCGTCGATATATCTGATCGAACCGGAGCGGGTGGCTATCGGCAGGCTCAGCAGTATTGAACCGGTTAAGATTACGGCGGCAAAGCTCAAAATGACGATTTGCGTCGGGTTCATTTTAATTTTTGCCAGCCGGTCATGCAGGTCCAAGCGATCACTTCTTCCCTGGCGCAGCATTTCACGCGGTTTTGCCGGTCACCTAATAGCCAATGCTCTTGTGCATATTGTGCCGCGAAAGCGATAAATAAAATCCTTGTACAAAGTACAAGGAATCTCTTTCGGCAAACCTCTCCAGGGCAAGCGCACAAAAACACCGCGCGAACTGCCATGTCGGCCCGCATTCCCTTTCCACGCTTGCGAGGTTAGCTGACGGGTTCGGATCGAAAGAGTGACCCTACCGGACTGCCGGATTCACCCCAAAGGTTGGTTCCCCCGCTCCTTGCGGATTCAGCGCTCGGTTATTAATCTAGTACATCTTACCACTATTACAAGAAGAAGTAAACCCCGGTTATTATCGCAGAAGCTTCTTGATTATGTCGAGAACGCATTGCAGTAAATTGCCCTGCAACGCAGTCTCCTTTTCTTCATTATTCTTGCGATTGCCCGCTTTTCCGCCATCTTCCTTTATGGGCAGGTGACAGCTACCGGCGCCGTCTCCAGTATTTCGCCGCGATTCCCCCGGTCGCGCCGAACAAACAGTAATTCAGAATGCCGGCCATCGCCGTTCCCGGAGTGATCGGAATCAACTGCGAACCGTATATAACGACGATGGGAAAGACCAGATTGAAGCAGACCATAGCGGACAAGATTCCGTGCAGGATATGCCGCTGCCCGGCCCGCCGGGCCGCGTAAGCGCTCCCGGCCATAATCGACGTCGTGGTAAACAGAAGAGCCGCGGTCAGCAGCACCGTTTCCGGCAAAGCCGGTGCGGCGAAGACCAGGAACAGACTGGCCAGAATGAACAGCAGGAAGGTAATGACGCCGCCTTGGATTATCGCCTTGAGCTTCAATGGCTCCGCCTCTCCCGTCGTCTTAAGCCGCTTGCCGCTTAAGAGTATTTGCCGCCGCCCCGGCGCATACTAAGCGCGGGGTGAATCAAATGCTGTCACAGGTATTGAGCGTTGTCATCATTATCTATATCGTCTTCACGGCCGCCACCGGGGTCGCCTTTGACGAGCGCACGTGGGTCGTGGGGGGAATCAGCCTGGCCAATCTTGGCTGGGCCATTATTCGCGGCCGGCAGGAGGAACGGCTTAAGGTTACCGGACCGGCCAAGGGAGTCCGAGCAGGCGGGCGGCGTTCCGGCCGAAAATAGCCTGGATGTCGTCCTCTTTCATTGCCAGCCACCGGCAGACCCGGACCTGATCCTGGAGGTAGCGGTAAGCGAAACCGCGCGGGAACCAGCTCGAATCCGTCCCGAAAATAATCCGCTCCGGGCCAATCGTCTCGTACGCTTTCCGGAAGGCGCTCTCCAGGGTCAGCTCGTAAGGCATCCAGCGCATCCACTGATTCGAGCCGGAGGTATCGGCATACACGTTGGGGCAGCTCCAACAGAGCTGCAATAATTCCTGCCAGTAACCGCAGCCGAAATGGGGCACGATTATGGGGATTTCCGGAAAGCTGTGCGCCACATTGAAAATGGACAGCGGGTTGATCATCGGGTGCGACACGATGCCGCCCCCGGTCCCGAGCGGACCGAAATGGATCAGAAGCGGCAGTCGCTTCGCCGCCATGTATTCCCAGACGGGCTGCAGCCGCGGGTCGTCGAAAGATATGGTCAGCCGGGGCGCGAGGAGTTTGTAGCCGCGCAGTCCGAGTTCTTCCACCGCCCGCTTCAGCTCCTCGAGAACGTTCGGCGCCGCCAGATCGTGGTGGGCAAAGCCGGCAAAGCGATCGGGATGCCGGCGGACCGTTTCGGCCAACGTATCGTTGCCCCCGCCGGTCATAAAGACCACCAGGTCGAGCCCCTTATCGTCCAGTTCCTGCGCCCAGCGTGCCGCCAGTTCCTCCCGCGTCGTGCCGGCCGCTTCCGGTTCCGGAAAATCCCATTCCAGGCGGAACCTCGCCTGCCGTTCCCGATTATATTCCCGCAGCAGCTCGTGCTGGCCCGGCCCTCTGGCTCCCCAGCCCACCGGAAAGTGGGCGTGAAAATCAACGATTCGTAATCCCTGAAAGCTCAATCTTCTCCCTCCCAGCGGGAACGCCGCTCTCGCAGCCGGTTTTTTCCGGCCGTCGTCATCGTAAGATTATGCAAAGCCAGGCTGAAAGCACCATAAATACCGACATCGCCGCCCAGTCCGGACGGCAGGACGGCCGCCGGCGGCACGAGCCGGACCCGGCGGCCGGCCACTTCCCGGATGCCCTCCAACAGCCGCCGGCCGATCCGGGCGACGCCGCCGCCGATAATCACCGCCTCGGGACTAAGCAAGGTCATGAGATTTCCGATGCCAATCCCGATATACTCAATCGTCTCGTCAATAATCTCCCGGGCGAGCCGGTCACCCGCCGCCGCCGCGTCCGCCACCATCCGGCTCGAGATGGCCGCCGCCTCGCCGCCGCTCATCTCGTTCAACCGGGACGCTTCCCCGGCGGCGAGCCGTTCGCGCGCCCGGCGGGCAATGGCCGGGCCGGAAGCCAGCGCTTCCAGGCAGCCCCGGTTGCCGCAATTACAAAGCGGGCCGTCGGGCAGGATCGTCATATGGCCGATTTCCCCGGCGCCGTCCCTCTGTCCCCGTACGAGCTGATGATTAATAATGATACCGCTGCCGATGCCGGTGGATAACGTCACATAGACCATATCGGCGTAACCCTGTCCGCTGCCGAAGCGGTGTTCGCCGAGGGCGGCGACATTGGCGTCGTTCTCGAGCCAGACCGGACAGTCGAACCAGCCGGCCACCGCGCGCCGCAGGGGGAAGTTCACCCAGCGCGGCAAATTCGGCGCGTTCAGCACGAGACCGGCTTCCGGGTCAAGCGGCCCGGCACAGCCGATGCCGACGCCGGCCAGCGCTCCGGGCCCGGTCCCGGCCTCGCCCAGCATATCCGTAGTCTGGGCGGCGATGCGTTCCACCGCCGGGTTCGGCTCCGCCGGCGTCGGAAACTCGCGTCGCGCCAGCAGCGTCCCCTCGGAATCGCCCAGACCAAGAGCAATCTTCGAGCCGCCGATGTCGACGCCCACGATTAGTTTGTGGTTTTTCTCCCGGTTCATACCGCCGACCGCCTCCTTCGCCGGGATGCTTTGACTATATGGATATTCTCCGCTCCGGGCGTTTTTCCTATCCGGACGGAAGAAAAAGCGGGGAGCAGCGCTTAACTGCGGCTGCTCCCCCTAAGCGACTATTCATCATTCACAACGTTCAGGCAGGCGTAACTCATGGATTTCGTTCCCCATATACACGTACGGCCCGGGCACAAGCGGCCTTTAGCATCCATGGCTTAGACTTCTCGTTTCAATGTTGTCCGCTGCCAAGACGGCGACAGGTGAGCTGATGTTCTCTGACTCCGACTTCGAATTTTGATGTTGCCTACAAGTAAATCGGCGACAGGTGGGCTGATGTTCCCCCGCCCACACCCCCCGCCTGCCGCATTGTATAGACCGGGGAGATAGCTTACAGTTGTTCGGGGACATCGTTTACACTTTCATAATCTAAAGATAACTCTTTTAGGCTGAGGTCAGCAAGATGATTTGTCCCGAAGTTGACGGAAAAGACACCG
>Ga0228535_1002778_pt1 | contig 15178 bp, 14 predicted proteins | sample SJ1metagenome_FD_168457 | JGI IMG/M metagenome (GOLD analysis project Ga0228535, IMG submission 168457) | Enriched culture of PCE-dechlorinating microbial communities from Ithaca, New York, USA - SJ1 | ecosystem: Engineered > Modeled > Simulated communities (microbial... > Unclassified | place... | reverse complement strand
GTAATGAGCAAGCTCCTGCCAGCCGATCCAAAGATGAAAATCTTTGGAATCAACAACCGCCTCCTCTTCGCCCTCGGAAACGCTGCTTTTGCCGGCTTCCTGGAGATATTTCTGGCACAGACACCTGCTTTCGTGTGGGTCTACCCCTGGTGGGGAGCGGTTGCGGTTACAATCACGGTTTACATCCCATTCTTCCTGGCAGCGTTTTACTGCTATGACTGGAAACCAACCAACCAGAAAAGATTTATTGGAGGTCTGTTCATCGTCAATGCAGCCATGCTTGTGGTTTTTGCAGGTATTTTGCACTGGATATAAATAGATCTAATATATGATTAAGTCAGAAAATCTCCTTCAAATTTGAAGGAGATTTTTGTAAGTAATGAAAGAAAACGAAATTTTCATGTAAGAAAATAATTTTTAAGGAATCAGTACTTGACTCTATGGCTTTCTATCCCTATAATGAAAGTGCTTACATAAAAGTAGTTACAGTATTTGATACCCAATGTCAAATTCAAACCCAACGATTTATGATGTAGCAAAGGCTGCTGGCGTTAGTATTGCCACGGTATCACGAGTATTAAATTTCCCCTTAAAAGTAAATGCGGCAACCCGCTCAGCAGTGATGAAAGCCATTGATTCACTGGGTTACATTCCAAAAGCGGAATCCCGTGCACGGGCGCTGATGGAAACCCACCGGATCGGCGTCATCATCCCCTTCTTCACTGTCCCATCCTTTGTACAACGATTGCGTGGAATCGCTACTGTGTTGAACAAGAACGATTACGAAATGGTGATCTATCCGGTTGATTCCCGTTCACGTGAAAAAAGCTACCTGGAAACGCTTCCGATCAGGAAAACACTGGACGGATTGATTATTGTTTCACAGGTATTTGACGAAAGTGTATCCCACCGGCTCATAGAAAACAAAATGGAAACTGTTCTGATCGAATTCTATGAGCCGAATTTTTCGACTCTGGAGATAGATGATATCGCGGGTGGATACATGGCGGGCAGGTATCTGATCGAAAAAGGTCATCGGAATCTTGCCTTTATCGGCGGAAAAGAACAACCTGAATTTGGTGTCGATCCGATCAGTAAACGAATGAAGGGGTTCAGAAAAGCACTCAAAGAATTCGATATTCCGCTGGATGAGGATTTTATTCATGAATACGCCCTTGATCCCGGTGCAGTTCTTCGTAACCTGATTACAAAAAATAAACCGTTGGCAATTTTCGCCGCCACAGATCTTCAGGCGATTGCGCTTATTCGTGAAGCAAGGATCCTGGGGTTAGATATCCCGCAGGACTTGGCTATTATTGGTTTTGACAATATCGACATGGCAGAATACTTCGGTCTGACGACGATACATCAGCCGTTGGACGAATCAGGGAAAATTGCTGCCAACTTATTAATCTCCCGATTGATGGATTCATCCCAATCCATACAACACATTCAGCTACCACTTAAGGTTATTGAACGGGAGACCGTCTGATTTTTGACCAGATTTTTTTGAGGAGGTGCCCAGAGAATAGATTTTTTATCAGAAAGATGTATTATGTAACTATCGGCAATAAACCAAATTTGGAGGATGATATGAAATCGTTGTGGAAGTTAACTGCTTTAGTACTGCTGGCAACCATGATTTTGGCTGCCTGCGCCACCCCTGCGGCTCCTGCCGAACCCGCCGCGCCCGCTGAACCCGCTGCACCTGCAGCCCCAGCTGAACCCGCCGCACCGGCTGAACCCGCCGCACCGGCTGAACCTGCCGCACCGGCTGAACCTGCCATGCCAGCAGCCCTGCCTCAGGGACAGGAACTGGCGAACGCATATGCCGGCATGTATAAGGGAACCGTTGTGAGCATGAGTGGTCCCTTCACCGATGCAGACGCAGTGATCTTTGAAGAATCCATCAAGGGCTTTGAAGAGAAAACTGGTATCGATATCCAATACGAAGGCTCTAAGGAATTTGAAGCCACCATCAACATTCGTCTCGATGGCGGCGATCGTCCTGACATCGTTGACTTCCCGCAGCCTGGTCTGCTGGCTATCTCCGTTGCCAAAGGCTATGCCATTGATATGAACACCGTCATTAATCCTGCATGGCTTGAACAGAACTACAGCCAGGCATGGCGCGATCTGGCGACCATGGAAAGCCCGAATGGACCCATTGCCGCCGGTGTATGGGCACGTGCAAATGGTAAATCCTTCGTCTTCTATCCCAAGAAAGCCTTTGATGAAGCTGGCTACAAAGTACCCACCACCTGGGATGAGTTGATGGCTCTCACTGAAGAGATTGCTGCTGATGGCGACACCCCGTGGTGCATTGGTATCGAATCTGGCGCTGCCACTGGCTGGACCATGACCGACTGGATCGAAGATGTAATGCTGCGCGTCACCACCCCCGAGAACTATGATAAATGGGTCAAGGGCGAATTGAAATTCGATTCACCCGAGGTCAATGAAGCGCTCGACTATATTGAAGCCATCTGGTTCAATGACGCATATGTTTACGGTGGACGTAAAGCCATCCCCACCACCTTCTTTGGTGATGCCCCTGCTCCTATGTTCGATAATCCGCCCAAGTGCTGGCTCCATCGCCAGGGTAACTTCATCACTTCATTCTTCCCCAAGGAAGCTGTATCTGGTGTAGATTATGACTTCTTCTATCTGCCCCCCATCAAGGAAGAACTTGGCAAACCCGTACTTGGCGCTGGTGACATCTATGCCATGTACAATGACCGCCCCGAAGTACGTGCTGTCATCCAGTACTTCTCCATGGGTGAATCACTCAAGGGTTGGGTGGAACAGGGTGGTGCCATCCTGACACACAACGATGCCGACCTGAACTGGTACAAAGATCCGGTAACCCGCGGCGTTGCTGAGACCATCCGCAATGCCACGACATTCCGCTTCGACGGATCTGACCTCATGCCTGGCGCAGTTGGTGCTGGCACCTTCTGGAAATACATGACCGACTATGTAAGTGGCTCTGTTGACCGCGCGACTGCTCTAAAACAGATCGACGCCTCTTGGCCAACTGAGTAGAATAAATAGAAGGATCGCGGCCATCCCGATCCATACATAAGGATAGCGAAGAGCAGGATGGTGCAAGCCATCTTGCTCTTCCTCTAAGTAACCAATTGGCAAGGAGGTGTGTATGCTTCAAACACAAGATATCAAAACGGGCAAAACCGGCCTTCTAGGATGGTTCAGTACCGCAATTGGACAAATACTGATCTCGTTATTTGTCCCTGTGATGACTTTTATCGTCTTATGGCAGGGATATTTATTTTTAAGCAAATCCCAGGCTTCTCAGATTGTTTTGGTGGTGGTTGCCATCATCTGGGGTGTGGGCGGTGTTGCCCTGCTGTATGTTGTAGCCAACTGGCTGGTAAACAAGCTCCCCAAAAGGTGGGCGAAAGTATTACAACCTTTTGTTTTTGTCGGTCCTGCAGTAGCTATCATGGGCTGGTTCCTTGCCATTCCTGTTCTGAGAACCCTGATCTCCAGCTTCAGAAATGCCCTGGGAAATGATTGGGCAGGATTGAACAATTACATATTTGCCTTTACAGACACCCGCATGCTGGAAACTTTTCGGAATAACCTTCTCTGGCTTGTTCTGGGTACATCTTTCAGCGTTGGCCTTGGATTGATCATTGCTGTCCTTGCAGATCGGACCAAGCTGGAAGTGCTTTATAAATCCATAATCTTCACACCAATGGCAATATCATTTGTTGGTGCAGGTGTGATATGGAAATTTATTTACACCTACAAAGGTGAAGGATTTGGCATCCAGGAAATTGGCTTACTCAACGCGATTGTCCTAGCATTTGGCAGTCAATCTCAACCCTGGCTGGCTATGCCTCCGTGGAACAATTTATTCCTGATCATCATTATGGTTTGGCTGCAAACCGGATACGCGATGGTTGTTCTGTCTTCTGCCATTAAGGGTGTTCCTGCTGAATTACTGGAAGCCGCCAGAATTGATGGCGCAACTGAAGTAAAAGCCTTTTTCAATGTGACAGTTCCTTACATCAAGGGGACACTAATTACGGTCTTAACCACTGTTGTCATTTTTAGCTTGAAAACATTCGATGTCGTGCGTGTGATGACTGGCGGGAACAATGGAACAAACGTAATCGCCAATGAGTTCTACCTGCAGAGTTTCACTTATAACCATACCGGACGCGCGTCAGCGATAGCCATTGTATTATTGATTGCAGTATTACCCATAATCATCAACAACCTGCGTGAGTTCAACAAAGGAAGGAAGGGATTTTAATTATGGCAAAGAGCTTCAAATCCCAAAAAATTTCCTCCCAGATAATCACCAACCTGATATTAATCATCATTTGTTTGATATGGCTGGTGCCCATATTTGGTGTATTAATTACCTCCTTCCGCCAGAGCCAGGACATTTTTAGATCTGGATGGTGGACTGTTTTTCCGCATAGGGCTGATGTTGAAGTTGGAACCATTAAACTGGACGATACAGTAGATACAAACGGTCCGATCACAGTGGAAGGGGTTACCGCATCATTTGAAGAATGGCGGCAAGGCATCAAACTGGATGACGGACGATTGCTCACCTGGTTCGGCAATAGACGTACCCGAACTCTTACTGTCACCGAAAAGCAATGGGTTGGTTTCTCCACAAATCTGACGATTAAAAATTACCAGGATGTCATTGGCGGTAAAACAATCACATTTACGGATGCTGCCGGTAATACGATCACCCGCCAGGGCAACAACCTTGGTGGAGCATTCCTTAACTCTCTCGCAGTTGCCATTCCGGGAACCATTATCCCGATCCTGATTGCCGCATTTGCTGCTTTTGGTTTTGCCTGGCTTGATTTTCCTGGCAGGAATATTCTATTCACCATCATTGTCGCCTTGCTGGTTGTTCCCCTGCAGATTGCACTTGTTCCAATCCTTCAAGATTATGTGAAACTTGGATTGAATGGAACCTTTTTAGGCATCTGGCTGGCACATACCGGTTTCGGTTTGCCACTGGCTACCTACCTTTTATTCAACTACATCAGTAGTCTCTCCCGGGAGTTGTTGGAAGCTGCTTTCATTGATGGCGCATCCAACTTTACCATTTTCACTCAGATGATCCTACCGCTCTCCGTACCCGCGCTGGCATCCTTTGCGATCTTCCAGTTCCTCTGGTTGTGGAATGACTACCTGGTTGCCCTCATTTTCCTCGGGGAGAAAAACAGAGTGGTTACCTACGCACTGGCTTCCATTGTAGGAGAAAAAGGACAGGACTGGCATCTGATGACATCAGCTGCATTTGTAAGCATGGTACTCCCCTTGCTGGTATTCCTGCTCTTACAACGTTATTTTGTCCGCGGTATGCTCGCCGGTTCAGTTAAAGGATAAATATAGAGGTTTTATGCAGCAAAGTAGCACCTGGTATAAACGGGCGATCATATATGAATTGAACACCCGCAGCTTTTTTGACGCGAATGGTGATGGCATTGGAGATCTGGCGGGCGTTACAGCCCGCCTTGATTACCTGAAAGATCTTGGAGTGGACCTGATCTGGCTTTTGCCCATCACACAATCGCCCATGCGCGATGGCGGATATGACGTCAGTAACACTTTTGAAATCAATCCAGATTTTGGTACTCTGAATGATTTTCGGTTGTTAGTAAAAGCAGCCCATGAGCGCGGACTGAAGATCATGGTTGAACTGATACCTAACCACACATCCGATCAAAATTTGTGGTTCCAGGCTTCAAGGGATCCCAACCACCCAGAACATGAAAAGTATAAAGATTATTATGTCTGGAGTAAAACAGATCAGAAGTATAAGGATGCGCGAATTATCTTTATAGATTATGAAAAATCCAATTGGACGTACGATCCATTACGGAAGGAATTCTATTGGCACCGCTTCTTCCATCACCAACCGGATTTGAATTATGACAACCCGGAGGTGCAAAGGGCGATGATGCGGGTGGTACAGTATTGGATCGATCAGGGTGCGGATGCCATCCGGGTGGATGCGCCTCCCTATCTGTTTGAACGTGAGGGAACCAGTTGTGAAAATTTGCCCGAATCACATGCGTACTACAAACGTTTAAGGTCTTTTGTTGAGGCGTATGCTCCGGGGGTGATGCTGCTGGCAGAAGCCAATCAGTGGCCTGAAGATACCAGAGTATATTTTGGGGATGGTGACGAATTTCATATGAATTTCCACTTTCCATTAATGCCACGTTTGTATATGGCACTGGCAAAACAAGACCGAAAACCAATTGAAGAAATTCTGGCGCGCACTCCTGCTCTGCCAGATAACTGCCAATGGGGAGTATTCCTCCGCTGCCATGATGAACTTACGCTTGAAATGGTCACCCCCGAAGAACGTGAGTTCATGTGGACTTACTATGCGCCCAAACCCAGGATGCGGCTTAACATGGGGATTCGGCGCAGGTTAGCACCATTAATGGATAATGATCAGCGGAAACTCCGGCTTCTACATTCAATTTTGCTTTCATTCATAGGCACCCCGGTTTTGTATTATGGTGATGAGATAGGCATGGGAGACAATATCGATCTGGAAGACAGAGATGGCGTCCGCACACCCATGCAATGGGATGACAGTACCAATGCAGGGTTTTCCTCAGCTCCAGCTGAGAAGATACAAATACCAGTAATTGAAGATGCTGAATTCGGTTGCAAGAAGATCAATGTGGTCCAGGCAAAAGCGGATCCCGATTCTTTGCTTAATTGGTTAAAAAAAGCAATCGAACTTCGCAAACAGCATCCTGCCTTTGGAGAAGGTTTCATGCGCATGTGTTCCCCAACCCAGCCTGCAATACTGGCATGGTGGCGAGAGAATCAGGAAGAGAGGATTTTCGCAATTGCAAATTTCTCTTCCGACCCATTTGAGGTTGGAATGGATCAATTTGGTCTATCTGATGCCCGCATACAGACTATATTAACCAGTAAAGAAGCTAAAATATTGCCTGCAGGTCGGTTTCGTTTAGAGGGATTTGGATTCGGCTGGTACAAAGTAAATCAGTCACAATCGGAGGATGTAAGCCAGCATGATTAAGGTTTTATAACCTCCACTGCCCAGAACCTGAAATGATGGAAATTAGTATAAATGGATCTCCGATTTGAAGCCAACTACACACTGCAAAGGGTTTTACCGCGGATTCTGAAGAAATATCAGAAATTCATCCAGCGAGATCAAACAACCTGGCAGATGTTTCTGAACAGGTTGGAAAACCATTTTCCCAGGCTGTTTGAGATACTCTATCCGATCTATGGCGGGGTTTATGACACCATCTTTCATCTGGAAAATCTGGTGGATGCCATGGCAGAGAGCTGGATTAATCGTCCTGTGGAGTTGAGGATATTAGACCAAGACAGAGAGAATAATCCGGTTTGGTTCCAATCCGAAAAAATGATGGGGGCAGTGTGTTATGTGGACCTGTTTGCAGGCGATCTGAGCAGATTTAAAGAAAAGATTCCCTACCTTAAAGAGTTGGGGATCACATATTTACATCTGATGCCGCTTTTTTCCTGTCCGGAAGGTGAAAACGATGGGGGATACGCAATCAGCAGTTATCGTGAGGTAAGATCTGATCTGGGTTCAACCAGCCAGTTAAAAGAGCTGGCAAGCGAACTTCAAGAAAACGGGGTCAGTCTGGTACTGGATTTTGTATTCAATCACACTTCTAATGAACATGAATGGGCAGTTAAAGCAAAACAGGGTGACGAAGTTTTTGAGAAATACTACTGGATCTTCCCTGATCGAAAGATACCGGATCAATACGAAACTCATCTACGGGAAATATTCCCCGATGAACACCCCGGGGCATTCACATACTTTAAGGATATTCAGAAGTGGGTTTGGACAACGTTTCATTCATACCAGTGGGATTTAAACTACCAGAATCCTGCTGTATTTGTAAGTATGGCGCGGGAAATGCTGGCACTTGCCAATCTGGGCGTGGATGCACTCCGGCTGGATGCGGTGGCATTCATCTGGAAACAGATGGGAACAAATTGTGAAAACCTGCCAGAAGCACATTTGATAATTCAGGCATTCAACCTGGTGGCACGTATCGCTGCTCCAGGACTGATCTTCAAATCAGAAGCCATAGTCCATCCGGACGATGTAGTGAAATACATATCGCCAACGGAGTGCCAGATTTCATATAACCCCCTACTTATGGCACTCCTGTGGGAAAGCCTAGCTACCCGGCAAGTACGCCTGCTGAAACATTCCATGAAAAAGCGGCTGACTATTCCGGATGGTTGTTCATGGGTAAACTATGTTCGCTGTCACGATGATATCGGCTGGACGTTCTCTGATGATGATGCAGCTGACCTCTGGATGAATGGCTATGACCACCGCCAATTTCTGAATGAATTTTACCGAGGACGATTTCCCGGCAGTTTTGCACGAGGTATGCCCTTTCAGGAGAATCCGAAAACAGGAGATTGCCGTATCTCCGGCACTTGTGCATCCTTAGCCGGGTTAGAAAAAGCAATTACGCAAGAGACATCAATGGAAATTGAGCTTGCCATAAAACGGATTCTGCTGATCCATGGTGTCATTCTTACAATGGGTGGAATCCCATTACTATATCTGGGTGATGAAATTGGGCTGTTAAATGATTATACCTATCGTGATGATCCAGGAAAGAAGGATGACAGCCGCTGGGTCCACCGACCAAAATTTAACTGGCAAAAAACTGAAAAACGCCAGATAGCGGGGACAGTAGAACAAAAAATATTTGGTGGATTACTTGATTTGATCCGAATCCGGAAGGAAAACCCGGTATTTGCCAACCTGAACACTGAAATGTTAGATTTGAATAATGAGCATGTATTGGGTTATAAGAAACCAGACCGGACAGACACAATATATATATTGGCTAATTTTTCGGAGCGACCACAAAAGATCCCTCTCACTGATCTAGCACTCCCAACAGGAACAGCATTAAGTAATCTTCAGATTGGTGACTTTCCAAATAAAAAAGAAATACCATTAAAACCATACGAGTTCGCTATTTACCGGGAAGTAAAAGAATAGAGGAAGGCAAAAATATTTATCTATGCGATTGACTCTCCTCTCTCACATGCTAGAATATTTATACCCTACTGACAAGTTTGGGTAGAGATAGTTTTGCAAGCACCCTGTCAACCTTTTTACTATCCGATCACCGGGGGAAGGGAGGTCGTTATGAGTAAGCACAAGCTGCTCCACATTGTATGGCGTATTGCAATAATTACTGTGTTTCTATTGAATGTGGCTTTTATCACCACAGATGATGCGGCTGCATCAGGAGGGAGCTGTAAGGATTATCACACAGTTGTTTACGGTGATACGCTTTATAAAATCGGCATCTGGTATAACGCTTACTGGCCAGACATTGCAAACGCAAATGGAATCGGGTATCCATACACGATATATGCCGGACAAAAACTGTGCATCCCATATGGTTCATCTTCAGGTACTCCAGACACATCTGGCAGCAGCACAGGCGGAATAGCTTTGACGGTGACTGCAGTAAAAGCCAATAGTTTTGTCACTGTTGTGGCGACCAATCTTCCAAAGAAAGAAAACTTTGAGATGCGTATTGGTAAATGCAATAGTGCATCTTCTGTGTTACTGGAAAACCTGAAAACAGGCACTGATTCAGGTACGTTTACCCGAAAATATGATATCCCATCCAAATATAAAGATGTCAAATGCCTGACTGTCTACATGGAAAGTATAAAATCTTCCAAAGAAGCATATATTTCTTTTGACAACAAAACCAACTATTCCGTGTCGCCCGTCCCGACAACTGCCATGTACTTCCAGGTGATTGATGTGGAAAAAAATTCTTCAGTCACAATAAAAATCTACAACCTTATCAAGGGGAAGAAGTACAGAGTATTTTTAGGACCGCAAGGCAGCGGAGCGCCAGCGGGTTATTCGATTGATTCATTTGTTGCCACCAGTTCAACCAAACCCCTGGTTCTGACATACTCTATCTCAAAAAAATATAAAGATAGAGCAGCATTCGATATCCGGGTGGAGGGAATGACTACTCCGGCGTCAATGGTTCTGACAATTAAGAATCAAAGTAACTGAGAAAGTAACTGAGAATGATGAGGACTGTCAATGGCAGTCCTCTTTTTTTATCTACATTGGATTAACTGACTTTCGGTCGCAGAACAAATAATCCAGAAACCATCAAAATCCACCAACGCCTCGACACCATTCGTAATATCTTCATATGATTTCATAGCCACATGGTAGGACCGGTCTAGCAATGCACGTTGATCACGCAACCCGGAAATTCCCAACTGGCTGGCTTCTCTTGGTTTTTCATAGAGGTCCTTATTCTCCCGGGCAACATCAATCGCATCCGATATCACAGTGATTGGGCGGCGGATTGGTTGATTATAGAAATCATCCAATGAAAAGCCAATCCCGACGAAAAGGACAAGCCAGATTGCCATGCTGACAATGGCTGAGCCTATGTACATACCCGTGTACATATGTTCCAGTGCAACAAAGAAAAGGAAGCTGGCAATACCGCAAAGGACAATGGCAATAACCAAGCCGATTATTACACGGGTTTCATGGTAAGGTGGGACGGGATAATGGATTTCACTCCCCAAAAGTGGATTTAACAGCAAGAACAACTTTTCGGATATCTGGTATGGGAAATAAGCAGTCAGATACACCATGCCTGCACCCCAGATACACCATCCGAACAAGGCAGGCAAGCCCCTATCAATCCGTGCACAAATGTAGCCGCATAAGCCACCCGTAGCTACAGCGAGAACCGTTCCAAGGGAGATTTTTAACCACGGGAATACTGCATGAGATTCCACCAGTTCAACCGCATCGATCCCCCAGACAGATAATGCAAAGACCAGACCAGCAAGACATCCCATCAGCCATCCGGTACGCCAATACTTTAATGTATCATAAACAGCTACTTTCGTTTTCATCGTGGTAATTATACCAACTCTAAAAAATCGTACATTGTACATCAGGCTGATTTGTTCCAACGTCCCAGCTTAAGGTACAATTGCACTACCGCTTGCAAGGAAGAAGGCTGCCATTGTTTGAAATCGTTTTTCTCGGTACCTCCGCATCTGCCCCCTCCATACACAGGGGGCTTTCTGCCCAGGTGATCAAACATAATGAACATCGATTTTTGATTGATTGTGGAGAAGGCACCCAGCGCCAGATATTACAATCTGGATTAGGATTCAAGCATTTGAATAAAATCCTCATAACACACAGCCATTTAGACCACATCCTTGGATTGGCGGGACTAATTTCCACTTATATGCGCTGGGAAGCCATAGACAGTCTGGAGATATATGGTGGAAAAGCGTCTCTGGAAAGAATCTACGACCTTCTATACACCGTGGTACTGAGAAATACACAACCTCCGATGGATATCCACCTGAACGAGATAAAGCCAGGTGTGATCATTGAAGAAGAGGATTTTTCGGTAAGCGCTTTTCCGGTTCAACACCGCGGGGCAGATTGTTTCGGTTTCCGGTTTGATGAGAAAGGACGACAACCCTTTTTAGCAGAAAAAGCAGAAGCCCTGGGCGTACCTGCCGGTCCTTTGCGCAGGGACCTTGTCAGGGGACAGGAAGTTATCCTCGGCGATGGAACGATCATCCGTCCGGAGGATGTATTGGGTGAATTTAAACCCGGAATACATCTGGTACATGTGGGAGATGTTGGTAATCCAAACACCATATTTGAACAAGTGCAGGGCGCAGATGCGCTTGTGATAGAAGCGACATACCTTGATGAAGAAACAGAAATGGCAAAACAATTTGCCCACCTCACAGCACGCCAGGCAGCAGAACTGGCGGTAGAAGCTGGTGTAAAACAGCTAATTCTTACCCATATATCAAGGCGTTACCGTGAAAAAGAAGTGTTAGCAGAAGCTGAATTAATATTCCCGAATGTCAAAATCGCCCGTGATTTTGACCATTATATGATCACCAGTTCCGGGCTTGAAAAGCCTATCTAATAATCTTTCGATAGAGAACCATCAGCAGTACCAGAACCCCTATCAAAACAACAACTACAGCAGAGAACAGCAGCTTTACTTCCACTGTCCAGATAGGATTCTGCCAATTAATAACCAGATATACTATTACTGAAATCATGCACAACGCACTCATAAAAATCGCCAGCAGAATTGTTGAAAGTACTGTTGTTGGGGTTTTTGTGTTTTTTTCCATAAAACTCTACCTAAACCTATTCGTGATTAGAGGAAATAACGCCCATCCGAGCGCAGCGAAAAATATTATCCATAAAAGGATGACAAGAAAAATATACCATTTTCCTGAAGTCGTATCCGCTAATGAAGTTTCCTTAGCCTTTTTCCTTGAATCATCTAAAACATCTCCAGGAATGATCTTTATTGCCAGCCAGATTCCGACCGGAGTTAAGATCAGGTCATCCAAATATCCAATAACTGGAATAAAATCAGGAATAAGATCAACCGGACTCACTGTACGAGCAAAGACATAGGCTGCGAATACACGCGCATACCAGGGTGTCCTGGGGTCTCGATAAGCAAAATATAGCGCCATGGTTTCTTGAAATAATAACCCAGACCAATATTTCAATTTTTCTTGCATAGATCAATTATATCCAGAACCAATCCCAGCATTTTTTGCGATTGTCCAGTATTTCGGGACAATCCGCTTGACATCGAGACAAAAAACTGTAAAATCAAGCGCAATATGAGAAACATGAATCTGACTCCCCGTCATCATAAGCATAACCACAGCCACGCCCTCAAGGGCAGGTCTGTTTTGCTTATGCGTTGAGTCAGAAAAGTATTCCAGAGCAAAAAAGGTCTTCCTTGAGATTTCAAGGAAGATTTTTTGTTTATCTGGCAATAATGTAAACATCACGGAGGAGGTGCCATGCATTTGGAAGGTATTAAAGATTTTTTAACCGATCATTGAAAACAATAATCTAATCTATAAAAACCGGAGAGAAGAATGAAAACCAGTAATCTTTACATAATTGTTGTCGTATTAATGCTCAGCAGCATCCTTTTAACTGGATGCGCTGGCTTTGCCGGAAACCAACCGACCAACACCCCCAGTGTGGTTCGCATTGCCACAGACGCTACTTATCCTCCGTTTGAAATGGTTGAGGAATCTACCAAAGCCCTTATCGGCTTTGACATGGATCTCATCAACGCAGTAGCAAAAGAAGCAGGCATCCAAATTGAAGTTGTCAATATTGGCTTCGATCCACTTCTCACTGGGATGGCACAATGTCAATATGACGCCGCCATCTCAGCCATCACTATCACCGAAGAACGTGGAAAACAAATGGCGTTCAGCAATCCATACATCAATGCCGGACAGGTCGTGACCATCAATAAAGTGACTACCGATATTAATGGACCACAAGATCTGGTTGGAAAGAAAATCGGTGTTCAACTAGGTACAACAGGTGCGATTGAAGCAGAAAAAATTGAGGGAGCTGTCGTTAAAACATATGATACGGTTGATCTTGCCTTCCAGGACCTGGTAAACCGGCAGGTTGACGCAGTTGTAGCTGATTACCCGACCTCACTGGCATTTGTTCAAGTGAATTCAGGTAATATCATGACCGTGGGTGATGTGTTCACTGAAGAGACATACGGTATTGCAGTATGCAAAACGAATACCGAACTACTTAACACCATTAATGCCGCACTGGCAAAAGTAATGGAAAGTGGATTGATTTCTGAACTTGAGCAAAAATGGCTCGCAGGTGAATAGGTTATTAAAAAATAAATACAAAGACCGGCGGTTTTATCCGCCGGTCTTTTGAATGACTAATCTTATTCGATAGATATGATCTTTACTTCAAAAGACCCGCCTGGTGCTTCAACCTTAACAGTTTCACCAGCACGGTGATTGAGCAGAGCTTTACCCAACGGGGACTCATTTGAGACTTTCCCATTACGGGGGTCCGCTTCAGCAGCTCCAACAATGACATATAGTTCAGGCTGACTTCCCGCTTCTTTTACTTTTACTTTGCTGCCTACTTGAACGGACTCATGCTTTTCTTCATCAGTCACCACCCGAGCTGTGGCTAACAGAATTTCAAGCTCTTTAATGCGCCCTTCCACAAATGCCTGTTCATTCTTGGCATCTTCATATTCAGCATTCTCGATCAGTTCTCCACCTTCCATCGCTTCATGGAGACGATTCGCTATTTCCTGCCGGCGGACAGTACGCAGGAATTCGAGTTCTTCCTGTAGCTTTTCAAAGCCTTCTTGTGTAAGGAATGTAATTGGCATATTTGTTCCCTGTAACTTCCGTGGATACCCACCTGACGGTTCATTATGAACACAAACAGCGCCCCGAAGGGACACCTTCGATAAACGCTGTTAGGGTATATTATCACAATCCCCCAAAAAATTCAATAGTTGTCTTACATCTCATGAATAATAATATTTATTAGTTTTCATACGGAGGCCAGGCAATCTTCAAATAGGGAGTATACCCGTGTTTTTCCACACCATACACCCTACCATAAGACGGCTCATCACATCCCGGCTCATCGATAACGGTTACCCATGTTTCATAAACGCCCAATGGGTTAAAAACCAGCTTTCCATTACGACATACCCAGGTCTCCACAAGATACGGTTCCTGTTCAGAATCGTCTCCTGCTCTTAATACGAGCGGGCTCCAGGAGATTGTCACCTCATTCCCCTCACGGTTCCCGATGACATAATCCAATGCCCCATAAAAAGGTGAACGGGGAAGTTTGATCAAATGAGGATCTATTGGCTGCACTGTGTTGATGTCGCCCTGGACATCCATAAATTTGAGATTCATCCAACATGGATTTGTTCCACCGATCGCACGTATTTCAATGTAACCGGTATCTTCCATATACCCAATTATTTCAAGCCGGTTTCCGCCCAGCAACCCATACTTATACAAGTACGCTTTCGATGGTCCGTAAAAGCACATGACATGTTCTTCATTAACGACACCTCGCAATATGGCATATGTTGGAGTGATGGTGGGCGTGGATGTGTTTGTTTCTGTTGGCGTTAATGTTGAGGTAGGTGTCGAGGTCAGAGAAGGTGTGACCGTAGGCGTCATACTGGGTGTACTCGTAACTGTAGCTGTCACAGAGGGCAGAGAGGTGAGTGTGGGTGTA
>Ga0228535_1002776_pt1 | contig 15181 bp, 13 predicted proteins | sample SJ1metagenome_FD_168457 | JGI IMG/M metagenome (GOLD analysis project Ga0228535, IMG submission 168457) | Enriched culture of PCE-dechlorinating microbial communities from Ithaca, New York, USA - SJ1 | ecosystem: Engineered > Modeled > Simulated communities (microbial... > Unclassified | place... | reverse complement strand
TCGCCGCCGTCAGCGTCGTCTTCCCGTGGTCGACATGCCCTATCGTCCCTACATTTACATGTGGTTTCGTCCGCTCAAATTTCTTCTTTGCCATCTCGTTCTTCCTCCCTCGTCTTTCTTAAATTATTGCTATCGCCGGGCCGGCTGCAAACCGCCCGCCGATATCGCCTCAATAACCCCGATTTTTGGCAATGATGCTCTCGGCTATATTCTGCGGCACCGCGGCATGATGGCCGAACTGCATCGAATAAGTCCCACGCCCTTGTGTCCGGGAACGCAGCGTCGTCGCATAACCGAACATCTCCGCCAGCGGCACCGCGCACTTGATAATTTGCGTGCCCGCCTGGCTATCCATCTGCTTGAGCTGCCCCCGCCGGGCATTGATGTCGCCGATAACGTCTCCCATATACTCGGCCGGAACAACGATATCAACCGCCATGACCGGTTCCAGCAACACCGGATTCGCTTTCAGGATGCCATTCTTGAAAGCAATCGATCCGGCCAGTTTAAACGCAATCTCGGAAGAATCGACTTCGTGATAAGACCCGTCGTAGATAGTAACCCGAACATCCGACACCGGGTAGCCGGCAAGAACACCATTGGCCATCGCTTCCTTGACCCCGGCTTCAACCGCCGGGATGTACTCGCGCGGGACAACCCCACCGACGATTTCGTTGACGAATTCAAAACCCTGCCCCCGCTCAAGCGGCTCAATCTTCAACCAGACATGGCCGTATTGCCCGCGGCCGCCGGACTGGCGAATAAATTTGCCTTCAACTTTCGCCTCGCCGAGGATTGATTCTTTGTAAGCGACCTGCGGTTTGCCGACGTTGGCTTCGACCTTAAATTCCCGAACAAGGCGGTCAACGATGATTTCCAGGTGCAGTTCACCCATGCCGGAGATAATCGTCTGCCCCGTTTCCTGGTTCGTCTGGATGCGGAACGTCGGATCTTCTTCGGCGAGCTTGGCGAGTGAAGCGCTCATTCGGTCATAATCCGCTTTTGTCTTCGGCTCGATAGCAATATCGATAACCGGTTCGGCAAACTGAATTGACTCGAGCACGACTGCACTCTCTTCTTCGCATAACGTATCGCCGGTACCGGTATCTTTCAAGCCGACCGCGGCCGCAATATCGCCGGCATAAACAGCGGGAATCTCTTCCCGGTGATTGGCATGCATTTGCAATAACCGGCCAATTCTCTCCCGCTTCTGTTTGGTAGCGTTATAAACATATGATCCGGACTGCAGAACCCCCGAATAAACCCGGAAGAAAGCAAGCTTCCCGACATAGGGATCGGTCATGATCTTAAACGCCAAAGCGGAGAACGGCTCCTCATCGCTCGACTGACGCGTCTCCGTCGCTCCGGAAACCGGATTAATTCCCTGCACCGCCGGGACCTCGGTCGGTGCCGGCAAGTACTGGACGACCGCATCCAGCAACAGCTGTACGCCTTTATTCCGGTAGGAAGAACCGCAGAGAACCGGAATCAGGTGCAGAGAAACCGTCGCCTTATGGAGCGCCGCCATAATCTCCTCTTCGCCGAGCGTTTCTCCTTCGAGATATTTAATCATTAGTTCTTCGTCGTACTCGGCCAAGGTTTCGAGCAGCTGTTCACGGAATTTGGCGGCTTGTTCTTCCATATCCGCCGGTATTGCCGTCTCCTCGCTGCGCGTTCCGAGGTCATCTGTATAAAAAATCGCTTTCATGGCGACCAGATCGATTACTCCCCGGAAGGTATCCTCCACCCCGATCGGCAGTTGAATCGGCAGCGGCTTCGCCCCCAGCTTGTTCTTGATGGCATCAACCACCGCATAAAAATCGGCTCCGAGAGTATCCATCTTATTGACATAAGCAATCCGGGGAACGTGATAACGATCGGCCTGGCGCCAGACCGTTTCCGACTGCGGTTCCACACCGCCCTTGGCGCAGAAGATAACAACCGCGCCATCAAGGACGCGCAGCGAGCGTTCGACTTCAACCGTAAAGTCCACGTGGCCGGGCGTGTCGATAATATTAATTCGGTGTTCTTTCCATTCACACGTTGTGGCCGCGGACGTAATTGTAATACCCCGCTCCTGCTCCTGAACCATCCAGTCCATGGTCGCAGCTCCGTCGTGAACCTCGCCAAGCTTGTGCACGCGACCGGTATAAAACAGCACCCGCTCCGTTGTCGTCGTTTTTCCGGCGTCAATATGAGCGATAATACCGATATTCCGCGTTTTTTCTAAAGTGAATTTCCTGGACATGAAAGTTCCTCCTTGTTTGCGAACCGCTTCTTTTAAGACGAAGAAGCTTCTGGCGACCTGCAAATGATACCGGCAACCGGGTGCCTTTCGGCAGGAACAGTTTACGCCAACGGTCGTTCGAACCGCGTCCGGTCATTCATCAGAACAATATACAGCGCCTTTCGGTCGCTTCTACCACCGGAAATGAGCAAACGCTCGGTTTGCTTCCGCCATTTTATGAGTATCTTCCCGCTTTTTGACCGCTGCCCCGGTACCTTGGGCGGCATCCATAATTTCGCCGGCCAAACGGTCAACCATGGTTTTTTCGCCCCGGTCCCGGGAATAATTGACGAGCCAGCGGATAGCCAAAGCCGTCTTGCGCTCCGCCCTTACTTCCGACGGAACCTGGTAGGTAGCACCGCCAACCCGGCGCGGTCTTACCTCAAGCACCGGCATAACATTTTTCACCGCTTGCTCAAACACTTCATAAGCGTCCTTGCCGGTCTTTTCGTGGACTTTATCCAGAGCTCCGTAAAAAATGGACTCGGCGACACCTTTCTTGCCCTGCAACATAATTTTATTGATAAATTTAGTAACAAATTTGTTGTTATAAACCGGATCGGGCAGGACATCCCGCTTCGGGATTGTACCTCTTCTTGGCACGTGTTTTCACCCCTTACATCGTAAGTTCAGCTATTTTTTGGGTCGTTTCGCCCCGTATTTCGACCTTGCCTGCGCCCGGTTTTGTACACCGGCCGTATCCAACGTCCCGCGGATAATATGATAACGGACGCCGGGGATATCTTTTACCCTGCCGCCACGGACTAATACCACGGAGTGCTCCTGCAGGTTGTGGCCGATACCCGGAATGTAGGCGGTAACCTCAATTGCATTGGTCAACCGAACCCTGGCTACCTTACGCAGAGCCGAATTCGGCTTTTTCGGGGTAGTGGTGTAGACACGGGTACAAACACCCCGCTTCTGGGGATTCTCCTTTAATGCCGGTGCGGAGGATTTCTTGATGATTTCTTTCCTACCCTCTTTAACTAGTTGATTGATTGTTGGCACGCAATCCACCCCCTTTCGCTGACTTTGCACGACTGAAAGGAAAATCAAAATGTTACCCCTTTTGCCGCAAGGCGCAAGGGGCAAAATTGCTTACACCACCATAATTTGCTTCGGACTTGGTTTTTATTCTTCCGTTATTGCCGCAGCAGCAGCGCCGATTTCAATCCCGCAGGCTTCCCCCAGCGCCGCCATCGTATCAATGCGAACGACTTCCACCCCGTTTTCCGTACAAGCCTTGATTAGATCGCGGATGACATGTTCTTCCGCATCCTCGGCGACAAAAACAACCTTAGCAGTTCCTTTGCTGACGGCCTTCAATGTCTGCTTCGTCCCTACTGTCTTCTTTTTTGCCGCCCGCAAATTGCCCAACATTAATGCCTGCCTCCTTGCCGCCAACGGAAAAGAAATATCTGGAGAAAATCGGACACCTTAGTATTTTAACATTTTTCCTAATCGCTGTCAATAAGCCGGAACCGAGTAATCACGAAATATCTGAACTGACTCGGATATTACGGTAGCGTGTCATTCCCGTACCGGCCGGGATCAGCTTCCCGATAATCACATTCTCTTTCAGTCCGAGCAATGGGTCGGTCTTACCCTTGATGCCGGCTTCCGTCAAAACGCGCGTCGTCTCCTGGAAAGAAGCCGCCGACAGGAATGAATCGGTCGCCAGCGACGCTTTGGTAATGCCGAGCAAAATCGGCCGGGCCACTGCCGGCACACCGTCCGCGGCAATCACCCGTTCGTTTTCTTCTTCAAAGTCAAAGATATCAATCAGGCCGCCGGGCAAGAGGTCGGTATCGCCCGGATCTTCGACTTTGACTTTACGTAGCATTTGCCTTACCATCACTTCGATATGCTTGTCGCTGATGTCGACGCCCTGCAGCCGGTAAACCTGCTGCACTTCCTGCAGCAGATACCGCTGCACTCCGCGTAGGCCTTTGATCCGGAGGATATCGTGCGGATTGACCGAGCCTTCCGTCAATTCATCACCCGAGGTCACGGCCGCGCCGTCCCGAACTTTCAGCCTGGCTCCGTACGGTATGGTGTAAACCCGGTTATTTTCGTTATTCTCCGTCAGAATCTCGACTTCCCGGCGCCCTTTGTTTTCCGAAATTTTCACAATTCCATCCACTTCGGAGATAATCGCCTGGCCTTTGGGTTTTCTCGCCTCGAACAGTTCCTCAACCCGGGGAAGACCCTGGGTAATATCTTCTCCGGCCACACCGCCCGTATGGAAAGTACGCATCGTCAACTGCGTTCCCGGTTCACCGATTGATTGGGCGGCGACAATTCCGACCGCCTCGCCGACTTCAACCAGACGGCCGGTCGCCGGATTGCGCCCGTAACACTTGATGCAAATGCCGTAACGGCTGCGGCAGGTCAGTACGGAGCGGATTTTCACTTCTTCGATACCCGCCGCGGTAATTTTTTCGGCCGCCGCTTCGGTAATCTCCTCATCCGTCCCGACAATAACCTCGCCGGTTTCCGGGTGCACAATGTCTTCCAAAGCTACACGTCCGACGATTCGATCTTGCAGCGACTCGATTATCTCGTTGCCTTCCTTGATTACGGATACGGTAACTCCGCTGGTCGTGCCGCAGTCAGCCTCCCGGACAATCACGTCCTGTGCCACATCGACCAGGCGGCGGGTAAGGTACCCGGAGTCGGCCGTCCGCAGTGCCGTATCGGCCAACCCTTTTCTGGCACCGTGGGTGGAGGTGAAGTATTCCAGCACCGTAAGACCTTCCCGGAAGTTGGCTTTAATCGGCACGTCGATAATTCGCCCGGACGGGTCGGCCATCAGGCCGCGCATACCGGCCAGCTGCCTGATCTGCTGAATGTTACCGCGAGCCCCGGAAGTCGCCATCATGTACACCGGATTGAATTTCTCAAACGAATCGGTCAACGCGCTTGTTACCCTTTCGGTAGCACTTGTCCAGACATCGATAATTTTCTGATAGCGCTCGTCCGTAGTAATCAGACCGCGTTTATACTGTTGTTCAATTTGTTCAACCGTTTTATCCGCTTCTTTAAGAATATCTTTTTTCTTCTCCGGCACCTTGATATCGGTAACGGCAACCGTAATCCCGGCCTTGGTGGCGTAGCGGAAACCGAGTTCCTTAATTCCGTCCAGGACCATCTCGGTAACTGTGTCACCGAACATACTGTAACATTTAGCGATGATTTGTCCGAGGACTTTTTTCTCGACTACCTGATTGATGAACCGGAGTTCCGGCGGCAAGATCTCGTTAAAGAAGAGCCGCCCAAGTGTCGTCCGCAGCTTCTCCCCGTTCGCCTGCCGTACCGTGACCAGACTGTGCAACTCAATGACCCCGTTTTGATAGGCCATTATGGCTTCTTCCGAGTTGGCAAACGTTTTGCCTTCGCCGGCGGCACCTTCCCGGTCCAAGGTAAGGTAATAACAGCCGATAACCATATCCTGCGTTGGAGTAACAACCGGCTTGCCGTCTTTGGGGTTCAGGATATTATGCGCGGAAAGCATTAAAATGCGCGCCTCCGCCTGCGCTTCGGACGAAAGCGGAACATGCACCGCCATCTGGTCACCGTCAAAGTCGGCATTATAGGCAGTGCAAACGAGGGGATGAATCTGAATTGCCTTGCCCTCGACCAGGATGGGCTCAAATGCCTGAATGCCGAGGCGGTGCAACGTCGGAGCACGGTTGAGCAGCACCGGGTGCTCTTTAATGACATCTTCCAGGACGTCCCAGACTTCCGGGCGTACCCGTTCAACCATCCGTTTGGCGCTCTTGATATTATGGGCCAGTCCCTGTTTTACCAGACGTTTCATGACAAAGGGCTTGAACAACTCCAGGGCCATCCCCTTGGGCAGACCGCACTGATGCAGTTTCAGACGGGGACCGACCACGATAACCGAACGGCCGGAATAGTCGACCCGCTTACCGAGCAAATTCTGACGGAAACGGCCTTGCTTACCCTTAAGCATATCACTCAATGATTTCAGGGGACGATTGCCCGGACCGGTAACCGGACGGCCGCGCCGCCCGTTATCGACCAAGGCATCCACCGCTTCCTGGAGCATCCGCTTTTCATTCCGAACGATAATATCCGGAGCGCCCAAATCCAGCAGGCGTTTAAGCCGGTTGTTCCGGTTGATGACCCGCCGGTACAGATCGTTTAGATCGGAAGTGGCGAAACGTCCACCGTCCAGTTGGACCATCGGCCGCAGTTCCGGGGGGATAACCGGGATGACGTCCAGAATCATCCACTCCGGCCGCGAAGCGGATTTACGAAAAGCCTCCACCACTTCCAGTCGGCGAATCGCCCGGACTTTGCGCTGGCCGGTAACTTCCTGCAGTTCTTTGCGCAGGTCTTGCATCATTTTTTCCAGATCGATTTCCGCCAGGAGCGACTTGATTGCCTCTGCTCCCATAGCGGCTTTAAAGCTGTTCCCATACTTCTCGCGGTATTCCCGGTATTCGTTTTCTGAGAGCAACTGCTTTTTCATCAGAGACGTGTCCGTCCCCGGATCGATGACAATATAAGAAGCAAAGTACAGGACTTTTTCGAGCGAGCGGGGCGACATGTCGAGGAGAAGCCCGATTCGGCTCGGGATGCCTTTAAAATACCAGATATGGGAGACCGGAGCAGCCAGCTCAATATGGCCCATCCGCTCACGGCGCACTTTGGAACGGGTCACTTCAACCCCGCAGCGATCGCAGATAACGCCCTTGTAGCGGACCCGCTTGTACTTCCCGCAGTGGCATTCCCAGTCCCGGGTCGGTCCGAAGATTTTTTCGCAGAAAAGTCCCTCCCGCTCCGGCTTGAGAGTACGATAATTGATCGTCTCCGGTTTTTTTACCTCACCTTTCGACCATTCCCTAATCTGTTCAGGTGAAGCCAGCCCAATCTTAATCGAGTCAAAATTATTCAAATCCAGCAAAGGCTTCTCCTCCTTTTATATTCGCTTAAAGCCTTTTACCTGCTTGGATCACAAGTCATCGTCATCCGGTTCGTAGCGATTGTCGCCTTTGAGCGGCTCATCCAATTCATCGTAGTCGTCTGCGACGTCCTGCGGGCGGACCCGACCGCCTTTTTTCTCACTCTTGACCTTTTTCACCTTTTTCTTGGGCCCGAAATCATTGAGCAAATCATCGGCCGAAGTGCCCCGTTTTTTGTTCTTGGCGGGAAGGCCATCATCTTCTTCCGGTTCGGCTGCGCCGTCTGTCACCCAGCGTTCATTTTCCTCCAGACCAAGATCTTCTGTTTCGTCCGTGAAGCCCTCCGGTTCGCTGTCGGCAGTGAACTCGTCGGACTCTTCATCGTCACCCAAAGGTTCAAAATCATCGTCAGCCGGACCAATATCTTCTTCGGCTTCCTCGAATTCCTCACCGTCATTCTCGCTTTCTTCATCCGCTATTTCGGTTTCATCCGCTTCTTCTTCCCCTTCGATATTCAGATCAAGACTGCGCGCAACGGCCGTGGCATCATCATCGGTTTCCCGGATTTCGATTTCTTCCGCATCTTCGCTTAAGACTCGGACATCAAGGGCCAGGCTCTGCAGTTCCTTGATCAGCACTTTGAAGGATTCGGGCACGCCCGGCTCGGGCACATTTTCGCCTTTGACGATAGCTTCGTAAGTTTTCACCCGACCAACCACATCATCCGACTTTACCGTCAACAGCTCCTGTAAGGTGTAACTTGCTCCGTACGCTTCCAGGGCCCAGACTTCCATCTCGCCGAAACGCTGCCCGCCGAACTGCGCTTTCCCGCCGAGCGGCTGTTGGGTAACCAGAGAGTATGGGCCGGTGGAACGGGCATGAATTTTGTCGTCAACCAAATGGGCCAATTTCATCATGTACACATAACCGACGGTGATTTTGTTGTCGAAAGGCTCCCCGGTTCGTCCATCCCGCAGGACAATCTTTCCATCTTCCGGCAGACCGGCTTTGCGCAAAGAATCGATGACATCCTCTTCGGAGGGTCCGTCAAAAACGGGTGCTGCCACTTTCATGCCCATCGCTTTTGCCGCCCACCCGAGATGGGTCTCCAAGACCTGCCCGATATTCATTCGGGAGGGAACGCCAAGCGGATTGAGGATAATTTCAACCGGAGTGCCGTCCGGCAGGAAAGGCACATCTTCTTCCGGCAAAATCCGGGCGATAACCCCTTTATTACCGTGCCGTCCCGCCATTTTGTCTCCTTCGGAAATCTTTCGTTTCTGAGCGATATAGACCCGGACAAGTTCGTTAATCCCGGGCGCCAGTTCGCCCCCGTTTTCCCGGGTAAAGACCTTGACATCGACGATGATGCCGCTTTCACCGTGGGGAACCCGTAACGACGTGTCCCTGACCTCCCGGGCCTTCTCTCCGAAAATCGCCCGCAACAGACGCTCTTCCGCCGTCAGTTCCGTTTCGCCCTTGGGGGTCACTTTGCCGACCAAGATATCTCCGGGCATAACTTCCGCGCCGATGCGGATAATCCCGCGGGAGTCAAGATCTTTTAAGGCCTCCTCACCGACGTTGGGGATATCGCGGGTAATTTCTTCCGGCCCGAGCTTGGTATCCCGGGCATCGGCTTCGTATTCCTCGATGTGAATGGAACTGAACACGTCATCTTTAACCAGCTTTTCACTGATGAGGATGGCATCTTCGTAGTTGTAGCCTTCCCACGGCATGAACGCAACCAACACGTTGCGCCCGAGCGCCAGTTCGCCGGCATCAGTGGATGGCCCGTCGGCCAACGCTTCACCCTTTTCCACTTGCCGACCCTTTTGGGTAATCGGTTTTTGATTGATACAGGTTCCCTGGTTGGAACGGGAGAATTTAGTCAGCTTATAACGGTCGAGGGTTCCGCTGTCGTTACGGACAATAATTTCGTTGGCAGTTACCCTTTCCACCTGACCGCTGTTTTTGGTCATAATGACAGCTCCGGAATCACGGGCGGCTTTGTCTTCAATCCCGGTACCGACCAGCGGTGATTCCGATACCAGCAACGGAACCGCCTGTCGCTGCATGTTCGAACCCATGAGGGCCCGGTTGGCATCATCGTTTTCCAAAAACGGAATGAGCGCCGTAGCAATACTGACTACCTGCTTCGGCGAAACATCCATATAATCGACTTCGGAGTGCGGCACGACCAAGATATCCTGCTTGTACCGGGAAGTGACCCGGTTAGTAAGAAAGTTTCCTTCATTATCGAGCGGAACGTTGGCCTGGGCAATAACGCACTCGTCTTCTTCATCCGCCGTCAAATAAACGATTTCATCCGTTACGACCCCTTTTTCTTTGTCGACGAGCCGGTAAGGGGTTTCGATAAAGCCGAATTCGTTAATCCGTCCATAGGTGCTCAGCGACCCGATGAGTCCGATATTCGGACCTTCCGGCGTCTCGATCGGACAAATCCGTCCGTAGTGGGAATGGTGCACGTCGCGAACCTCAAATCCGGCCCGCTCCCGGCTTAGCCCGCCCGGTCCGAGGGCGCTCAGGCGGCGCTTGTGCGTCAGTTCCGCCAGCGGATTCGTCTGATCCATAAACTGTGACAACTGGCTACTGCCGAAGAATTCCTTGATCGCCGCCACTACCGGTCGGATATTAATCAAAGCTTGCGGGGTAATGATATCGACATCCTGGATGGTCATTCTCTCCCGGACAACTCTTTCCATCCGGGACAGACCGACCCGGAATTGATTCTGGAGCAGTTCACCCACCGACCGCAGCCGACGGTTGCCCAGATGGTCAATATCGTCGGTACCGCCAAGCCCTTTCTGCAAATTCAAAAGATAGCTGACGGCAGCAATGATGTCTTCCCGCTTAATTGTCTTCACGGAGTATGGTGGCTGCAAATTAGTAATAACCTTCGTAACCTGCCCGTCTTTGGTCCGGACCATGATCTCCCGAACCCCGGCCGCTTCAATCCGATCGGCCAGCTTCCGGTCAATTACGGTATCCGGTTCGGCGATCACTTCCCCGGTACTCTGGTCGGCCACGACACCAACCGTTATGCAGCCCAACAGACGCCGCCGCAGGCGCAGTTTCTTATTAATCTTATAGCGGCCCACGCTCGCCAGGTCGTATCGCTTCGGGTCGAAAAACAGCGTTTCCAAAAGCGAACGGGAGCTTTCAACCGTTGGGGGCTCACCCGGACGCAGCCGTTTATATATTTCCAATAAGGCGTCTTCTTCCGTATTGGTATTATCCTTTTCAAGCGTACTTCGGAGCGCTTCTTCTTCTCCGAATAAATTCAGCAATATGGTATCGGAACCGTAGCCCAAAGCCCGCAGTAAAACCGTGACCGGAAGTTTCCGCGTCCGGTCGATATGAACATAAATCACATCGTTGACATCAGTCTCAAATTCAAGCCAGGCACCGCGGTTGGGAATAATCGTGGCGCTGAACAGTTTTTTACCGGTGGCATCAATTTGCTCCCCATAGTAGACACCGGGTGAACGGACCAACTGGCTGACGATAACCCGCTCGGCTCCGTTGATGATAAAGGTGCCGTTTTCGGTCATCAGCGGGAAATCACCCATGAAGACTTCCTGCTCTTTTACTTCACCCGTTTCTTTGTTAATCAGTCGGGTCCGGACCCGAAGCGGAGCGGCGAACGTCACATCCCGTTCCTTGCATTCCTCAACCGTGTACTTCGGGTCGCCGAGAGTATAGTCAATAAACTCCAGTACCAAATTGCCGGTAAAATCCTGAATCGGTGAAATATCGTGGAAAGTCTCACGCAGCCCTTCCTGCAAAAACCAATGGTAGGAATTTTGCTGGATTTCGATCAAATTGGGCATTTGCAAAACTTCATTTATTTTCCCGAATGAGAAGCGTTCTTGGCTATTTGGCTTGGCCCCAGCACTGGACATCGGCATTTCCCCCTCGTTCCCCACATTTTTGAACAAAAAACTGAGCTTATAAGAACTTCACATCCCTATAAGCTCCTTTGCCAAAGTTTGCTTAATCTACACCGCTTTCCTATAATTATCTTTTTTACCAGAATGCTATCAGCTAGTATAGCCATTGGGAACGGCTTTTATAACTGAAAAGACACTTCTGGTTATATTTCCATATCGTAGCAATATACTATATTAACATAACAAGATGTGAGTGTCAAGCGGTTCTGTTCGATCTACGGGTGAAAACTGTAGCCTTTTCACTCCGCAGCAACTGGAATGCTTTGCCAATCCATGTAAACGGCCGGAAACAACAGGAAGGCACTCCGGATACCGGATGCCTTCCTGCCGCATGCCTCACAGCCTATTTAATCTCGACAGACGCGCCGGCTTCAACCAGTTTTGCTTTCGCCGCTTCGGCTTCTTCTTTGTTGACTTTCTCCTTTACCGGTTTGGGGGCGCCGTCGACCAGGTCTTTAGCCTCTTTGAGACCAAGGCTCGTCAGTTCTCTGACGACTTTGATGACCTGAATTTTCTTGTCGCCGGCGGAAGTCAGAATGACATCAAACTCCGTCTGCTCGACTTCCTCTGCCGGAGCAGCCGCACCGCCGGCAGCCGGAGCGGCCGCCATCGCAACCGGAGCAGCTGCGGAAACACCAAATTTTTCTTCGAACGCTTTCACCAAGTCAGCCAGTTCGAGGACAGTCATACTGCTGATTGCTTCCAAAATCTCTTCTTTCGATAAATTAGCCATTTTTTATCCTCCTTTAATCTTGTCCTTCAATGTTCGCCAGGAGAGCAAAGCCTATGCTTCCTGTTGCTTTTGCAAAGCAGACAGCGCGTAAGCAAAATTACGCAGCGGGGCGCCCAGTACACTGACCCACCCGGCCAGCGGGGCCTGGATACCGGCGAGAACCATCGCCAGGAGAACTTCCCGGCTCGGCAAATCGGCCAGTGCCTTAATCCCGTCCGGGTTGACGATTTTCCCTTCGACGATACCACCCTTGATGGTCATGTGCTTGCTGTCCTTTGTGAAGTCAGACAGCACTTTCGCCGCGGCAACCGGGTCTTCATAACCGAAGGCAATCGCTGTCGGTCCGCTTAAGTACGATTCCAATTCCGCGTGGCCGATTTCCTTCGCGGCGAGATAAGTCAATGTATTTTTTAAAACCCGATATTCAATTTTTGCCTCGCGCAGCTTTCGGCGCAGTGCCGTGGCCTCCGCCACACTCATCCCACGATAGTCGGTAAGGATTGCCGCTTTGGCTGCGCCGAGTTTTTCCCTGATCTCGGACACGGCGGCGGTTTTTTCTTCCCTAATACTCATCCAATTTCCACCTCCTTTACCGGAATAGTAAAAGAAAAAGTCAAAACCTTTCACGCAGACACGTGAAAGGTTTATCGGCACGCCTTGCCAGCCGGTGCCAAATGTACAGCCTTCACCTCGGTAGGCGGCCAAGCCCTTAAGCGAAATAATCCGCACCTACTGTCTACGGTTCTCAATTTTCTTTTACCGGAACCCGGCTATCTTTGCCGAACGCTAAACTCTCTGCACCGACTGCAAGTTGACCCGGATACCCGGCCCCATCGTTGAGGATACGGTTATGGACTTCAGATAAGTGCCTTTGGCCGTGGCCGGTTTGGCTTTGAGTAAAGCGTCGATCAGCGCCGTCAGATTCTGATGCAATTGTTCCGCCGCAAAAGAAATCTTGCCAATCGGGGCATGAATAATGCCGGCTTTATCAACCCGGTACTCGATTTTACCGGCTTTAATCTCAGCAATGGCGTTAGCCAGATCAAAAGTCACCGTACCGGTCTTCGGATTTGGCATCAACCCTTTGGGACCCAGGATCCGCCCGAGCTTACCGACCACACCCATCATATCCGGCGTAGCGACCGCAACATCGAAGTCGGTCCAGCCGCCTTCGATCTTAGCGGTTAAATCTTCCGCTCCGACATAATCGGCTCCGGCATCTTCGGCCTCTTTGGCTTTTTCGCCCTTGGCGAAGACCAGGACACTTTTGGATTTACCGGTTCCGTTGGGGAGAACGACGGTTCCGCGGACCATTTGGTCGGCATGCTTTGGATTAACCCCGAGCTTGACCGCGATATCAACTGTCTCGTCAAACTTTGCAACGGCCGTCTCCTTGACCAGGGCTACGGCCTCGGACGCATCATAAGTCTTGTCTCGATCAATTTTTTGCATTACAGTTTGGTACTTCTTCCCTCTATCTGCCATACCTTTACCTCCTTCGTGGTCTTAACGGGATTCCCCTCCCACTGTACACCGGGCTATTTCTCGATTTCGATGCCCATGCTCCTGGCCGTTCCTTCCACCAGACGCATTGCGGCTTCAATACTGGCCGCGTTCAGATCTTCCATCTTAGACTGAGCGATTTCCCGCACCTTAGCCTGCGAGACTTTCGCCACCTTTTTCTTATTCGGTTCACCGGAACCTTTTTCCACCCCGGCTGCCTTCTTTAAGAGGACTGCTGCCGGCGGTGTTTTGCAGATAAAACTAAAAGACCGGTCGGCGTAAACGGTAATCTCCACCGGGATAATGAGTCCGGCCTGCGAGGCCGTTCTTTCGTTGAACTCCTTGCAGAACCCCATAATGTTCACGCCGTGCTGTCCGAGCGCCGGACCGACAGGTGGCGCGGGGGTGGCTTTCCCTGCCGCAATCTGCAGCTTGACCATCCCAATAACCTTTTTTGCCATGCTGTTTCCACCTCCTCGACACTGACTGAATACGATTGCTGCTTAACTAAACCGACGAAAAACCGCTAAAGCTTCTGAACTTGGGCAAAGTCGAGTTCAATCGGTGTTTCCCGTCCAAACATCGAGATTCTGACCCGGAGCTTGCCTCTTTCTCCGTTAACTTCTTCCACGGTTCCCACAAAACCTTCGAACGGACCGCCCATAACCTTGACTGTTTCCCGCGGACTGAACAGTACCTTGGGTTTGGCCTCTTCAATTCCCATCTGCCGTAAAATATTTCGAATTTCGGATTCCTGAAGGGATATGGGCTTGGAACCGGAACCAACGAAACCGGTAACCCCCGGCGTGTTGCGAACAACGTACCACGAGTCATCGGTAACGATCATCTCGACCAGAACGTAACCCGGAAAAACTTTTTTCTTCGCAATCTTCCGCTTCCCGTTCTTAATCTCCACTTCATCTTCCATCGGGACCAAAACACGGAAGATTTTATCCTGCATTCCCATCGAATCGACCCGTTTTTCCAGGTTCGTTTTCACTTTATTCTCATAGCCGGAATAAGTATGAACCACATACCAGTTTTTTTCCATAAACACAAGGGACCCACTGCCGTAACACCGGGCCCCTCACCCCCTCAGTTAGCTAATTATCAGCTTCAGCAGGCTGCTGAAAACTGAATCAACCACCCAAATGAAAACTGAGATTACAAAAACCGTGCCGATAACGACAATGGCGTATTGCACCGTTTCCTTCCGGGTTGGCCAGATAACCTTTCGCAGCTCTGAGCGGAGTTCTCGCAAGAATCTTTTGACACGGTCAATAAAGTTCGCCCAGCGGCTCATCCGACTTCACATCCTCATCCCCGTTGAAATACTCGTTACGATGGTCCGGCACGGCGCTTTCGTTTGGCCGTCAAGAGAGATCACCTTGTCTCTTTGTGGACCGTATGGCTCTGGCAATGACTGCAGTATTTCTTCAGTTCGAGACGGTTGGGGTCGTTCTTTTTATTTTTCGTCGTGATATAGTTTCTCCGTTTGCAATCGGAGCAAGCCAGTGTCACCGCTTGCCGCATAGTTGCCACCTCCCGTCAGACGAACAAAAATTCAGTAATTTTGCCATACCGCCAGAATAACTTATCACATTTTCCCAGAAAAGTCAAGCAACCGGCCGGAGAAAATCATTTACTCGACCACAGCGTCAACGACACCGGCACCCACGGTCCTACCGCCTTCCCGGATCGCAAACCGCAATCCCGGTTCAATCGCTATCGGCGTGATCAACTCGATGCTCATCGT
>Ga0228535_1002771_pt1 | contig 15238 bp, 11 predicted proteins | sample SJ1metagenome_FD_168457 | JGI IMG/M metagenome (GOLD analysis project Ga0228535, IMG submission 168457) | Enriched culture of PCE-dechlorinating microbial communities from Ithaca, New York, USA - SJ1 | ecosystem: Engineered > Modeled > Simulated communities (microbial... > Unclassified | place... | reverse complement strand
ATCAGGTCTAAATCTCAATACCATCGATCAATACAAGGTAATTCGAGCTGATAGGCTACCATTGTCTTAATCCCTTCTATCAGGTCTAAATCTCAATACAATAGAAAAAGATTATTAAAATGGCTAAAAAGAATAAAGTCTTAATCCCTTCTATCAGGTCTAAATCTCAATACTGAAACTGCCCGTGAGGTAATTAACGGGCAGTATGAGACCGTCTTAATCCCTTCTATCAGGTCTAAATCTCAATACGCAGGTGATTGCTGGGCAGTATGAGAATCTCGATGAGATCCGGTCTTAATCCCTTCTATCAGGTCTAAATCTCAATACGTATGCGGGCAGATTGTAGGAACCGGCTGCGGCTATCGGGCCGGTCTTAATCCCTTCTATCAGGTCTAAATCTCAATACGGGCGCCGCGGGCGAGGAGGTAGAATGATAGACGAGAAAGTCTTAATCCCTTCTATCAGGTCTAAATCTCAATACTATGCTGTTGCTGGAAACGCATGCCACAGCCGTGCTGAGTCTTAATCCCTTCTATCAGGTCTAAATCTCAATACTTTCGCCGTCATCGAGATCTGTCCCGTATGCGGACAGATGTCTTAATCCCTTCTATCAGGTCTAAATCTCAATACTTGGAACGGGCGTCGGCTATAGGGCCGAAGAGCCCATTTAGTCTTAATCCCTTCTATCAGGTCTAAATCTCAATACCAGCATATGCTGCTCCACACGCCCTCCTCCTCAGAGGGGTCTTAATCCCTTCTATCAGGTCTAAATCTCAATACTCTTGATGAGATCCGTCAAGAGCTGACGGATCTCACGGCCGGTCTTAATCCCTTCTATCAGGTCTAAATCTCAATACTTCGCGCGCAACGCGCTGGAGCAGCATATGCTGCTCCACAGTCTTAATCCCTTCTATCAGGTCTAAATCTCAATACGCGGGCTAGGAGGTAAAAGAAGATGAAAGAATTCGTTTGTCTTAATCCCTTCTATCAGGTCTAAATCTCAATACAAGATCACACTAATAGAATATTATTGATGGCGGGGGCCAAGTCTTAATCCCTTCTATCAGGTCTAAATCTCAATACAAGCAGTTGAAAAACTGCTTCTTGACTCGCTGCCGGGTCTTAATCCCTTCTATCAGGTCTAAATCTCAATACCAATAGTCCCCGGAGAAGATCACACTAATAGAATATTATGTCTTAATCCCTTCTATCAGGTCTAAATCTCAATACTCATTTCGTCACTGAAAAGTGACGAGAAGCAAGCCCTGGTCTTAATCCCTTCTATCAGGTCTAAATCTCAATACTAGTGATACTGCCCGGCAGGTGATTGCCGGACAGTACGAGAGTCTTAATCCCTTCTATCAGGTCTAAATCTCAATACGCTGCGCATGGCAGCGCAGCTGGAGTGATAACATTTTTTGAGTCTTAATCCCTTCTATCAGGTCTAAATCTCAATACCTGCCAGCCGAGAAAATGGCAAAAGGATCAGAGAGGCCCGGTCTTAATCCCTTCTATCAGGTCTAAATCTCAATACCCTAATATTTGGGCGACATTGCCACGATATGGCAATGCGTCTTAATCCCTTCTATCAGGTCTAAATCTCAATACTGATGAGGAGGAGGATGAATGACAAACCCGCGGCGGAGGGTCTTAATCCCTTCTATCAGGTCTAAATCTCAATACAGAGATGGTTGGGAAGTAAATAATGCCTTGACAAGAGAGTATGTCTTAATCCCTTCTATCAGGTCTAAATCTCAATACCCAGGTGATTGCCGGACAGTACGAGACCCTGGACGAGAGTCTTAATCCCTTCTATCAGGTCTAAATCTCAATACAGACTGGGGATCATGTATGATGACGACGGCGACTATTTCGCGTCTTAATCCCTTCTATCAGGTCTAAATCTCAATACAAGCTTATTGTGTCACTATTGACACTAAGGTGATGGCGAGTCTTAATCCCTTCTATCAGGTCTAAATCTCAATACCCAGCACTCCGGTAAAGAGATTCTCTAGCAGAGCCGCCGGTCTTAATCCCTTCTATCAGGTCTAAATCTCAATACCTTCCTTCTTGATGAGTTTGGATTTCCTTGCGGCTATGGTCTTAATCCCTTCTATCAGGTCTAAATCTCAATACCCATGATTCTGGTGAAGGTGAGCAGCCGCAGCGGTACTGAGTCTTAATCCCTTCTATCAGGTCTAAATCTCAATACTGCATTTCCTGTATTCCTTTGCCAAGCAACAACTTGAGAAATGCTTTCCGCTGATGTCCTGGCAATCATGCCTCCTATTCACGATTGTGCCAGAATCAAGGTAATGCGAAACTAGATTATTTATTCTCATACAAAATGATATTTCCGCCCGCCAACCTGCCGAAAAATCCGCCATTTTGGAAACCTCCGAAGGTCTGCGCGCTTCCTTCAAAGAATTATTGTCTTGTCTGCGCTATCGGTATCGAGAGTATCATATAGTCTTTTCCCGAACCGCTCAACTGAGGCATAATCATATTGGCACAATGGAATGTAGGCGATAGAATCGGGATCCTCCATGATGAGGGAGATTCTTTTTTCAATCATGTCGAGAACCGATTTATCTGCAACAATCTCGAAAACGGACCGCTGTATCCGGTTGCCGTATGCTTCAAGAATTTTTGCCGTCTTCCTAAGCCTTTTGGGATCAGTGATATCATAGACAACGAGCCAATGCATTTTATAGTATGATAACCTCTTCCGGATTGATCAGATCGTTCGGTCCTTGCAGTCTCGAAAGCCTCCTGCAATCATCGCACAAGGGATAAATGACGATGGAATCGACTTTCTTGTTGATGATGGCGGGAAAACCTGTTACGAATTTTTCGATTATTTCTTTCGTGCAATCCAGCTGGAATACGGATTTCTGCAGACGAATTCCGAAATGCTCGCAATATGCCGCGAATTTCCTGAGCCTTTTGGGATTCGAGATATCGTAGGCAACTAGATATATCATATCATTTGATCATGAATGGCTTGTATTCAGTCTCTTCTCCTGCCAGCAGCATTCTGAACCTGTGGACCTGAGCCGCGATTATCCGCTGGTAGGACATTTTTGTATTGTCAGGCGGGTAGAAAAGCTCGCTATCCATCTTTTCCTCGAACTTGAGGGCGACTTTGCGAGCGCCTTCCTTGCTCAGCAGGACTCCTTTGACCGAGTCGCTCGTTTCGATCCGGTCGTTTTCAGCTATGGCAGATTCATCATACTGAAGCGGGGCGTCATCGCTGTCTTTGCTGAAATCGACAGTTTCAAAATCTCCTGCCGTAAGAATGCCAAGGTTGAACAAGGAACATGCCAGGGTGTCGCACACAGGCGCCCTGAATTCCTCCATGAGGTCGAATGTCAGGCTCCTTTTGCCGAATTCTAGTGTGTGCAGGTAACCGACATATGGATCGAGCCCTTCCATTTCAATGTACGCATCCACCCGGTACATCAGGAGAGTGTAGAGAAAGCTGAGGACAGCGTTTACATTGTCCTTCGGTGGGTTCATCGACCTTCCCTTGAACACTGCCCAGTCAGGAATAAGATTTAGTCTGAATACTGAGAAATACAGCTTTGATCCCATACCTTCGTGCCCGCGGATGCTGTCGACGCTGGTCGCCGCTGGCAATGTATCCAGGTTCCGCTTTGCTTGGCCGATAACCTGGTCCACGTTGATCGATGCATTCTTCCTGTTGATGCGTTGCATGTACGTAATCTGGTTGGCCAGTTTGCCTGTGGCGACCGAGCGCGCGACCGCCAGACAGAAATCAGGATCACGGAGTGAATCATACTGGCGCTTGCGGAGAAACACATTCTTTCCTTCCTCAAACTGGAGCTTGCCATTAAAACGGCCGTTCGCGCTCAGGAAAATGGTGTCGATCCTGTGATGCATGAGCATTCGCAAGGCGCTGCCGGTAATCTCGACATTTCCAGAGATGATGATTCTGTCCGTCCTGTGCAGGAAAAGCTTGCGAACGTCACCTGTAGGAGAAGAAAAAATGAGTGCATCATTTTGCTTGGACAGCTTGCCATGGTCGGAAATGATATAAATGGTACCCATTTGGTTATTCCTTATATATTATCATTTTGGTAATCTTTGAAATTGTTTCTTTTTCAAAAACTGCTTTGCGATGCAATAAGGACGATGCCCTTCGCCGAAACAGAATGAGCATCATCAGTCCTGGAATTATTTTACTTCAAGTATTGTCAAGAAGAAAGTTAAAAAAAGGGGTCTGACCCCCTTTTTTAAATTTTGTCGCTCCGGCCCTCGCCGCCGCCGGGGCTATCAAACACCTCAGGATTCCGAAGCACATCGCGGGGCTTGGAGCCTTGGGCGGGGCCGACGATGCCTTTTTCTTCCATCATTTCGACGAGGCGGGCGGCGCGGTTGAAGCCGATTTTGAGGCGGCGTTGGATGAAGCTCACGCTGGCTTTGCCCTGCTGGAGGACAATTTCGAGGGCTTTTTCAAAAAGGGGGTCAGACCCCTCTTCATCGAAAAGGGTGGGTTCTTCGAGGTCTTCCTCATCGATGAAGATTTCGTCGTCGATGTATTCGGGTTCGCCGAGGGTTTTGACGTGAGCGACGACGCGCTCGACTTCTTCTTCGGAGACGAAGGCGCCCTGCATGCGGACGGGGAAGGGGTCCTGGGCGCCGGAGAAGAGCATATCGCCGCGGCCGAGGAGTTTTTCGGCGCCGACCATGTCGATTATGGTGCGGCTGTCGAATTTGCTCGCGACCATGAAGGCGATGCGCGAGGGGATGTTGGCCTTGATGAGCCCGGTGATGACGTCGATGCTGGGGCGCTGGGTGGCGAGGACGAGGTGGATTCCCACGGCGCGGGACATGGCGGCGAGGCGCGCGAGGGTGGATTCGAGTTCTTTGCCGGTGGTCTGCATGAGGTCGGCGAACTCGTCGATGATAACCACGATATAGGGAAGCTTTTCTTGGGCGAGGTTGCGCTCTCGGACGCGGCGGTTGTAGGAGCGGATGTCGCGCACGCCGAGGCTGTCGAGCATGGAGTACCGGCGCTCCATTTCGCAAATGCAGTACTGGAGGGCCTGGAAGGCTTTTTTCGCTTCGGTGACGACGGGCGTCATAAGGTGGGGGATATCGTTGTAGAGTTTGAGCTCGACGATCTTGGGATCGATGAGCATGAGTTTGACTTCTTCGGGCGTGCGCTTGTACAGGATCGAGAGGATGATGGAATTGACGCAGACGGATTTGCCCGAGCCGGTCGCGCCCGCGATGAGGAGGTGGGGCATCTGGGTGAGGTCGACGAGCTGGACTTCGCCGGCGATGTCCTTGCCGAGAGCGACGGGGATTTCCATCTTGGTCTGGCGGAAGTGATCGCTCTCGATGAGTTCACGCAAGGAGACGATAGCGCGGCGCTCGTTCGGCACTTCGATGCCGACGGCGTGCTTGCCGGGGATAGGCGCGACGATGCGCACGCTGGAGGCGGCGAGGCGGAGGGCGATGTTGTCGCTCAGGTTGGTGATCTTCGAGATTTTGACGCCGTGAGCGGGCAGGATTTCGAACATGGTGATGACGGGGCCTTTGCGGATGCCCGTCACTTCAGCCTCGATGCCGAACTCGGCGAGGGTTTCCTTGAGGACGCCGGCGCTGGCGCGGGTTTTGTCGTCGATGATCCAGTACTGGCCGTCGGGGTAGGTGTTGAGGAGGCCGTCGATGGGCACGTGGTAGGTTTTGGCGGCTTTGCGCTCGAGGATGCGCTCGACGATGGCCTTTTTGGGCTCATCGCCAGGCTGGGCGGGGCGTGCGGGAGGGACAGAGGTGAAGGAGATGCCAGCGGCGTCGAGGGCAGCGGCAGTCTGAGTGCAAATTGGGGTCTGACCCCCAGATTTAAGCGGATCTGGCGCGGGGACCTCGGGGATGTGCAAGCTGATATTCTGCTGTGCCAGCATTTCGGCGCGGGCGAGGCGGGCTTCTTCCTTGCGCTTGCGTCGCTCCTCGCGGCGCATGGAGATGTTCTTGATAAAAGTGGCCAATTTCTCGCCAAAACTCTGTCCCTTGCCAGCCTGCGCTCTCTCGGCTCGGGTTTTGATATAGCCGTTCGTTTTTAGCCATTCGGTGAGCTTGATATAACCAGCCATGACGATGACAAGGCTCGCTGCGAAAAGAAAACCTAAAGCCGCATACAAAGAGGACAGCCCAACCTTCGCCATGGAAGGATGGCTCTCGAAAAACTGCCCCGGATTGCTCGATAGGCGCGCAAAGGCGGTGACCACCACAAATGGAAGCGCAGAAATTCCCAAAAGATAGGTAAGCCGTGGACAGAATCTCGGCACAAAGGCGAGCGCCGCAGCCCAAAACAACCAGACTGGCAGGTAGTATGCCGCCCACGAAAAAATACCGATCAGCATCTTGCCCGGCACCACAATCGGCTTCCAGACAGAAGGATAGCGAGTCCAGATCAGCATGGACAGAAGTGCCGACGCCCCCAGCACGATAAATGCAATCGCCACAATGCCGCGGGCGCTTTTGAAAACTGACGGTTTTGTGCGGCCCCCGTTCGAGCGGTCTCCGGCTGCACTCCCTCCGGCCGCACTTGCTCTGTTTCTGGGCTTTCTTGCGACGACGACTGAGGCTTTCGGATGGGCTTTCTGTTTTGCTTCCATGGGCACTAATATCCTGTTTGATTATCGGCATCCGGAAGGCCAAGTGTTACGAAGATTGTGCAAAACTCATAGTGGTGCAAAGCTTGTGCCGCAGGCCATAATGAATACGCCCTGCACTGCATGCAGTCCGCCGCGCTCTTTTCATATTTTCCGATTTTTATCGAAACTTTATTCCCTATCCATTGCCGCGCAAGAGAATAATCTATTATACTTCAGAAAAAGGATGTCCGCGGTTGCGGCTGTATCCTGGAATCCATCATTTAAGGAAAGAATATGGAAATCAAAAAAGATCGTGTCGTCACAATCGACTATACGCTGCGTGACGATACCGGTCGGCTTATCGACTCATCCGCGGGATCCGAGCCTCTTGTCTATCTGCATGGCAATGAGAATATCATTCCCGGGCTGGAAAAAGAGCTCGAAGGCAAAAATCCCGGCGAGGCTATTGAATGCAGCATCAAGCCGGGCGATGCCTATGGGGACAGGGACGAGGCTCTCGTGTTCAAGGTCCAGAAAAAGGATTTCGGCGAAAATGTCGAAGTCGCTCCCGGCATGCAGTTTGAAGCGCATGGCGAAAATGGCGTGCAGATTGTCACGGTCGTTAAGGTTGATGGCGAGGAAGTCACGCTCGATGCGAACCATCCGCTCGCTGGCGAAACCCTCCATTTCGATGTGAAGGTTGTCGATGTCCGCGAAGCGACGCCGGAAGAGCTTGAGCACGGGCATGTGCACACCGGCCATGACCATGAAGAATTCGAAGAAGACGAAGAAGACTTCGAAGTCGAAGATAGCAGCGAAAGCTGATGTATTTTATTTTGAAATAGACACATAGCGCTGCCATTTGTGCCGCGCGCATCGATATTCATGAAATTTTATTCAAAGGTGCGTGTCCGGTTTCTCGATCTGGTTATCTTTGGGGTGGCTGCCGCTCTGGTTGTTGGAACATCATTGCTGGTGCTCAATCGCCAGAGCGGCACTCGTTATGTCCAGATGACGGGTGAAACCGGCGAGTGGATCGCTCCCCTCAACAAGGATGCCGAGTATCAGATACCTGGTCCATTGGGCATTACCTATGTGCATATTCACGACGGCACCGCAGCTGTTGTGGATTCGCCTTGCAAGAACAAGCTGTGCATTCTCGCTGGCGCGATATCGGAACCGAATCAATGGGTGGCTTGTCTGCCCAACAAGGTGTTTGTGCGCATCACGAGTAGCGGCACAAATGACAGCGGAGGTGTCGATGCCGGCGCCTTCTAGTCCCTCCTGCAGCAACGTGCGCTCGCGCTTTTCGAATCGAGCCGATGTAACAGCCTTGCTCGCTGCGTTCTGTTTCTTTCTGTCTGCCATCGAATATATGCTCCCCAAACCCCTGCCGTTCATGCGGCTGGGTATCGCCAATTTGCCTATTCTGCTCGCTGTGGACATGCTGCCCTTCAACTGGTTTCTTGTGCTGGCAGCTGCGAAAGTTGTGGGCATGAGCATTGTGTCGGGAACACTGTTCTCGTATGTGGCGCTGTTCAGCCTGGCTGGGACGATGGTCGCAGCGCTCGTGATGCGCGGGGTGCGGCGAGCTGGCGGGCACGCAGTATCGCTTGTCGGGGTATCGGTTGCGGGCGCGGTGACATCGAATGCGATGCAGATGCTGATTGCTCGATATGTGATTTTTGGCGAGGTGGCATGGCTGATTGCCCCTCTTTTTTTGGTGACTGGTCTCATAACGGGTACGCTGATGGGCATTTTCGCCGAATTCTTCGCCGAGCATTCGAACTGGTACTCATGCGCGATGGGGCAATCCGATGTTTTGAACTTCGATGGCGATATCGCAGTCAATCCCAAAGGAAAAAGCAGTCAAGACCCCGAGCAGGGTGCGCCGATTGGAAAGAGAGCCTCCCCTCCACGAGCCGTGGAAAATAATGCCCGTTTTACGCGTCGCCAACGTTACGAGGCCTTCTTCGAGCCGTGGATTTCCGCGCTGCTCGGTTCTATCGTTGCGATTATTTTTCTGCTCCAGTCGGGAATAATCATAAAAGCCGCATATCTTACGCTTTTTATCGCCTGGACGTGGTTTGCAGGAAAGCGCTTTTCGCTCGTCTCGACCGTTATGGTTTCTTTAAGCATTGTGGTGGCGAATCTGCTCATACCATCGGGTCGCGTGTTCTTCAAGATTGGACCGCTCGCTATCACACAGTTCGCACTCACCGAAGGCGTCTCCAAGGCGCTTTCTTTCGAGGGCTTGATGTACCTGTCGAAGGCCGCCATCATGCCCGGTCTGCATTTGCCCGGAAGGTTTGGGGCCATTATCGCCCGAGCTTTCCAATACTACGACCGCATCATTGAGGATCAAGGGAAAGTGCGCGCGAAGACCGTCGTGCGCGATGTCGATGCGCTCATGCAACGTGTGTGGTCGAGCGTGCGGCTCGCTGACACTTCGCTCGGCACGGGCAAAACCGCGTCTAAAACTGTCACCGCACTGGCCCGTTCACGCTTCCGTGCGTCAATCGCGATCTCGCTGATAATCCTCATCGCCGCCGTTACCCTGGCAATCGCTGGGAAACTGACTCGCGTGTAGCGCAACTGGACAGCGACAGCTCCCTCGATACCCCCTCGCTTTTCCAATTTTCTTTTTTATTCTAATATTCATCGAATAATCGGCGAACATATCATCGAAAACGATTATTCCTGAGGGCACTATGACATTTCAATCCATCCTTGATCTTTTTCAGGGTATTGGTACGCTCTTCGCGGTCCATTCCGGCATGGCGATCGCAAGACTCGCACTCATCGCGCTCGGCATCCTCCTGGTGTATCTGGGCAAAAAAGGAACGCTTGAGCCTCTCCTCATGATCCCCATGGGCTTGGGCATGAGCACCATCAATGCTGCGGTGATGTTTTTCGATCCGCTTAAGCTCCACGGTGGTATTGGCACGCTCTTCGTCGAATCCGGTGCGGGGGCAACACCGGATCTTGTCCGCAACGCGGCTGATCTGATGAGCATTCTCCAGATTGATTTTCTTCAGCCCATTTACACCTTCATGTTTTCGAACGGGCTCATTGCCTGCCTCGTGTTCATCGGAATCGGAAGTCTGCTGGATGTGGGCTTTGTGATGATTCACCCCTTTATCAGCATGTTTCTGGCGCTCTGCGCCGAGCTTGGCACTATTCTTGTCCTGCCGATCGCCCAACTCTTTGGCTTTACGGCCAAACAAGCAGCGGCCATCGCGATGGTTGGCGGCGCCGATGGCCCTATGGTGCTCTTTACGAGTCTCAAATTGGCGCCCGAGCTTTTCGTGCCGATCGCAGTCGTCGCATACCTCTACCTTGGACTCACGTATGGCGGCTATCCGTATCTGATAAAAATGATGGTGCCCAAGAGCATCCGCGGCATTCAGATGCCACAACAGAGCTTCGACATCAACATTTCCTCGTTTCAGAAACTCATGTTCGCTGTGATCGTGAATACTGTGCTCTCACTGCTGTTCCCGGTGGCGGCGCCACTCTTTTTCTCGCTCTTTCTGGGTATCGCGATCCGAGAATCGGGTATTAAACAGTTCCAGGACCTAGTGTCGAACACTATTTTGTACACCGCTACGCTTTTCTTGGGATTGACTCTTGGGATCCTGTGTGAAGCGAGTGTCATCTTCGATCCGAAGGTGCTGCCACTCCTTCTTCTAGGAATGCTCGCGCTGCTGCTCTCGGGCATTGGAGGGATAATCGGCGGCTATGTGATCTATTTTTTCAAAAATGGAAAGTTCAATCCGGTAATCGGCATCGCGGGTGTATCGTGTGTACCGAGCACCGCGAAGGTGGCCCAGAAGAGCGTTACGGCCGTGAATCCGCAGGCGATGATCATGCAGTACGCACTCGGAGCGAATATTTCAGGAGTAATCACGACCGCGATTATCGCGGCTATCTATGTGACCTTGCTGAAGTGATGGAGGGGCGGCGATGATCGAAGTTCAGATTCTGATTGCAGTGGCGCTGATCGGGACGCTTTTGGTTCTTGTGCGCATCTCTTTGACTCTTAAAGGAATACTTGAAGCAATGACTGCGAAGCTCGACACGGATTCGCCATCTGCGGAAGGCGCGTACCACAGCGCAGTTGGCGGTACGTCGGGCAAACCAGTGCCCCATGGCGCGGAACCCGCACCAAGCGATGACAGCAGCGCTCCTGATACGCTTCAGGATATCGCCGCTGTCGTGGCTATCGCCCAACGGGCGATGCGCCAGGGCTCTTCGAACATCTCACATTAAGTCTAAAGGAAGCAGATATGAAGAAGATAGATTTCATGCTGACCGCATTCAGGGATGGGCTTCAGTCCGCGTACGGCGCGCGCGTATTTTCTAAAGATTATATGCCGATTGTGAAAGCCTGCGCCGAAGCAGGCATCACACACTTTGAGTCGGGCGGGGGAGCGCTGTTCCAGTCGGCATTCTTCTACTGCAACGAGAATGCCTTCGATGTGATGGACGCATTCCGGGAAGCCGCCGGTCCAGGCGCCAATCTGCAGACCCTCGCGCGCGGCATCAATGTGGTCGGTCTTGACAGCCAAAGTTCCGACATCATTAAACTTCACGCCCAGCTCTTCAAGAAACACGGCGCAACGACTATCAGAAATTTCGACGCATTGAACGACGTGCAGAACCTGATCTATAGCGGCCAATGTATTGTGGAGGCGGGGCTCAGACATGAGATCGCCATCACTATGATGGACTTGCCTCCTGGGTCGCCTTCGGCGCATACCTCCGAATTCTATCTCAACGTGCTGCGGCAGATACTCGACGCCGACATACCCTACCACTCGCTGTGCTTCAAGGACGCAACAGGCACCGCGAGGCCCCGTATGGTGTACGAGACGATCAAAGCTGCACGCAAACTGCTGGGCCAGAACACGAGAATCGTATTCCACACCCACGAGACTGCCGGAACAGGCACCCTGTGCTATGTGAGTGCCATCGAAGCCGGGGTCGACCAAGTGGATCTCTCCATGGCACCACTTTCTGGCGGTACCTGCCAACCCGATATCGTGACCCTTTGGCACGCCCTCAGAGGCTCGGACTACACCCTCGATGTCGATATTCAAAAAATCATCATTCTCGAAGAAATGCTCAAGAACGCGCTGGCGGACTACATGTTGCCTCCCGAAGCAACAAGAGTCGAGCCGCTCATTCCTTTCTTTCCCATGCCGGGCGGAGCGCTCACTGCGAATACCCAGATGCTTCGCGACAATAACATGCTCGAAAGATACCCAGAAGTCGTCACGGCCATGGGCGATGTCGTTGCAAAGGGAGGTTTCGGCACCTCTGTGACCCCAGTGAGCCAGTTCTACTTCCAGCAGGCCTACAACAATGTTCTCTATGGACCATGGAAGCGCATTTCGGAAGGTTACGGCAAAATGGTGCTCGGTTATTTTGGAAAAACGCCGCTTCCCCCCGACCCCGATGTGGTTCGCATGGCAGAAAAACAGCTTGGACTCGCTCCTACGACAGAGATCCCTCTTGTCTTGAATGATCGAAATCCGAAGAAGGGTCTCGCTGCGGCCGCGGCCATGCTCGAATCTGGAGGCATCGAAAAAAACGATGAAAATCTCTTCATCGCCGCTACCTGTCTCGACAAGGGCATCCTCTTCCTGAAAGGCAAAGCCACGCCGAATGTCCGCAAGCTCTCGGATTTGGAGCACGCTGCGGGCGAATCCGCGGGCAGTCTTACTTCGATATCGACATCAGCCAAGCCTGCGGATTCGCTCACCGTTACGCTCGGCAATAAGGCATTCGCCGTCAAGTTCAGCAAGGGGCTCGTGATCGTCAACGGTACTGCCTACAATTTTCAGGTCAAAGAAGGCATCGATGCCGAGGCGGTCGCAAAGACCGCCACGCTTCCCAAGGCTGCCGAGCTGCCCGCGGTCAGCGAAACCCACTTCGTAGAATCTTCGCTGTCTGGTCGCGTGGTCAAAATCCAGAAAAAGGCGGGCGACAAAGTTGCGGTCGGCGAAACAGTGCTCATTGTCGATTCGATGAATATCGAAATTCCTATAAATTCACCATACTCTGGTATTATCCAGGCGATGTTCGTCATGCAAGGCGATATTTTGGAAATGGGAACCGCGCTCTACCGTGTCAACACGATCGTGCACGGCACTGTCGATACGGTGGCGCGCGCAGCGGAAGCTCTCACCGCTACACAGCCCAGTGAGGCAAAAGGCAGCCCCGCTACCCAGATACTCTCACCTATTGCCGGACTCGCGCTGCGCATCTACAAGGAGCCTGGCGAAACCATCTCTGCGGGCGAATCGCTCCTCGTCATGGAATCGATGAAGATGGAGCGCCCCGTGAACAGTACCGTCTCAGGTGTAATCGAGCAGCTTGCGGTTAAACAGGGCGATCTTGTCGAATTGAACCAGGTTCTCGCGGTCGTGCGCCAGTGATCAGGACAAAAAGAGAAGGCAGACTATGAATCAGACAGGCCTTGGAATTGCGCTCCTCACGTATGGCATCGCCGCCATTATTTCGATGTTTACCGCGTCAATTATTGCCCTGATGGTGAAATTCATCAAATGGAAAAATAAAGCCTCGAACAGGCCAAAGCGCGGCGAATGAGGCATCGTGCCTCGCCGTAGGCACCGGGCTGTGCACGCGGCGCGATGTTTGGCCCACAAAAACAAAATGGGATTGTCCAAAATCGCGGGCAATCCCAGCCTCCTTGAACCACGCACTGCTCCCGGGAAAAGCCGGATTTCTGATCAGTGTGCGGGTCCAAAAGCGAACCACAAACACTCTAGTGCGTTATTCAACTTCCATTTTACCCCTTGATGACAAAGTTGACAAGCTTGTCTTGTACAGCAATCGATTTAATTATCTCCTTGCCCGCGAGCCAGTCGGAGATTTTCTCGGCCTGGCGGGCCATTTCGACAAGCTGTTCCCTGGCGGTACCGGCGGGAGCGGAGAATTTGCTGCGCACTTTGCCGTTTATCTGGACGACGATTTCTTTTTCCTCGTCGTGCGTGAGGGCCTCGTTGTAGGTCGGCCAGGCAGCCTTCGACACGCTCTCCGTGTGACCGAGCTTTGCCCAGAGCTCTTCGCCGAGGTGGGGGGCATACGGTGCAATAAGGAGCACAAAAGGCTCCCATGCAGCGCGAGGAATGCTCTTGAGTTTCGCAAGCTCATTCGAGTAGATCATCATCTGCGAGATGGCAGTGTTGAAATTGAGTGTCGCGGTGTCGTTTGTCACCTTCTTGATGGTCTTGTGCAGGAGCTTTTCGAGCTCGGGGCTCATCAGTGCATCGATGATGGCGCGCTCGGACAGTGCCCAGATGCGCTCGAGGAAGCGCGAAACACCCACGAGCCCCGCAGTTGACCATTGCTTCGAAACTTCGAGCGGGCCCATGAACATTTCGTAGACGCGCATGGTGTCAGCGCCATAGTTTGCGACGATATCGTCGGGATTTATGACGTTGCCGCGGCTTTTGGACATTTTCTGGTTGTCCTCGCCGAGGATCATGCCCTGGTTCACAAGGCGCATAAATGGCTCATCGGTATTGACGAGGCCGAGGTCGTACAGCACTTTGTGCCAGAAGCGGCTGTACAAGAGGTGGAGCACCGCATGCTCTGCGCCTCCGACATAGAGGTTGACGGGCATCCAGTAGTCGATTTTGGATCGGTCCGCGAAGGCTTTCGGGTTGTGCGGATCGAGATAGCGAAGGTAGTACCAGCAGGAGCCGGCCCATTGCGGCATGGTATTGGTTTCGCGCCGGGCGGGACCGCCGCATTTCGGGCAGGTTGTCTGCACCCATTCTTCGATGGTCGCGAGCGGGGACTCGCCAGTGCCTGTGGGCGCGTAGGATTTCACTTCGGGGAGGGTGAGAGGCAGGCTCTCTTCCGGAAGCGGGACAATACCGCAGTGCTCGCAATGGACGACTGGGATGGGCTCACCCCAGTAGCGCTGGCGGCTGAAGAGCCAGTCGCGTAGTTTGTAGTTGATGGCTTTTTTCCCGATGCCGCGCTCTTCGAGCCAAGCGGTGATTCGCTGTTTGAATTCAGTAGTGGGCAGTCCATTGAATTCGCTGGAGTTGACGGCGATGCCTTCGCCTTCGAAGCACTCGGCGGGCTCGCGGTCGAAGGGGCCTGTTTCGCCGGGCTTTGCGACAACCTGGATAATGGGGAGGTTGAACTTCTTGGCGAAATCCCAGTCGCGCGAATCGTGAGCGGGAACGGCCATAATGGCGCCGGTGCCGTAGGAGATGAGAACATAGTCGCTGATCCAGATAGGAATGCGTGCGCCGTTGACGGGATTGATGGCATAGGCGCCGGTGAAAACGCCGGTTTTGTCCTTGGCGAGGTCGGTCCGCTCGAGGTCGCTCTTGGCGGCGGCTTCATCGATATACGCGTTGACTGCTGCAAGGCGATCGGGGGTTGTAATGCTCGGAACGAGCGGGTGCTCGGGCGCGAGGACCATGTAGGTTGCGCCAAAAAGCGTGTCGGGGCGGGTTGTGTAGATTTCGAGAGTCGCATCGTGCCCATCGATCTTAAAGATCACCGAGGCGCCTTCGGACTTGCCGATCCAGTTGCGCTGCATGATCTTGATCGGCTCCGGCCAG
>Ga0228535_1002770_pt1 | contig 15254 bp, 15 predicted proteins | sample SJ1metagenome_FD_168457 | JGI IMG/M metagenome (GOLD analysis project Ga0228535, IMG submission 168457) | Enriched culture of PCE-dechlorinating microbial communities from Ithaca, New York, USA - SJ1 | ecosystem: Engineered > Modeled > Simulated communities (microbial... > Unclassified | place... | reverse complement strand
TGCTGGCCGAGGTGAACCGCAGCACGCCGAATCTGGCTTCCTATGAGAGGGTCAAGAAGATCGTCCTCCTGGAAAAAGATTTCGAGGTCGAGACCGGGGAAATCACGCCCACCCTCAAGGTCAAAAGGAACATCGTCGAGCAGAAATACAAGCCCCTGATCGATCCCCTCTATAAGAGCTAGCGCTCCGGCCGTTTCCGGGCACCGCGTTTCGGGAGAGGACTCGCGGACCGCGGGACTTTTTCATCCCGCCGCCGGGGATTTTGTGAAAATCCCTCGGCGTGCGCCGTCCTAATTATGGACGGCCATGGACAACGAACCCGGAACGAAGGCTTCTCCAGCGTCGCACGGCAGCGGCCACCGCAGGCGGCTCAGGGAAAAATTTTTAAGAGGAGGCCTCGCGGGGTTTTTGGATTACGAGATCGTGGAGATGCTCCTTTCCCTGGGAACGCCCCGCCGGGACTGCAGGGAACAGGCCAAGGAGGTCCTGCGGGAATTCAAGACGCTCCGCGGCGTCCTGGAAGCGCCGGCCGCCGAGCTTCAGCGAATCCGCGGGATCGGAACCCATAACGTTTTCGGGCTCAAGTTCATCCAGGAAGTCTCCCGGAGGTTCCTGCGCGACAGGATGATGGGCCGGCCGGTCTGCCATTCCTCGCGCGAGGTGTTCGACTATCTTTACCACGCGTTGCGCGACCAGAAAAAGGAGCTTTTCAAGGTCATTTTTCTCGACACAAAGAACCAGGTCATCGAGGAGAAGACGCTTTTTGAGGGGACGGTCGATTCGAGCGCGGTCTACCCGAGGGAGATCATCAAGGACGCGCTTCGCTACGAGGCGTCGTCCCTGATATTCGTTCACAATCATCCGTCCGGCGATCCGGATCCTTCCTTTTGCGACCGGGAAATCACACGGGACCTCGTTTTCGCCGCCCTGGTGATGCAGATCAAGGTTCTCGACCATATCATCATCGGCGACGACCGGTATTTCAGTTTCGCCGACCATGGGCTCGTCGAAGACTACGCGCTCCAGTTCAACAACGCGTTGAAATGATGGCCGCCCCCGCGCCGGCGGGCTTTTCGCCGGGAATCCGGGGCCGGACATCCGGCCGCGGGATTTCCTGGGTAGCGGGCGCCCGGCCGCGGAACGGATCCCGGGGAACCGGCTTCTTTTCGAGGTCGTGATCGGATTCCGGGCTTTCCGGCGTCTCAGTTAATGAGTTTACACTCCGTCTGAATTGTGATAAAAAAAAAGTAGAGTCCGAATCGTCCAATCATTTTTTGGGATATATTTTGTTCCGAGGTTGATGTCCATCGGCGAGGAGAAGGAGACCATCATGAAAGATCAGGAAAACGATCAGAAGGAAAGTTCGCGGACCAAGGCGATCGAAGCGGCCCTTTCCCAGATAGAAAAGCAGTTCGGAAAAGGGACGATCATGAAGCTGGGCCAGAAAGAGGCGGCCGTCAAGGTGGACGCGATCCCGACGGGATCCATCGCCTTCGACCTGAGCCTGGGCATCGGCGGTTTCCCGCGGGGCCGGGTGGTCGAGATCTTCGGGCCGGAGGCCACGGGGAAAACCACGTTGGCCCTCCATGTCATCGCGGAAGCTCAAAAGCGCGGCGGCCAGGCGGCTTTCATCGACGCCGAGCACGCCCTGGACCCGAAATACGCGAACAGCGTGGGCATCGACGTGGACAACCTCCTCATTTCCCAGCCCGATTTCGGTGAACAGGCCCTGGAGATCGCCGAGGTCCTGGTGCGGAGCGGGGCCGTGGACGTCATCGTCGTGGATTCCGTCGCGGCCCTGGTGCCGAAGGCGGAACTCGAGGGCGAGATGGGCGATGCCCACATGGGACTCCAGGCGCGGCTCATGTCGCAGGCGCTGAGAAAACTCACGGCCATCGTCGCCCGTTCCAAAACGTGCTTCATCTTCATCAACCAGATCCGGGAGAAGATCGGCGTTTTCATCGGGAACCCGGAGACGACGACCGGGGGGCGGGCGCTGAAATTCTACGCTTCCATGAGGATCGACGTGCGTCGGCTGGCGACCTTGAAGGACGCCGACAACGTCATCGGCAACCGCGTCAAGGTCAAGATCGTCAAGAACAAAATGGCTCCGCCTTTCCGCGAAGCCCAGTTCGACCTCATCTACGGGGAGGGGATTTCCAAGGAAGGGGATCTCGTGGATTGCGGCATCGATAACGGGATTTTGGAAAGGAGCGGGACGTGGTATTCCTATAAAGGGAATCGCCTCGGCCAAGGCCGCGATAACGTGAAAAAGCTTTTGAAAGAGAACAAGGAAACGGCCGCCCAGCTCGAGGCGGAGATCCGGGCGAAAGTCGGCTTGGGACCGGAACCGGGCGAAGGGAAAACGGCGGAAGGATAGCCGGCCGGTTCCGGCGCGGGCTTTCCGCCCGCCTTCGCGGCGCCGCGGAATTCCCGCAGGGGCATGGGGCCCCCATGGATCGGCGCCCGGAGCTTGATGGCGTCCCCGCCTTCTTGCGGGCGAATCGGGGAGGATGTGTTGCCCCGCGCTTTTATTGTCGCGCGCGATTCCACGCTTGCCTAAATCCTACTTATTTGATAGAATTTATATGAAGGGAACCGCCGATGCTGAAGAGGCGAGAATTTATGGCCCTGGCGGGAGCGGGGAGCGCGGCTCTTTTGGCGGGCCGTGCGTTTCCGGCGTCCCGGCAAGCGGCCACGAAGGAGGTCGCGGCAATGGCTTACACGGCAAAAGATTATTCCGGGCTGATCGGCATGCCCGGGTTCAGCGAAACCCTTTTGAAGAATCACATGACCCTCTATCAGGGGTATGTCACGAACACGAACAAGGTCCTCGACGCCCTGGCTCAATCGCTGAGGGACGGCAAAACGGGAACGCCGGAATTCGCGGAGCTCAAGCGCCGCCTCGGCTGGGAATGGAACGGCATGAGACTCCACGAGCTTTATTTTGGCAATCTCGGGGGCAAAGCCTCCCTGGACGCGGGCGGCGAACTGGCCGGGAAGATCGCCGAGAATTTTGGAAGCCTCGAGGCCTGGGAAAAGGATTTCAAGGCGGTCGGGGCCATGCGGGGGATCGGGTGGGCCGCCCTCTATCGTGATCCGGCGGGCGGACGGCTCTTGAATTTCTGGATCAACGAGCACGACGTTTCCCATCCGGCCGGCTGCCAACCGCTGTTGATCATGGATGTTTTCGAGCACGCTTTCATGCTCGATTACGGTTTGAAACGGGCCGATTATATCGAGGCCTTCTTCAAGAATATCGATTGGGCCGCCGTCGAATCCCGGCTGAGATGATCCGTCCGCCGGGAGGATTTTTCCCGGGATCTCTCCCGTCCCCCGCGGGCGAATGAAACGCGGGCCGGTGGGCCGCCCCCATTCCCGCGCAGGCGCGGCGGTCCCGCGCCCGCGGCGAGTCCGCGCGCGGGAGGGAACAGGCCCGTTTCCCGGCAGCGGCTTCCGGGCGGACGTTGAATTCTGCGAGGGGGAGGGATAGCCTCCATCCAAATGGTCCTCCCGGAAAGGATCAGGCGCCCCGACACGCGGCCGGGCGTTGGCCGCGACTTCGCCCTCGGAATCGGCGGCCCGAGGGCACGCCTTCGGGCTGGAAAAGTCCGATGAAAAGCGTTATCCTGCTTGCGGCCAGTCTATTCGGGAGGTGACGCGGCATGTCTCGCAGCAAGGATAAAAGATCGAAAAAAAGCGGACTCTCCCCGGGAACGCTGATGCATGTCGGGGAGGAAAAAACCGGAAAGCCCCAAATCACGGTCATCGATTACGATGGGGATGCTTTCCTGGAAAACAAGGTTCCGAATGTCGAGGACTGTTTCCCCTTCAAGGACACGGCCACCGTCACCTGGATCAATATCGACGGCGTGCACGATACCGGCGTCATGGAAAAGATCGGGAGCCGGTTCGATCTCCATTCGCTGATTCTCGAGGACATCATGACCACCATCCAGAGGCCGAAGATGGAGGACCTGGGGGATCTGCTTTATATCGTGCTGAGGATGATCGATTTCGACGGAGAAAAACGGGAGATCGTGACGGAACAGGTAAGCCTGGTCCTGGGATCCAATTTTGTCTTGTCCTTCCTGGAAGACCCGGGCGACGTTTTCGATCCGGTGCGCGAACGCATCCGCAAGGGCAAAGGCCGGATTCGAAAAATGGGCGCGGACTATCTGGCCTATGCGCTCGTCGATACCATCGTGGACAACTATTTCGCCGTCCTGGAAAAGCTTGGCGAAAACATCGAGGCGGTGGAAGAGGAACTCGTCGCCGATCCCCGGAAGGAAACGCTGCATGAGATCCACACCCTGAAACGCGAGATGATCTCGCTGCGGAAGTCCGTCTGGCCGCTCCGCGAGGCCGTGAGCGGCTTGCTGCGCGGGGATTCGGCCCTCGTCCGCGACGGCACGCGGATTTTCCTTCGTGATGTCTATGACCACACCATCCAGGTCATCGACAACGTCGAAACATATCGCGACATGCTCTCCGGCATGCTGGAGACTTATCTTTCGAGCGTCTCCAACCGGATGAACGAAGTCATGAAGGTCTTGACCGTCATCGCCACGATTTTCATTCCCTTGACGTTCATCGCCGGGATCTACGGCATGAATTTCCAGCACATGCCGGAGCTCAAGTGGAGATACGGATATTTCATCATCTGGGGCATCATGGCTCTGATCGCCGGCTTCATGCTGGTCCAGTTCAAAAAAAAGAAATGGCTGTAAGCCCCTCGTCCGGCAGGCGCCCCGGATAGGGGCCTGGCCGGAGTTTGAAAGGAGTGAGTCATGAAGGCTAAGCTCGTCGTCGCTTTGGCCCTCGTCGCGCTGCTTGCCGTCCTTTTCATTCAGAACACGCAGAATGTCACCTACCGCCTCTATTTTTGGAGCGTCAGCATTTCGCAGATGATTCTCGTCCCGCTGATCGCGCTCCTCGGCTTCCTCGTGGGTTTCATCGTGGGCAGCCTGGCCCGGAAGGACAAGGTAAAGGGGGCATGAAAAGGATTTTCAAGCATCTGAAAACCCACGTTTTCAGGGGATTTTTGGCGATCATCCCCCTCGTCCTTTCCTATTATGTCATCCGGTTCCTCTATTTGACCATCGACCGGAAAGTGGCCGCGCCCATCGAGAATGCGGCCGGCTTCCGGATTCCCGGCCTTGGAATCCTGCTGATCATTTCCCTGCTCTATCTCGCCGGCCTTGCGGCCAGCAACTGGCTCGGCAAAAGAGCCTTCAACGTGATCGAATGGCTGTCCAGAAGGATCCCGCTGGTGGGGACCGTCTATCATCTGGGAAAGCAGCTGGCCGAGGCGCTTTCCCTGCCGGAGAAGCAATCGTTCAAAAAGGTCGTGCTCGTCGAGCAATTCAAGCCGGGCGTTTGGACCGTCGGCTTCGTCACCGGTTCGGTCAAAGACAAGAACGTGCCGGACGGCGGATTCATAAAGGTTTTTATACCCACGGCGCCCAATCCGACGACCGGATTCATGGTCATGGTCAAGGAAGGACAAGTCAGAGACCTGCCCTGGACGGTCCAGGAAGCCATGAATACGATCGTCTCCGGCGGCATCATCGGCCCGGACGGAATATAAACCCAGGCGGGGCGAGGGGCGCTGACGGCATGGTCCAGCGAGCGTTGAGGTTCGTTGATTTCTGTGATATAAGGGGATCCCTGTTTTCCCCGGCGCGTCCGGCGGCGTCGAGCGGCCGCCGTCAGGGAAAGGCAAAAGAGCGTCGGCCTTCGGAGTGAAGGATTCGACGGCTGAAGCGGCGCCGGTTCGACGGCCGCCCGGAGGCAATCCCGTCGATGACCGCACCGGGTTTTCGGTTTCCATGCAAGCTCGCAGAGCCCGGCGGCCGCGGCCTGCAGAGAGCTCCGGCCGGGATCCGAGGCGACTTTTTATGAGGAGAGAGAGATGAGCCTGAAGAGAATGGCTGCGGTGCTGACGGCGCTGGCGATCGTCCCGGCGGCCGTGTTCGCCGGAGGGCCGGAAGGATCTCAAAACCCGGCGCTTGAGGCGAACGATTTCGTCTATGTCTGCAGGGACGCGGGCGCCGGGGGATACGAAGCCTTTCCGGACGTTTGCCGGCTCCGGGACGGCCGGCTGATGGCGGTTTTTTACGCGGGCTACGGCCATGTGGCCCTGCCGAACGAAAGCCTTCCCAGGGGCGGGCGCATTTCCTATTGCACGTCGAACGACGAGGGAAAAACCTGGAGCGAGGCAGGCACGCTCTATGACGGACCCGATGACGATCGTGACCCGTCCATTGTCCAGCTTTCGGACGGCCGTCTCATCTGCACCTTTTTTTGCCTGCGAAAGAAGGAAATCGTTCGCGAGAAAGAAGTCCCGTGGGTCGGGCTCGGCTCCTGGATGATCGAATCGAAGGACCTCGGCCGGACATGGTCCGCGCCGCGTCTCATATCCGAAGACTATTACTGCAGCTCGCCCATCCGCGAGCTTTCCGGCGGACGCCTCATCCTGGGGCTTTACCGGCAGGACCGTGAAACGGGCGTGAGCCACGGAGCCGTGATCATCAGCGATGACGGCGGCCGGACGTGGGGGCGTGAGATCGATATCGACAACGGCGGCTATAAACTCGACGCGGAAACCGATGTCATCGAGCTGAAAAGCGGGGCGCTCTACGCCATCGAGCGGGAGCCGAAGACGACCATGTGCTGGTCCATGTCCAAGGACCGCGGGACGACATGGAGCGTATCCAAGCCCGTCGGATTTCCCGGGCACAGCCCGTTTTTACTGCGGACGGCCGACGGCATCATCCTCCTGGCGCACCGGCTGCCGCAGACGAGCCTGCATTACAGCCTGGACGAGTGCGCCACCTGGAGCGAAAATTTCATCGTGGACGATTTCATAGGCGCTTATCCATCGATGGTCAACCTCAAGGACGGCTCGGTGCTCATCGTCTATTATGAGGAAGGGGAGGGATCGAGCATCAGGGCCCGTAAGCTGCGCGTCTCGAAAGCCGGGATCCAGTGGCTGAAATTCTGATCCCTTCACGGCCGGCGGCGGGTCCCGTCCGCCCTTGTACCGGAGGCGCCGGGATTTTATAATGGCGGATGCGGACGGCCGTTTCATGAAATTATCCAAGATCTGCCTCGGAACCGTGCAACTCGGGATTGACTACGGCATCAACAACCTCCGCGGGAAGCCAAGCCTGGAGGAAAGCCGGGAGATCATCGCCGAAGCCCTCCGGAACGGAATCAACACCTTCGACACGGCGCCCGCTTACGGGGACAGCGAGAAAATCCTGGGCCGGTGTCTCGAGGACCTCCAGGCCGACGCCGTGATCATCTCCAAGCTCCCCCGCCTCGATTGGGAAAGGTCTTCGGAGGAGATACGCGAGGAAATACGCGCCTCGCTGGGACGGACCCTCGATCACCTGCGGATATCCAGGCTGCCCGTCTGTCTCTTCCACCGCTTCGAAGACATCGACGAGCGGGACGGACTGGCGCTTCAGGAGCTGATCCGTCTCCGGGACGAAGGCCTGATCGAGAAGCTGGGAGCCTCGATCTACACGCCCGAAGAAGCCGGGGCATGCCTCGGGATCGACGGCCTTGAAGTCCTCCAATCTCCCTTCAATCTCGCGGACAAGAGGCCGCTTGACAGCGGCATATTCCGTCGCGCCCGAAAAAGGGGCGTGACGATCCTTGTCCGCAGCGTCTTTCTGCAGGGGCTTTTCTTTAGGGAAGAAATCCCGGAAAACCTGAGGCCTTTTGAGGTCTTCCGCCGGAATCTCCGGGATATCTGCGCGGAAGAAGGCCTGGACATGGCGCAGTTAGCCCTCCGCTACGCCCTGAGTTTTGAGGAAATCGATTCCATCCTGATCGGCCTCGAAACTCTCGGCCAGCTTCGGGAAAACATCGAAATCATCCGGAAAGGCCCGCTCCCGGCGGGAATCATGGAGAAAATCAATCGGCTCGGCACGGCCGACGCTAAAGCCGTGGATCCCCGGCGATGGACAGAGGCCGCGTGAAGCCGGGCAAGGACGGACGGCGATGATCACACTTCCGATACTCAAAAAGGAAATTCATCTGGCGATGCTGGGGATGGTCGACGGCAACGGGCATCCCTATTCCTGGAGCGCGATCTTTAACGGCTATGACCCCGGCGAGATGGCCAAGTGCCCGTTTTCCGTGATCCCGGTCTACCTGGGAAAAGAGCCGGCGGAGACGCTCCGCATTCCCGGGGCAAGGGTCACCCATATCTGGACGGATGATCCGTCCGACGCCGAACGGGTGGCCAGGGCCTCTCTGATCCCAGAGATCCTGGGAAAGCCGGAAGACGCGATCGGCCGGGTGGATGCGGTGGTCATCCCCACGGACATCGGCCGCGAGCACGTCGGCCGCGTCCGCCCGTTCGTCGAGGCGGGGATTCCGGTCTTCGTCGACAAGCCGCTTGTCGACAACGAGGAGGATCTCAAGACTTTTATCGGCTGGGAGAAAGAGGGAAAAGCGATCCTGTCCTCGAGCTGCATGCGTTACGCCAAGGAATTTTTGCCCTTTCGTGAATCCACGCATGACCTGGGCGCGCTGAGGCTGGCCACCATCACCGTGCCCAAATCCTGGGAAAGGTACGGGATCCACGCCCTGGAAGGCCTCTACCCGGTGCTCGGGCCCGGATTCATCTCCGCCCGGAACACCGGGCGGGACGGAAGGAACATCGTCCATCTGCGGCACGAAAGCGGCGCGGACGCGGTTGTGGCCGCCGTCAACGATCTTTATGGGGCCTTCGGCGTTCTCGGCCTTTATGGGACGGCGGGTCATGCCGAAGTCGCTTTCAGCGACACGTTTTATGCTTTCAAGAGGCAGCTCGAAAGCTTTGTCCATTACCTCCGGACCGGCGTTCCTCCGTTCCATTTTTCCGAGACCGTTGAACTTATGAAGATCGTCATCGCCGGGACGCGGAGCCGGAACGAGGGGGCCAGGGAGGTTTTTTTGGATGAGATATATCCCCCGGAAGAAAAATCGTCCGGAAATTGAATAGCGATGTTTTCGATAAAACGCCAGGAAGCTCATCAGGCGGGCCGCTTCCCTGGCGTCCCACGCGCTTGTCGCCGTTATGCGATCCGCGTTGATCAAGGGCCCGCGCGAACATTCCATCGAAGGAGAAGCTCATGATGAGAAAGAGTCGAGTTTTGGCGAAAATGAGATCGGGCGGCATCGCCGGCTGCCTCAAGCTCAACGTGGACAACGTCCGGGTGGCGGAAATCGCCGCCATGTCCGGGATCGATTGCCTCTGGCTGGACACGGAGCATGTGGCCACCGACTGGTCGATGATCGAAGCGCAGATTTTGGCCGCCAAGGTCTATGACGTGGATGTCATGGTCCGCGTCGGGCGCGGAAGCTATTCCGATTACATACGGCCCTTGGAGATAGACGCCACCGGCATCATGGTTCCTCATATCATGAGTCTCGAAGACGCCCGCAACGTCGTCCGCATGACTCGTTTCCATCCCCTCGGCAGGAGGCCCATCGATGGCGGCAACGCCGACGGCGCCTATGCCCGCCTGAACGTCAAGGACTATATCCGGCAGGCGAATGACCAGCGGTTTGTCATTTTCCAGATCGAGGATCCGGAGCCGCTCGACGATCTGGAGGAGATTGCCGCCCTGCCGGGCGTCGATATGCTTTTTTTCGGGCCGGGCGATTTCAGCCACAGCCTCGGGGTGCCCGGCGAGTGGCAGCATCCGAAACTCATCGAAACACGCCGCCGCGTCGCCGAAGCCGCCCGGAAGCACGGGAAATTCGCCGGGACAACGGGCTCCGTTCACGACACGGCCATGTTCGCCGACTTGGGATACCAGTTCCTGGGAATCGGAGCCGATGTCCTCGCCCTGGTTCCCTATTTTCAAGGCGTGGCCGACGAATTCGCGAAAATAACCTCGGGAAGGAAGCCGTCGTCGTGACCGTCCTTGACGCGTTCTCGCTGAAGGGGAAAACGGCCCTGGTGACGGGCGGGGCCGGCCTCTACGGCCGCCAGATCGTGGAGGCTTTGGCCGAGGCGGATGCCCGCGTTTTTATGGCCTCGCGGAATTTGGACGCCCTCCTGGCCTTCCGGGCGAAGCTCGCTGAGCGGGGATATGAGGTCACGGCTCTCAAAGTCGATCAAGGCGAGGAAAAGTCCATCCTGGCGCTCCGGGACGAGATTCTCAAACAGGCCGGCCGGATGGATATCCTGGTCAACAACGCCGTCCTGCGGCCGATGAAAACCGGCTATAAAGACAATGCGCTCACATTTCACGAAAGCATGCGCGTCAACGCCACCGGGCTTTTCATAATCACCCGGGCCGTCGGCGATGTCATGGCCGGGCAGGGGAGCGGCTCGATCATCAATATCGGCTCGATTCATGGCCTCATCGCTCCAGACCCGACGATCTATGAGGGGACGGAGATGCACGGCTGGTATCCCGATTATTTCTTCCATAAAGGCGGCATGATCAATTTCACCCGTTTCATCGCCAGCTATTACGGCGCGAAAGGCATCAGGTGCAACTGTCTGAGCCCCGGGGGATTCTGGACCTCGAAGATGCCGGCGGCTTTCGTCACAAGCTACAGCCGCCGGACATTTCTCGGACGCCTGGCGAATGAGAGCGACCTGAAAGGCGCGGTCGTTTTTCTGGCGTCCGACGCCTCTGCCTACGTAACCGGAACGAACCTTCCCATCGACGGGGGTTACACGGCCAAGTAGAACAGGCAAATCCCCCTGCCGGCGTTCGCCGGCGCGGGGTGAGCTCCGAGGGCGGTCGTCATGGAAGGAAATCTCGCGTTGAACCGGGGCCCGGGCCTGCTGGATTGGGCCATCATCGGCGTTTATTTTATCACGGTCATCGCCATCGGCTGGTATTATTCCAGGCGGCAGAAAAGCAAAGACGACTTTCTGCTCGGCGGCCGGCGGACCAACGCCGTCGCCTCGGGCATTTCCATCATCGTCACCCTGACAAGCCTCATTTCCTATCTGGCCGTCGTCGGGGAGACGGTGAAATACGGTCCGGTTTTCGTCTTTTCAACTCTTCTCGCGCTGCCGATCATCTATCTTCTGGCCACCCGCTTTCTCTTGCCCGTTTTCATGAAGCTTCCCATCACGAGCGCCTATGAACTCCTGGAAAACCCCCTGGGACTCAAGGCCCGGCTGACGGGCTCGGTCATCTTCATACTGACCCGGGTCGCCTGGATGGCTCTCTTGGTCTTTCTTTCGGCCAAGACCCTGGTTGTGATGATGAACTGGGATTCGAAGCTGATCGTCCCCATCATTCTCGCCCTGGGCGTCATAACGCTCGTCTATTCGGCCCTGGGCGGTTTCAAGGCCGCCGTGGCGACGGGCGTTATAAAATTCTTTCTCCTCTTCCTGGGAGCGGTTCTGACGATCGTCTTCGTGACCGTCAAAATGGGAGGGGCGGGAGCCTGGATTCCCGGAGCCTGGGCATCGCATTGGCAACCCCTGGTCCTGTTCAGCTTTGACCCGCGCGTCCGGATCACGCTCATCGGAATGATCCTCACCTCGGTCAGCTGGTGGGTTTGCACCGCGGGCTCCGACCAGATCGCCATCCAGCGCTATCTTTCGACCCGCAACCTGAAGGAAGCCAGGAAAGCGTTTCTTTCCAACAATATCGCCGACGCGGTTTTGACCATATTCCTGGGGCTGACCGGTTTCGCCATCCTGGGTTTCTTTTCGGCCTATCCCCACCTTGCATCGGAGGGGCGAAGCGTCAGCGGCGAGGCCGATTTCCTTTTTCCCCATCTCATCGCCAACATCCTGCCCCACGGGGCGGCCGGGCTTCTTCTGGCGGGCGTCCTGTCGGTTGTGCTCGTCAGCTTTTCCTCCGGCATCAATTCGACGGCGGCGGTGATCACCACGGATTTTTTGGAACGGCTGGGACGAAAAAAGGGGACGGCCCGCGATCACCCGGGCGGAGGCGGCCCGGAGTCCGCGCAGGGACTCAAATCCTCAAGGATTGCCACGCTCGCCGTCGGCGTGATCGTCATGTTGCTGAGCACGATCATGGACAAGGTGCCCGGGAATATCATCGAGGTGACGAACCGGACAAACGGCCTGTTCGTGGCGCCGCTCTTCAACCTGTTCTTCATGGCGATCTTTGTGCGGAAGGCGTCCGGCCTGGGAACGATTTTCGGATCCGCCTACGGTTTCGTCACGGCTTTCCTCGTCGGATTCTGGGAAACATTGACGGGCCGGACGGGCCCCGGATTTCAGTGGATCATTCCCTTCTCGCTGGTCTCTTCGGTGCTTTTTTCAATGGTTTTCAGCCTCCTCATAGGCCGAAACGAAAGCCGGCGGGCGGCGCGCATCTGGTCTTTGGCCCTGGCAGCTCCTCTCCTCCTGGCCGCCGCCTGGATCTTTGTTGTCCGGGGGGGGTAGGAGCGTCTCCCTACGGGCTTGACGGACGGCGGACGCTTCTTCCCCCCTGCCCGCGCGGGCCTTTGCGGCGAAGACGAAAATCCGGAGAAGCGGTCAGCGAGAGGAGGGCGATGTCCGTGAGGCATTGTCCGGGGGGCGAGCCTCGCCCAGTCCGGCCGCCCGGTCCAAGCGATCGAGCTCGATGGCTTTGAGGACCGAGGAGAGAATAAAGATGGCGACCAGGACGGCCGCGAGCGCGAGAAGGATGAAATCGCCCAGAGTAAACGCGAACGATAAAACGCGGAATATGACCGGATTCCAGAACGTCAACAGCGTGGTCACGGCCATCATGATGATCCGGACCTCGGTCGGCCCGAACCGGCCGTAGGACAGCTTGAAAACGCGCTGCACATAGGTCAGAACGTGGGCGAAGATATTCATGAGGAGATAGGCGATGGCCACGAACAGGGCGAGATCCAGGCGGACGATCGGGGAAAGGCCGAGGCCGGTGCAAATGACCACGACGGCCCATGCGTCGCAGATATGGTCCACGAAAAATCCGAATTTTTCCCGTTCTTTGTGACGGACCCTGGCCAGCGTGCCGTCGAGGCTGTCTCCCCACCAGTGAATGACGAACCCCGCGTTGCTCAGAAGGATCCACCATTGGGAAAACCGGAGCAAGTAGAAGCCCAGTCCGGTTATGAAACTGGCGATGACGGCCAGCACGGTCAGATGATCGGAAGTGACCCAGGCGGGAAGCGCCTTGGCCATGCGGATGAGCAGCGGTTTTTCCCAGGGGGCGGTGAATGTTCGGAGGACGCGTTCGGCTTTTTTTTCCGGTTCCATTGGGCTATATACCCTGCGGGAAGATGGCATAGTATCATAAACGGAGGAAATAAAAAACCATTTCCGGCTCCGGCGAGACGGCCGGGCGGTCGCCCCTCGCTTCGCCGTCGAGAAAATATCCTGTCCCCCGGCGTCGCGGCCATGGGCTTTCTTGACAATTTCCGTTTCCGGCCATAACTTCTATAATACGCTCGACGGGAGGCGGCTCGATATCCCCGGACGCGGCGGCCAGCGCCGGGATCACGAAGCGGATTATTGAAATACGAAAGGAGACTTTCCGAATGAACCATCGAATTATCCTGGGCAAGACGGGCATTTCAGTTTCGCGGGTCTGCTTCGGCACCTGGCAGCTCAGCCCCCGGTTCTGGGGCGAGGTGCCGGCCTCCGACGTGAAAACGGCCGTCCATTCCGCCTACGAACTCGGCATCAACTTCTTTGACACGGCGGACGCCTACGGCGACGGATACGGAGAGTCCGTCCTGGGCGATGCGGTCCGGGATTTTCCCCGCGACCGGGTGGTTCTCACGACCAAGGTCTTCAATCATTACAATCCCGACGGGACCCGCTACCCGGACCTCTCGCCGGGCCATATCGTGGAGAGATGCGAGGCCTCGTTGAAGAGGCTGAGGACGGATTATATCGATCTTTACCTTTTGCATTTCTATGACCAGCTGACGCCCCTGGCGACGGTCGCCGAGACCCTGGAGAAGTTGAAAAGCCAGGGGAAGATCCGCCACTATGGCATGAGCAACTTCAATATCGAAGAAATGCGGGCCGCGGCCGCCTTTGGTAATTTCGAAGTCCTGGAGCCCGCTTACAGCCTGGTCAACCTGGAAGCCGAGCAGTCCCTCTTTCCCTATTGCCAGGCCCGGGGCATCGGCGTCATGGTTTATTCGCCCCTTCATAAGGGGCTTCTGACGGGAAAATACAAGGGCACGGAATCTTTTTCCGATTTCCGGAAATTCCATCCGGATTTTCATGGCGAACGGTTCCGGCTTCTGGCCGAGGCCGTCCAGAGCCTGGCTCCCATCGCCGCCCGCTACGGCCTGAGCATCTACCAGCTCGTCCTGGCCGCGACGATCGAGCATCCGGCCGTCCACTCGGCCATCGCCGGGATCAAGACGAGCGAGCAGGTGCGTGAAGCGGCTGGCGCCATGGGCAAACGGATCGACCGCCCCGATTATTTCAAGATCCGCCAGATTCTGAATGTCTCCGCGCCGGCGAAAATCCAGGACGCCGGAGGCAAGGTGAAATAATTGGGAATTTTTGATTCCAACTGCCATCTCGAAAAAAGGGGGCTTCCGGATCTTCTCCGGGAGATGGACGGTCACGGCATCGAACGCGCGGCCATCGGGCCGGCGAAAAACTTCACGGCCGTGGATAACAAGGCGGGAAACTCCTATATCGCCGCGGCGGTCCGGAAACACCCGGGCCGGTTCGTCGGATACGCCGTCGCTTCTCCCTGGTACGGGACAAGAGCGCTGAGGGAGCTCGAAAGGGCCCTTGACCTGGGTCTTTCGGGGCTGATGATCGACCCTGCGCTCCAGGGCTTCGTCCTCACGGACCCGCAGATCCATCCGCTTGTCGAGTTCGCCGCGGACGCGGGCTGGCCGGTTTATTGCGCGACCGGGACGCCGGTCTATGCCATGCCCTTCCAGTTGGCCGAACTGGCCGAGCGGTATCCCTCGGTCAATTTCGTCATGGGCCACGGCGGATTCAGCGATTTCTGGTACGATGTGCCCGACTCCCTGCGGAGATGTCCGAATCTCTGGCTTGAAACCTCCTATGTGCTTCCCACCCAGCTCTCCCGGTGGATTGAGGATCTCGGCGTCGAAAAATTCGTCTTCGGCAGCGACCACCCCTATTCTTCCCTCGGCATCGAGCTCGGCAAGATCCGGCTGCTCAAGGAGGGCATTGACCGAAGGCCCATTCTGGAGGCGAATTTCGTGGAGGTTATGAGGAGGCGGGCGTGATCATCGATGGCCACGCCCACATGTTCGGCCGCTGGCTGAACCTCCGGGGGATCCGGCCCCGGGAC
>Ga0228535_1002769_pt1 | contig 15258 bp, 12 predicted proteins | sample SJ1metagenome_FD_168457 | JGI IMG/M metagenome (GOLD analysis project Ga0228535, IMG submission 168457) | Enriched culture of PCE-dechlorinating microbial communities from Ithaca, New York, USA - SJ1 | ecosystem: Engineered > Modeled > Simulated communities (microbial... > Unclassified | place... | reverse complement strand
GACCTGGGGGGAGTCCCACGGCCCGGCAATCGGCGCAGTCATCGACGGTTGCCCGCCCCGGATCGAGATCTCCGAAGCGGACATCCAGGCCGATCTCGACAGGCGCAGGCCCGGGTCCCTCGCCTCGGCGAGCCCGCGCCGGGAGGAGGACCGGGTCGAGATCCTCTCCGGCATCTTCGAGGGGAAGACCACTGGGACCCCGATCTCGCTGATGATCCGCAACCGCGACGCCGCTAGCGGGGCCTACGAGGGACTCCGGGGGATCTTTCGGCCCGGCCATGGAGATATCACCTACCAGGCAAAATACGGGATCCGTGATCACCGGGGCGGTGGCCGCGCCTCGGGCCGGGAAACCGCCGGCCGTGTTGCCGCCGGCGCCGTCGCCCGCAAGGTGATCGGCTCCGTAGGGATCGGGGTGGCGGCCTGCACCCGGGAGTTGGACGGCATCGCCGCCTCGGGTTTCGATGCAGCCGCGGCGGCGTCAAGTCCACTTCGCTGCCCAGATCCGGCGGCGGAGGCGTGGATGACCGAACGGCTTGCAGAGGCGCGCACGGCCGGTGACACGGTGGGCGGGATCGTTGAGATTGTTGTGCGGGGCTGCCCGGCAGGCCTCGGCGAGCCGGTCTTTGGGAAGATGGACGCGGACCTGGCCCATGCCCTCATGGGAATCGGGACCGTCAAGGGCGTGGAGATCGGCGCGGGATTCGCCGCGGCAAGGATGCGCGGCTCGGCCTGCAACGACACCATCGCCCCGGAGGGGTTCCGGACGAACCATGCCGGTGGAATCCTCGCCGGAATCACCAACGGCGACGAGATCGTCCTCCGCGTCGCCTGCAAGCCGATCCCCTCCATCGCCCTAGACCAGGAGACGATCGACGAGGAGGGGAAACCCGTCAGCATGAAGATAGAGGGGAGGCACGACGTCTGCGTCATCCCCCGGATCATCCCGGTCTGCGAGGCGATGGTCGCCATCGTGCTGGCGGACCACCTGATGCGGCAGCGGGCGATCGAGCGGCCCTCGAACCGCTGACCGGGGCCATTGGGGGAATCGTGGAACGAGAAGGAGGCCGGATGAACAACATCGAGATCGGGATCATCGGCGGGACAGGGGGGATCGGCCGGTGGTTCGCCGATCACTTCCGGAAAGAGGGCTACGGGGTCCATTGCACGGGCCGGCGGTCGGGAATGACGATTCCCGAAATCGCGGCGCGCTGCCGCGTCGTCATCGTCTCCGTCCCCATTGCCGCGACAATGGAAGTCATCGACCGGGTGGGGCCGCTCCTCCCCGAGGGCTCCCTCCTGATGGACTTCACGTCGCTCAAGGAAGGTTCCGTCCGCCGGATGCTGAACGCCACCCGAGCGGAGGTGGTCGGCTGCCACCCCCTCTTCGGGCCGGACTGCCCGTCCCTGGCGGGGCAGAACGTCATCCTCTGCCCGGCCAGGGGGGAACGATGGCTCCGCTGGATGGAAAGGCTGCTGGTCAAGGCGGGGGCCAGCGTCACCCTGGCGAGCCCGCAGACGCACGACCGGATGATGGCGCTGGTCCAGGGACTGACCCACCTGGAGACGGTTCTGATGGCACTCACCCTCCGGGAGTCCGGCGAGTCCCCCTCGTCGCTGGAGGCCTTTTCCACACCCGTCTTCAGGACGAGGCAGGCGATCGCCGGGAAGGTCCTCGCCCATCCCGCCCTCTATGCCGGGCTCATCGCGGAGAATCCCAAAATGGCCGCGATCCTGGATATCTACGAAGAGCAACTTACCCGTCTCAGGAAACGGATCATGGAGGGCGATGCAGCGGGTTTGGCCGCCCTTCTCGAGGAATCGGTTCCCCTCCTCCATTACACCGGAACACGCTGAAAAAGGCAATGCTCCATAGGGATATTCCCGAAGGCAGTCACCGGATCCGGCGTGATCATGAACAGACCCGTTGAGGTTCTCCCCTCAGACCCCGTTCAGGATCTCCACGGCCGCCCGAAGCCCCAGGAGATAGCTCTGGAGGCCGAAGCCGGCGATCTGGCCCTTGGCCATGGGCGCAACCACCGAGTAGTGGCGGAACTCCTCCCGGGCGTGGATGTTGGACATGTGGACCTCTACGATGGGGACCTTCAGGATCGCCAGGGCGTCCCTGAGGGCGATGCTGTAATGGGTCCAGGCACCGGCGTTGATGAGGACCGCGTCCACATTCTCGAGATGGGCCTGGTGGATCCGCTCGCAGATCGCGCCCTCGAAGTTCGTCTGAAAGGTCTCGACCGTGCAGCCCAACTCCTTCCCCAGGTCCTTCAGCCGGCCGTTGATCTCGTCGAGGGTGACCGTCCCGTACTGGGCAGGGTCCCTCTTGCCGAACATGTTCAGATTGACACCGTGCAAAACCAGGATCCTCTTCTTGGTCTTCTTCATGATTTCTTCATCCCCATTCATAATGTTTTTGTGAAAGCCTTCCTAATTTTACCCCACCAGTTGTACTGGCTGCCGAGCATGGCGATAGTGACGACGACCAATGCAAGCGATAGCGGACTGCTGATGAATCCCCAGAAGAACATCGGGACGCTGTCTTGTACATCCTGCATCGCCCGCCGGAATCCGTCCTCCATGATCGGGCCGAGGATGACACCCAAGATCACCGGCCCCATTTGGAAGCCATACATCTTGAGGATATAGCCGAGAATTCCAAATCCAAGCATCCAGTAGACGTCGTAGAGGCTGTTCTGGATGGCGTAGGTGCCGACCGTGGAGATGATGATAATGATCGGCAGGAGGAGCCCCTTGCGGATCTCCACGCATTTGGCGAAGACCCTGATCCCGGTGAGTCCCAGGGGAAGCACAGCGGTGTTCGCCAGGACCAGTGCACCGACCCAGAACCAGAAGAGGTGCGGCGTGTCGATCATCAGCATCGGGCCGGGCTTGAGACCGTGAATGTAGAGGGCGCCGATGAGGATGGCGGTCACAGCGTCGCCGGGGATCCCGAGGGTGAGCATCGGGATGTTCCCCCCGCCGATGCAGGAGTTGTTCGCCGTCTCGGGGGCGATGACCCCCTCGTAGGCCCCCTCGCCGAAGGGCCGCGTCGGATTCTTGATGCTCCTGCGGGCGCTTCCGTAGGCCATCAGGGCTGCGATGTCACCGCCGGCCCCGGGAAGGGCGCCGATCCCGATCCCGATCAGGGACGACTTGATGATCAAGGGGAGATGCTTGAACAGCCGGCTCCAGGAGGGGACGATGTTCTTGACATCCTGCTTGACCGGTTGGATATGGATGTCGTGGATCTGGACCAGGGCCTCCGAAACGCCGAACAGACCGATCATGATCGCTACGAAGTGGATCCCGCTCATCAGCCCGATGCTTCCGAAAGTGAACCGCCCCTGGGCGGTGAAGGTGTCCATCCCGATCATGCTGAGCCAGACCCCCAGGGCGCCAGCGAAGATCCCCTTCGACAGGGACTCGCTCGCGAGGCTGCCGACGAGGAGGAGCCCCATGATGGCGAGCAGGAAATAGTCCCTCGAGGCAAACTTCAGGGCGTATTCCGAGATAATCGGTGCGCATGTCGCCAGGGCCAGGATGCCGATATACCCGCCGATAACCGAGGCGGTCGTGGACAGGCCGATCGCCACCCCTGCCTCGCCCAGTTTGGCGAGGGGATAGCCGTCGAAGGAGGTGGCGACGGCCGCCGGCGCCCCCGGGATGTTCAGGAGGATGGCCGAGCGGGAGCCCCCGTAGACCCCGCCGCAGTAGATGCCTGCCATCAGGCAGAGGGCATCGTCAAGCTCCCAGGCAAAGGTGAACGAGATGAGGACCGAGACGGCCATCGTGACCGAGAGGCCGGGAATGGCGCCGATATAGATCCCGGCGAAAGTCCCCGCGGTGATCAGGAGGATCATCTTGACGCTCGTAAAGGACATCAGAAAATAACCCAGTTGTTCCATGGCTTCTCCTTACCAGAGGACAATCCGGAAGATATATTGAAACAGGAGCCAGATCAAGGCGAGTATGATGGATCCTATCACCAACCCCTTCAGGAGCCTTGCCCCTTTCAGGAGCAGAAACGATCCGATGAGGAACAGGAAGGAACTAAGCCAGAAATGGAGCGGGTAGAGCAGCACAATATAGAGGATCAGGGCAATGGTATAGAGGACCACCAGTCTGGGAAAGACGAAGGACTTGATCTGGTGGCGTTCCTCCTTCCACTGCCAGGAGGCGAAGACATTCCTATCCTTCCAGAGGATACGGAGGATCGACAGAATCATGACCGCCCCGATGAAGATCGGGAACGCCCCGGTCGACGAAAAGCTATCGTGTGGCATCTGCAAGGCCACGATGAAAACGAAAAGGCTCAACGCCAGCAGGAACAACATCAGGAAGCGTTCCCCCGGCTTGCGTTCGGTGTTTTCTTCCATGGATTCCGTCTCCTTCATGGATTCTCCGGCCGGGTGTTGCCCGGCCGGAGAAGGCCCAGCGATATGGTTGGTTACGGCTTCGGGATCCCGAACTTCTCTGGCGATGACTTCGTCGCCCCTGCCTCAAAGAGCAGCCAAGACGTGGTCGACTGCCATTTCTTGAGGAACCGGTTCGCCTCATCCCCGGAAATGCCCATGTAGATGGATCCGAAATTTTTGATGAATTCCTGCGCTTTGGGATCGCCGACCCCCTTCTTGAAGGCGTCCACCAGGACATTCTTTGCCGCCTCGGGGGTCTCCTTCTTCACGAAAACGCCGTAGAAGGGGCCCCAGGGAAGGTACTTCTTGTAATCGGCCGACGTGGCGGTGATCAGGGGAACGGACTCAAGGGTCGGCACCGGCTCATCGGACACGATGGCAATGGCGCGCATGCGATTCGCCCGGAGGTGCTCGCGGCAGGCGGCCAGGCCCATCGTCGACCACTGGATGTGGCCGCCCAGCATGGCCGTCGTCAGGGGACCTTCACCCTGGTAGATGGTGTGGTTGAATTCCACGCCGCTGGTGGCCTTCATCATGGAGGCCACCACGTGGGGAAGGCCTCCAGGTCCCGTCGATCCCATCTTGATCTTGCCGGGATTTTTCTTGGCGTCGGCGAAGAGCTCGCCGAGGGTCTTCCAGGGCTGATCGTTGTTTACAACGACCACACCGACGTTGCGGGCGATCAGCAGGACCGGGAAGAAGGCATCATAGTCGACCTGGCTGATGTCAAGGACCTTGTAAATGCAGGGATTTTCCGCCCCGTAGAGCAGGGTATAGCCGTCCGCCGGCTGATTGTAGACGTGCGTCAGGCCGATGGCGCCCGTGGCACCCGGCTTGTTCTGGAGGACGATCTGCTTGCCGAGGACTCTCTCGACGTAAGGCGTGGTGGCGCGGGCGACGTTGTCCGTTGCCCCGCCGGCGCCCCACTGGATGATGCCCGATATGTCCTTCGTCGGAAAATCCGCCGCCTGGACGGTCCCGAGGAAACCCAGGACCAGCAACGCGACAATCACACACAACCATTTAATCTTTCTCATGTCATTCCCTCCCTATTAAAGTTGTTGGTGTTATGCCTCGAACTTGAACAACTCGTCCTTTCTGTCCTCTTTTCCTGCCTGGAACGCCTCACCGCATCATCCGGTCTGAGACGCGACTTCACCGCCACCGCGGGCATCGCATCCACATTCCCCAGCCTGGCTCTCCGGGCCGCCCTTACTGATTGAGCGCTCCTCGCGGGGCGTCCGAGCCCTCCCGCAAGGCCTGAATGATGGCTACGGCCGGTCCCGCCTGCTTGAAGCCCTGGAAAGGGAACAAGCCGATGAGACCACGGTCCGCCAAGCGCGGTCGGATGCGCCCTAAAGTCCGCGCCAAGGTGATCGGTTCGATAAAGGCCGCGTCGGCCATCTGTGGACGGAGAGACCCAAGGAGAATGACACCTCCACATGGATGATCGGATTCATGGCCATGGCACCGGGGAAATTCATGGTCCGAATCTCCCCGAGGTTTCTATGGCCGGGATCTGCTTCATTACATGGAATGGTGTTCTACTGCATACCCATACCGGGCTCCCACCCTTTCGTCGAGGCGTATCATGCCTGACTTTGGGCGATCTCCCGGATTACGTCTGACTGAAGTCAAGAACGATCTTCGCGAAGTTGCCGGTCAGGGCGTCCGCAAAAGCCTCCTGGTATTTGGCAAAGGGATCGATCCGCGAAAGGATGGGCGACACATTGAACGCGGGATCCCTCAGTAGAGCGATCGCATCCTCGAAATCCTTTTTCGTGTAGATGATGGTGCCGTAAATGGTGATCTCGCTACGCGTAATGCGCAGGGCCGGGTAACTGATCGAGTCTCCGCTGATGCCCAGTGAAATGATCGCGCCCCCCGGCTTGACCAGTTGGAATGCCTGCTCGACGGACGCCTTCACCCCGGCTGCTTCGATCACCACGTCAAACAGCTGGTCTTTCGCCTCGGAGGGGAGAAGCGGCTTGATGCCCTTGTTGAAGCTCCTGGCCTTTTCCATTTTCATCGGATTGATGTCCAGCACGGTGATATCGGCGCCCATATGGTTCAAAAGCGCGATTGCCAGCAGGCCCTCGGTCCCGCAACCGATGACGGCCACCGACTTTCCCTTGGAGATGTCGGTCCTCTTCAGGGCATGGACGTTCACGGCAAAAGGCTCGGCCAGGATGGCCCGCTTATCGGCAAGATCGGAAGGAACGGGCACCACGAACTCGGAATCGAGGAGGACCTCCTGGGCAAACAGGCCGTCGCAGGTAACCCCGAAGGCTTTCTTATTCGCGCAGATGTTGGTCCTTCCCTGCAGGCAGAATTCGCAGGTGCCGCAGTAGGTATTCGGGAATGAGACCACCTTGGTCCCGACCTTGAACGGCGATCCCTCTCCCGCCTCGACGATGGTCCCCAGGATCTCATGGCCGGGACGGCAGGGGTACGTGGCATACGGAACGGTCCCCCTCAGCACCCTGAGGTCCGAGCCGCAAATTCCCCCGTAGATCACCTTGACTTTGACCTCGCGGGCCATGGGCGCCGGCACCGGCGCCATTTCTATCATCTTCAAGTCGCCAGGTTTTTCCAGATACAGTTCCTTCATCTCTCATCACCCCATACTTTCTTCGGTTCCACGGAACGAATCCCGCGGCACTAGGCCTTCGCCCCGGACGAGGCCCCAAGCTCCGGCCGGCTATATCTCAAAGATGACCTTTGCCACCTCCCCGAGCCTCGCCGCCTCGAGGGCATCCTTGGCTTCCTCAAGACGGAAAAGCCGATTGGCCAGGGGCGTTGCCTTGACCTTCCCGTATTTCATCCAGCGGATCGCCGTGACAAAATAACGGGGCAAAGATCCGACGTCGCCGAAGATCTGCAGGCCGCTTCGATTGACGGTGAGGGGGCTCAGCGTCGCCTCGGGATAGAGCCCGAACAGGGCAACCCTCCCCCGTGCGGCCGCCACATCGACCGCCAGCGGGATGACCGCGGGCGAGCTCGCCGTTTCGACGACAATATCGGCCCCGAAGCCATCTGTCAATTCCCGAACCCGTTTCACCACATCTTCCTTGCTCGAGTTGACGATGTGATCGGCCCCCTGGGCCTTGGCGGTCTCGAACCGCTTTGCATCCTGGTCGATGCCGATCATGATCACCTGACCGGCCCCGGCCGCCTTGAAGGCCTGAAGATGAAACATGCCGATAGCCCCCGGTCCGAAGATCGCAACGGTATCGCCGACCATGGGTTTCACCTGGGTCAGCGTCCGGACGGTCAGGCTGACGGGTTCAAGGCAGGCGGCATCGATAAATGAGATATTCTCGGGAAGTTTGTGGGCAGCTCGGGCGGGAACCACCACATACTCCGCGAACAGCCCGTTGTAGGTAATGCCGATGTGCCTCCAGTTCCCGCACATATTGCTGTTTCCGTTGAGGCAGTTGATGCACGAGCCGCACCCGTAAACCACCTCCAGCCCGACACGGTCCCCCACTGAGACGTTGTCCACCCCTTCTCCCAGTTCGGAGATCATCCCGGTTCCCTCATGGCCAAGGATGATCGGAATGGGGACAGGCCGGCGTCCCTTATACTTGTTGTTCAGGATGGCCACGTCGGTGTAGCAGAGGCTGGCCGCCTTCACCCGAACCAAGACTTCGCCCCTTCCCGGTTTCGGGACGGGCATCTCCTTCACCTCGAAGACCCCTGCTTCCTGACTTGTTTTCACGATGGCTTTCATGCTGGAGTACCTCCTCTTGTCCATAAATGCAATCCCCTAGATCCCGCAGGACATCCTCCTCCCTCTTGGGTCACGGCTCTCCCCGGGCATGGGCCATCACAGCCGGATCGGCTGGCCCGTCTCCCCCGACTGTTGAATCGCCAGGGTCACCTCGAGGGTCTTCTTCCCGTCCTCGCCGGAGATCCGCGGCGTTTCCCTTCCCTGGACGACCCTGCAGAAATGGCTGAATTCCTTGATGTAGGGATCTTCCCGAAGGATCTTGTATCCCTCTTCCGTGACGGGATAATTCCATCCTGTTTTCGCCGGGTCGGCATAGTAGCGTCTCTTCATCTGCGGGAAGAGCAGGGAGGCTTCCGTCCCGAAGAAATTGTAACAATTCCCGAAATCGCTGTAGAGCAACGGGTTTTCTCCGGTCGTCCCTTCCCAGGATGTCAGGGAGGGGGTGCAATCGGACAGGAAAATCGTCCCAAGGGCCCCATTTTTGAACCGCAACGTGATGCTGGCGGTATCCTCCACGGGGAAGTTCCGGATCTTGTTGCTCACCACGGCATAAACCTCTTCAATCTCGCCACAGATGTAACGGAGGTTGTCGATCTCGTGGATCAGATTGATCAGGATCGGCCCGCCGCCCTTCTCCTTCCGCCAGGACAACGGCCCTTCGAAATAGGGAGCCGGTTTCAGCAGCGCCCAGGTGATGTTGACGCCCACCAGCCGGCCCAGCTCGCCGCCGGTCACGATCTCGCGGGCCTTTTCAACGAGGCTGCTGAATCGCCTCTGATGCCCCACCAATATCCGGACCTTGTTCTCTCTGGCGGCCGCGATGAGGCGGTCGGCCTCGGAGACGCTCTGGGCAATCGGCTTCTCGACAAAAAGATGAAGCCCCTTCCCGGCACAGACGATGCCGATCGGCGCATGGAGATGGTTCGGAACGGCGAGGATGACCCCCTGGACGCTCTCCTTGGCGATCATCTCCTCATAGCTTCTGTAGAACTTGATCCCCAGTTCCTCGGCGACCTTGGCCTGTTTCTCGTCGACATCGGAGGCGGCCACGAGCTCGCACTCCTCGACTTTTTTCAGGATCCTGGCATGGGGTGCCCCCATCAGCCCCAAGCCGACCAAGCCGATTCTCACTTTCTCCATCTCTCCCTCCTGACCTGTCTGAAGGCCTCTCCCGATCACCGCCCGCCAACGGGAAGGGATAGGGGGGCGGCCGCGAATCATCCGAAGACGACGGCCTGTCCGCTCTCTCCCGATTTCTGGATCGCAAGGGCGACCTCCAGTGTTTTCCTGGCATCGACCCCGTCGATTTTGGGAGCTTCCTTGCCCTGGATGACCCCGCAGAAGTTTCTGATCTGGCGGGTATAGGCGTCCTCACGGTCGATCTTGATCCCCTCTTCGCAGAGCGGGAACTGCCATCCCGCCTTCGCAGGGTCCCGATAGAAGAATTTCCTCATCCCCGGGAAGGTCACCACCCCTTCCGTGCCGTAGTAGTAGTAACAGTCCTTGGGGCTGTGGTAGAAAAAGAGGTTCTCGCCGGTGTTGGCCTCGTAACCTATGTTTCCCGGGGCCGTGTCGGTGAGGAAGATGTTGGCCACGGCGCCGCCAGCGATCCGCAGGGAGATGCTGACCGTATCTTCGACCGGGAACTGCCTCGCCGAATTGCTCACCTCCGCATACAGGCGGGTAATGTCGCCGCAGATGAAACGGATGTTGTCGATCTCGTGGATCAGGTTGATCCGGATCGGACCACCTCCCGGTTGTGCTCTCCAGGCAAAGGGCCCTTTGAAGTAATCCTTGGGCTTGTACAGGGACCACAGGACCGTCACGCCGACGAGTTTGCCGATCTGTCCACCCTGGACGATGTTCCGGAGCTCCTCGATCAGCGGGTTGTGCCGCCGGTGGTGTCCGATCATCAGGGTGACCTTGTTCTCCTTGGCCGCCTGGATCAGGCGGTCTGCGGATTCAAGGTCGGCTGCAATGGGCTTTTCCATCAGGATATGCAGGCCCTTCTTAGCGCAGGTCGCGCCCACCGGGAGATGCAACTCATTCGGAACCGCGACCACGACACCGTCCAGCTTTTCCTTCCCGATCATCTCCTCGTAGGATTGGTAGAATTTCGTCTCCAACGCCTCGGCCGTCTTTTGATGTTTGGCATCGGCATCGGAAGCAGCCACGAACTCGACATCCTTCATCCTGCTCATGGTCTCCGCATGGAGTTTCCCGATCATGCCCATCCCAATCAAACCCAACCGTACCTTGCTCATATCTCCTCCTTTATATGAGAATAGAAGTTTCGGTTAAAGTCGGGATCATGCCTTCTCATTCTCTTACCGGCTTTAAGCCTTACATACACGCCGTGCGCAGTCGAAATTTCGGCATCCGCCGCGAGTTCGTTTCCATCGCTCCAAGGCTGGATTGGACGAAAGGCCATATTCCCTCAAGAAGTTCTGACAGCGGCATGTGCTGTTCCCCCTTGCCTCCGCTTGTCCAGGCGGGGCACGGGATACATCAACTTCCCTGTCATCACCGCAACCCTTCAAACCGTTATTTCGTGGGGAAGAAAACATCCACGAGAACGGTCGTGAACCAGGGGAAGTAGGTGATGATGAAAAGGCCAACTAAAAAAACGAACAGGTACGGGGTGAAAGAACGGAACATCTTTCCAACGTCGATCTGTGCAAAGTTGCACGCGATGAACATCCCCATGCCAATAGGAGGCAGAAAGATCCCGATGCCCAGACAGGCAATGACGAGTATCCCGAAATGAATCTGATTGATGCCCATCTTGTCCACAAAGGGCAGGAAAATGGGAACCAGGATGAGCATGGCCGGAACGCCCTCCAGAACAGCCCCCAGGATGATGAAACATAGATTGCAGAGCAGAAGAAAGATCAGGGGGGAATCGGAGATCTTTGTAATGGCTGTTCCCACGATATTGGGCACTTGATTCGTCGACAGGATCCAGGAGAGGGCAGAAGCGACCCCCACGAGGAGCATGACGGATCCCGTGGTCACAGCCGTACCCCTTAAAATGGGAACGATCTGACTCCATTTGATCTCTTTGTAAACAAAGACACCCACGATGAATGCATAGAGAACGGCGACCACGGCAATTTCGGTGGGTGTGGCGACGCCGGTCAAAATCCCGGCGAAGATGATCACGGGGCACAGCAATGGAATGATTGCCCCGGCCACAGCCTTCATGGCCTCCCTAAACGGAAGACGGTTTTCCAGGGGGATCTTGCTTCGGACAGCCTGGATATAGATCAAGGCCATGATGCATAGGGCAATGACGATTGCAGGGAGAAATCCGCCCACAAAAAGGGCCCCTACGGACATCCCGGTGATCCCCCCCAAAACCACTGCGGGGATGGAGGGCGGGACGAGCATGCCCATCGCAGAAGCTGCCGAGACGATGGATACCGTTTCCTCCGGTTTATAGCCTGCCTTTTTTAATGCCGGGACCATGATGGATCCAATGGCCGACACATCGGCCACAGTTGAACCGGAAATTCCAGAGAAAAAATATTCTCCGAGCACGGTGACCATCCCCAGGCCGCCACGAATGGAACCGACAAAGACCTTTGCCAGTGCGACCAGTCGCGCGGTGACCCCCCCTATGTTCAAAAGCTCTCCGGCCAATATAAAGAAGGGTACTGCCAGCAGAGGGAAGGAATCGATGCCCCCAACCATTCGGGTGTGCATGATTTGATGAGGATAATCCTTAAAAAGAACAAGGAAAATGGCGCAACCGATGCCCAAGGCAAAGACGATCGGCATGCTGAACGCGATAAGAATCCCCGTGCACGCCAGCGAGACCACGACCAGGACCGGACCGCTGAAAGGCTTGATCCCAAAGATGAGATAAACAGCCGCCAGGAGGACCATCGATGCGAGGCATGAGAAGGCCAGACGCCTCCATCCCATGTGAAAGATTCGCCCGCATAAATGGATGAGCATCAACCCCATGCAGATGGGAAATGACAAATGGATATAGAGGTAAGAGATTTCAAGCACAGGCGTGGTCGTTCCCACGGTGGCCGGGATGACCTTGAGGCTCAGCCAAAAGAGATATCCAATAAAATAAAATACCAAGAACATCAAAATGTTCGATATCTTTTCCTTGTTTGCAGGGGTAAAGCGATCGAAGAGGGTTGAAACGGCAATGTGGGATTTGCCTTTAAGGGCAAGGTACGCTCCGACAAAGGTTATCCATATGAAGAGGATACGGGAGACCTCCTCAGTCCACGGAACGATCCATCCAATCATGTACCGATTGGCCACCTGAAAAAAGACAAGCAATGTCATGACGACAACTGCAAGGGCTGCGAACCAATCCACGATTTTTTCGAGAAGCTTTCCCAAAGAAGCCATTTCACCCTCCGCTTTCATGTCCGGGCTGAGAACCCATGGAGATGGTTCGGATGATGCCCCCACCCCCCTGACTCAGGGGGGTGGGGCTCACGGTCATTTGACCATTTCAGCTTCGGCCTCTTGGATTGCCTTCATCAACTTATCGATCCATGTCTTTCCAATCTGGCTCTCAACATAGTCCCGAACCGGTTTCTGGGTCGCGGCCTTGAACTGAGCCCGTTCCGCCGCCGTGGGCGCATAGACCTGCATGCCCTTTGTCTGCACTTCGGAAATCCCGGTAGCGGAATTGAGGTGTTGAACACCCCGTCCGACCACCGCTGCCGTATAAGCCGAGGTCTTGAGCAGTTCCTGGGTCTCCTTGGGCAAACCCTGATAGAATTTGTCATTGATCAGGAAGAAATCACAGCCGTACGAATGGCCGTCCAGGATCATATACTTCTGGACTTCGTACAGCTTGGCCTGCATGATGGTTGCCACGGGATTCTCCTGCCCATCAACGACCTTCTGCTGCAGGGCGGTGTACGTCTCCGACCAGGCAATGGGGGTCGGCGCGGCACCAAGGGCCTTGACCATATTGACGTAGACAGGGGTCTCCATGACCCTTATCTTGAGCCCTTTCATATCTGCAGGGGATTTGATGGGACCTTTGGAGTTCGTGAAGTTTCTAAACCCTGTTTCGCCGTAAGCAAGCACCCTCATGCCCGTCTGCTTGAGAATATCCGCTGCCAGCTCTTTCCCAAACCAGCCATCCATTACCTTCCAGGCCACAGGACCCGAGGAAAAGAGGTAAGGGATATCCAGGACCTGGGCTGGTTTGTAAAACCCCGCTATGGCTCCGGAGACAAAGGCCATCTGAATGGTGCCGAGCTTTACACCCTCGATCAACTCTCTTTCGTTGCCCAGTTGGCTTGCGGGGAACACCTTTACGTTCACACTGCCCCCTGACCCGCCTTCCACGAGACCTTTAAACGTTGCCCCCGCTGCCCCCTTCTTGGAAATGCATACGTCCGCGGGGTCCACGTGACCCAACTTGATCTCAGTGGCCGCCTGGAGATGCGAGACAATCCCCCAACCGGAAACCACGAAGAGACATCCGACCATGAAGCCGACTAGCACCGCTGTCCTTTTCATTTTCTCCTCCTTTTCGGTTCGACCGCACTTCCGAGTCCCTCCGGATAGGCGGGACCGTATGCCTGTACGCACGTTAAGGAACTTCACGACTCCCCACCGAAGGCATCGATTACCCCCCGATCGCCCTCGGTTCGGTTCCGTCTGAATATTGAAAGAACAAGCCATGTTGTGCCACAGTCTGCCAGATAATGGCCCTCTCTCCGCTTACCACCTCCTCCCTCGTGGATCCATTCGGCGTCATCTTACGCCGCTAGGCATTGGCCCCACCTGACGATCGGCGAAGGGTCTTGAAGAGGACCTTCACCACGATGAAAACGATGGTGATGAGAATGAACGCCATGGCCACGGGCCGATCGAAGATCATCATGACGTTTCCCTTGAAGAGCATGAGCGTCTGCCGGAAGCTGGCCTCCGTCGTAGGGCCCAGAACCATCCCGATGATGAAGGGGGCAATCGGGAGTTCCCATTTGCGCAGGAAGACCCCGATCACACCTGCCGCAATCATGACCCAGACATCGAAGATGGAATTGCGCACGCTGTAGATCCCCACCAGGCAGATAATGGTGATGCAGGGCACCAGAAACTTCGGCCGAATGGTGGAGATCCGGGCAAAGAGCCCGACCAGCGGCAGGTTCAAAACCAGCAACATCAAATTGCCGATGTACATGGCCGCGATGAACGTCCAGAAGATCTCAGGGGAGTTCTGGAAGAGGAGGGGGCCGGGCTCCACCTGGTGCAGCCGCAGCCCGGCCAGCAACACCGCGCTCGGGGCGGCAAAGGGGATGCCGAGGGTCAGCAGCGGAATCATGGAGCCCAGCACGGCGCTGTTGTTGGCCGCTTCGGGCCCGGCAACTCCCTCGATCTCTCCTGTTCCAAACCTCTCCGGATGCTTCGAGAAACGCTTTTCCATGGCGTAGGAAAGAAACGTGGAAATCACTGTGCAAGGCCCGGGGACGAGACCGACGAAGAAGCCCAGCACGGATCCCCGCAGGATAGGAAGGCCCGAACGCCGGATTTCCTCGTGGTTCGGATACATATCCCGCATCCGGATCTTCTGCACGACAGGCGGGGCGTATGTCTCGATGGCCAGGCAGAGGAGCTCCGTCATGCCGAAAAATCCCATGGCGATGGGGAGAAATTCGATCCCCTGGGTGAGATCCTCGAACCCGAAGGCGAAACGGTTCACGCTCGTCATGGAGTCGATGCCGATGCTGCTCACAAAAAGCCCGAGCCCCGTCATCACCAGCGAACGGGAGGGAGGGGACTCCGACAGATTGGACAGGAGCAGGAAGGCCAGGATCATGAAGGCCAGATATTCGGGCGGGCCGAAGGAGAGGGCCACCTTGCCCAGCGGAGGGGCAAAGATCTGAAGCCCCAGAATGCCGATCGCCCCCGCGATGAAGGACCCCACGGCCACCATGGCCAGGGCGGCGCCCGCCCGGCCCTTCTTGGCCATCTGGTAACCATCGATACAGGTAATGACGCTTGCGGCCTCACCAGGGATATTGACCAGGATCGATGTCGTGGACCCGCCGTACATGGCCCCGTACCAGACGCCGGTCATCATGATCAGGCCGGCCGTCGGCCCGTACT
>Ga0228535_1002768_pt1 | contig 15264 bp, 11 predicted proteins | sample SJ1metagenome_FD_168457 | JGI IMG/M metagenome (GOLD analysis project Ga0228535, IMG submission 168457) | Enriched culture of PCE-dechlorinating microbial communities from Ithaca, New York, USA - SJ1 | ecosystem: Engineered > Modeled > Simulated communities (microbial... > Unclassified | place... | reverse complement strand
GCCTTGGTGTAAACTTTATTTGGTCTGGAGCAAAGCAGAGCCACCGAGGTCTGATGTGCGGCGTGAGCAACGGGATATTGTGAGATTGCCCATCAGTGCTTTGCCCCTCCGACCCAGCGAGGGGAACTTGGGTTTTTCATATGGCATCCTTCGAAAGATGTCAAGAACAAATATTCAAATATTTAATTATTGGTTATTTGATATAAACACAGGACCGGATCCGTCTCTTTTCCCGGGCTGTGATCTCCTCATGAGGGCGATGCTGGTCCGCCGCGGCCCTTCGAAGTCCCGGGGGCACAACGCGGGGCAGGGCCCTGGCGGATGCACGAACGCCTCGAACGGACCATACCCTTGGAGGGCGTCGTGTCGAAGCGTTGGCGGGATGATTCTCCTTGGATTCTATGTCAGTTCATCCAAGGCCTGTTTCAGGCGGGTCAGTCCTTTTTCCAGGGTTTCCGTCGATGTGGCGAAGCAAATGCGGAAATGCTTCTCTCCGCCTGCGCCGAATTCCGTACCGCTTCGGACCAGGATCCCCTTGGTGAAAAGATATTCCCTCATCTTCTGGCTGGTCAGGGCGTGTTCATAGCGGGGGAAGAAGTAAAAGGCCCCGTCGCACGGAGGCGTGGTCAGACCCTGGATCTCGCTCAACTTCTGCGTAACCAGAATCTTTCTTTTCTCGTATTCCTGCCGCATGGCTTCGACGCAATCCTGGGGGCCGGCAGCAGCAGCGGCGCAGGCCATCTGGGCGGGCACGTTGGGACAAATCGTCATCGTCTTGTGGAAGGTGACCATCTGCTTGATAAGCGGTTCATCCGCCACGATATACCCCACGCGCCAACCGGTCATGGCGTAGGTTTTCGAGAAACTGTTCAGAAGAATCGAGCGGTCCTTCACCTCCTCGAGCTGGCAGACCGAAAGGAACTTTGTCGAACTGTAGATGATCCTGTGGTAAGTCTCATCAAGGACCAGGAGAAAATCTTTTTCCACGGCAAGCCGGGCCAGCCTCCGGACTTCGTCTTCATACAAGACCCGGCCGGTGGGATTTCCCGGACTGGAGACAAAAAGGATCCGCGTCTTCTTTGAGAGGCATTTTTCCAAGAGTGAAAAATCGATGTGGAAGTCCTCCTTGAGGGGGACGAAGACCGGGGTCCCTCCGAAGAGAGAGACCGAGTCGGCATAGGCCGAATATTCCGGGTCCGGAAGCACCACCTCATCACCGACATTGAGATATGTCGCACAAATGGCGTGTATACCCGCGATTCCCCCCGAGGTGATCAATACATTCTCCGGCTTCCGCTCCACGCCGAAATCCCGCTTGAGACTCGTGCAAATGGCTTCCCTCAGCGCCATTTCTCCGTATGCGTTCCCGTAATGGGTATGATTGTCACGCATGGCCCGGGCTGCGGCTTCCTGAATATGCACCGGTGTGGGAAAGTCCGGTTCCCCCATCTCCAATCGGATGGCCCCTTTCGGGATGAGCATCGGTCGCTGGGATCTCTCGGACCCGGCCAACTTCTTAACGCGATCGGACAGCACGAACATCTTTTCTCCTCCACAGACTCTTTGAAAATTTAAAAGTGGATCATGGGCACAGGCATGGGAACCTTCAGAAGGACCTGGAAGAGATAGTAGGAAACCACGGCGGTGAGCACGCCGAAAAGGATACTGGTCTTCCAGGAGAAGCGTCCCATGAACTTTGCCAGGACGAAGATGAAAAGCCCGGTAACGGGACCAAATCCGATGACCGGAAAAAGGTACCGGTAGCCCACCAAAGCGACAAAGGCGAACAGAATCCTCTTGGGTGCTTCCCTGTTGGGGAAGAAAGAAACGCCGGCGTTTTCGGATTCATCGTCTCTGCCTTTTTGATCTTCCTTTCCGATGATGCTCTGGACGGTCAGAAGAAGAGACAAACCCAGCAACACGGCGGCCCCGAGCAGGGGGAAAAAACCGCCCCCCGGTTGTTTCAACGTTCCGATAGGATAGGACAGGCACATCAAGAACACGCCAGCCCCCAACACAGACAGGACGATTCCGCAGATACGATCGAGTTTCATGCTCCAAGATTCCTATAAACAGGTCTATGTCGGCTTTCCTTTTGCAGCCCGCTCAGTTCAAGAGGGGACGGAAACCTCGGTCGGGAAACCGCTGCCAAAGGGACATTCAGCGATTTCCCGACCGCCTTTGCGGTACCGACGGGCCTTTGCTTCCTGGGCCGATCAGGTTACGGCTTCACCCCGCTCAGTTTAATCAGCTTCTCCCAGGACTGATCTTGCTTCTTCCAGAACTTTGCGAGCTCCTCCGGGTTTTTCATAGAAATGGTCGCACCCTGCATGTCAAAGAAGTCAGCCACTTCTTTCGTCTCGACGCTTTTCTTCAGGGCCTCATAGAGGATCTTCAGCCGATCCTTGGGAATCCCCTTGGGGCCGAGGTAAGCCCAGTAGGTCAGGAATTCGGCGTCGATCCCCAATTCTTTGAAAATCTGAGCCTTGGGCGCGAATTTGTTCTTCTCAGGCGATGCGAGACCCAGGACCTTCAGGTTTCCCCCTTTGATCATATGGAGCGTGTCGGCGATCGTGGAGACGATGACGTCCACATGACCGCCCATGACTGCGGGGATCGCCGGAGCGGCTCCCTTGAAGGGGATATGGGTGAACTGCACCCCTGCAGCCTGCTCAATGCCGATCGCCCCCAGATGAAAATTCCCTCCGAAGCCCCCGTTGCCGCACCGGAGCTTGCCCGGGTTGGCTTTGGCGTAATCCAGGACTTCCTTCAGGTTGTTCCACGGAGCGTCCTTGCGGGTGAAGAGCCCCTGGGGGCTGTAACCCACAAACGCAATGGGATCGAACTGGTCATACTTTATGTTCGCGTCTGGTATGGTGTACTTGATGATACTGAATGTCGGAGAGACCGTCCCAAACAGGTACCCATCGGGAGTCGCCGTTTTCACGATATTACAACCGATCGTGGTTCCCCCTCCCGCTCTGTTGTCAACCAGGACGGGAACTTTCAGTATTTTTTCCATCTGCGTTTGGAGTGCCCGGGCCACCAGGTCATGACTTCCTCCGGGGGCATAGGGAACGATCAGGGTAATCGGTTTGGACGGAAACTTGTCCTGAGCGAAAATCGTGCCGGCCATCACGATTCCGGAAATGAAAAAACATACCAGTAGAAATGCGCATACCTTTCTCATTTTCCTTCCTCCTTCTTTGCTTGACGGAAAATCATTCATTAGATGATTCCCCCCCTTGATCAACAAAAACCATGGTCCATTTTCCTGACCGTTCTGCCAAACAAGATGTCATGAATCGGCCGGGCCCAACTGCTGAAGGAATTTCTTTCTCCTCCTCGAAAAGATAATCGAAGAGGCGATGAAGAGGAATGTGATGGATAAGAGGACTGCCGGGACGGGCCGGGTGAAAAACATGGTTAAATCCCCATGGGACATAAGCAGAGACTGACGGAAAGATTCCTCCCAAAGAGGAGACAACACGTAGGCAAAAACCAAGGGAGCGCATTCGAAACCCGTTTTCCTTGCCACATAGCCCACGAAACCGAAAATCACCATCAGATTGATGTCCATCAGGTTGCTCTGATTGGAAAAGACGCCGAGGACGCAGAAAAACAGGATCAGGGGGAAGAGGATCCGATAGGGAACCTTCAGCAGGCGGACCCAGAGTCCGATCAGCGGGAGGTTCAGGACCAGAAGCATCACGTTGCCGATGTACATGCTTACGATGATCCCCCAGAAAACATCGGGGTGTTGCTGGATGAGCAGAGGCCCCGGAGTTATTCCATGAATCAGCAACGCCCCCAGGATCAAAGCCATGGTTGCGGTTGTGGGGATGCCGAAGGTCAAGAGGGGGACGAAGGTGCCGGATGAGGCAGAATTGTTAGCGGATTCCGGTCCGGCCACTCCTTCGATCGCACCCTTTCCAAACTTTTCAGGATGCTTGGAGAGCCTCTTTTCCACGATGTACGAAACGAAGGTCCCGATCAGTGTTCCGGTGGCCGGCAGGACCCCGAGGAAAAAACCCAGGAATGTACCCCGCATGATCGGGCCGAATGAGGCCTTCATATCGTTCAGGTCCGGAAGCAACCCCTTTATCCGGACATTGAAAACTTCTCTTTCGGCGATTTCTTCCACGTTGATGAGAATCTCTCCCACTCCAAAGATTCCCATGACGATCGGAATCAGACCGACTCCCTCATACAATTCATTCATGCCGAAAGTGAAACGTTGAACCCCGGAAACGGTATCGATCCCCATGGTTCCGAGGATCATGCCCAGGGCAACCATGATGAAGGATTTGATCATGGAGCCGGACGACAGGTATGCGGACATGGTCAACCCTAAAAAGATGAGGGAGAACAACTCAGGCGGGCCGAACTTCACTGAATACCGGGCCACAATGGGTGCCGTCATCATCAGCAGGACGACACTAAAAGTACCCGCAATGAACGAGCCGATGGCCGATATTCCCAAAGCCCTTCCCGCTCTCCCCTGTTTGGCCATTTGGTAGCCATCGATACAGGTCACTACGGAAGAGGCTTCTCCGGGAATATTGACGAGTATCGACGTGGTCGATCCACCGTACATGGCGCCGTACCAGATTCCAGCCAAGAGGATGATGGCCGTGACTGGGGGCAGACCGAAGGTGAATGGAAGGAGAATGGCCACACTGCCCGCGGTTCCGATTCCCGGCAGAACACCGATGAGGGTACCGATTAAAACCCCAAGGAAACAATAGAAGAGATTCAAGGGGGTGGAAACAACGGAAAAACCGAGGGCGATGCTGTGAAGTGTATCCATTTAGAGACTCCCAAAGAGAACACAGGGGATGAGTTTGACTATTGAACTCCCATAAATTGAACGAAATATACCACCCTTCCCACCCGAACACGGACCTGTGACTTCTTCAGGCATGGGAGTTTAGGTGAGCGAGCACGATCCGGTGTTTCATACAATGAAACACAATTTTATTGTACAGCAAATATCGAAGTTTTGTTGTCTTGTCAAGAAAAACATCGTTGCCGCGCCCTGGATAGACAGTGCGCCGGGGATGATATCTCGGCGCCCTTGGAAATCGTGCTCCGGCTGTGGTGGGGGATGGGGACACGGGGCGGTTGTTTTCGTCGCTGATGGCAGGACAGGGGGACGAAGCGGTTTCTTCCGGAAAAGACCCGACCATGCCCGGGGAGGATTGTACCGCAGATCAAGTCGCGATGGTTCCTGACGTTTCGATCCGCCCCTCCTCGTTCACGATGATTCCCTCGGCCTCGAGGAGGGCCTTCTGCAGCTCGAATCCCCCGCCGCGGGGGAGGGCGATGCGTCCGCCCTTGCCGACGATCCGATGCCAGGGGAGGCCCTCCTTCCGGGAATAGGCATGGAGTGCGCGGACGACCTGCCTCGCGCCTCTGGGATTCCCCGCCGCCGCCGCTATGTCCCCGTAGCTTGCGACCTCTCCCGGCTTGACCGATTTGATTGCATCGATGATCCTTTGGGTAAATGCTTCCGGCATGAATGGTTCCTTCGCAGTCGTAGCCACTCCCCGGGGTCCTCAAGGGGAGAAAAAGAGATCAGAGGCTAAAACTAGCTGGCAGATAGACGATTAAGGCGTCTTCTCTATCACAATGCGGTGCGGTTCGTCCACGAACAGGAGGCAGCATTCGACCGGGCGGCCCGGGAAGAGGCCCTGGAGGATGGTCTGGTAGCGGAGCATCTGGGGCCGGTATCGGTCGGCGAGGTGGCCGACGCGGCCCGTCTTGAAGTCGATCAGGGTGATGCGGTCGGGGGCGATGATGAGCCGATCGACGATGCCGAAGGAGCGGGTGTCGGAGATGTGCTGCTCGGTGAGGACCCGGCCGGGCCGAAAGAGGATCTCGCGCACCTTCCCGGCGTCCAGGAAACGCTCGACAGCGATCCGTTCCTCGGCGGCGAGACCGGCCGTCGCGATCCTGCGGTTATCGCCGATAAGGCCGGCGAGGGCCGCGTGGATGCGGATCCCCCGCTCGATCCCTGCCTCGATGTCCGCGGAGCGTAGCGCCGGGTCGATCTCGTCGACCTCGGCGGGAGGGGGCGGACCTTCGCCCAGTTCGGGTACCGTCAATTCTTCGTGGTCGGCTGGGCGTGGCGTCTCAGGGCCGTAGTCGCAGCGCCAGCCGAATTCGGTCTGCTCGGCCTCCTGAATTCCCTGTTTGGCGATGCGATACATCCGCTCGCTGAAGCCTTTCACCTCGCCTGCCCTGTCGGCCCGAAGTACAATCGTCAGGCTCTTCACGGCGCGGGTCGCGGCGACGTATAGGAGGTTCGCCGTCTCTTCGGCCTTCTCCTCCTGGAGTGGCTCCGCAACCCTTGCGATGGCCGGCCCCTCGGCGATCGGGCCGGAGCCGAGAAAGGCGATCTCGTCCTTGGTCAGACTGAGCGGACAGCCGTCGCCCGGATGGGGGATCTCGGGCGCCCGGTCGGCCCCCTCCTTCCAGAGGAGAAAGACGTGGGGGAATTCGAGGCCCTTGGTCGCGTGGATTGTGGCCAGCTTCACCCGCTCGGCGTGCTCCCCCTCCGGGACGGTGATCAGGTGTGACATGGCAAGCAGGTAGCTCAGGAAGGCGGCGGCATCGGCAGCGTCGGGGCGGTCGAAGTAGCGCTCCGCCTCGTCCCAGAGGGTCTCGATGAGGACGCGGGGAAAATGGGACGAAAGCGCGCGGAGGGTCGCGGCAAAGGCCGCGAAACGGTGCGGCCGGGGCGTGCGGCCGGTGGTTTCGGCGAGGCGCACAACGGCATCCGCGAGTGCATTGTCGTAGTCAAGGGTTTCCAGGGCCCGGGGGATAAAGGGACCCTTCTCCCCGGTGAGGAGGGCGACGAGCGACAGAAAGAGCGCCGTTCCCTCGCGGAGGGCCAGCAGCTCTCGGCCGCGGATCCCCGAGGTGGGAATGCCGGCGCGGGCCAGGGCCGAGGCGACCTTGTCCATATGGGCGTTGGTACGGCAGAGGACCGCCATATCGCCCCAGGGACAACCGAGCTTGTCCTGTTTTTGCTTGATTTCCTCGACGAGGCGCTCGAAGGCCGGATCGTCGCCCCGGTCGCAGGCGGCCGGAATCACGGCCACCTCGGAGGGGCCGCCGTAGGGGTGCTTCGGCCTTGCCGGCGGCGTCTGGCGGTTCACCTTGTCGGTCCCTGCGAAGAGCTCTTCGACCAGGTGGTTGAAGAACGCGATCAGAAGCGGCGTTGAACGATAGTTGTGGGGAAGCGTCTCGGCGGCGAGCTGCCCGCTCGCAAGGGCTGGCGCAATGGCGACCCGGAGCTTGTCGGGCGCAGCGTCCCGCCACTGGTAGATCGACTGCTTCCAGTCCCCCACCAGGAAGAGCGACCGCTCCCCTTCGGCGTTCTCCCCCACGGAGGCGAGGATCTCCTCGATCAGCGGCCTGAGGAGATCGTACTGGATCCGGGAGGTGTCCTGGAACTCGTCGAGGAGAAGATGGGCGGTCCGGTGGAACCCCAGCTCGTAGAGCCGCGCCATGAAGTGCGGCCGGTCCGGGCTTCCGGGACCGTCGAGGGCCAACAGCTCCCTGGGGATGTCTTCAAAGTAGAGGCGGCCGAGGCGCTTTTTCTCCTCGGCGAGGATATCGGCGCGCAGGGCGAGGAAGCGCTTGAGCAGGGCGCTCCGCAGCCGCCTGGTGTTGACGAGGTGCTCGGCGATCAGGCGCCGCATTTCGGGATAGACTTTTTGCAAGGCCGCGTAAGCATCCGTCCTGCGATCGTCCGCGGCCACGCGGACCTCTGTCAGATCGGACTTGAGGAAGAGGGCGCGACCGAGGTCCGCCTCTGAGAGCGGCTGGAGCAGGGCGTTGACCACCTGGGTGCGCAGGGTCCCCCGGGTCGCCTCTGCGACGGCCCGGACCTTCTCCTGGAGCCCCTCGTACTCCGCTACGATCTTGGCCTGCCGGGCCTTGAGGTCGTCGAGGAGGTCCTCGGGACATGACCAGGCTTCCAGGGCCTCCCGCCCCTTGTCCAACTCCCTGAGGAGCGCCTCAGGCGGAAGGCGGAGGACCCGCGCCGCGATTACGATCCTCTCAATATCGGCCAGGACGCGCGCATCCTGGAAGAAGCGCGCGTCAGCACTTTCAGTGATGAGCGCCCTCTCATGGTCGTCAGCCACCTGGGGGACATAGGCCTCCGTCGAGAGGAACCGGTGGAAGAGGGCATCGATCGTCGAGAAGCGGACCTTGCCGGCGCGCATGATGAGCCGGAGCTTTTCGGCCTTCTCCTCCGGGCCTTTCTCGATCGCCTCAATGATCCGCTTTTCCATCTCGGCTGCCGCGGCGCGGGTAAAGGTCGCCGCCACGATGAGTTCGCCCTCCTGTTCGATGTGGCGGCGGACCTCCTGGGTCAGGCGGAAGGTCTTCCCGGAACCGGCCGAGGCGGTGACAAAGAGGCTCCTCACCATGGCTGGCCTCCTGTCCGGTAGAGGTCGGGCCTGAGGCAGAGGGCCTTGTGGGGGCAGAAGGGGCAGCCCTCGGCACGGGGGTTGGGGGCGAAGCGCTCAAGGCCCAGCATCTTGTCGAGGCGGTCGGCGATCCTCTCCATCGTGGCGTTGCAGGCGGCCACGTCCTCATGGGCGAGTCGGCCCTCATAGTCTCCACGCACCCTCGGCCTGAGGTAGAGATAGGCCGCCTCCAGATTCTCGGGCGTCGCCCGCTCGTGGTGGAGGACGAGATAGGCGTAGATCAGGAGTTGAAAGCGCTCGTCGAAGGAATCGGGCTTCTCCACGAGGTCGGCCAGCCGGGTCTTCCCGGAGACATGCTCTTTCTCCCTGTATTTCAGGTCGGTGATGAGAATCTTCTCCCCGCAGCGCTGCAGGCGGTCGATCCGGCCTTTGAGCCGGTAACGGCCGTTGCCGAATGGTGCGGCGAGCTCGATCTCGGTTGCCGTCACCTCGTCGGAGAAGAGGAGCGGCCGCCGGCTCTCCCCCTCCCATGCGGCAATGTCTGCCAGGTGACTCTGGACGATGGCCTTGCGGACCGCCCGGTCGGGGAGTTTTCCGCAGAGGTCCGCGTCGGACTCCCACCGGTCGTCGAATTCTTCCTGCCACCGCTCGAGAGCCGGGGTGCGAGTCGTCAGGTCCGCGAAGAGACGGTGGAGGAAATCCCCGATGAGGAGATTCGCGTGCTCCTCCCCCTCGAAGCATGGAGGCGGCTTCACGCCATCGACCTTCTCGATGATGAAGCGAAAGGGGCAGGTGAAGAAGAGCTTCAGCGAACTGAAGGACCAGTCGTAACCCCGGAGCTTCTCCTTCAGCCCGTCGGTGTTATCGATGGCGATACTGCCCGCTGGTGCCCGAAGCGGCGTCGGGGCCATCAGCCTCTTGACGGCCTTCCGGTCGAACTCTGCGGCGAGAAAGGCGAAATGGGGTGAGGGCGCCTCGCCCCTGGGCTGATCGTAGAGGGCGACGATGTGGGCGCTTTGGCCGAAGCAGAGAAACTGCCGTAGGGCCAGATCGTCCGCCTCGTAGACGGCCCGGTGGATCCGGGGCATATGAATCCAGTTCAGATAGGGGCCGCTGAAGGGCCTCTGCGGGAAGACGCCGCTCGTCATGGGGAGGATGACGGCGCGGTGATAGGGGATACCGGTCGCCTCGCCCAGCCCCACGACCTGGATTGGGGCGCTCCGCCGGCCGCGGAGGCGGAGCTTCTTGGCGGTGATCAGATACTCAGCCAGGGCAGGCCCCTCGTCGCCCATGAGCGGCCGAAGCCGGTCCAACTCATCGCAGAGGGTGATCGCCCCTTCGAAGGCGGAGCGGTCAGCCTCGTCTAGCTCGTTCCACCGGCTGGTGAGCTCGGCGACGAGTTCCCGCCGGACCACCGCGAATCCACTGCCGTCGCGGAGCGCCTCGCGCAGGCGGTGGGCTGGCGCGAAGTGGGTGAAGGGGAGCCAGGGGACGAAGTTGACCTGGCCGCCGAGGGACCGGAAGAGGAGCTCCCAGAGGTAGAAGGAGAGTCGCTCGTCCAGGGGGACGATGAAGAGTTGATCCGAGTCGTCCCGCGGTCCGCGCAGGAAGGCGTCGATTTCGGAGGCCAGGAGGGTCGGCAGGGCGGCCCGTTCGGCCAGTTCGGAGAAATCGAGCCTGGTACCCCCGCCCCGCCTCTCGGCGATGCCGATCCGCCGGATGAGGGCCAGGGCCGTCTCGTAACCGGGCGGCTCGGCCGGCATGTGGGGACCGAAAAGCGGCGCATCCACAAAGAGCCGGTCTCGAGGGATGCGGCCGAAGAAGCGCTGGTCCGCCGGTGTCATGAGGGGGAGGCCCACAAAAAGCTCGCCTTCGCCGGGCGAGAGGTCGGCCAGGCGCGTCGCCTCTATCGGAGGATAGAACAGCCCTTCGGTAGCCAGGCGGGAGCGGAAGGCCTCCATCGTCCCGAAGAGGTCGTCGAGCCGGGCGAGTTGTTCGGGGCCGATCCGCTCCAGGCTGCGCAGTTCCCCGATGGTGACCGAGAACTCGGCGATCGCGGCCAAAAAGGAGAGGAGCCGCTGGCTGTCGGCCGGCGGCTGGGGGACGGCCGACTGCCCGCGTCGGAGGGCGTGGAAGCGCAGGAGCGCCTCCTCCTCCGGCACGGGCGTGCGGCCGGTCGCCTCGGCGATCCGACCCGTCCGATAGTCGTCGAAGGCCTGGACCGTCGGCAGGAGACCGCCGATCCGGGTATGGACGAGGTGGTGCAGAAAATCGCGACCGCGGCCCGTCATCGAGACGATCGTGAACCCCCCCATGTCGGGGTAATGGGAGCGGAGCCCTTCGATGAGGGCCTCGACAGCCGGCAGGGGGGCATCCGGCGGACTGGGGTGGACGCTCTGGGGCATGGCAGCGGATTCCTTCCCGGACAGGCACATGAAAATGGTATGGCCCGTTCCCCTTCGCGATGCCGCTGCAAGGGGCGGACAGGGCCTTCTGCGGCAGGAGTATACCTGTGTTCCGATCGTTATTCAACCGGATGCTCGACTACAAGGATATAACGACACCCCTTATGGGGTCTGAAGGGCCAGTTCGCCGGACGCGACGAGTTTCCCGAAACTGGATTGCCGACCGCCAACTGGGCCGGTTTGGGCCTGCCTGCAAAGTCCGCAGGCCTTTGCATACCCGAGACTGAAGATATTATTGCCCAATTCGAATGACGATGCATTCATTGATGGTATGGAAGATGAGTCGAAGACACGGGGACATCACCCAAAGAAGAATGGGCGTGGACATCTCCCACGTCTCCATGGAAATATTCCATGGAGGCACAATCATCGCTCGGGATGCCGGTCATTTGTCCGGCGGCGGTGTGGACTTTTCTCTTAACTGGTCCTGAACGCCGGCTAGGTGAAGGACGTGCAGGACTGGTGCCTCAAGCCTTGCGCACAAATCCTGTGGTCCAGCATCAATACGCACAAATCTGCACGGATCCGGCAACGGGCAGGGGGAAGCGGGTCCATTCGGACGCCTTCTCTGACCCCTTTGCCGGAGTGCCGGTGATCTACGGGAAGGCTCTCTCTTAAGCCGGCTCTGCTGCGCCGTTTTTCCGGACCAAGCTCGCCACGTTATTGTCGTCGAGGCTGCCTTCGAACAGGACCAGGTCCGGGTGCCGATCGAACGTCTCCCATCCTTCAACGACGACGCCCTTCTTTGCGACGTCGTGCAGCGAAAACACGCGGAGCAGATTCACCTTGCCGCCATCTCTGACTTCCGGCTTTTCGACACAGCGGATACTCTTGCTCAGGGCATCGACGGTCAGACCGTGATCATTCACCAGATGTCCCCAGGCGCCGCCATAGATCTCCTTGATGATCTTCTTTTTAAAGCCAAACCACCCCATCGGTCCTCCTCCTTGTCGGAATGAATGTTCGTCCCACACGGTGAGCCTAGAGGCGCCACCGATTCGGTGCAGCCGTGCAGATCTTGAAGATGAGGCATTCCGACAACTAAGTTATCAGTTGCATACATATATGTGAGTAAGTGCTAACTTGTCAAGAAAAAATGCATGCCGAAAAGAAGGAGGGATGAATCCGCCTCTGTCTGCGGCGTTAGGGCGACACGGGGCCATTGAAGGGACGAGGACCCGCCTTTATGTGGGAGATGTGATCAGGGATGCGAAACGCCGGAAGTCCCGGGACGGTCGATTTTCGCGACCGCCCCGGGACTTCCGGATCAGTTTCCCGTCAACGCGCAATTGAGGCAACAGGAAAACTCGGTGCATCTACGATAGGGACATCCCGGCTGGACGACGCCGCAGTTCACCGCTTTGGTGTGCTTGCCACCCTTCATTTGACCGCTTAGGGTCACGGTTCACAGGGGATTCCCGGCCACTTCCACTCGGTTGCACCCAGTTGTTTCGCCCGGCTAGGGGCCTCCGACTGAATTCCATGATGGGCTGGATGATAGCCGCAGCATAAGCCTGCCCTTTCCAGGAAGTTAAGGGCCGATGCGATTCCCCGCCGCTTCCGCTCCTGCCGGCACCGCCCAGGAGCAATCGGTGAAGGCCTTCGAACGCCCGCCCCTCCTTCGACGCTCACTGCTTCTTGGTATCGTACTGGATGTACACCACGTGGGTCTGCAGGTATTCCTCCAGTCCGTGCTTGCCGTCCGCCCCGCCGATGCCCGATTTGCGCCACCCGGCGTGGAAGCCTTGCATCGCCTCGAAGTTCTCACGATTGATATAGGTCTCGCCGAATTTTATCTCCTTGCAGGCCCGCATGGCGATGTCCAGGTTCTGGGTATAGACCGACGAGGTCAGACCGTACTCGCAGTCGTTGGCCATCTCGACGGCCTCGTCGAAGTCCCTGAAGGTGGCGATGGGCAGCACCGGTCCGAAGGTTTCCTCCCGCATGATCGCCATATCCTGGGTGCAGTTCACCAGCACCGTCGGCTCGAAGAAGTAGCCCTTGCCCTTCAGGGGCTTTCCGCCCAAGATGCACTTGGCGCCCTGCTGGATCGCCTTCTGTACTGAGGCGGTCACGTTGTTGCTCTGCTGCCGGCTTACCAGGGGACCCATGTCGAGTTCCTTCTTTTCCAGGGGATTGCCCCAGGTGGTGTTCTTCATGCGCGCCGTGACCTTCTTGATGAAAGGGGCCGCCACGGATTCATGCACATAGACCCGCTCGGCGCAGTTGCATACCTGGCCGGTGTTGATGACCCGGCTGTCTCGGATGCACTTGGCCGCCAGGTCGAGGTCCGCGTCCGGCATGACGATTGCGGGCGCCTTGCCGCCGAGCTCCAGGGACACCTTGGTGATGTTGGGCGCGGCCGCCTCCATGATCCTCGCGCCGGCTTCCACGCTGCCGGTCAGGCTCACCATGCCCACTCTGGGATGAGCCGCCAGGGCTTGACCGACCACACCGCCTGCGCCGGAAACCAGGTTGAACACGCCTTTGGGAAGGGAGCTCTTGGCCACCAGGGCCGCAAATTCGAAGGCGTTGTTGGGGGTTTCGGTGCTGGGCTTGATGACGATCGTGTTGCCGGTGACCAGCGCCGGCGCCATCTTCCGCGCGATCAAGAAGAAAGGAAAATTCCAGGGCAGGATGCCGGCAATGACCCCAATGGGCAGTTTGTGCAGGTATATCTGCTCGTTCGGCCGGTCACTCTGGATAATCTCTCCCTCGAACCGTCTCGCGAATTCCGCCATGTACTCGAAGTAGTCCGCAGTGAAGTGGATCTCCGTGGTGCTCAAGCCCCAGGTCTTGCCCTGTTCTGCGGACAGGGTGCGGATAAGGGACCCGGCGTTCTTGCGGATGAGGGACGCCAATTCCCGCAGGTGCGCTGCCCGCTGGATTGCGGGCAACTTTGCCCACTCCTTCTGCGCTCGTTCGGCGGCGCGCACCGCTGCGTCCGCATCCTCCCGCGTGCCGGCGGGGATCTCGGAGAGCACCTCCTCCGTGGAGGGGTTGAGCACGGGGATCATCTTCCGTTTGCCGTTGGGCACGAATGCCCCGTCGATGAACTGCCTGTACTGCTTCATGGGTGGCCTCCTTTCCTGTGGGGTTGTTTGGGTCGTGGTTTGGTTTCCGATATCGTGAACGCCGCGTGGACGATCCTTATGCCTTCGTGAAGATGATGGGTTCGGGGTGTGAGGTCATGCCGGAGGTGCACAGGAGGAGAATGGGACCGTCGGCACGGACGGCCCTGGCCGAGGAAGGGGGCCTGGTGATCAAGCGCCGCTTTTTCATGAAGCGAGTATAGGCGGAACTGTTCTTCATGTCAAGGGGGTTCCATTATATCATGTTATAATCCTTTGGCTTTCTGGATGGTTCGCCTGGGGGTGAGGGCCGGATAGGGCATCATCCGCCCTGAGTCGAGGACATGTCGGCAGATGTCCCGATACCCCTGAAGGAATTGGGTGTCGAACCTCTCTGTTCCGATGACCAGCGGATGGGCTTCGCCGGGCTTGCGGACACGGAGGGCCGAGAAGGTCGCCTCTTGGGAATGGACGGTCAGACCGACATCACATCGGGTCGCCGCAGCAAAGGCCCTGAAGTACTCGATGGAGGATTGGCACATCCGGGCTTCGATCTGGGTGGGCCACGCGGCGCCGCCGCCCATGATGCCCGCCATATGGGTCTCTCCGCCGTCCGTAACGGGGATGATGAAGGACATGCATCCGGGGCTGTGGCCTGGTGTGGACACGGCCTGGAGGGTCGTGTCGCCCAGGCCAATCCTCATCCCGTCGGTCAGATAGATGTCGACCGATTGCGGCCTGGGATCCAGGTAGAGCCATTCCGGCGGGACTGTCTGCAGCAGGTTCCATCCCGCCAGGCTCATGGCCACCTTGGCGTCCGGACAGACATCCCTTTTGAAATATTGGAGGCCGCCGTAGTGGTCGAAATGCTCGTGCGATATCAGGATCAGTCTGATTCTCGACGGGTCAAGGCCGAGCTTTTTCATGTCGGCGGTCACCAGGGCGGCATCTGTCGGGCTGCAGCCCGTGTCCATCAGGACCAGTCCGTCACCGGTATCGACGACAAAAACGCCGACTGCGGTCGTCCCGGCGAAGTAGAAACGGTCAAAGAGTCGGATCGGGTCAATGGACGTGAAGGGAGGGGCAAAGCGCCCTGGCGGCTGTACCGAAGCGGATGCCGGCGCGTTGGCAAACGGTGCGGCTGCCCCGGGGATCGGAAGCGCGGCCTCTGCTTCGGCCATGGTCAGTATGGCGGCCCTTGGGGTTGCAGATGCAGCAGGAACGTCCATTTCCGAAAACCCTCTCGTTATCGAAATGAATGGAGGAACGCCTCTAAATTTTTAT
>Ga0228535_1002767_pt1 | contig 15270 bp, 13 predicted proteins | sample SJ1metagenome_FD_168457 | JGI IMG/M metagenome (GOLD analysis project Ga0228535, IMG submission 168457) | Enriched culture of PCE-dechlorinating microbial communities from Ithaca, New York, USA - SJ1 | ecosystem: Engineered > Modeled > Simulated communities (microbial... > Unclassified | place... | reverse complement strand
AAGAGAACGTCGTCGAGATCAGCTGCCACGGGAGCCCGGTTATTATGGAGGAGGTTGTGCGGCTGGGTGTTCAGGCGGGAGCGAGGCTTGCCAATCCCGGTGAATTCACGCTCCGGGCCTATCTCAACGGCCGGCTGGATATCCTGCAAGCCGAGGCTGTCAACGACCTCATCCGCGCGGCCTCTTTGAAGCAGGCGAGAATCTCGTTCCGGCAGCTCGAGGGAGGCCTGTCCAGAAAAATCTCCCTTTTTCGAAAGCAAATCGTTGATCTCCTCTGCCGGATCGAGGCCGGCATCGAGTTCCCGGAGGAAAACCTGGCCGTTTCCCCGGACGAGAATCTCGAAGCCTTGAACCGGCTCATTGAATCGCTGGCGCGACTGATATCCAGTTACAAGGCCGGCAGGACCCTCTCCGAGGGCGTCACCCTGGCCATAACGGGAAAGACGAATGTCGGCAAGTCTACTCTTTTCAATGCTTTACTCGACAGGGATCGGGCCATCGTCACGCCCTATCCGGGCACGACCAGGGACTATTTGAGGGAAAACCTGGTCATTCAGGATTCCATATTTCATCTTGTGGATATGGCCGGCCTGGGAAGGCCTTCTCACCCGGTGGATAAGGAGGGGATACGGAGAGGGCAGAGAATCGCGGAGGAAGCCGACGGCATCCTCCTTGTCCTTGACGCCTCGCGACGCGAAAGCGCGGAGGACATAGCGCTGCTCAAAAAGATACAAGGAAAAAACGTCCTCGTTCTCTTCAATAAAATCGACCGCCCGGCGGAAATCCGAAGGGAAAAGCTTTCAGATCTCATCCGGGATTTTCCTCACATGAATGTATCGGCGCTGAAAAAAACGAATTTGGGCAAGCTGAGAGAAAAAATCCATTCGCTGTTCGTCCCGTCTATTGAGAGACAGGAGGACATCATTCTTCATGCCCGGCAAAAACTCCTGCTCGATCAGACGGTCGATTTTCTGCGGCGGGCGGTTTCTCTCATGAGGGAAGGAGTTTCGGACGAGATTTCGGCGGAAGAACTCCGCAAGGCCCTCCGTCCCATCGGAGAGTTGACCGGAGAAATCCAGATGCAGGATGTCATTGACAAGATATTCAGCCGTTTCTGCGTGGGGAAATGATGTCCAGGGACGCTCCCGTGGAGGGTTTTGACGTCCTGGTTGTGGGGGCGGGCCATGCAGGCATCGAAGCCGCTGCGGCCGCATGCTCGATGGGAATGCGTACATGCTTGATAACAATGCATTTAGAGACGATAGCCCAGATGTCCTGCAATCCGGCCGTCGGGGGGCTGGCCAAGGGGCACCTCGTGCGCGAGATCGACGCCCTGGGCGGCCAGATGGGACTGCTTGCGGACGAGGCCGGCATTCAATTCAGACTGCTTAACCGAAGCCGGGGCGGAGCCGTTCAAGCGCCCCGGGCTCAATGCGATAAGACGCTGTACCGGCTTGCCGCAAAAAAGAGGCTCGAGCAGATTCCCAATCTGGCCCTTTTTCAAGGGATTGTCCGCGAGATAGCCGTCGATAAGGGGAAAGCCAGAGGCATAAGAACCCTGGACGGTAATTTATTCTCGGGAAAGGCCGTCATTCTCACGCCGGGTACCTTTCTTAACGGCATGATTCATATAGGGCTCGCCAGCTACCCTGCGGGCCGGGCCAACGAACCGGCCTCCATTGAGCTGGGAGAGAACCTGAAAATGCTGGGATTCAAGATGCTGCGCTTGAAGACAGGAACGCCGATGAGACTGGACAGAAACTCCATTGATTGGGCTGCCTTCCAGCCCCAGCCCGGAGACAGCGTTCCCGTCCCCTTCTCGTTCAGAACCAGGAAAAAACTCGAAAACCTCGTCACCTGCTACGTCGGCTATACGAATTCCGAGACTCATGATCTCATAAAGAGAAATTTGGAAAGATCGCCGCTCTACAGCGGGAAAATCAAGGGCATAGGCCCTCGGTACTGCCCTTCGATCGAAGACAAGGTGGTCAAGTTCCCCCACCACTCAAGGCATCAATTCTTTTTGGAGCCCGAAGGGATCGATACCACGGAAATTTATGTCAATGGACTATCTTCGAGTCTGCCGCTTGACGTACAAAAAGGCATTTTGCAGACCATCCCCGGCCTCGACAGGGCCAAGATCATAAGGCCCGCTTATGGGATTGAATATGATGCGGCGTGCCCGACAGTTCTACGCCCGAGCCTCGAGACGACGCTCATCGAAAATCTTTATTTTGCGGGGCAGATCAACGGGACTTCCGGTTATGAGGAGGCGGCCGCCCAGGGGCTCATGGCGGGCATAAATGCGGTCCTGAAAATTGAAAAGAAAGAACCCTTCGTTCTAGGCCGAGACGAAGCCTACATTGGGGTTCTTGTCGACGACCTGATACACAGAGGCATCGAGGAGCCATACCGTCTGTTTACGGCCAGGGCGGAACACCGGCTTTATCTCAGAATCGACAACGCGGATGCGCGTTTAAGCGGTTATGGGCGCAAATATGGGACGCTTAATGAAAAAGATTTCAGAGATTATCAGGTAAAAGAAGAAAGAATTCAGAGATTTATTCATTACTTAGGCAAAGAAACCGCTAAAAATGAAAAAAACGAGAGGGTGACCCTAAGGGATTTTCTAAGGAAACCTGAAATCAAGCTTGAAAATATGATAGAATGGTGCAAATTCCCGTTCGACTTGACTGACGAGGAGGCGCGGCGCATTGAATCCGAGGTCAAATATGAAGGCTATATCAAAAAGCAGGATAAAGAAATATTCAGGATACGCAAAACTGAAAAAATGAAAATCCCTGTCAGCATGGATTTCAGTCGCGTGCCGGGGCTGACGATAGAAGCCGTGGAAAAACTCGCCGAGCGCAAGCCGGGCACCCTTGGAGAGGCGCAAAAAATCTCAGGAATAACGCCGGCGAATATTTTTAATCTCTATTTATTCCTGAAGATTCTCGATAAACAAAAAAAAGGTGATGTTTCACGTGGAACATCGAGGGGCGATGAATAAGATCATTGCAATTGCCAATCAGAAGGGCGGCGTCGGAAAAACGACGACCGCCATCAATCTGGCTTCCGCGCTCGCATTAAAAAGCCGGCGCGTTTTGCTCCTTGACCTTGATCCGCAAGGGATGGCCACCATCGGCCAGGGTAAGGCGAAAGAGCCAAGCAAGGGCGTTTACCAAGCCCTGATAAACGGCAAGAACATGATGGATTTAATCATGGGACTGTCGCTGGATAATCTTTATCTTTGTCCGTGCTCTCCCGAGCTGGCCGGTGTGGAAACGGAACTTTTTTCCAGGGATGGAAAGGAAGTTTTACTCCGGACCGCTCTGGAAAAGGTGCGGAGGTATTTTAATTTCATCCTGATCGACTGCCCGCCGTCGCTCGGCTATTTGACGATCAACGCTCTGACGGCGGCTGATTCCCTGCTCATTCCCGTCCAATGCGAATTCTTTTGCATGGAGGGCATCCCCGACCTTTTTCATACCCTGGATACGGTTCGAACTTATTTCAACCCTCAACTTTCCGTTGAAGGCATTCTTTTAACGATGCATGATGAACGGACGAACCTTTCCAAGCAGGTCGCGGATGAGATCCGCCGGTCGTTGAAGAACATCGTATTCGAAACCGTCATCCCCCGGAGTGTTCGGTTAGCCGAGGCGCCGAGTTTTGGAATATCCGTTATCCTTTATGATATAAAATCAAAGGGAGCCGAAGCCTATATCAACCTTGCGGAGGAGATACTCAACAGATGACTAAAAAAGCTCTAGGAAAGGGTTTGGAAGCGTTTATTCCTCAGGAATTCGGCATTCTCAGAGACGAACGATATGCCGAAATCGATATCGAACGAGTCAAACCCAATCCTCTTCAGCCGAGGGTGAAGTTCGATGACGAATCCATCGAAGAATTAGCCCAATCCATCAAGGAATCAGGAGTCGTTCAGCCTGTGCTCGTCGTTCCTGAAGCGGATCACTATAAAATTATCGTCGGGGAACGGCGATGGAGAGCCGCTCAAAAAGCAGGGTTGAAAAAAATTCCCGTCCTAATCAGAAGAATTCCGGAAGAGAAGCAGTTGGAAATCTCGTTGATCGAGAATATCCACAGAGAGGAGTTGAACCCGCTGGAAATCGCCAACGCTTATCAGAGACTGACCCAGGAGCTGGGCTACACTCAACAGGAACTCGCGGAAAAAGTAGGCAAAGACAGGACATCCGTGACGAATTATCTCCGGTTGCTCAAGCTTCCCAAGGAAATTCAGGACAACCTTGTGGATAAAACGATCTCCATGGGGCATGCCAGGGCCCTGCTCGCAGTGGATGACCCGGAGGTCCAGTTGGCTGCGTTACATCAGGTGCGGGAGAAAAGCCTCTCCGTGAGGAATACCGAAAAATTAGTGAATAAACTGAAGGAGAAACCGCCGCGAATCCAGAGAAGCCTTGAAGATCCGGATCTCCATGCTCTTAAGGAGGAGCTGCTTAAAGTCCTTGGAACCAAGGTCCTGATATCAGGGAACCGGAGCAAGGGAGTCCTCAAGATATTCTATTTTTCGTTGGATGACCTCAATAGGATTTATGATAGGATTAAAGGAACGCCATCATGAAAGACAAAACCAAAGAGATTGTTAACACCAAAATCGCGGGTCTCATTGACCAGGGGACTGAGCTTCAAGGAGACCTGAACTTCAAGGGATCTTTTCGGATCGAAGGCAACTTCAAGGGGAATATCAGCTCCGAATCGCTCCTCATCATCGGGGAGAGAGGAAAAGTCGAGGCTGATGTCAAAGTCGGCCAGGTTATTATCAACGGGGAAATCAGAGGCACGGTGCAAGCGACGGAACGGATTGAAATCCACAATAAAGGCCGGGTTTTTGGCACGCTGATCACCCCAAATCTGATCGTTGAAGAAGGCGCTTTCCTCAATGCCAATTGCCAGACCTCGGAAATCCCGATGAAGGAACGACTCGAAAACGTAAACAAGGCGGATTAGTCGAATTGAATTCTGCGACAGGCATCATACCGGCGCGGTATCAATCCAGCCGTTTTCCGGGGAAGCCTTTGGCCCTGATTCAGGGCAGGCCGATGATCCAATGGGTTTATGAAGGGGCCCTGTCCGCAAAATCATTGGATTCCGTGATCATCGCCACGGATGACGAACGGATCAGGGAGGCGGCCCGCGGGTTCGGCGCCCCGGTTGTCATGACCTCGCCCCATCATGGATCGGGAACAGAGAGAGTCGCCGAGGTCGCTGCCCGGCTCTCCACGCCTTTTATCGTCAATATCCAGGGGGATGAACCGCTCATCAATGGACAGATGCTTGACTCTCTTGTCCAAGCTCTGCGGTCCGAACCGGTCCCGATGGTATCGCTCATGCGAAAAGTTCAGGATATCGGACTCCTGCAGGATCCAAACAGGGTCAAGGTTGTTGTCGATAACCTGGGGTTTGCGCTCTATTTTTCGCGATCCCCTATCCCCTACCATGCCACGAACGATTTTTTCCATCACCTCGGGATATACGGGTATCAGCGAGATTTCTTGCTTGAGTTTTGCAAGCTCGCCCCATCCAGGCTTGAGCAGCTGGAGAATCTGGAACAGCTCCGGGCTTTAGAGAACGGCTTCAAAATCAAGATGGTTGAGGTCCCTTTCAGCACCTTGAGCGTTGATTCGCCTCGGGATATAATCGAGGTAGAAAACTGCCTGGGAATGAAAATACGTGAGTAAGTTCATTTTTGTGACGGGCGGAGTCATATCCGGCCTGGGCAAGGGCATCGCATCGGCATCCATTGGCATGCTCCTGGAGAGCCACGGTTACAAGATCACGATTCAAAAGTTCGACCCGTACCTGAATGTCGATCCCGGAACCATGAGTCCATTTCAGCACGGCGAAGTCTACGTGACGGACGATGGAGCCGAAACCGACATGGATCTTGGCCATTATGAACGATTTACGTCAACAAAGACATCCAAATGCCATAATTGGACGGCGGGCAAAATCTATGAATCCATCATCCGCAAAGAGAGGAAAGGCGAGTATCTGGGCAAGACCGTTCAGGTCATCCCCCATGTGACGGACGAGATCAAGAGCGCTTTCAATGCCGTCTCGGATAAAAACCATGTCGTCATCTGTGAAATCGGCGGCACCGTGGGGGATATCGAAAGTCTTCCGTTTCTCGAAGCATCACGGCAAATGCGTCTGGCCCTGGGAGCGGAAAACACCCTTTTCGTTCACCTGACGCTCATCCCGTATATCGGCACGTCCGGGGAACTCAAAACGAAACCGACACAGCACAGCGTCAAAGAGCTGAGAGCCATCGGTATTCAGCCGGACATCCTTCTCTGCCGGACGAATCGAAACCTCAGCGTGGAGCTTAAATCCAAAATCGCTCTTTTCACCAATGTCCCGGTCGACGCCGTCGTCGCGGCCCGGGACGCGGATTGCATTTATGAAATACCTTTGAATTTTGCCGAGGAAGGCCTCGACATACTGATACTCAAGATGCTGCGCCTTCCGCGAGGGAACCGGGATCTTTCCCAATGGGCAGCCATGGTCAAGACCGCGGGTTCGCCCAGGGACACGGTCAATATCGCCCTGGTCGGAAAGTATACCGGCCTGCGCGATTCCTACATAAGCCTTATTCAGGCTCTCGATCACGGTGGGATAGCCAACCGGCTGAAGGTCAATATCGATTGGATCGAGGCCGAAGATCTTGAGAAGGGCGGGATGGAGGATATCCTGGAAGGCAAGGACGGCATCCTCGTTCCCGGTGGATTTGGAGTCCGTGGGATCGAGGGGAAGGTCGGGGCGGCTCAATTCGCGCGCGAAAACGGGATACCTTTTTTTGGGATCTGCCTGGGCATGCAATGCGCGGCGATCGAGTGTGCCCGGAACGTGGCGGGCCTAACCGGCGCCAACAGCGCCGAGTTCGATCCCGAATGTCCCTCGAAAATCATCGTCCGCTGGCGCGAACTTCAAAAGGGCCATGATATGGGGGCCACCATGAGACTCGGCGGCTATAGCTGCCGGATTATCAAGGGATCCTTGGCCTACAGGGCTTATCACAAAGCGGCGATCGCCGAGCGGCATCGTCATCGTTATGAATTCAATCCCGCGTATCGGGATGTTCTGGAAAAAGCGGGCCTGGTTATCTCAGGCATCAATCCGGACTACGGACTGGTGGAGATCATTGAAATCAGGGACCATCCATGGTTCCTGGGATGCCAATTCCACCCGGAGTTCAAGTCAAAACCACTCTGTCCGCATCCGCTTTTTAAATCGTTTATTGGAGCCAGTTATGCCCATCGTCTCGCGCGAAATCGAAATTAATCCGGATCTCAGGATCGGCGGGTCAAAGTCGTTTTTTCTGATCGGGGGGCCGTGCGTCATAGAGAGCGGGGAGCATGCGGCCTTCATGGCCGGCGAGATCAAGGGCATCTGCAGCAGGCTCCGGATTCCCTACATCTTCAAAGCGTCCTACGATAAGGCCAACCGGTCATCGCGCGCATCATTCAGGGGGCCGGGGCTGGACGAGGGGCTGCGGATATTAAAGACCATCAAGAAAGAATTGGCGGTCCCGGTCCTGTCGGATGTCCACGAGACCTGCCAGGTCGAGAAGGCGGCGGAAGTCCTGGATGTCATTCAAATCCCGGCTTTTCTCTGCCGTCAAACGGACTTGGTCATGGAAGCGGCGGCCACAATGAAAGCGGTCAACCTGAAAAAAGGGCAGTTTATTTCTCCCCCCGAGATGAAAAACGTCCTGGATAAGGCGCTGAGCCAGGGCAACGAGCGGATACTCTTGACCGAGCGGGGGACGGCGTTCGGCTACAATAACCTCGTTTTTGACGTCCGTTCCATTCCCCAGATGAAAAAATGGGGATTTCCCGTTATCATCGACGCCTCGCACATCGTCCAGAGGCCCGGATTGGAAGGGAGTTCCTCCGGCGGCGAGTCCGAATTCATCCCTTATATGGCCAAGGCGGGGATCAGCGTCGGGGCCGACGGCTTGTTTCTCGAGATTCACAACAAGCCGTCCGAGGCCCTGTCGGACAGGTTTAATTCATTGATTTTAAATAGATTAGAGGGATTGCTCCGGTCGCTGCTTCTCCTCCGGAAAGCGCGGGATGAGGGCGATGAAACAACCGGTTGAAATCGAGGTTCGATCATGAACAAGCAACAGATTATCGATATCGGCAGAGACGTTTTGACCATTGAAGCCAACGCCGTGACGGAGGTCGGCCGCAGCCTGGACGATAATTTCGCCGCGGCCGTCGACCTGCTCGCCAAGACGCGCATGCGCGTGATCATACTCGGCATGGGCAAATCGGGGCTGGTGGGAAGGAAGGTGGCGGCCACGATGACCAGTTGCGGAACGCCGGCCACCTTTGTCCATCCCGCGGAAGCGGGGCACGGCGACCTGGGAATGATCCGTAAAAATGACGTGGTCATCGCCATTTCTTACAGCGGCGAAACCCGCGAGATCGTCGATCTCCTTGAATTTATCAAGAGGATCGGGGTCAAGCTCATCTCGATCACCGGCTTCAAACACTCCCGGATTGCACGCTACAGCGACATTGTCATTGAGGCCAAAGTGGAACGCGAAGCCGGCCCGGTGAATTTTATCCCCACGGCTTCGTCGACGGCCGCCCTGGCGCTCGGAGACGCGATCGCCATCGCCGTGATGAGAAAAAAAGGCCTGAGCGAAAAGGCGTTCGCCTCCGTGCATCCCAAGGGCCAGGCCGGCCGCAATCTTCTCAAGGTCGAAGCCTTGATGCGGCGGAGCCGGCGGATTCCTTCCGTTAAAATAACGGCTCCCATGACAGAAGTCATCGAGGAGATGTCCGAAAAAAAGCTGGGCATGACGTGCGTCGTCGATGAAGAAAACAGGCTCGTGGGCATTATCACGGACGGCGACCTGAGGCGGCTGATCGAGCGATCCGGGGCCGATTTCCTTTCCAGGAATGCCGAGCAGGTCATGACTCCGGAGCCCGTCACCATCGATAAGCGATGCCTGGCCACCGAGGCCTTGAACCTCATGGAAGACAAGAAGATAACGTCGCTGATCATCAAGAACAGCAACCGGCGCGTCGAGGGCATTGTCCATCTCCATGACCTGTGGCGAACGGAGATGTTTTGATGACGCCTCGCGACAGGGCGCGCCGGGTGCGCCTTCTGGTCATGGATGTGGACGGCACGCTGACGGACGGCACCTTGTGGGTCATGCCGGATGGAGAAGAGGTCAAGGGATATCACGTCCGGGATGGTCTGGGGATCCTGCTGGCCAAAATGGCCGGGCTGACGTGCGCCATCATCACCGGCAAGTCGTCGGTTTCGGTGACGAAACGGGCGGAAAAACTGAAGATCGCGGAAACGCATCAAGGGATCATGGATAAAAAAGAGAGGCTGGCCGTTATCCTGCAAAAACACGAGCTGTCCATGCGCGAAGCCGCTTTCATCGGAGACGACCTGGGAGATCTGGAGGTCATCCGGTCCGTGGGGTTCGCGGGCGCTCCGGCGGACGCCGATCCGGCCGTCAAGAGGCATTGCCATTTCGTTTCGAAATATCCGGGCGGCCGCGGCGCCGTGCGCGAATTCATCGAGTTCATACTGAAGGCCCAGGGGAAGTGGCGCGGCGTGGAGAGCCGGGCGCACGAAATCAAAAGCTTCGAGATATAGAGCTTTTTAGTCGAATTATGACGGAGGGACGCGTGGACATCAATCCGAATATCTTCAGGGAATACGATATCCGCGGGATCGTGGGCAAGGACCTGACCGGCGAGGTCGTCGAGATCCTCGGCAAGGCCCTGGGGACTTATTTTCTCGGGCTGGAGAAGCGGGACGTAGCCGTCGGCCGGGATTGCCGCTTGAGTTCGCCGGCCTTTTCCGAAGCCTTGATCAAGGGCCTGGTATCCACGGGATGCCGCATCACGAACCTGGGCGTCGTCCCAACGCCCCTGCTGTACTTCTCCATCTTCTACAAGAATAAGGAAGCCGGGGTGATGATCACCGGTTCCCATAACCCGCCGGAGCATAACGGCTTCAAAATGATGGCGGGGGAGGACACGCTCTACGGGGAGACCATCCGGGAAATCCACCGGATCATCCAGGGCGGCCGGTTCGCCGAAGGGCGGGGGGCGCGCGCGGACTATGACCTCGTGCCCGAATATACGGACTATGTCCTCAACAACGTCAAGCTCAGCCGGGGGATGAGAGTCGTGGTCGATGCCGGGAACGGCACCGCCGGATTTGTGGCCGTCCCTCTTTTACGGAAAATGGGCTGTGATGTCATCGAGCAATTTTGCGAAATGGACGGCCACTTCCCGAACCATCATCCAGACCCGACTCTCCCGGAGGCCATGCAGAGCCTCATTCGGAAAGTCCGCGAGACTCAAGCGGAGCTGGGCATCGGCTACGACGGCGACGGGGACCGGATCGGCGTCGTCGATGACCGCGGGAATATCATCTGGGGCGATCAGCTCATGGTCGTATTCGCCAGAGACGTCCTTTCCGCCCATCCTGGCGCGGCCGTCATCTCCGAGGTCAAGGCGTCCAAGGTCCTCTATGACGAGATCGCGAAGCTGGGCGGCCGGCCCATCATGTGGAAGGCCGGACATTCGTTGATCAAGCAAAAAATCAAGGAGGAGAAGGCGGTCCTTGCCGGGGAGATGAGCGGGCACATATTTTTCGCCGACCGCTGGTTCGGGTTCGATGACGCCATCTATTCCACGGCGCGCCTTCTTGAAATCCTTTCTCGCTCCCGCGTGACGCTCTCCGAAAGGCTTTCCGACCTGCCGAAAACCTATTCGACTCCCGAGATCCGCGTCTATGCCTCGGACGAGGTGAAATTCGATATCGTCAATGAAGTCAGGAAGGCCCTGGCCGCGAAGTACCCGGTCATTGACATCGACGGCGTGCGCGCGGCTTTTCCCCATGGTTGGGGGCTCGTCCGGGCCTCGAACACGCAGGCGGTCCTGGTCTTGAGGTTCGAGGCGGAGAGCCCTGAAGCGTTGGCCGCGATCCAGAAGGAAGTCCGAGGGGTGTTGGAGGACGCCATCAGGAAACTGGGTGCTTCATGAGCGGGGATTCGCGGAGAGAAAGCAGGGGAGAAATGAAACTTCATGCGGTGATCATGGCGGGCGGAAGCGGCACGCGGTTCTGGCCGTTGAGCCGGGCAGGCCGGGCCAAGCAGTTCCTGGACATCGTCAGCAGCAAGTCCATGATTCAGGAAGCGGTCGAGCGCATCCTGCCCCTCGTCCCGCCGGAACGGATTTCCACGATCGCCGACCGGGAAAAAACGGAGGTGATTCGCCGACACCTTCCCGGCCTCCCGGGAAAGAACCTCTGGATTGAGCCGCTGGCCAGGAATACGGCCCCATGTCTGATGCTGGCCACGGCCAAGATCTATCTCGAGGATCCGGAAACGGTCGTAGCCGTCTTGACCTCCGACCACCTGATCACGCAAAAAGAGAAGTTCCTGAAGAAGCTCCGGGCCGCGGCCGACGCCGCTTCCCGGAGCCTGGATTTCGTGACCTTCGGCATCCCTCCGACCTTTCCCTCGACGGGGTACGGATATATCCATTTTTCAAGGGAAACGCCGGTGGTCCATTCCGGAGAGGAGTTTTATCCCGTCCGCGAATTCAAGGAAAAGCCGAAATTCGAGCAGGCCGTCGAATTCCTCGGCAGCGGGGACTATTTTTGGAACTCCGGCATGTTCGTCTGGAGGGCGGACGCCTTCGCCCGGAAGCTCGAAAAGCACGCACCAGGGCTGTTCCCCTTCTGGGGGCGCCTCTTGAAAGTCCTGAAGGAGGACGATAAAAGGGGACTCCTCGAGATTTTCCGGGAGATACCTTCCATCTCGATCGATTACGCGTTGATGGAGAAGGCCAGGGGAGTTCTTGTCGAAGAAGGGGATTTCGGCTGGTCCGATGTCGGCGCCTGGTCGTCGCTCTTCGACATCTGGCCCCGGGACGAACGAGGGAACGCCCTGAAAGGGGATGCGATCCTCCTGGATTCAGAAAACTGCCTTGTCTATAATCCGGGAAAGCTGACCGCCCTGGTCGGGACAAAGGACCTGATTGTCGTGGAAACCGAGGATGCCCTTCTCGTCTGCCGCAAAGACCTCGACCAAAAGGTGAGGGACATCGTGGAATCCCTGAAAAAAGGCGGTAAATCTGATTTTTTATAACAATGTCCCCCTTTTTCCCAGCGCCCGAGGGGGGCGTTTTCGCCGAATCCATTTAACCCCTTGGGGTGAGCCGGTCTCACCCCGTTCAGTCACTTTCCGATGGGAAAAATCACCCTCAAATTAGCTCTTCCCGGCGATTTATTTCTCCCGGCGGCGGTTTCACAATAATGCCGCTTTGCGATGGACCGGATTCTTGACAGATGGGATATGCAAGAGAAAGCTGGTTATTATTCAATAGGGATGAAAGATCTACCCATGACGGATGAAGCCAAAACAATCGAACGGTTGACGAGGGAAATCGGGGACCTGCGGACGGCCCTGGCAAGGGCCGAGTCGGCAAATACGGCGAAAAACGATTTTTTGACCAGCATGTCCCATGAGCTTCGGACTCCTCTCAACTCCATACTGGGTTTTTCGCAGGTTTTATCGGAAAAGTTCTTCGGCGCGCTCAACGAGAAGCAACTTGAGTATCTCAAGGAGATACGGACGAGCGGGGAGTACCTCTTGGAACTGATCAATGACGTTCTCGATATCGCCAAGATAGAGATCGGAAATCTCGAGCTTGAAAAAACGGCCGTGAGCATCAAGGCGCTTTTGGAGCATTGCCTGATCACGATCAAGGAAAAGTGCGCCAAACACAGGGTGCAGATCAGCCTGAAGGCGGCCGCCGACGGAAACGGGCTGGAGGTCGTCGCGGATTCGCGGAAAATCAAGCGGGCGTTGTATGACGTGATTTCCTATGCGATCCGGATAACGCCCGACGGCGGGAAAATCGACGTCCGCGCCGGAGCGCAGGGAAAGGCGGTGGTCATCGAGATCGAGAATTCCGGGCAGTGCGTAGCTCCCGAGGACCGGGAAGGCGTTTTCCAGGAATTTTACCATGTCAAGAACGAATCCGGAGGAAAGCCGGGAGGAGGCGTCGGGCTGTCGATGGCGAGGCGCCTGGTGGAGCTTCACGGAGGAAACCTCCGGTTGGAAGGCGGAGGACAGGAAGCGGGGAGCCGTTTCGTTCTGGAGCTTCCGGTCACGTCGCTTTAAGGAAGGATGTCATGAGGTTTGGCGCGCGAGCTCAGGAACGGGCGGAAAGATGAACAAGAATGCGGACGTTTTCATTTCCGCGCCTGGCTCCGCTGACGGAAAAAGAACATGTGCGTACGTAAGCTGATCAGGCCCCGCTCGATACGGGGCAAGCTCCTGTTGGCCCTGACGGGACTGGTCTTTCTCGTCTCCCTGTTTATCTTGATCTACCTCCCTCAGAAATTCAGGGAGCAATCCCAGGAATCGATCCTTGACAAAACCGGGGATGTCACGGAGATGCTGGCCAGCAATCTGAAATCCGCGCTGGTGTCCGGCGATAAAAAAGCCTTGGAGCAGGTATTCCTTTCCGCTCAGCAGGACAAGGATCTTGTCTATATGCGGGTCGTGGATAAATCCGGGCGTGTGATAAAGGCTTACAATCCCGAAATGGCTGAATCCATGGAAGGCTATGACCGGGCGGAAAACCCCCATATCTCGATGGACCAGGCGGTCATTCACATCATAAAGCCGGTCATACACAATGAACAGGAAATCGGCAGGGTTTTTTTTGGATACTCGACGCGGGACCTTCACGCGTATCTGGACAAAACACGCCGGACCGTGGCGATCATCAGCCTAGTTGTCTTTCTGGCCGGCGTGTTCATTGCCTTCGGCTTGAGCGTCTTGATAACGACTCCGCTGAAACACCTGTATGAAACGGTCGAACACATCGCCCGCGGGGACCTCAGGAGGAGAGCGCGGTTGTTCACGGACGACGAGGTCGGCCACCTGGCCAAGTCGTTCAATGTCATGGTCGACAAGGTGGAGAAAGCCCAGCGCGACCTGGAGTACATGAACATCGACTTGGAAAAACGGGTTTCCGAAAGAACCCAGGACCTGCAGAAAGAAATCAACGAACGCAAGCTCGTGGAAAAAGAGCTTATGCTCGAAAAGGAACGCGCCGAAGGGGCGAGCCGTTCGAAGAGCGATTTCCTGGCGAATATGTCCCACGAATTGAGGACTCCCCTGAACGCCATCATCGGATTCGCCCAGGTCCTTGGCGACCGCTACTTCGGCGAGCTCAACAGGAAACAATCTGAATACATCAAGGATATCCAGACCAGCGGGGAGCATCTCCTCGGCCTCATCAACGATATCCTGGATATCGCCAAGATTGAAGCCGGCCGGATGGACCTCGAACTCTCCGCGGTCTGCGTGAAGGATCTGCTGGAACACAGCTTCATCATGATCAAGGAGAGATGCACCAGGCACCGCATCAGCCTCAACCTGCGGGTTGAAGACAGCGTCAACGGGCTGGAAATCAAGGCCGATATACGCAAACTGAAGCAGGTCCTGTATAATCTCTTGTCGAATGCTTCCAAATTCACACCCGACGGAGGATTCGTCGCGTTGGAAGCGGAAAAGGATAAGGACAAAGTCATCATCAGCGTTTCCGATAGCGGCATCGGGATCGCCTCCGAGCATCTTTCAAAGATTTTCGAGGAATTCTATCAGGTTAAAGGGGGGACGCTCGACAAGACCCCGGGCACCGGGCTCGGACTGTCCTTAAGCCGCAAGATCGTGGAAATGCACGGCGGCCGGATCTGGGCGGAGAGCCAGGGGGAGGGAAAGGGAAGCCGGTTTATCTTTGAACTGCCAATCAAAGGGAAGCCCGCATGACTAATATTCGTGAAGGACACAGCTGATGAAAGAAAGAGCGACGATTCTGGCCGTGGATGACGAGGAACGGAACCTCCGCCTCATGGAGGCCATGCTCTGTCCGATGGGGCATGACGTGGTGGTCGCCCGCGACGGAGAGGATGCCCTTCGCAAAGTCGAAGAGACACCCCCGGATTTGATATTGATGGATGTCATGATGCCCCGGATGGACGGCTTCGAGGCGACGCAGAAGTTGAAAGCCGACGAAAAGACGAAGTCCATTCCGATCGTCATCGTGACGGCCCTGAACGATCTCGAGGACAGGGTCCATGCCATCGAGATGGGGGCCGATGACTTCCTCAGTAAACCCGTGGAACAGATCGAGCTCAGGGCACGGGTCAACTCCCTGCTCAAGG
>Ga0228535_1002762_pt1 | contig 15310 bp, 17 predicted proteins | sample SJ1metagenome_FD_168457 | JGI IMG/M metagenome (GOLD analysis project Ga0228535, IMG submission 168457) | Enriched culture of PCE-dechlorinating microbial communities from Ithaca, New York, USA - SJ1 | ecosystem: Engineered > Modeled > Simulated communities (microbial... > Unclassified | place... | reverse complement strand
CCTTTTTACGCTTTTTTGTGTTTACTCGCATCAGTGGCTCCTTTCTTTGATTGGTGTCAAAGTCTGCGGGATTTTCCCACAGAGGGAGCCACTTTTCAACTTTCAACTAAAAATTGTATATCACCTTTTTCAGGTCAATCAGTTATTTCTTTCTCAGGATTGCAACTAAATTCCCTTTCCTTTTTTCCCATAAGCGCCTAAAGCCTCAGCCATGATCATCCAGACGCGATGATAGGGTTTATGACTCTGATCCGGGATTGTATCGATCTTGTCTTTGAAATTATGATAATCAATATTTTCCCCAAGGAATTTGATGATTGAGAGAACCTCCTCTGAATTAACCACGATCCTGGCAGCATAATCACTTCCAGTCGTGTCTTTGATCTCTGCATTGGGCAGGGGAACATTCTTTACAAGGTTCTCAATGTCTTTCATTTCCCGGGATCGGATGTGGTACTCGCCAGGTTTCTTTTGAACAATCGAATAGAATCCGTATTTCGTCATCAGCCACATATGTTTTCTCCTTTCAGGATCTCACTTTTATATGCTGGCATTTGCCATCTCCATTAGATCTGCCGGAAGCCCCTTTTATGAGGGTATCATAATTGGGGCTTTCGTGCGCCTGGATATTGGTAACTTCCTGTAATGCGTAAAATTGTTCAGGGTTTCTGAATTATCACTTTCAGGTGATTACAAATGGTGCCCCCTTTCGAGCAACTCTCATAATGATGGGCTCTACTTTTTACTGTCTGTATACAACCCCACGCCCAATGCGTTAGATGCAAAAAAGTGTTGACTCTTCTGTACAGTTGCGCTAGCAATGATTGCTACAACAATATTTGTTGGCACACCTAAGGATAGGACTATGAAGAAACGTATGGAAAACGACATCGAACAGAATCTGGCATATCTGCTCAGTCGGACAGCAACACTTCTCGATCGGGTATTTCAGCAAGACATTGCTGATAAAGGGCTTCAGGTGACAATTCATCAGTGGCAGTTTCTGCAGAAACTGTATCAAACTGATGGGCTATCACAGGTTGAACTCGCCTCCCTGCTGGAGAAAAATGGACCCAATGTCACGCGAATACTCGATGTGATGGAAAAAAACGATCTTATCACCCGCAATGCCGACCCCGCTGATAGAAGAAAATACCTAATCCATCTCACGTCCAAAGGGCGGGAGATGAAAGCAAAAATTACCCCATTGTCTCATAAAGTACGAGACAAGGCGTTTGCCAGTCTCTCTGAAAACGATTTGAAGACGTTTCGTGAGATCCTTAATAGGATATATGCGAACTTGGCATAGTATAAAGCCATTAACAGTGGGAATAGACGACGCGTCAATAACCCCGGAGAAGCTTCTTCGGGCCTAAAAAGCAGAAACCAGAAAGGAAGGATAAAACGATGCTTCCACACTTTGAGTATTTAGTGCCGAAAACCGTTAGTGAGGCGTGCAGTCTTTTGGTTGAGCATAAGGGGTCGCAAGTACTGGCAGGTGGAACCGATCTATTGGTGACTATGAAAGAAGGGTCAGCAGTGCCCATGTGCATAATTGATCTTAAAAAGATAGCGGGGCTTGACTATATTGACTATGATGAGATGAATGGCCTGAGAATTGGGCCATTAGCAACGCTTCGATCAATTGAAACCTCGACAATTATCCACGAGAAATATCCCCCGCTTTATCAGGCCGCCTGCGTTTTTGCTTCACCCCAAATCAGGAACCGTGCCACCATTGGAGGAAACATCTGTAACGCGATTCCCTCTGCGGACACTTCGTCGCCTTTAATCGTCCTGGGAGCTACCTTGAATATCATGGGGCCTCATGGTGAAAGGAGGATAAATATAGAGGAGTTTTTCAAGGGCGTAAGGAAGAACGCGCTCAATGTGGGGGAAATACTTGCGGGAATAGAAGTTCCCCCAATGCCGAAGCTGTCGGGAGGCGTATACCTTAAGCACACGCCTCGTCGAGCGATGGATCTGGCTTTAGTAGGGGTAGCTGTTTTTCTTGAAGAAGAAAATGGCAGCGGGAAATGCAAAGATATCAGGATCGCCTTGACATCAGTCGCACCGACGCCAATAAGGGCACGGAAAGCTGAAGAGAAATTGCGAGGGCAGGACCTTTCCGAGGAAACGGTTTCTAATGCTTCTGAGGAGGCTTCAAAAGAAATAAATCCCCGGCAGGGTTCGAAGAGAAGCTCGCCTGAATACCGGCGCGAAATGGTGAAGGTTCTTGTGCGACGTGCCGTTATGGGGGCATGGAAAAGGGCTTAAGCTTTACAAATAGGGGAAACCGCCATGAAAACAAACAAAGAAAGCACCATGAAAAAGAAGGTCGAGATTACGATCAATGGCAAGAGTTATGTTCTGTTGATTGAGCCGCACCGGACGCTTTTGGATGTCATTCGGGAAGAAGCCGGCCTGACAGGTACAAAGAAGGGATGTGATAGCGGCGACTGCGGAGCATGTACGGTGTTGATGGATGGCAAAGCGGTCAATTCCTGTTTGATCCTGGCAGTTGAAGCGGATGGCAAGGAAGTGGGGACCATCGAAGGGATGGCAAGGGGCGGAATACTGCACCCCCTTCAGCAAGCCTTTATTGATCATGGAGCTGTCCAGTGCGGTTATTGCACCCCAGGAATGATCATGACTGCCAAGGAACTGCTGGACAATAATCCAACGCCAACCGAGCAAGAGGTTAAGGAAGCACTCGCAGGAAGTATTTGCCGCTGCACGGGCTACAAGAAAATCGTGGAAGCCGTGCAAAGCGCTTCGCGTTCGCTTCAGGAGCTGAGAGACCCGAAGCACCTGCACCTTTCAGAAGCTCCCAGCCCTTCCATTGCCCCCCCGAGTTCTGAAGGTTCAGGCCGGATCGGCTGCCGGGTACAGCCTTTGGGGTTACGGGAAAAGGCCCTCGGGCTCACTCAATTTGCAGCCGACATCTACCCGGACCAGTGCGTCCATCTGAAAATTGTTCGTAGCGAGAAGCATCATGCCCTTATCCTCGGCATTGATGCGGAGGAGGCCTTGGCTTCACCCGGAGTGATCGCCGTTTTTACTGCCCGGGACATCCGCGGCACGAACCGGATTGGCCCCATTCGCCGCGACCAGCCGGTGCTGGCTGATAAGCAGGTTCGATTCCTGGGAGAAGCTATTGCCCTGGTGGCTGCCGAGTCTCAGGAAGCCGCGGAGGCGGGAGTCGCCCGGGTGTCAGTCCGCTATGAGGATCTCCCGGCTGTTTTTGACCCGGAGGAAGCTTTGAAAGCGGACGCACCCAAGCTCCACGAAGACAGTGAGAATCTTCTGGCTCAGTTTCACATTCGGAAGGGCGACACAGAACGTGGGTTTGCCGAATCGTACGTGGTCGTCGAATCTGTGTATGAAACTCCTTTCAATGCTCACGGCTATATCGAACCTGAGGCAGGTGTGGCCTGGCGGGATGAAGAGGGCCGCATCGTTATTCGCCTTTGCACCCAGAATCCACACGAAAATCAAGCTCAGGCGGCTGCCGCCCTGGATATTCCGCCCGAACAGCTTCGTGTGATTCAGGCCCCAACGGGCGGTGGATTCGGCGGCAAGATGAACCACCAGGTGGTTAGTCTGCTCGGCCTGGCTGTATCTCAGCTCGAACGACCGGCGCGGCTGATCTTCACCGCGGACGAATCCATGACATCCGTCGAAAAGCGACATCCCTTCCGGATGCGATTTAAGACCGGCGCCACCCGAGAGGGAAACCTTGTGGCCATGGAAGCCGAATTGACCGCTAACGGCGGCGCCTATGCCTCCTACGGCAAGGCCGTAGTAGAAAGGGCTCTGATCCATGCGACCGGCCCCTATGTCATTCCTCATGTCGCGGTTTCCAGCAGGTGCGTATACACCAATACTATTCCCGCCGGGGCCATGCGAGGGTTTGGAGCGCCGCAGGCCTACTTTGCGGGTGAATCCCAAATGGATCAGCTCGCAGAAAAACTGGGACTGGATCCCTTCGAGTTCCGGCGAAAGAACCTGTTTCGACCGGGATCCGTTACCGCCACAGGACAGGTGCTTGATGAAAGTGTGGGGGCTGATCTCACGCTGGATGCTGTCGAACCATATTATCGAAAAGCTTTGGCTTGGGCAGCAGAGGATCCTGGAAATGAGACGATGAAACGGGGTGTCGGTCTGGCTGTCATTTTTTACGGTATCGGAGAAGCCGGTTTCCGAAATCCCTCTCACGTAGGGATCCGATTGAACCCGGCAGGGTGGATTGATCTGTTGATAGGCGGAGCGGAATTGGGGCAGGGACTTTTTTCCACCTTGACGCAAATCGCTGCACAGACCCTCGACGTTCCCCTCGACCACTTCCGCGTGGTTGAGGCCGATACATCTGTGACCCCCTCGGCAGGACCCACTGAAGCCAGCCGGATGACCATGTGGGCGGGGTCTGCCGTGCTGCAGGCCGCGGAAATGCTCAGGAAGGCTTTTGATTCGGCGGTAGTGGCTACGGGGGCAACGCCGATCGAATGGCCCAAACGCTTGGCGGCATTGTACGACGCTTGCTGCAGCCGGGGGATCCCGGTGGCGTATGAAGGATGTTTTGAACCGTCGAACCAGCCGATCAACCATCAAAGCGGACAGGGCACGCCCCATACGGCTTATGCTTTCGCCACCCACCTCGCCCAGGTGGAAGTGGATGAGGCCACGGGGCTGGTGAATGTCGTGAAATTGGTGGCGGCCCACGATGTTGGCCGGGCTATCAATCCTCTGACGCTGGAAGGTCAAATCGAAGGTGGATTGATGATGGCGTTGGGGTTTGCCTTAAAGGAAGAATATCTTTCCGGCGGGACTCAGAAATGGGCCCAGTACAAACTGCCAAGAATCACCGAACTGCCGGAAATCATCAATCTCATCGTGGAAAGCCCCTCATCCTATGGTCCCCTGGGGGCCAAGGGAATCGGCGAGGTGCCTGCCGTGGGGCCGGCATCGGCCATCGTCAATGCCGTGGCCAACGCTTGCGGTGTCCGAGCGCACCGCCTGCCACTGACACCGGCCCGGATTCGCGGCAAAGAATAAAAAGTTAAAAGTAAGCAAAGCCTCCGGGTTTCGCAAGGCCGGGATAGGTCGAAGAAGAACCCAAGCTCCGCATTGCTTTCAATTGAATCGTTTCATAACGTAAGAAGCTTTCTTTACCAATGATTTGTCACCATTTGAAGCTTCTTTTAAGAATCGAGTTGAGGCAAAATGCTTTTTTTCTCTTGGTGATCATCAAATTGAGTAGTTGTTGAAAAAGCATCCTTTGCAGGTGCAATCAATGCTCAGGGCCGGATTCATTCTGGCAGGGTCTGTCAAGTCCAGTATGGGGCAGGACATTTTATGCAATTTGAGATTTTTTTATTCCAGAGCCCCGCTTTTTTGGAGCAGCGACCGGACGGCCTCCGCCAGGCGGCGGTATCCGGCGGCATTGGGATGGATGGCGTCCGATTTCAGGGTGTCATCGGCGAGGATGACGAAAAGTTGAAAGATCCTCAACAGATGTGTGCGGGGCGCTAAGCGTTCTTTTTGCATACCTTCATGGAACATGCAGTGGCGGGTTATTCAGATAGTCGATTACGGTCCGGGCGGTTTCCCTGACTTCCTCGCTCATGGCCTCGCCGAACTCCACGGAAGCGGGCTGGATGCCGAGGATGGTCAAATCCGCCCCCGTTTCCTCCCGGATAATTCCCAGGCAGACGTGGACCGGAAAATGGTGGGTGGAGAGTACCGTGTAATGCTGAAGCTGATCGAGAGGGATGACCCGAATTTCTCCCGGTGCGCCGCCGAAGTCGGCCGCATCGATGACGATCATCTTTTCCGGCTGGTAAGCGATGGCGTCTTCGACGATATTTTCGGGATTCATCAGGGCGTCGAGGACGAGAAGACCGTCACGATCGGGGACTTGTCCCCCGATGAAAGGGCCGACGCCGTCGTCGGCCCTCAGGGAATTACCGATCGTGATGATGACCGTGCGGCCCTCCGGACGCAGGGCCGAAAGAATTTCCCTATTCGACGAACTTGACATTCAGCAGGTGCGTTGAGCAGGAGATGCAGGGATCGTAGGCCCGTACCAGCATTTCCATCATCAGGGTGATTTCTTCCTTCGTCTTGTGCAGAATTTCCGGCAGGAGTTTCCTGAAATCGTATTCGATGTTGGAGATGTTCTGATTCGTCGGGATGATGCAGTTTGCCTGCGTGATGATCCCGTTTTGATCCGTTTCGTAGTGATGGAAGAGGATGCCCCGGGGGACTTCCACGGCGCCGACGCCATTGCCTGCCCGGACGGGAATCTTCTTCTGCTCGTTCACTCCGACAAGGATCGTTTCGTCGTAGTTGATACCGGTCTTTTTCAGGTCCTTGAGGATATCCATGGCATGTTCGTAGCAGTGAACGATTTCCACGACCTGGGCGACCGTGTTCAGGTACGGATTGTGACAGACGGGCTTCAGGCCCAGTTCTTTCGCGACTTTCTTCGCTTTGGGGTGAAGTTTGTCGTGGTTTAGGTTGAAACGTGCCAGGGCGCCGACCATGTAGGAATCCCGGGAAAGCTTTGCGAACTTTGCGGAAGACCGGGGATCGATGTATTCGTTGGTCGCCTTTTTATAGTCTTTCTTGTTGAACCGCTTGCCGTCCGTCGAGCCGATGTCGCCCATCAACAGGGGATATTCGTCATCGTCGGATACGAGGGCGACGTACTCCGTTTCCCGGTAAAAGTCGGGGAACTGCAGTGTTTTCGCCACGGCAAGGGTTTCCTCCATATCGTCCTTCATGGAACGGAGCATCGCCAGCATGTCGTCCAGATCCTTCGGCGTCGGCAGTTTTGTAAAACCGCCCACAATGGCCGAAATGGGATGAACGTGCCGTCCCACGAGGATATCGCACACGTCGTTGCAGAGCTTCTTCATCCGGAGAGCCCGGCGGACGACCTTGTTGTGGGTTTTGATGAGGGGCACGAAGCTGGGAACGCCCAGAACGTCAGGTGCCGCCAGGAGATACACGTGGAGGATGTGGCTGTCGAGAAATTCATAGTCCAGAAGCAATTTTCGCAGCTTGATGGTCTGTTCCGTCGGGGTGATCCCCAGGGCATCTTCCGCTGCCTGGATCGAGGCCAGGGAGTGACCGCAGGAACAGATGCCGCAGATCCGCGAGGTGATGTGCTGGGCTTCGAAAATGGAGCGCCCCCGGAGCATCCCCTCGAACAGGCGCGGCGATTCCACGACGAGGAAGTCGCACTGCTCGATTTTTCCGTTCTTGACGTTGACGGCGATATTGCCGTGCCCTTCCACCCGGGTCAGGTATTCGACTTGAATATCCAGATTTTTACTTGTCATGTTTGCCTACCTCCCTGCACTTGTTATACATATCGAATTTGTTCACGATCAAATCGATATTGAGGCGGTACCGCTCGAGGATATCGTTGGCCGCATCTCTTGCAGGATTGGTGACCATGCCCCGGCAACCGTAGCAGATATTGCCGTTATTGATGCACCAGGAATTGCATCCAGCCTTGGTCCAGGGGCCGAGGCAGGAGACGCCGCGGTCGTACATGCAGACGTTTTCATTGAGTTTGCACTCGGAGCAGACGGGGTTGTCCGGTACGGTATAGGGAATCCCGCGGAGGGCGCATTTCAGGACCTCGATGAGTTCAGGCGGGTAAACGGGGCAGCCGTTGACGAAATAATCGACCTTGACGACCTGGTGGATGGGCCGGGTCGCTTTGCTGTCGAATAACTTGTAGTCTTTTCCATAAACGTACTGCCTGATGTCATCGAGGACGAAGGAATTCTTCATGCCGTTCACCCCGCCGATGGTGGCGCAGGAACCGTAGGCGATGAGGACGGACGAGCGTTCCCGGATTTTCTTGATCCGGTGTTCCGCATGTTCGTCCGTGATACTGCCTTCCACGATCGCGACGTCGTAATTTTTGTCCCATCTCTCCGACATGACTTCTCTGAATTCGACCACGTCTATGGCACCCAGGATATCCAGAAGCGCTTCCCCGAGGTTGGCAACCTGCAGTTGACATCCTTCGCAGCAAGCGAAATCAAAAAAAGCAACTTTGGGTTTCTTCATATTCTTCCTTTCCATTTAGAGTTTCTTGGATTCCTTCACTTCTTCATAACTGAAGGTGGGGCCGTCCTTGCAGCAGTAGTAATTCTTCGGATGATCAATCTGGCAGTGGCCGCACTTACCCATGCCGCACTTCATGTGTCTTTCCAGGGACAGGATGATCTGTCTTTCCGGGAGATCCTTGTTAAGGAGCTCGTTGATGACGAACTTGTACATGATGGGCGGTCCGACCACGACGGCAAAGGTGCGGTCCGGGATGATGGTGACACCGGGAATCAGTGTCGTAATCAGTCCGACGTTGCCCGTCCAGTCCGGGGCGCCCCGGTCGACGGTGCAGTTGAAGTTCACGTCGAGGCGCTTCTGCCATTTCGGGATTTCGTCACCGAAGAGCATGTCCTGTGGTGTCCGGCATCCCAGCAGAATATCCACCTTGCCGAACTCCTTACGGTTATCCATGACGTAGTTGATCAGGGAGCGAAGGGGGGCGACGCCGAGACCGCCGGCGACGAACAGGAGATCATTTCCTACCATGACCTTGACGGGGAAGGGTTTCCCGAAGGGACCCCGGATACCGACATAGTCTCCCTTGCCCAGCTTGTGCATTTCATTGGTGACCCGGCCGGCAGCCCTGACGCACAGCTCGAAAGAGCCTTTCCTGGTCGGTGAGGAACAGATCGAGATGGGGACTTCCCCGATCCCGAATAGTTCCACCTGGACAAACTGCCCCGGTTCATGGTCCAGTTCTCCATCATCCAGTTTGATGTCGAACCACCGCTCGGTGGGCGTCATCTGTTTTACGGCGATGATTTCCCCTTTCCTCAACTTCCAGTTTGAATTGATGATTTCCTCTTTCATAAACTTTCCTTTGCAAGGGCATTTAAAGTTTCTTTGAGGCTGATTTTGGCCATGCAGGTCCTCGTGCAGCGGCCGCAACCTGTACAGAAGAACCGGTAGTATTTCTCGATGGGATATTTGAACTTCCTGTAGAAACGATGACGCTGGCGCTCCAGACGTTCTTCCCGGAAGTTTTCCCCGCCCGCCACTTTTGCGAAGGGTTCAAGCTGGCAGGAATCCCAGACCCGGAACCGGGAGCCGGTCTTCATGTCCAGGTTGATCTGGTCGAACATGTCGAAGCAATAACAGGTCGGACAGACATTGGTACAGTTCCCGCAGGAGACGCATTTCGCGCCGACCTGTGACCAGACGGGACTTTCCATGGCCTTTTCGAAGAGTCCTGGCAGTTGACGGGCGTCCACGTCGACTTCGTTTTTGAAGATTTTTCTCTTCGTTTCACGCAAACTATCCAGGTCGCTTAAATCCCTGGGAGATGCATTTTGGAATAGTCCGGTGAAATCGGCCATGTCGGCGCCCTGCTGCGTGTTGACATGGCAGATGAACCGGTCTCCCAGGTCGGTCAGGAACAGGTCGTATCCGCCGTTGGGCAGGTGGGAATTCACCAGGGCGCAGCTGGCATACCCGTCGCAGTAATCGTTGCATTCGAGACCGACGGAGAAAATATGGTCTTTCCGCGTCAAGTAGTTGTAGTCTCGGGGTCTTTCGTTGAAGACCATGTTCAGACACTGTATACCGGCGAGATCGCAGGTATGAATGCCGAAGATGGCGATTTTATCGTACTCGATCACCGCCCTGTCTTCGGGGACTTTTTCGCTGATGTCGAAATCCAGTATTTTTTCCTTCTGGGGCATGAAGTATTTCTTGGGCGGGAGAATGGTGGGGATGTACTGAAGGGCGATTCTCTCCGCCGAAGAAACTTCTTCAAAGGCGAACTGGTTGTATCCTTTGTCTACCGGGGCAACGACCTTCATCTTTCTGGATAATTTTTTTATGAATTCATCCAGATCCTTCTTTTTCAGTATACGGTAGTTCACACCTTCAGACCTCCCTTTCCAACAGGTTAAATCGCACTTTGCGAAAGCCGGGGCTTTCAAACCGAATTGGGCTGCATTTTATCCTATTTTTCAAAGGAAATTTACTTTTTTTTATAAGAGATATTACTTTTTAAAAGTGACATCATTCAATCTTCGAGCAGATAAAAAAACCCCCTTGCGTGGAATCACAAGGGGGTTTCCCAAAATATATATTCCCTTCCGGAGGGTTAAACGCTTTTTCTCTTGAGCCAGGCTTCGCGGAAGAGCCTGGCGATGCAGGTGAACAGGGCGAGGAAGAACAGGCCGAACATGAAGTTGGGAGCCGTTCCCCAATATTCGTCCAGCTTGTAACCGAGGTACAGGAAGAGGAAAGAGGAAATCACGATGATGAACCCCCAGGCGCTCAGCATCATGATGGAAGAGAAGGCCGAATACTGGCTTCGTTGGCTGTGTTGTTGCGCTAACATGTCACTCCCCTCCTTTCCCGGTCGTTTCTGGTTTCACCCTCCGGGCGTTCAGGCCCGAAGGGGAACCGGTTTGTCATGAACGGTTTCACTGAAAAATCTTTATCCAACCCTAGCTGACCATGTTTTTGACGGCGTCGATGACGGGCGAGGTGAACAGGGCCACGAGCATCGTGTAGAGGGCGAAGGCGCCGACCACTTCACCGGTGTACATTTTCTGGTACTTGTACTTGAGGGAAATGATGATCAGTCCGCCGACGATGAGGGCGCCGAGCTGGAAGTAGGGGAAGTTGGATGCACCCGCCGCCGCGTATTCGGCGAAGCCGAAGGTTGCCGTGGTCAGGACGACGAAGGCCGCAACGATTAAAGTCTGGATTGTCTTTTTCATGATCTATGTCCTCCCTTTTTGGTTTGTCGCTTTCTTTGCCTTTGTATATGAAATGATCGTGCCAGATCGCCCTCCTTGGTTTCGTCAGTTGTAAGTATTCAATAATCAAGGATAAATGTCGGGATGGTTTGCAAAAGGGATTCTTTTTCCCCTCCGGGGACGGGCTCCGTTGAATGAAAAATTAAAAGGATTGAATGAATCGATTCGATGAAATGGATGAATAAAAAATAGAGAGAAGGCGGATAGGTGTCCGAAAAAACAAGGGAAAGAAAGATTATGATAAAATTCTTTGTATGTTCAGCATGTTATGCTGTATACTCCGGTTTCGGGTTACATCCGTGCTTTTAAAAGTGGGTTTCCCTGCAAAATGGGGTATACTGCGGTTGATTTTCTTAAAGGGTGTCATGACCATGCGCCTTCCCGCGCTTCGAAAGGCAGGTAAAGCATACGCGATACGCCCGGTGGTTGGTTATTCGTATACGGGGTTTTTAGGCAAGCAAAAAAGTGTCGGCGATGAAAAGGCTCACCTGAAGGACTTTTTGAAATCCATTTTCTTTGCCTGATTAAAATACATAGACGGCAATGTCCGTTCCATGATTTCTCTCCGTGTGTAATCATCCGGAGTTCTGATAAAAACAGGTAGATAAGGAGATTTACGTGTCATTAGTCGGGAAAAATATTGATGCCTATTGTACGAAGTGTAAGCTTCTGCTGACCCATGTTGTCCTGTCCGAAGTGGACGGCGTCGTCAGTAAAGTCGAATGCAAAACCTGCGGTTCCCAGCATAAATACAGAAAGGGAGTCCCGGGAAAAAAGACCGCAGTCAAAGCAGCGCGTTCCACGTCATCGGGGCGCGTGAGATCGTCTTCTACAGGGCGAAAAAAAACGGTTAATGAAGCTGCCCTGCTGTGGGAAGTCAAAAGTCGTGATATGCAACCCGATGTTCTCATCAGGACGTATCAAATGAAAGACACATACAGGTCAGACGAAGTCATTCTGCATCCGGTCTTTGGTCTCGGTTTTGTCGAGAAAGTGATGTCGGAGACAAGAATGCAGGTCCTGTTCAAGGAAGAAGTGAAATTGATGGTCATGAATACCGCCCGATAGCTGTTTGCGTGTAACATAACGCGGATGGCTGAGAAGACCGGACGATCCTGACCCGCAAGAAAACTGTTGAATGCCCATGGAGAAAAAAGGCCCATGTTTGATGTAACGGAGTCGGCAAGTGAACTGATCGCCGCTTATATTCGCCAGCATAAATGGTCCCACGCCGTCAGAATCTTAATGAAGGCGGGTTGAGGCGGCCCGGGATTGGGCATTGCTTTGGACGAGCCCCGCAATAGGGACGTGATTCTTCATGACAGGGGGATCACTTATGTGATCCATAAGGATCTGTTTGAGAAGGCCAGGCCGATCCTCGTGGACTTTGCTGCTTCAAAAAGAGGGGCCGGCCTGAAGATTACATCGGCGCTGAAGCCGGGAGAAAAATGCGGTCCTGCCTGCGGCTGTTGATAAAGTCCGTCTTTGCACATTTGCGACCGGAGTTTGATCAACGGGATAAAAACGTTGACAGAACGGCGGGATTCATGTAGGACTACTTGGAAATGTTGTTGAATTTGAAATCCACCGAGCATCAGATAAGCCCTGGGGTTTTTTTTAAATCCCGAGGGCTTTTTTGTTTTACGGTTATGGTGTTGAAGACGCAGTAAAAGGTCTGTTTTTCCCCCTGGCGGGAGGCTGTGCCGAAATTGGTATTTTGTCATTTCGACCGCAGGAAGAAATCTTTAAGTTAAGTTATTTCAGCCTGTCAAGATTTCTCGCATTCGCTCGAAATGACCATTTTTGCAATGATGACACAGTCTCCGGAGGGGATGGGAGAGAATGGGAAAATAACGCCGGTGATGCAGGCATTGAACACTTCCATCCTGGCCCTCCCCCGTCAAGAGGGACGGGAATTTTTGATTTTTTGCGACTTCATTATGTGATTAGGAAATGTAGAAAGAAAGAAGAATGAAATTCAGTGATTTTGATTTAAATGAAAAAATTATGACGGGTATTAATGCGGCGGGATACGTCGAACCGACTCCCATCCAGGTTCAATCCATCCCCCCGATCATGGAGGGGCATGACGTGATGGGCTTGGCCCAAACCGGAACGGGGAAAACGGCGGCCTTTGTCCTGCCGATGCTCCAGCGCCTCCTGGAAGGGCCAAGAGGGCGTCTCCGTGCACTCATTATCGCGCCGACCCGGGAACTGGCGGAGCAGATCAACAAGGACATCGTTCAACTGGGGCGGAAGACGAAACTTGCCGGTGCCGCCGTTTACGGCGGTGTCAGCATTCGCAATCAGATCAATCGCCTCCGGGGGAAGATCGATATCGTGACGGCCTGTCCCGGCCGTCTTCTGGACCATATCGGCAGGGGGACCATCGATCTGTCCGCCATAGAGATCCTCATCCTGGATGAAGCGGACCGCATGTTCGACATGGGGTTCCTTCCCGATATCCGGAAGATCCTGAGTCATTTGCCGCAACAGCGTCAGAATCTTCTTTTCGCGGCGACCATGCCGAGAGAGATTTCCAGCCTGGCCGGTGAAATTCTGGTTAATCCCGTCCGGCTCCAGATCGGCGAAATCGCTCCGGCGAAAACGGTATCCCATACCTGTTACGCCGTGCAGTCGACCAGTAAGACGGCATTGCTGAAGGATATTTTAAGCGAAACCGAGATGGAATCCGTGCTGGTCTTCACCCGGACGAAACGGGAGGCGGAAAGCCTTTCCCTGCAACTGGTCAAAGGCGGCTATGATGCCGTTGCCCTTCATGGGAACATGCAGCAGAAAGAGCGTCAGAGGACTTTAAACGGATTTCGTGACGGCCTGACAAAGATCATGGTGGCGACGGATATCGCGGCCCGCGGCATTGACGTAACCCGTGTGTCCCACGTGATCAATTACGATATGCCCGACACGATGGATGCCTACACGCATCGCATCGGCCGGACCGGCCGGGCGTCCAAAACGGGGGATGCCTATAATTTTATTACCATCAAGGATATCACCATCCTGGGCATCCTCAAGAGAGTCCTGGGAGATGCGCTGAAATATGCCGGTGCCGATGGTGCCGGTGGATTTCTATGGCCGGATCCGTCCGCTCCTTCCCACAAAATCGGCAACCGTAAATCCAGGCAAATCGGGAAAAGATCATTCGGGCCCAGAAGGGGCGGATTTACAAGGTCCGGGGGCCGTTCTTCCCAAAAATCTCTGGATGATTTCCCCGGATTAAGCAGGGCTGCCGCGTCTTCCCCTCCGGCCTGAGAAAAGGTTTCTGAAGCGGGGGCTTGCGTGAGAATGGTTCCTGAACGCACATTTGAAGAGCGATAAGTCTGTTTTCCCGCTGGCCGCATTTCCCGCACCATTCTGACAAGAGCGCAATATAGTAACGATAATCGTCGGTACAGAAGAAGATGTCCTGACGACGTTTACCTCGTTATGTGATGCGGATAATCTGCCGCAACAACTCTTGCCATGCGAGCCATGGGCAATCCCCCCCCAAAAAAAGCTACGAATAAATCAGAAAACCAGTATGATGTCCCCGGATTATCGAAACTTTTTTCCTGCTTGCTTCAAAGGGACCGACCGTTTAGATTAAAAAAAATCATTGGAGTTATGTTAACGGGGAAAATCATGCATATCGTTATCGACGGTTACAATCTGATACGTCAGTCGGATCAGCTGAGATCCCTTGACAGACGGAGTCTGGAGGAGGGGAGAAACGCCTTGATCCGCTTTCTGACCCCGTATAAAAAAGGGAGGCGTCATGCCATTACCGTTGTCTTTGACGCCTGGGATGGCGGGGGTCCTCTGGAAGAAAGGGACCGGCAGGCCGGGATCGATGTCATTTATTCCCGCCGGGGAAAGAAGGCCGACGACGTGATCAAAGAGATGGTGAGCAAGGGCAGGGGAGAGGAGACGCTTGTCGTCACGTCCGATCGGGATGTGGCGGACTATGCGGTTCGCCGTGGCGCCACGGTGGTTTCCTCGCCGGAATTCGAAGAAGTCGTAACCCGGTTTCATGCGGGGGAGCCGACAGCGGTTTCCGGAGAAGCGGCCGATACGGATGAAAGATCATGGAAAGGCACCAAGAAGAAAGGGCCGTCGCGCCGGCTGTCACGCAGTGCGAAAGATTTCCGGAACAGGCTGAAAAAGCTGTAAGGACCGATTTCGAAAGGGAGAAGTCAGGTGTGAGGAACGGCTCCGGGAACAGGACGCGATTAGAAGCGAGGGACGATTCGAATCGATACCGAACAGGCCCCCCCTCCTTGTCTGCCTGACGGGAGAGGCCTTTATTCGGGGTCGTCAGACCTTTTTTCTTTTGAGCCAGGCTTCGCGGAAGAGCCTGGCGATGCAGGTGAACAGGGCGAGGAAGAACAGGCCGAACATGAAGTTGGGAGCCGTTCCCCAATATTCGTCCAGCTTGTAACCGAGGT
>Ga0228535_1002761_pt1 | contig 15312 bp, 13 predicted proteins | sample SJ1metagenome_FD_168457 | JGI IMG/M metagenome (GOLD analysis project Ga0228535, IMG submission 168457) | Enriched culture of PCE-dechlorinating microbial communities from Ithaca, New York, USA - SJ1 | ecosystem: Engineered > Modeled > Simulated communities (microbial... > Unclassified | place... | reverse complement strand
GGCAACCTACAAGGTTGCCCCTTCCTCATTCGTTTTAGTTCCTAGGGGAATCGAACCCCTATTTAGAGACTGAGAATCTCCTGTCCTAACCATTAGACGAAGGAACCGATGCCTGGGATGGAGGGATTCGAACCCCCAAAGGCAGAACCAGAATCTGCAGTGTTACCATTACACTACATCCCAATCTGAAAATCCTGTGGTAGGATACGGAAATGCGTATGCTTTGTCAAGGGGATGGGGAAATTTATTCCTACTCCCCGTGATAGACCTGCAGGACCTCGACTGGATAAGGGGCCAGTGCTTGCTCATACTTGAGAAACGGCAAACCGATGACACCCAAGAAACCTGCAACCTGAGCTCCATGCTCTTCAAACATCGAAGCAGCCGCTTTCAGTGTACCACCGGTTGCGATCAGGTCATCCACCAACAAAACGCGGCTGCCCTTGTGGATATCCACTTCCTGGACACAGACCACATCACAGCCATACTCAAGCTCAAAACTCTTGGTGAAGACCTTGTTGGGGAGCTTTCCCATCTTGCGCACCAATATGAGGGGGAGCCCAAGCCGCTGGGCAAGCGGAGCGGCAAAGATGAACCCCCGAGCCTCTATAGCTGCAATTGCATCAATCTCGCGGCCCTCGCACAAAACCTCCATCCGGTCGATGCAATACTGAAAAGCTTCAGGCACAGCAAGAATACCGGTGATATCATAATAGAGGACTCCCTGCTTGGGGAAATCGGGTACCTTTCGAATTACACTGTCCAGATTGTAATGTGCGTTCATAGGGCCTCTTTTCAACAATAGTGTTTTTTGAATGCTGTCACCCGAGCACTAGCAGACTCGGAGAACTCAGATCGCATGCCATCGGCCAGATAGCGGTATGCCAAGGCCGCTATCATGGCTCCGTTGTCGGTACACAGCTTGAGGGAGGGAAAGGAAACTTCATAACCGCCTTGCCTGAGTGCTTCCAGCTCCTGCCTCAAATAACTGTTTGCTGCAACGCCGCCCCCGGCACTCAGCCGTTTCAAATCGGTCTCTTCCAATGCGGACTTGACCCGCTTGACAAGCATGTTCACAGCAGCCCGTTGAAAGGAAGCGGCGATATTTTCAGGACTCTTTTCACTTTTGCCGTCCCAAAACTTATCCAGTTGGTTGATTGCTGCGGTTTTCAATCCGCTATAGGATATATCATACGGGTGGTCCTTCGAATGCAAGGTCGGACCCGGAAAAAGAAAGGCAAGCGGATTGCCCTTCCTCGCAAGGCGATCAATGGCTACACCGCCGGGATATCCGAACCTGTAGTGCTTGGCGACCTTGTCGAAGGCTTCCCCGATTGCATCATCAATGGTGGTTCCCAGAACCTCGATTGAATCATAGCCATCAACCCGGCATATGACTGTATGCCCGCCGCTTACCAAGAGGCCGAGGTAGGGATACTCAAGCGGGTGCTCAATCTGTGATGCATGGAGGTGTGCACGAATATGGTCTATGGTGATGAACGGTACATCCAGGGAGGCTGCAAATCCCTTCGCGAAACTCAAGCCGACTAAAAGAGAACCCAACAAGCCGGGTCGGTTGGTCACTGCAACCGCATCGACCTCATGCGGTTGGAGGTCGGCTTTCTGAAGCGCCGTCTGGACGACGGTACTGATCCACTGGGTATGCAGGCGTGAAGCAAGCTCGGGGACCACTCCTTCGTACGGTTTATGAAGTTCTATCTGGGTGGCTATGATGTTGCTCAGGACGGTGCGTCCGTCCTCTACGACAGCTGCAGAACATTCATCACAGGATGTCTCAATCCCCAGTACTTTCATACAGGGTCATCCTCATCGTCATCATCAAATTCATCCAAAAAGTCATCATCAAGAAAATCGAAATCTTCTTCGTCGAAAGCGAATTCATCCTCGCTTACCAGCGGTGCGATGTCACTCAGTTGCAGTCCATACTCCAATGCGTCAGGGAACATGTCCAGCAGGAACTGGGCAACATCAGGCTGCCAGCTCAATCCCACCTTGGTTCCAACACCATGTTTTTCACTATTCAGCAAAACAACCACCTCCTGGGCGACAGCATGGCTGAACAACGTTTGTGTTTTCAATGCACTCCCTCTTCTCACTTAAGCGTACTAGACAAAAGCCTCAAAGGTCAAGGCAAGACAGGGATCTGACATTTACAGAAATACCATCTTTACCTTCTTCCCTCTTTCGGATAAAATGCACCTGTTTTATGTATCCGGCCAAAATAGCTCAGGGGTAGAGCAGCTCACTCGTAATGAGCAGGTCAAGGGTTCAATTCCCTTTTTTGGCTCTGACGGTTCCTTCGGGAACCGTTTTTTCTTGCCCGCATACAGAAAACCCGGGCCGAAGCCCGGGAATCAATACAAGTGAAATCCGCTTACTTGGCCTTCTTTGCGGCAATGGATGCCTGGGCAGCCGCGAGACGGGCGATGGGAACGCGGAACGGAGAGCAGGAAACATAATCCAGACCGACCTTGTCGCAGAATGCGATGGTCTTGGGATCACCACCATGCTCACCGCAGATACCCAGCTTGATGTTCGGATTGGTTGAGCGACCAAGCTTGGCAGCCATGTCCACGAGCTTGCCTACACCAGCGATATCGATGGTTGCAAACGGGTCGTAGTCGTAGAACTGCTTGTCTGTATCATTCACATAGTGACCGAGGAAGGAAGCTGCATCGTCACGGCTGAAACCACAGGTCATCTGGGTCAAGTCGTTTGTGCCGAAACTGAAGAATTCAGCCTCGCGGGCGATTTCATCAGCGGTGATGGCAGCCCTGGGAACCTCGATCATCGTTCCAATCTTGTAATGCACCTTCATGCCCTGCTCATTGAAAATCTTCTCAATGACCTCGAGTGCATGTTTCTTGCAGAAAACGAACTCCTTGTAGTTGCCTACCAAGGGAACCATGATCTCAGGAAGGACATCGACACCCTTGCGCTTGACGTTGATCGCAGCCTCGATGATTGCCCTCACCTGCATCCTGAGAATCTCGGGATAGACAATCGCAAGACGGCAGCCACGGAAACCGAGCATCGGATTGAATTCATGCAACGCTGCGGACTTTTGAGCCACCTCCTCTACAGTCAGCCCCATCTGCAACGCCAGTTCATGGCGGCTGGTGTGGTCGTTGGGAAGGAACTCGTGAAGCGGCGGATCAAGCAGACGGATGGTGGCGGGTCTGCCCTCAAGTGCGAGGAAAATCGCCTCAAAGTCCCCTCTCTGCATCGGAAGCAGTTCTGCAAGAGCTTTCTCGCGTTCAACCTGATTGTTGGCAAGAATCATCTTGCGAATCGACATGATGCGGTTTCCACCAAAGAACATATGCTCGGTTCTGCACAGACCGATTCCTTCGGCACCGAAAGCGACAGCCATCTCGGTATCGTGGGGAGTGTCTGCATTGGTGTAAACACCAAGCCTCTTAAGCTCCTGGACAAATCCCATGAAGGTCTTGTAGTTGTGGAAAAGATTGGATTCGCTCTCCTTCATATGGCCGCTGAGCACTTGAACGATTTCCGATGAACGCACAGGAATCTTGGTTCCATATACTGCACCGGTGAAACCGTCGATGGACATATAATCGCCCTCGCTCAGGATTGCACCATTGACCTCAAGGCTCTTTTTCGCCTCATTGATGTGAATCTCACCTGCACCACTGACGCACGGACAACCCATGCCACGGGCGACAACCGCTGCGTGACTGGTCATGCCGCCACGGCAGGTAACCACGCCTTTGGCAACAGCCATGCCGCCAATGTCTTCAGGGCTGGTTTCTGCACGAACCAAAATGACATCCTTGCCCTGGGCCGCCATCTCCTCGGCTTTGTCTGCAGTAAAATAAATCTGACCGCAGGCTCCACCGGGGGATGCATTCAAGCCGCGGGTCAATTCATTCAAGGAATTGTCCCGGATGTATTTGGCATCGAGAATCGGTGCGAACAGCTTGCCGAACTCGCCTGCAGGAACTCTTGCCACTGCAGTTTCCTTGTCGATCAAGCCCTCTTCCACCATCTCAACCTGGGAGCGAAGCCAGCTGAAAATCGTGCGTTTGCCATTTCTGGTCTGCAGCATGTACAGCTTGCCTTCCTGGATGGTGAATTCGATGTCCTGCATGTCCTTGTAATGCTTTTCCAGAATGGAACGGATGCCCACCAACTGGTCATACACCTCAGCGTTGACCGCACGCAAGGTTTCAATGGACTGCGGAGTACGGATACCGGCAACAACGTCCTCACCCTGGGCATTCATCAGATACTCGCCGTAGAACTGGTTTTCACCGGTGGAGGGGTCGCGGGTGAATGCAACACCGGTACCGCTGGTTTCGCCCATGTTGCCGAACACCATGCTCTGGATGTTGACCGCCGTCCCAAGCAAGCCGCGGATGTCATTCATCTGTCGGTATTTGATGGCACGATCGTTGTTCCAGGACTTGAATACGGCGTTGATGCTCTTGAAGAGCTGGTCGATCGGGTCAACGGGAAACTCTTCACCGGTATAGCGCTTGTACAGGCGCTGATAGCGGGCGATGACTTCCTGCAGATCCTTGCTGTCAAGTTCGGTGTCGAGGCTCTTTCCCTTGGAATCCTTTACGTCCTGGAGGGCGCTCTCAAACTCGTGGTGGGGAACACCCATCACCACCTCGCCGAACATTTGCATGAAACGGCGGTAGCTGTCCCAGGCAAAGCGTTCGTTTTTGGTCTTGGCGATCAAGGCCTTGACACTGGTGGGGTTGAGCCCCAGATTGAGGATGGTATCCATCATGCCGGGCATCGACTGTGCTGCTCCACTGCGAACCGATACGAGCAAGGGATTCTCATTATCCCCGAGCTTTGCCCCCATCAAGGATTCAAGCTTGGCAAGGTTCTCAAGCACCTGATCCCTCAGGCCTTGGGGATAGGCTCCATCATGGGAACTATAATACGCACACGCTTCAGTGCTGATTGTAAAGCCCGGAGGCACGGGAAGACCAATACTGGTCATATCGGCGAGGTTTGCACCTTTACCGCCGAGCAGCTCTTTCATTTGAGCCGTCCCTTCTGCCTTGCCGGAGCCGAAAAAATAGACATACTTGGTTTTTTTCTCTGCCATACCTGACTCCTGTTCATTCTCTATGTTTGACGAGCAAATCCTACCTGTTCAAAGCTGTGCTGTCAATCAAATCGGGAGGTAAAACAATAATTATAGGTATATCAAGTCCTTATTAGATAAATATTTGTTCAATTATTTTTGGAACAATATTCCAATTTTCCTGAATACAAGACAGCGTCTTCAAGAAGCAGGCATCCCCAAGATTTACTGCCTTTTGCAAGTTTTTTCCTACAATTCATGGATTACTAAGTTTCTTCGCCATGAACCAATAGATTCCGCAACTTTTGCAACAAACAGCAACAAAAAAACCCGCTCTCATCCCAAAGGATTTGAACGGGCTTCTCAGGCTTTTCAAAAATCAGGGCTGCTTGCCGATATAGGCAAGAATGCCTCCATCCACATAGAGTACATGTCCATTGACGAAATCACTTGCCTTCGAAGCGAGGAAGAGAGCGGGGCCCTCTAGGTCCTCGGTGTTCCCCCAGCGTTCGGCCGGAGTCTTGGCAACGATGAACGAGTCGAACGGATGGCGGCTGCCATCCGGCTGTCTCTCCCTCAGTGGAGCGGTCTGGGGTGTGGCAATGTAGCCGGGCCCGATGCCGTTGCACTGGATGTTGTACTTGCCGTATTCGCTGGCGATGTTGCGGGTCAGCATCTTCAGCCCACCCTTTGCAGCTGCATACGCACTGACCGTCTCGCGTCCCAGTTCGCTCATCATCGAACAGATATTGATGATTTTACCGCTTTTGCGTTCCATCATCGAAGGAAGGACGGCCTTGGAGACGATGAACGGAGCGGTAAGGTCGATATCGATGACCTTGCGCCAATCGCTTGCTGCCATCTCGTGCATCGGGATGCGCTTGATGATGCCGGCGTTGTTGACCAGGATGTCGACAGGCCCCAGATCCTTGACGATCCGCTCATTGGTCCTGATTACTGCATCCTCATCGGTTACGTCGCACACATAGCCTTTTGCATCGATTCCTGCCTGCTTGTAGGCATCGAGTCCCTTGTCAACCAGTTCCTGATTGATGTCATTGAATGCAATCTTTGCTCCAGCCTGCGCATACACACCGGCGATTGCAAACCCGATCCCATAACTGGCTCCGGTAATCCAGGCCACCTTTCCCTTCAGGGAGAACATATCCTGCAATTTTGTCATACTGTTTACCTCAACTCCTCGGTTGCTACCCAATCCATATCCGTATAGGTGCGATTCTCACCGCACATCGACCAAATGAAAGTATAGTTGCTTGTACCCACGCCGCTGTGGATCGACCACGACGGGTTGATCACGGCTTCCTCATTGCCCACTGCAATGTGACGAGTCTCGGTGGGTTCCCCAAAGAAGTGGAACAGTGTCTGTTTCTCCTTGATGTCAAAGTAGAAGTACACTTCCATGCGCCTCTCGTGGGTATGGGCGGGCATCGTGTTCCATACACTTCCCTCTTCAAGCTGGGTCAAACCCATCGACAACTGGCAGGTATCGAGTACATCGGGGTGGATGTACTGATTGATCGTGCGCTTGTTGCTGTCCGCTGCACTGCCTGCAGGCACATGCTTTGCATCGGCGAATACAATATGCTTGGCCGGGAAAGCTCGGTGGGCCGGGGTGCAGCTCATATAGAACTTCGCCGGGTTCTTTGCGTCCTTGCTTGCCAGAGTCACTTCCTTGGTCCCCATGGGAAGGTACAAACCGTCGAAGTGCACCAGGTTGTAGGTCACTCCATTCGCCTCCACCACGCCATCACCACCGATATTGATGATTCCTAGTTCCCGACGCTCCAAGAAATAATTCACGCCGAAATCCTTCATCGGGTCGATGTTCTTTGCGAGGTCGAGCTTTCCAACTACAGGCATGGCCCCCAAGGTGACAATCCGGTCGATGTGCGAATAGACCGCACTCACATCGTCGGCCTTGAAGATGTTCTGCACCAAGAACTCCTTGCGAAGCTCCTCGGTGGTCATGTGCTTGAACGCCTCTTTTCCTGTTGAATAACGAATGTCCATGTAAATCCTCCTATTCTGAAAGACAATCCGGCCGCGAAAAGGACAGAACCCTGTCCAGGTACGACCCGATAGTTTGTGCATCGCTGAAATACGAACCCAAATCCGATTGCAATATATGCCGCATACGACGAATCCCGCCGAACAAGTGATAGGTTATCACCCCTTCCACCTGATCATACTGCTGTGTCTCCAATAACGAAAGCAATACAGCATGTTCCTGTATAATTTCTTTGAAATTGTGCATTTCTACGATATCGAGCATGCGAAACCGGGTGTAGTACACTTCGGAATCCTGGATGGCATCCCAAAACAAGGGAAAGCCTGCTTCATCAAACCATGTTTGGTGGAGTGCTGAATCCAATGCATAGAAAGCCGAAGGCTCAAACTGGTCGCTTGCAAGCAGGATTTCTTGATTACGCAGACAATGATGGCAGCGTTCCAAGGCAAACGGGTCTGCTTGTTGAGAAAAGTCAATGAGAACCTTGGTCTCCAGTATCGTGCGCATCAGGATGGTCTGATAGATGTGCGAGAATTTCAACAAGGTGGCACGCACCCCTTTGTAGGGTACAAATTCCAACAGGCCTGCATCGCAAAGCCGCTCAAGCGCGACATGGACCGGAGTCCTGCTGGCCTCAAACCGCTCACAGATGTCCTGTTCCCGCATCAACTGGCCGGGTACGATGGTCAGAGCCAGGATTTCCTTGCGTAACGAGGCATAGACATGGTTTGCAGTATCCTTGGCTCGCATGGCATACCTCCTTTTTGTATACGAATATAGTAATTTGCATACAAATTATCTGTTTGCATACTACCATGCAGACAAAGGCCTGTCAACACGAAAAAACCGAGCATTCAGGTTGCCCGGCTTTTTCTATCTATATGAATACACCCTGCGGTGCTGTTATGCGATGTAGCTTTCGACCATCTTGCTCTTGGAAGGATTTCTCAGCCTCTCAAGGGCTTTTTTCTCAATCTGGCGGATTCGCTCCTTGGTCAGGTTGTACAATTCACCGATTTCCTTCAGCGACATGGGAGTCTTTCCCTCCAGTCCGAAGCGCAGCTCGATGATCTCCCGTTCCTTGTCGCTGAGGGTGGCAAGCAACGACCGAACATCCTCCTTCAAGGAAGCATCGAGCAATGATTGTTCGGGATTCTGGGTCTCATCTTCGATGAAGTCCCCGATACTGCTGGCACTTCCATCCTTGAAAACCGGTGCATCCAGGCTGACCAGATCACGACTGATGGAGAGCAGGCTGGAAACATGCTCGGGCTCAAAGCCGGTCATGGTACCGATTTCCTCCATGGTTGGATCTTCGGTGCTCAAATCTTTCATCAGGGAACGCTGAGCTTTCTGGATCTGCATCAACTCGTTGGTTCGGTTCAGAGGCAGCCTCACAGCCCTGCTTTTTTCATTAATGGCCTTCATGACGGACTGACGAATCCACCAAACGGCGTAACTGATGAAGTGATAGCCCTTGTCGGGATCGAACTTATCCAAAGCCGTCATCAAGCCGATGTTTCCCTCGTTGATCAAGTCAACCAAGGGTATCCCCTGATTCTGATACTTCTTGGCCACATTCACCACGAAGCGGAGGTTGGATTCAATCATCCGTTTGCGGGCGAATTCATCACCTTTCTGCACACGCTTGGCCAGTGCAAATTCCTCTTCTGCACTGAGCAGCGGAATACGGTTGATTTCTTTGAGGTACATACTCAGGATGTTGGCATCGTCATAAGCATAAGAATCTTCGTTATTGTTAAGCATGGCGCGTTTTGTTTTCATTGTGCATTCTCCCTTCTGGGTTGTTGGAAAGGTAAATGCAACTAGCGTGCCAACTTTATTTAAAAATATCTATTTCTTTTTAATATAATTTTTTATATTTTTTTACAAATCTACAATGGTGTATTTTACCGGTGAGTGGCAACGATACAGATAAGCAATTGGTTCTTTTTGACACGCTTGAGAAAAACCCGCTGTTTTCTGGTATATTATGACCCATAATGCCCCATCTGGTTCAGCCAACCGACCATTTTGGCTCAGATTCGCCTACGAGCCAGGGGAAATCGAGCTCGATGGAAGCAAACCATTGGCTCAGATTCTCACGATCGAAAGGAAGTTCACTCGCCTCAAGCTCTTCTTTCAACTGTTCATACTCCATCTTCAAGAAGTCATGAATCATGTCGCCTTCACTCAGCGAGCAGGAGATTCGCCGCTTGCCCATCAGATACATGGCAAACTGACGACGGAAGAAATCAAGCCAATCCTTGTCCGGGTTGTGCATCTCATTCCCCCTGATCAGAAACACGTCTATGAAACAGTTGAGACAGCTTGCCAAGTCCTGGGATTTTGCAAACAAGAAAGCAAGATTATAAAAGTGTCTCCACATCTGCTCGAAGCTTGCTTTGTCACTGAGAAACACATAATCCGACTGCTTCATAAGCTGTGTATTCTGTTCTTGCTGTGCTTCCATTTCACATTCCCTTTTGATCGTATAAAGAATATAGTAAAGCCTCCCAATAACGGCAACCCAAGAGCGCGATTTTTTCGCACTGTGCAGGTTCTTCACAGGTTCTTGCCTGATTGTATAAATCAGCTTGCCTGTCTTGCCACTTTTGACTATATTATCTGAAGCGAAGGCGAAGCCCTCGTAATTACACTACCACATTTACCTATGGTTGGAGGAACATACAATGACCATTAAGCCTTTGGCAGACAGAGTATTGGTGAAAATTGAAGAGGTGCAGGAGAAGACTGCAAGCGGTCTGTACATCCCACAGACAGCACAGGAGAAGACACAGATCGGTACTGTTGTCGCAGTCGGTGAAGGGACTGAGAAGGTCAAAATGACCGTCAAGGTAGGAGACCGCGTCATGCACGACAAGTACAGCGGAACTTCTGTGAAGATCGATGGCAAAGAGCATCTGATCCTTGGCATGTCTGATATCCTTGCAATCATCGAGTAATACAGACACAGGAATCACAAGGAGGCGGGAAGCAGTTCCCACCTCTTTTTTTATTCTCAACCATAGAGGAAATTTTCAATCTTGGTGCACAGCCCTGCACTCTCCGTCTCCGGATGATAGCTTTCGGGCAGGGCGCGCAGCATATACACCCCGTAATTCTTGGTTATGACCCTGCTGTCAAGAATCAAGACAACCCCACGGTCGGCGGTACTGCGCAGAAGCCTGCCGAAACCCTGCTTGAGCTTCATGGTTGCCGACTGCAAAGCCAACTGATAAAACCCACTTCCACCCGCATTGTCTATGGCTTCACAGCGGGCTTTGAATACCGGGTCGGAAGGGACGGCGAACGGAAGCTTGACAATAATCACCATCCTCAGCGTGTTGCCGGGAGCATCCACACCCTCCCAGAAGGAGGAAGTAGCAAACAGGGTGCTGTCCTGTTCCGCTATGAAGCGATTGAGCAGGGTGTAACGGTCGAGCTCCCCCTGTCCCAACAGGGTAAGAGAGGCTTGTTCAAACCTGGACTCCAACATGCGCTTCACCTGCTTGAGCATGACGTATGAGGTAAAGAGCACCAATGCCCCTCCTCCCGAACTGTGTACCGCATCCCAGATGGTTTGCGCCACATAGCTGATATACGGCTCCTCCATCTCTTTCGCAGGCAGGGGCGCATCGGAGGGGGTAAGCAGCATCAGGCGGCTTTTGTAGTCGAAGGGTGAGAGAAAAATGCCTTTCAGAAACGGACGGCTCTCATCATACGGAAGCCCCACCCTGCCCGACCAGAATGCGAACTGGTCGCTCAAGTCCAGAGTGGCCGAGGTGCACACCACCGTCTCCAGCTTGGAGAACAGGGCATCGACAAGCAAATCGGCTATGGAAAGAGGGGTGATTCGAATCTGGACGGTACGGTCTCGGTTGTTCGACTCGGCATTGAACCAGTGCACCTCGTCCTGCCACAACCCAAAGTTGCAGAAACGGGTGAGCACCTCGCTCATCATCGAAATTCTCGTACCCCGCACCCTCAATTCGGCAAGCTTGGCATCCAACTCCTCGGGAGCCTTGTTGTGCTCAAGAAACACGTTGATTTTTGCTGCAAGCCTTCCACTGGCCTCGGCTACCGAAGTTGCCGCCTTCACAAAATCAGCCAGACGATGCTGCTGCTCGGCCTTGATCAACACCGGCTGGAAGTCGTTCTTCTGAAAGACGGCAAGCAGATACTGATCCAAAGTCCCCACTTCCTGCATCAGCAGGTGGATGTCGTCCTGGATGCGGTCTATGATGTCGGCCTCGGTGCTGTACTCGCCCACCTGTTCAAGCAACGATTTGCTGCTGTACCGGCCGGTACGCTGGATGCGGTGAATCTGGCGCAGCATCTCCTTGGAATCGTACTCATCGGTAAAGTACTCGGTTGCATTCGATTCCATATTGTGGGCCTCATCAATGATCAGACGGTTGAACGGGGGGAGAATCATCTCCTCGTCATAGCCGACATCGCCGATATGCCTGCTTTGGGCATCGGTGAAGAGCAGGTGATGGTTGGTGACGATGATTTTCGCTTCCTTTGCTTTCGCCTTTGCCTTGAAAAAGAAGCACTCCTTGAAATAATCGCAGCTGTGATTGGGACATAAATCTCCATCGCAGCAGATTTCCCCCCTGAGTTCGAAACTCAAGCGTGAAGGATAATCGGCAAACAGACCGGTCTGCGTGCTTTGCATCCACTGCCCGACCTGATAGAGCTCGCTTTGCGGATCCTGGCTGAGCAGGCTGGCCTCATTGCGGGTCTGCACGAACCTGTGGATGCACACATAGTTGCTCCGCCCTACAGCAAGAGCAGTCTTGCATGAAAACCCGAGATATCGAAACAACATCGGCAGATCTTTCTCATAGAGCTGCTTTTGCAAGTTGATCGTACTGGTCGCGATGACTGTCCGCTCATCAGGACTGCTCATCGCATGATAGAGCGCCACTGCCAAATATGCAAAGGATTTGCCGATGCCCGTTCCTGCCTCGATTGCCGCAATGGCGCCGGTCTCATAGCTCTCTCTGACAAGCTCGGCCATCAGAAGCTGGCCTTCCCGGTATTCATACCCGCTGAAGTGCTTCTCCAGCAGACCTCCCTTGTCGAAGATCTCGTATATGTCATGCTTCGTCAATGTGATATTCCTGTAGTTTTCGATGCAAGGTCTTGCGCCCGATACCCAATATTTCGGCCGCTTTCGTCTTGTTCCCTGCACACATGGCAAGGGTGGAAATGATCAGCTGTTTCTCCGCCTCGGCCAGGGTGATGCCCACCTCGAGGGAGACACTGCCGGTGTTCTGGGTCTTGCCGATATGAGAGGGAAGGTCCTCGACCTCGATGACCGTGGTTCTCGCCAGTACCACAGCACTTTCTATGCAGTTGCGCAGCTCGCGGATGTTTCCGGGCCAATCATACGCCAAAAGAGCCCGCCTGGCCTGATTGGAGAACGCCTCGATGCTCCTGCCGTTCTCTTGATTGAACTGCTGTAGGAAACTGGTCATGAGCAGGGGGATGTCATCCTTCCGCTCACGCAGGGGAGGGACGTCCAGGTGAACCACGTTCAGGCGGTAGTAGAGATCCTCGCGGAAGTTCCCTTTCTCAATTTCCTTGGGAAGATTACGGTTGGTGGCACAAACAATACGCACATCAACGGAGATCGGCTTTTCGCCGCCCACCCGTTCGAACTGCCTCTCCTGCAACACCCTGAGAAGCTTCACCTGTGTCTGGGCGTCGATCTCCCCGATCTCATCGAGGAAAATCGTTCCGCCGTCGGCCAGCTCGAACCGTCCCTTCTTCTCCTTGACTGCTCCGGTGAAAGACCCTTTCTCATGGCCGAACAGTTCGCTTTCCAACAAACTTGCAGTGAGGGCGGCACAATGCACCTTTATAAAGGGCCCTTTGCTGCGGTTGCTCAGCTCATGGATTGCATCAGCGACCAACTCTTTGCCCACCCCGCTCTCGCCGGTGATGAGCACAGATGCCTTGGTCGGGGCCACCTGGCTGACCGTATCCATCAGCTCCACCATTTTCTGGCTTTTGCCGATGATGCGGTCATAGCGGTTGCGCGCTCTCAACTGCTCGACTTCTTCTTTCAGCCGTTCATGCTCGGCATACAGGTCGGTGTCGGAAAGGGCTTTTTTGACAACCAAGGACAAGCGATCGAGGTCCACCGGTTTGGTGAAGAAGTCAACCGCACCACTGCGCATCGCCTGTACTGCAGTCTCGATGGTCCCGTGACCGGTGAGGATGATCACCGGCATGCGTGGATAGGCGCTGATGATCTTTTTCAGCAGCTCTTCGCCACTCATGTTGGGCATCCGCAAATCGGTGATGACCAAGTCGACTCCCGTCTTGTTGATTATCTCCCAGGCCTGCCGCCCGTCGACGGCCTCAATGCTCTCATACCCTTCAAGCTCCATTGCTTGGGCAAGGCCGCCTCTGATATTCTTTTCATCGTCACAGATAAGGATGTTACGCTTCATAATCAGCCTCCGTCACGGCTTGGCTGTCCAACGCGAGTCGTTCACTGCGTGGTACCGGGAAGTACAAGGTGAATGTCGTTCCCTCACCAAGCTTGCTTTGGACAGTGATATCACCTTTGTGTTCCTTCATGATCTTATACACCACGGTCAATCCCAGGCCGGTTCCCGTCGCCTTGGTGGTGAAGTAGGGCTCGAATATCTTCAGCTGGGTCTGCTCATCCATCCCGATTCCGGTATCGATGACTTTCAGCAAAACCTGGTTTTGGTCATGCCTTGCCTGCAAGATCAACATGCCTCCCCCTTCCATGGCGTTCATTGCATTCTTTATGAGATTGAGCAGGGCCTGCTTGATCAGATGCTCATCGTACTCCAATCTTGGAAGTGAATTGGGAAAGTCAAGCTTCAGCTTCACATGGTGCTCTGCGAGCTCCGGCGCCACGAACTTGGCAACCTCTTCAAGGGTGCGTCTGATCTGGCCCAGGCGCAAGCGGGTATCCATCGGCCTGACGGCAAACAGGAAGTCCACCACAATCGAGTTGAGCCTGTTGATCTCCTCATCGAGCACATCCAGATAGCGCTGGGCATCATCCAGCGTAAGGGATTCCTTCCTGCTGAACGCCTTCCGAAGCAGCTGCAAATGGATTGCCATCGCTGCCAATGGATTCTTGATCTCATGAGCCACGCCTGCCGCCATGGTGGTCATGGAAGCCAGATTCTCACTTCTCCGAAGCCTGGCCTCGTTGGCATTGTGCTCGGTGACATCGCTGATCATGACCACGTAGGAGGACCGGACGCGTTCGGAACTGCTCTTGTAGGAAAAGACGGTCACCGCAATCGTCTGAAGCTTATCCCCTTTCTGGAAGGTGAACTCGTTGTCCTCGTCGCCTGCCTTCCGCTGCACTTTCAGTTCGATGTACCTCAGCACATGCTCGTCCTCAAGCACCTTTGCAAGCGCCATCCCTTCATAGGAACGAAACCGTGCCATGGGAACAAGGTTGCGGCAGTTGGAGTTGGCATAGAGGACCGTCAATTTCTCGTCAGTGAGAATGACACCATCGTGGATGGACTCCAATACATTCTCAAGCATTTCGACATCGTCGGCCTGCGAGCGCATGATGTCTACAATCTGCTTCGTATCGAGTTGGTCGATTTTCTGAATCGCCCGAAGGACAAAATTCTTCATCGCTCCTCCATCATCCGATAATACAGGGCCTCAAGCATCAGCCGGCCGTTCTGATTGTACAGCTGGCCCTCTGAGTAACTGCTGCTCACCAAGGACGAAAGCCTATAGGCCAGATCGGCCGAAAGGCTCTCCTCCTCCAACGCATCTGCGAGCCTGTCCAACAAGGCACGCAAGACATACTCGTAGCCATCCACATCATCCACATTGGAAAGCAGTTGCTGCAAATCGGGCAGGAGCAGGTACCTTCGGCTTTGCACCGAGGAGAAGAGCATGCCGGCTATCTGGCGATTCTTGTTCAGGTCCATTCCCCCGCCTTCAAGGTAGAACTGTTCAAGACTCTCATACTGCCTGTCATGCAGGTAGTACGGCTTAAGATAGAGCATGACCGCTTCCTTTCCCAAAGGCGGGAAGACATACCTGCGGACACGGGAAAGAATGGTGCTCATGATCCGGTTGGGAAACTCACTGATCAAAAAGAAATAGGTATCCTCGGGCGGCTCCTCCAGAATCTTGAGCAGGCTGTTGCGGGCCGAGACATTGGTCTGTT
>Ga0228535_1002759_pt1 | contig 15361 bp, 8 predicted proteins | sample SJ1metagenome_FD_168457 | JGI IMG/M metagenome (GOLD analysis project Ga0228535, IMG submission 168457) | Enriched culture of PCE-dechlorinating microbial communities from Ithaca, New York, USA - SJ1 | ecosystem: Engineered > Modeled > Simulated communities (microbial... > Unclassified | place... | reverse complement strand
ATCGGCTCGCCGGCGCCGAGCAGGATCTCATCGACGATCTTCTTGCGGTCGATGAGCCAGTTGATCGCATAGCGGACCTCGCGGATCGCCAGCGGGTTGAAGATTGTTCGGCCGTCCTTCGCCTGGAAGGTGTAGGGCGCCTTATTGGGAATCGGATTCAGAAGCAGAGACCAGGAGCCGCTGGGCACTGCATAGACAGAAAGCTTGTTCATGTCTGCCTGCTGGATGCCCTTATAGGTCTTCCCGTCGATACCTGTAAAGAAAACATCGGTTTTCCCTTCTGCGGTATCCTTGATGGCGATGGTCTGATCCATCCTCACATCGTAGATAACCTTGTCCGCATAGGGGCCATACTTTGCCTGAGCTGTTGCGCTGAACAACAGCGCCACGGCAAGAACCGATACGATTAAAATCTTTTTCATGCATACCTCCTTTTCTCAGATTTGCATGGTCTCATTTTATCACGCTCAGTACTCTTGTAAAGAGAGATTTTGTAGTATGCTTTTTAGGGTATTACAAGTGTTTGTACATTCTGATGCATAGTAACAGAGGGGGGCACAACTGTGAATGGAAAACCAATGACGATTGCAGGCGCCTCGTCTGGACATTTCACCGATGAGACAGGCCGCTGGCTCATGCTGCGCGGCGTGAATCTCGGTGGCAGCAGCAAGGTGCCCACGCTTCCGGACGGACGCACACACAATACGGAAGGCTTCTATGAAGGGGAAAATGTATCGTTCGTGGGGCGGCCTTTTCCGCTCGGCGAGGCGGACGGGCATTTCTCGAGGCTGGCGCGCTGGGGACAGAATTTTGTGCGCCTCGTGGTGACCTGGGAGGCGATCGAGCATGGCGGGCCCGGCCTGTACGATGCTGCATACCTTCAGTATCTCGAAGGGATCGCCGAGTCGGCGGCGCGCCACGGCATATCGCTCTACATCGACCCGCACCAGGACGTGTGGTCGCGGTGGACGGGCGGAGACGGGGCTCCCCTGTGGACGCTCGAGGCCGTCGGATTCGAGCCGCGCAATCTCCACGCGAGCGGGGCAGCCATGCTCCACCAGGAGATGGGCGAGCACTATCCCCAGATGCAGTGGTTTTCGAACCATCTGAGGCTGGCCTGCGCGACGATGTTCACTCTGTTCTTCGGGGGCAATGACTTTGCGCCCGGCATCGAGGCCGGCGGAGTACCTGTGCAGGAATTTCTGCAGGAACACTATATCGAGGCTTTCGGCGCGCTGGCAGAGCATCTGGCCGCATATCCGAATGTCGTGGGTTTCGGGTCGATGAACGAGCCGGGCGAGGGCTTCATAGGTCTGAAAGCGCTCTGGGCGCCGAGAAAGGACATGGTGCTTCCGGGCCTGGCGCCGACGCCGTGGGAAGCGCTGCGCGCCGGCGAGGGAATCGCCACGACCGCCGAGCACATCGAGGTCAGGGGCGGAGCCCTGCGCTCCGTGGGACGTGTCGCGCTCGGCACGCCCAGGGTACGGGCGTGGAAGGACGGAGAGGTCTGTGTCTGGCGCAGGGTCGGGGTATGGGATATCGACCATGGCGAGGCGGTGCTCAAAAAACCGCAGTGGTTTGCACTGGGCGGCGCAGGACCGGACGGTGCTCCGGACGCGCAGACCCCGAATTTCCACCACATGTTCAACCAGCGCTACCTCAAGCCTTTCGCGGCGAAGTTCGCCGCGCGCATCGGGTCTGTCGGAGGGAAACCGAAGCGTTTCATGATATTCGTGGAGAGCTCGCCTCTGGGAGAGATGCCTGGCTTTACGGGCGCTTCTCTCGGGGCCGCGGCGCCCCCCGTTATTGTCAACGAGTCGCACTGGTACGATTCGCTGACGCTCACCCTGAAGCGCTGGACGGGCTTCCTCGGCTACGACTCCACGCTTCAGAAAGTCATCATTGGCCCCGGCGCGGTGCGGCGCAACTTTCGGGAAGCCCTGGCGCGCGTCGTGCGGCATTCCCGGGATTTCATGGGGAACGCCCCCACGCTGCTCGGCGAATTCGGCCTTCCCTTCGACCTCAACGGCCGCAGGGCATACCGCACGGGCAACTTCAGGGTGCACCAGCGCGCGCTTTCCTCATACTACGAGGCGCTCGATGCCAATCTTTTGAGCGCCACGCTCTGGAACTATACCCCCGACAACACGCATGCGCAGGGCGACGGCTGGAACGGAGAGGACCTCTCTGTGTTCTGTGCGGAAGACGGCGGCGGCCGGGCCCTTGCGGGCTTTGTCCGGCCCTATGCGCTGGCCGTCGCGGGGAATATTCTCATGATGCAGTTCGACCGGCGGCGGGGCAGATTCGTCCTCGAATATGTGCCGGACTTTTCGGTCGCGGCGCCTTCGGAAGTGTTCGTGCCGATGCTGCAGTTCCCCCGCGGCGCCTCCGTCAGCGCTTCGGGCGCCACGTTCGCGGAGCCGTCGCTGAAGATCGAGGAGAAAACACACTCCACGCTTGCCCCGACCGAGCCGGAGCGATATTTTGTGCTGCGGCTCTCCCCCGAACCGGATGCCCAGCGCTGCCGCCTGACCATCCTGCGCCTCTGAGGTTGCTGCCCTCAGCGCGAATACAGGTTCAGAATCCAGTCGCCGATGCGCTGCAGGGCCTCGGGGGCAAATGTTTCCCGTATCTCGCCGTATTCGGAGGGCAGGCCAGTCGTGGCGTGCTGGAAAAGATGGTTGAGCCCTTCGAGTTCGATCAGTGTCGCAGCGCCATTGCCCGCGGACTCCAGGGCCGCCGCGACCGCCGCCAGATTCTCCCTGGCCGGCACCTGCAGGTCCTTCGAGCCATCGAGGGCGAGCACGGGCACTCCGACTTTTCTCAGATAACCCGAAGGGTCGAGCGCCAGAAATGTCCGCATCCACGGAGAGAGCAACTGGTCCGCCAGAGCCTGAATCTGCGCTTTATAGGCATCCTTCTCCTGCTCCGTCAGATCAGGAGTCGAATCTATCGGATCCTCCATGACCCCAACTACTTTTTCTCGGAGCTCTGGTACGTCCCCATCGCTCATGGCGATGGAATACAGCTCGCGGTTGAGCCTGTTCGCCTCGGAGATCTGTTCTTCGCTTACGCCCATGGCGCGCCCCAGCGCGGCACTCTGCATGAGGAGCAGCTCGTCCCCCCGCACTCCCGGCCCTCCCAGCAGCACAATAAAGGCCGCCCGTGCACCCGCTTTCGAATTCTCATCCGCAGCCTGTCCGTCCTCTGCGCCGCGGGCCGCCAGGATCGAGGCTACGATCGCCCCCTCGCTGTGGCCGATCACACCGACCTGTCGCGCGTCGATCTCAGGCTGCTCCGCAAGAAAATCGAGTGCGGCCCGGGCGTCGTCCGCAAAATCGAAGGTCGTTGCGGACTGAAAGCTGCCTTCTGAGTCTCCCACTCCGCGGTCATCGTAGCGGAGCACCGCAATGCCGCGCCGCGTCAGATAATCCGCCAGCACGAGGAAAGGCCTGTGGCCGAGAATCTCTTCATCGCGGTTCTGCGGCCCCGAGCCCGAGACGAGCACGACTCCCGGGAAAGGGCCCTTCCCTTCCGGAACTGTCAGGGTGCCCGCCAACCGGACGCCCGCTCTTGCATCGACAAAATCCACATCCTCTGCAGTATAGGGGAATGGGGGCGAGGGTTCGTCGCCGCCGCGGGCCTCCTGGGCGGGCTCCCGGGGCGTCGCTGCAGGCACCTGTGACGTCTGCGCGGGCTGTCTCGCCAGATCGAGAGGGAGGGACAGACCCGACTGCTTCCACGTGCCCTCGATCGATGCTCCGCTTTCACTGAGCGTACCGCTGTATTGGCCGCCTATCGCCGAAACCTCGAAGGTCACGCTCCTGCCGTCGAGGCGGACTGCCGAAACCGGAATGCCCCTCGCCCCCTGGTCCGGGCTGTCCATCGTCGCGGAATACTCCGTCCCCGCGGCGGTGACATGGAACACAATCTTCAGGCTCGCGGCTCCAAATTTGAGCGAACCCGACCAGTCGCCCGCCAGGGTCGGGGCGCCTGTCTGCACTGGCCCATTCGACGGCCCTTTCTGCTGAGCCCAGACGGGAGCGAAGCAGCAGACCCAGAAGATTCCCAGCAGGAGCGCCGGAAGCAACGCAGGCAGGCCCGCCGGCCGTCTTTTTTCGATATGCCCGCGCGCCATCGGCCGCCTGTGCCCCGCTGCGCCGCACCCTGCAGCTCGTATTCCTCTCATACTTGCCCCTCCGTCTCCAGTTCTTTCCGCCACGGCACCGAATCCGCCGCCCCTTTCCGCGTGACGCAGATCGAAGCAGCGCGCGCCGCCAAATCCAGGGATTTTGCGATATCCAGCCCTTCGACGAGCCCCGCAAGAAAATAGCCGGTGAAGGTGTCGCCCGCCGCGGTGGTGTCCACCGCCTGCACCCTGTAGGTCTTCTGCCGCACGATTTCGCCCTTGTGCGCGCACATCGAGCCGGCCTCCCCCAGCGTTATCACGATCCGGGCCTGCGGGAAGCTGCGCATCAGCAGGTTCGCCGCCCTTTCGGGGTCGGCTTCGCCCGAGAGGTCTGCGGCCTCGATCTCGTTCATGATGAAAATATCCACGAGTTCGAGCGGATACCCCGGCACCAGATTCGAATACGGCGAGGGGTTGAGTACGATGGTCATGCCCCTGGTCTTGGCCTTGGCGATGATGCTCGGCATCGAGGATATCTCGTTCTGGAGCACCAGCATCTCGCCGGGCCCGAAGCCCGCAAGGGCCCGCTCGATGTATGCCTCGTCGATGTCCTGGTTCGCGCCGCCAAACAGAAGAATGCAGTTCCTGCCCCTATTGTCGACCTGGATTATCGCGTGGCCCGTCGCGACCTTGGCGATCTCGATGCGGCTTGTGTCGACGCCGCCGCCTTTCAGCGTCTTCACCAGAAACTCGCCTTCCGCGCCTATTTTCCCCGCATGGACGACCCTCAGCCCCGCCCTCGCCATCGCAAGGGACTGGTTGAGACCCTTGCCGCCCGCAAACACCGAGAGCGTCTGGGCCGCCTTCGTCTCCCCCGGTTTTACGAACTCGTCGACGCGGTACACGTAATCGATATTCAGCGAACCAAAATTGAGAATCCTCATCTTCGTGCTCCTCTGTCCCATCTTTTTCATCATACCATATGATTCCGAGTCCTGTATTGACCGCAGACGCGACCTCGGGTGCGCGCCCCGCCCCGAATTCATGCTTTGAACATTGACAAGACCGCAGGATCATCCAAATACTTGAACTGTGACACCTGACCCGAAGTCTTCCCTTTTGAACACGTGGGAAAACATCCTCGCCCACCTGGACCGGGTGCGCGAAAGCGACAGCGAACAGGCGCAGATACAGCTCCTCATCGAGCTTCTCATCAACCTCAGGCTGATAGGCACCGACAGCGCCATTCCCGACATGCGCATCCAGAAGAGCAACATGGAGGACATCTACGGGCAGGTTGAAAAGAGCACCCGCAGTATGCTGTCCGGCGTCAGGAATCCCTCCTCAAAATTCATCTATTACGCCCGCGAGGTCATAAAAAAATTCCCTGTCCGTCAGGATGCCGAGGAAATGATCGAGCGGATCCGTTCGGACGCAGAGGCCTTCGAAGAGGGCCGTCCGGAAGACGACCCGCTCAGGGGCTTTGCCGGCGATCTCCGCAAAGAGGTGCACCGCCGCCTTTCTCCGCGCATCATCACACACTATCTGAATCCGTACATAGAGCTCGCCGTACACAGAAATCCCGAGCCCATGGTGAATGCGGGCTATGTCGCCCTCCCCTACACATTCTCGCCCGACGATGAAGATGAACAGTTCATCGATCTGGCCACCGATCTCCTCGGGCGGCTGAAGTTCCTCTGGGACTACGAAGAAGGCGATATGGCCGCAGTGCGACAGCATCTGCAGAACAATCTCGATATCTTCGAACGCTGCTTTCTCCGCGCTGAGGTCGAGGGCCTCCTCGGCATTCTGAACCCGGAAAGTCTCGACAGTGCGGACAAGGAGCTCGATGCCTTCAAGCGCCTCGCAAGCGTAAAACTCTTCCTGAAAGAATCGTATCTGGAATCGCGCATCGATCTCTATGACCTCATTCTGCTCGACCTGGGGCTCGGGCGCCTCATTTTTCTCCTTGCAAACGACCTCACCAACAACTATTTCGCCGAAGTCTCTCCGCGGAATATCCGCGATGCGCTCGGCGTGATGCGCGAGCTGCTCTCCATTTCGAGCATAAAAGGTCTTGGGATCCGGAACGTCGAACTGCGGCAGAATGAACTGGGAGAGCTGCGCGAATCGTCCGTCTCCGATTTCATCAGGCTCAAGCGCAGCCTCGAGGCGACCTCTTCCGAACTCCAGCAGTATGTCCAGTCGGAGATCATCGATGAGATGACGGGGAGTCTCAACCAGATCCTCGAAAACTACCGGGTTCCCACATCCCGGCTTTCCCAGATAAAGACAAGGTTTTTCAACAATTTCATCCGCCGCACCCAGATTCATGTGCTGAGCGAATTTGTCGAGAAGGTCTCCGCCGCCGTCAACAGGGAACTGGAGCGGCAGCAGGGACAGGGCCAGCTCTATCTGCACTATCAGCGTCTGCTGGAAAAGAGACCCTTCCCGGAGCACATCGAAGTAAAGGGAATCGACGCGTACATCTCGGTTACATGGCGCAAACCGGAGCAGTGGCTGCGCCCCTTCCTGGGCGGCAAGGGCAACAGCATCATCGACATGGTGCAAATGGGCCTTCGGGTGCCCCCGGCCTTTATTCTCAGCTATCCCCTTCTCGCCGCCATGGCCGGGGCCCCAAACGCCGACCACATCAGAGCCGGAATTATCGCTCACCTGCGTGAACTCGAACTGAGGACCGGCTCGCAGTTGGGCAGAGGGGAGAGGCCCCTGCTCCTCTCTGTCCGGTCCGGGGCCCTCACTTCGATGCCTGGCATGATGTCGACAATCATGAATGTCGGCCTCGTGCCGCGGGTGCGGGCGGCCCTGTCCAAAAGATACGGAGCTGATTTTGTCGACACTCTGTACCTACGTTTTCTCGAGAACTGCGAAAGCGCCTTAGGCGGCGCGGACAAAAACGCGGGCCAAAGTACAGATCAAGGCGCGGCTCGCCGCCTGCGGCACAGGAAAACGGCGGCGCTCGAGTCTTCCCTCGGCGCATCTCTGGGGTCCTCTTTTCTGACTGATGCTGAAAAGCAGCTTTTTGCGTGCATCGGACTTGTGTACAACTCGCGCACCTCCAAGACTGTTGACCTGTATTCCAAAACCCTCGCCTCCCGGGAGGCTGTCGAAACCGCGGCGACAATTCAGCAGGTCGTCTTCGGAAACCTGAATGAGAAGAGTCTGAGCGGCGTCGTCATGACCCGCAACCCCATCACCGGTGAGGATACCCTCTTCGGCGAGTTCAAGATCAGGGCCCAGGGAGAAGAAGTCGTCATGGGCACTTCAGATACCCTGCCGATCGAGCAGATCGACCCGGAGATCGCCCTCCGGCTCTCGGAGTACAAGAGGAAGCTCATCGAGTTCTATCATCAGGACCTCGACATCGAGTTCACCGTCGAGGACGGCGTCCTGTACCTCCTGCAGGCGAGAGCGGCGAGGCTCGGCTCTTTTGCGCAGCTCATGGCCGCCACGGATTTTTTGAAACGGGAAATCATAACGCTCGGTACATACAGAGAGCATATCGAAAGCCTGGAGCTTGCGTATGCAAATATTTCGCTGCCGAGGGCCGATTTCCGCTTCAGACGGTGGGTTCCACCCCTCGCAACAGGCATACCGATCAACGGAGGAGTCGTCTCGGGGACTCTCATCATCACTGTCGAGCGCCTCAGGGAAGCGGAAAAACGCCGGGAAAGCGTCGTTTTCTTTGCCGTCAATACAAAACCGACGGATTTCAACATCATCAATCTCTCGAGCGCAATCGTCACACTGTATCCGGGACGCACCTCGCATGCGGCCATCACCGCCATGACGCTGAACAAACCCTGCATCGTCGGCTGCCGAGACATCGAGATCGATTACGCACACCGCAGGGTCATCTTCCATGGCGCCGGCAATGTCGCTCTGGCCGAGGGAGAGCGGATCACCATCGATGGCAATGCCGGCGCGGTGTATCGGGGGGTGGCCCCCATCTCCGACACGTACATGCCCGTCGCCGGCATCCGCGAGTCTATCCTGAACGTACAGTCCGCCGGAGAAGCGGCCCGGATCGTCGAACGGATGATCTCCGCAAAGACGAAGGCGCTCCAGCGCGAATCGAGTCTAAGGAAGAAAAGCCTCGCAGAAGCGGGCGGTCTGCGGGGCCGCCGTGTACTCGTGCGTGTCGACGCGAACATCGACCTCGGCGGTAAGTTCCAGCCTGAAGTCGCGGACATGCGCATTGCGCTCATGATGCCGGTCATCAGAGACCTGCTGGAACGGGGCGCAACGCCGGTCATCTGTTCGCACCGCGGCGACCCCGGAACCCACAGCATGCCGGGCATCTCCCGCGAGCAGATCTACGAAACGTACAGCCTTCTGCCGATCGCGCAGAGACTGGAGAGCCTCATGGGGAGAGCCGTCAAGTTTCACCGTGTGAGCATCGGCTCGTCCGGCATTTTAATCTCAAAGAGGGACATCGTTCCCGGCCAGATCAACATGTTGGAGAATCTCCGCTATGCGACGGGCGAAAGAGACAACGACGAGGCCTTTGCCCGCTCCCTGGCGGAGCTGAGCGATGGCCTGTTCATCAACGATGCGTTCAATGTATGCCTGCGCCGCCACGCGAGCATTGTCGGCGTGCCCCGCTTCGTCCAGGCCAGCCTTGCCGGCCCCACCGTCGTGCAGGAGCTCAAAATCCTCGAGAACGTGCTGGACATGGTGGAGCGGCCGTTCATCGCGGTATTCGGCGGCGACGAGATCGAGGCGCAGTATGGCGCGATGGCGTCCATGCTGCCGAGAGTCGACACACTGGCGATTATTCTTCCCGACAATACCGCGCTTCTTGCGCCCTTCGCCCATTCCTACCCTGCGAAGATAATCGTCATCGACCCAAAGGATCCTGCCTGCCTCCGTCAAAGCCAGGCTCTGGCGGCTATGCTCGAAACCGCCCGGACCATCCTGTGGGCAGGCCCCGCCGGCCTGGCGTCCGGGTCCGGACAGGTGCCGGAGGCTCTTCCTCCCTATATTCCTGCGCTGCATCGAGCGATGGACAAAGCCTCGATGACTATCATCTGTTCGGAAGCGGAAAAGCATTTCGCGGAGAAATCCATGGGGAATGTCCACATCTCCACGGGCCCCCGCGCCTTTCTGGAGTATCTCGAAAGGCTTTCGCTGCCCGGAATTACCGCGCTTTCGCCCTCCGATATGCAGGACTGACGCGGAGGCACTGTTTGCGGGGCGCTCTTGGCGCGGGGCAGGACCGACGCGCCGGCGTGGCGGATGTGCTCGCGCGGGGCCGGCATCCGGCCGTCCGGAGCCCCGCAAAATTCCGAAAATGTAACATGTGTGACGGCATGCTCCGTCAGCGATACGTATACTGTAGGTATGAATCATTGAGACGGGAGGTGCACAGATGAAACGGCACGTGAAAGGCAATATATACTGGGTGGGCAAGATCGACTGGGAACTGAAGAAATTCCACGGCAGTGAATACTCGACCCACAAAGGCTCGAGCTATAATTCCTATCTGATCCGCGAGAAAAAGACAGTGCTCATCGACACTGTTTGGATGCCCTTCGCCAAAGAGTTCGTCGACAATCTCGAGGCCGAGGTGGGGCTGGCCAATATCGATTGTATCGTGCAGAACCACGCCGAAGTGGATCACTCAGGGGCTCTGCCCGAACTCATGCGCCGCAGGCCCGATCTTCCCATCTACTGCACGGCGAACGGCGTCAAGTCGCTGAAAGGGCACTATCACCAGGACTGGAATTCCCGCATCGTAAAGACGGGCGATTCAATCGATATCGGCAACGGCAGGAGCCTTGTGTTCGTCGAAGCGCCCATGCTGCACTGGCCCGACACCATGTTCACCTATCTGGCTGGCGAGGCGCTGCTCTTCTCGAACGACGCCTTCGGGCACCACTATGCGTCCGAGCTTCTCTTCAATGACCTTGTGGATCAGGATGAGCTCTACGATGAATGCATCAAGTACTACGCGAACATCCTCACTCCATTTTCGCCCCTCGTCGCGAAGAAAATCCAGGAAGTCGTGGGCCTCAATCTGCCTTTGGAGATGATCGCGCCGAGCCACGGAATAATCTGGCGCAGGGACCCCCTCCAAATCGTGCAAAAGTATGCCGAGTGGGCCGCGGATTATCAGGAAAACCGGGTTGCCATCCTTTACGATTCGATGTGGGATGGAACAAGGAAGCTCGCGGAGGCGATGGCCCGGGGCATCGCCGATGCCGCTCCCGGCACCGAGGTCCGCGTGCACAATGTCGCCAAGACCGACAAAAACGACGTCATCACCGACGTGTTCCGCTCAAAGGCCATTCTGGTCGGCTCACCGACCATCAACAGGGGAATTCTGAGCGCCGCAGCGGCCATCATGGAGGAAATAAAGGGCCTGCGCTTCAAGAACAAAAAGGCGGCGGCCTTTGGCTGTTACGGCTGGTCCGGTGAAGGCAATGCCGTGCTCAACGAGCTCCTGAAAGCCTCGGGGTTCGCGCTTGCCGACGAAGGATTCAAAGCTCTCTGGGAGCCCGATGCCGATACTCTGCAAAAAGCGCATGACTACGGCGCGGAATTCGCGCTGAAACTGTAGAGGGCAGAACGCAATTCCAGAGGGCGGCGCAGATATTCAGCGTATTTGCGCTTGCGCGAACAGGCGACCACCGTCTATGATGTGCGTTATGAGAACTTACAGGATGCATTTCCCTCTCGGGCGCGTGGTGTGTCGTCTTTTCTGTGTGTGCCTTTTACTGGGCCTCGCTGTCACATCGCCGGTGGCCGCCGACAGTCCCGGGGCACAGACAGCGCGCCCCAAAATAGCCGTGGTGCTTTCGGGCGGTTCGGCGTTCGGCATCGCGCACGCCGGTGTTCTGGAAAAGATCGAAGAGGCCGGCATCCCCATCGACATGATTCTCGGCACGAGCATGGGCTCGATCGTGGGCGGGCTCTATGCGGCCGGCTATTCGCCCCAGGCGATGGAGGACCTCATATCCACCATCGACTGGAACGCACTCTTCATGGATCCCAAGGAACTGCCCCAGACCATGTTCGAGCGCTCCGTCGAATCGATGTATGCGCTCAGAATCGGCTTCGACTCAAAAGGACCCAATATCGGCACAGGCCTGCTGGAAGGCCAGAACATACTCTCATTCTTTACGTCCCGCACCATCCACATGGCCGCACAGCCGAACTTCGACGCTTTTCCCGTACCCTACCGCGCTGTCGCCGCGAACATTCTGAGCGGCGACAAGGTGGTGTTCGACCACGGGTCGCTGGCGGAGGCGATGCGCAGTTCGATGTCGATCCCCGTCGTCTTCATGCCGTATGAATACGAGGGCCAGCTCCTGATCGACGGCGGTGTCCTCGACAATCTGCCCGTCGATGTCGCCAGACAGATGGGCGCCGACATTGTCATCGCCGTGATCTCCCGGGGCAAGGCGCCGGATTCCCTCGACGAACTGAACTCCTCCCTGGAAATTGCGAGCCAGACGGGCAATCTGTTCATCTCTCAGAACATGAAGCCGAATATCGGAGCGGCGGACCTCGTCATCATGCCCAATCTTCAGGAGTTCACGACCGCAAGCTACGCCCGCGCGGCGGAGATAATCGCCCGCGGCGAGGAAGCCGGAGAAGCCGCCATGCCCCAACTGCGCGAACTCGCCGCAAAAATCGCAGGGCAGAGGGCGCTCGTCACTCCTTCGGAGCAGGGCAACCGGAAAGCCTTCGCCCCGCCTCCCGTGTTCTCCTCCCTGAGGATCGAGGGCGGCACAGCCTCGGACAGAGACAAAATAGGAAAGATTTTCTCACCGCTTGTCGGCAGGGCCTATTCGCGCGAAGAGCTCGAAGGCGCGCTTCATGCGGCCTATACCGCCGGCGATTTTTCGCTCGTCAAGTTCGGCCTCGAGCGCCTGAAGAGCGGCGAAGGGACTGAAGCGCTGCGCGCCGTCGTCTCCATTGTCCCCCAAAAGCCCGCGGAGAACGAACTCTTTGCCTCCCTGGCCTATCAGGGCACCATCTCGAACAACATCTCCAGCAACATGGTGGTGTCCTCGGCGTTTTTGGCCAAAGGGCTCACCGGCCCCGGCTCCGGACTGCTGACTTCGGTATCCTTCGTGAACGCAACCGCGGCGAGCATGGAATACTTTCAGCCCCTGGGACCTTTCTTCGTCATGCCCTGGGCCCGCTTCCGTTTTGAATACGACATGTTCGCCTCCGAATCGCTGCCCATCGCGATAGCGTCAAAATTCAGGACGTATGGCGCCGGCCTGTGGGGCGGCGCCGTGCTGGGGAACGTTGCGGATATCATGGCCGGCTATTCCTTCGAAAATGTGCTCACCGGCGACGACTGGATGAGCCTTGCGGCGCAGAACGCGGGCGCGCTGAGGGCCGCGCTGAGGCTCGACACGAGGGACAGGACCGCGTTCCCGCGCAGGGGTCTTGCCCTCACCGCGTACGGCCGCTGGTTCAGCCCGAATTTCGGGGGCCAGTTCTCCTTCGCCCAGATCGAGGCCAACGCTTCGGCGGTCTTCCCGGTGGGACAGGCCGATGCCCTGCACCTGAGCCTCTTCGGAGGAACGGATTTCGCCGGGCTTGTGGCGGGGGCCCAGCCCGCGAAGGTCTCCTATTATTCGACGCTGAACCAGCCGCTCATGTTCTATGGTCTGGGCTATATTCCGACCGACTGTTCGGGGAATTCCGTCCTTGCGGGGAGTCTCGAATACCGGCACCGCATCATGGTCATCAACGAATTGACGGGCGGCGACATATATCTCTTCGCGAATGGGAGCGTCGGAGCGGTGGTGGAGTACGACGACCCGTCGACCTATGCGATGTGGCCGCTCAAATGGAGCGCGACGCTCGGAGCGAGCACAAGGCTGACGCAGCACTACGGCATACTCGTCGGCGCAAGTCTGCTCGGGAATGTCGACGATACACAAGTGCTTACGCCGTCCTTCGTCATCCAGATCGGCTCCTTCAACCATTCGGGCGTCATCGACAGGCGCTGATCTGAGGAAAAACAAATAATTGTTGACGCCTCTCCTTCTATATGTTATATTTGACAATATTGTCAGAATAAACTTCGGAGTACAGAGTGCGAGGGGGTGCTCATGCCAAAAATCGTCGACCATGAAGAAAGAAAACACGAAATCGCGAATTCGGCGCTCACGCTGTTTTCGAGGCAGGGCTATCACAATGCGACCTTCGGCGATATTGCCTCCGCGTCCGGCTTGAGCCGCACCAATATCTACAACTATTTCAGGAACAAGGATGAAATTTTCCATTACGCGGTCGGCGAGCTCCTCGACACCATCAGCGGGAACATAGAAGACATCATCCGGCAGCAGGACCTGAGCCTTGTGCAGAAACTCCAGAAGATATACCAGGTTTTTACCAACGAGATCGGAGAGGGCAAGTACACTTCGATCATCCTCGATCTGGCGCTGAGGCTGAAACGGGAGGATACGACCCTCGCGGAGGCGCTCGACGAGGCTACAAAAGCGCTCCGCAAAAAAATTGAGGCGCTCTTTGCCGGAGAGACTACGCTGCTGCCTTCCCCGCGGATCGCAGCCGCCACGACGCTCTTCTTCTCTCTCGTGGAGAGCAGCATCATGCGCTCTCTTTTCACCGACAGCGCCTTCATCCAGCAAAACATAGGCTCAATCCTGCGCATGCTCGGCACCTGAGCTCTGACAATGGAGGAACAAATGCAGTCTGCATTTATTTTGACAGTTCTGTCATTCAAAGATGACGGGATAAGGAGGGGATCATGAATACCATTTCGTATGCGGTGAAAAGGACGGGGTTTAACCTCGGGCTGAAATATCTCAATAAGAATCCTGAAAAAAACATTGCAAAGATCGTGGACCTCCTCATGCCCTTCACCTACCGGGAGGACATGAAGCGCCTGCTCGCGACAGGCAAGAAAATCATGCATGACCCCGGCAACCCCTATCGGGGCCTCATCCTGCGCGCATTCAGCGAAATCTCCCCCAACGTCCGCAAGCGCTTTCTGTCGAACTTTGTCCTCAATTCAGCGATGATTGGCCAGGACAGAACCTCCATGCTCAAGCTCAAATACAAGTGCAATATTCCCTGGGCCATACTCATGGACCCCACGAACGCATGCAATCTGCACTGCATCGGATGCTGGGCCGCCGAATACAACAAGGGCGATTCCATGGACTATGCCCTTCTCGACCGCATCATCCGCGAGGGGAAGGAACTCGGCATCTATTTCTACATCTACTCGGGGGGCGAACCGACGGTCCGGAAAGACGATCTGGTCAAGCTCGCCCGTGTCCACGACGACTGCGTGTTTCTGGCATTCACCAATGGGACTCTGGTCGATGATGCGTTTGCGAAGGCGCTCGCGGAAGTGGGCAATTTCGCGCTCGCGTTCAGCATCGAGGGCTTCGAAGAGGCCACGGATTTCCGCCGCGGCAAGGGCACCTACCAGAAAGTAATCCAAGGCATGCGGAATATGAAAAAATACGGCGCTCCCTTTGGGTTCAGCGCATGCTATCATTCCCAGAACACCGAAGCGGTGGGCGACGACAAGTTCCTCGACTTCCTGATCGAACAGGGCTGTCTGTTCGGCTGGTATTTCACCTATATGCCCTTGGGCAAGGATGCCGGCACGGACCTGCTCGCCACGCCCGAACAGCGCGAATATATGTTCCACTGGGTCCGCAGGATGCGCGACACGAAACCGATCTTCCTCCTCGATTTCTGGAACGACGGCCAGTATGTCAACGGCTGCATCGCGGGAGGAAGAAGCTACCTGCACATCAATGCCGAGGGGGATGTCGAGCCCTGCGCATTCATCCACTATTCGAACGTCAACATACGGAATGTGTCGCTGCTCGAGGCCCTGCACTCGCCGCTGTTCGAACAGTATGCCGCCCATCAGCCATTCAACAAAAACCACCTCAGACCCTGCCCGCTCTTGGACAACCCCGGCATGCTCGCGGCGATGGTGAAGGCCTCCGGCGCCCACTCGACGCAGCCGGTGGACAAGGAAGATGTCGACGAACTCACCGCGAAGTGCACCTCGGCCGCCGCCAAATGGACGCCTGTTTCGGAAAAACTCTGGGCCGGGGAGCTGCCGCACTACAGCGAAGTCCAGAAGATGAAAGACGAAGAGCAGCAGAGGAACCGCGCGGTCCTCGAAAAGAAACTGAAGAAGACAAAAGACGACGCAAGCCTAGAGGCCGCGTCCTGAAAGGCTCCCGGCAGGAGGGG
>Ga0228535_1002758_pt1 | contig 15372 bp, 15 predicted proteins | sample SJ1metagenome_FD_168457 | JGI IMG/M metagenome (GOLD analysis project Ga0228535, IMG submission 168457) | Enriched culture of PCE-dechlorinating microbial communities from Ithaca, New York, USA - SJ1 | ecosystem: Engineered > Modeled > Simulated communities (microbial... > Unclassified | place... | reverse complement strand
ACTCAATCCGCTTGCTCTTCGCAACGCCATTGACCGAAAAGTAGATCAGCTATGGGAACTAACAAAGTAACTTTTCTATCTGAGTCAACGTTACTATCAAAGTTACTTTTTCTATTGAGTCATTACGGTTGGTATCGTACAATAATATTGAAATGAATCAGCAAAGGTGATGATATCATTGAATCTGTCACCAGGATATTAATTATTTTGGACATTTGGCTGATCTCAGCCAAACCATCAAAGACAGATTGTTAACACCATCTTACCCACTTGCAAAGTGCGGACTTGGATATTTCACATCTGCGGCATACTAGATATCCTATCTTTTCATACCATGTTACTCATTCTCACCATACTTGAATTTTGTGTTCCATATGTAGAGATTTCATGTTGGGGGATGTCTATGATACATTCAAACCACGAGTACCCACTGGTAGGCAGTGGGTGAGGAGGTTTGGACGATTCATATGGGAAGGGCTTCCACCTACCAAGTAGATAGTTGGCAAAAACTGACAGCTTTCATCAGCAGTATGAATCGCCTCAAATAAGAAGTTACTGCATTACCCAGTACAGAAAAGATGTCACGGGAAGCCAATAACGAGTAAATATAGCAAGAGAGAATTATGGAAATCCAATTTTATAGGAAATTAGGCTAAAAACATTCCTATTTTGACATCTTGCATTTTTCCCCAATTTTCCTATAATACCAGTATATAGAACATAATTTCTATGGTGGTTGGCGGAGCGACAGATTGCTCCTATGCGCCCGGCGTGGGGGAAGGCAACACATTCCTCCAGGGGACATCCGCCCTGTACGGTGACCCACCCTCTCCCCGCCGGGGCCAGCCCAAGCCACTGCAAGGGAGGAAACATATCTTATGGAAGAAGAAAAACGCAAAGCAGGCGCGCAGCCGGGGAACTTCAACGCTTTGAAACACGGCTTCTACTCGCAACGTTTCAGTCCGCTTGAGTTGCGCGACCTGGATATTGCTTTGACAGATGGACTGGATGATGAGATTGCCCTGCTGCGTGTCACCATCCGGCGCGTGTTTGACCTGGCAAGCGCTGAAGGGGAAAATTACGATATCTGGTTCAAGGCGCTTGCCACACTCGGCCTAGCTTCTACTAGGTTGGCAGGGTTGGTGCGCACGCAGAAACTGATCAAAGGCGACACTTCTTCTGTTGCCTCCGCTCTCTCGCAAGCTCTGGGTGAGGTGTGTGATGAATTGGGAATCCGTCAAGCCTGAGCTCATCCCGCCCGCTCTGAGTATTGCTGTCATCGAATTGGGGTTCTATGGAAGCATTGCAAACTCAATTAATTGCCGAGCAGTTCAACCGGCTCAAAGACAATATCGAAGCACGTTTTCACAAGATCGAGCGCCAGCAGGTGCACAATGTGGACCTCAACGCCGAAAAATTGGCGCAGATCCAACATCAGCTCAGCCAGATCCAGAAGGCGCTGGATGATCACGAGAACCGTATTCGCACCGTAGATGATGCCGTAATCGCCCAGCGGTCCGCCACCACCATCATGCAGGCGGTGCAGGTGGCGCTCACCATCATCGCTTCCGCCATCGCTGCCTACCTGGGAGGGAAATAAATAGTTTGAAATACAGCGAGGAACTCGATGAATGGCTCAATTAGTTCAGCAGATCAAGAAATTATTACTCGACGTCTCTTTATTTATCGAGAATGCTTCTGGCTTGAAGCTACGCTCCTACCAGCGGGGGGTGGCCGAGGCAGTGTTGCAGTCCATCCTGCAGGGCGCCGGGCGCTCTTTTGTAGTCATTTTTCCGCGCCAATCGGGCAAGAACGAGCTGCAGGCCCAGCTCGAAACCTATCTGCTCACCCTATTCTCAGAAGCAAATGCCGAGTTGGTCAAGATTTCGCCCACCTGGAAACCCCAGTCATACAACGCCATGCGCCGGCTCGAGCGCGTGCTCAGTTCCAACATTTTGGTAAAAGACACCTGGTGCAAGGAGCAGGGCTATATCTACCGGGTTGGTTCTGCCCGCTTATATTTTTTCTCTGGGCAACTGTGCTCAAATATTGTCGGAGCCACTGCTTCACTGCTGCTCGAAGTGGACGAAGCGCAAGATGTGCTGATCAGCAAGTTCGACAAGGAGATCTCCCCCATGGCTGCCTCCACTAATGCCACGCGTGTTTTCTGGGGCACAGCATGGACCTCGCGCACCCTCCTGGCGCGCGAGTTGCGTGCCGCTCGCCAGGCTGAATTTGCCGACGGCATTCAGCGCGTGTTTGTGGTGGATGCCGACCAAGTGGCAGCCGAAGTACCCAGCTATAGCGATTTCGTCAAAAGCCAGGTGGCTACGCTAGGGCGCCAGCATCCCATGATCAAAACTCAATTTTTCTGTGAAGAAATCGATGCGGAGGGCGGTTTGTTTCCACCAGCGCGCTGCGCTCTCATGCGCGGTAGCCATCCTGCCGCTCTCGCTCCCGAAGAAAGTAAGTTGTATGTCATCACGGTGGATGTGGGCGGCGAGGATGAAGGTATTACTGCAGATCCTGGCAATGAACAGGTTTTGGAAAACCCTGCGCGCGATTCTACCGCACTCACCATCGCGGAAGTGGATCTCTCCAGCTTAGCTGATGAACTAATCCGCAAACCCACCTACAGGGTCATTTACCGTTCCGAGTGGGTGGGGGTCAAGCATACCCAGCTCTATGCACGCATTAAATCTTTGGCAGAGAATTTCGATGTGCGTTTTTTGGTCGTGGATGCCACTGGTGTAGGTGCGGCGTTATGCTCGTTCCTCGCTTCCGCCCTCCCTGGCCGCGTGTTGCCTTTAGTGTTCAATACCCGTACCAAATCCGACCTGTGTTGGAGCTTCTTGGGGCTGTGTGATTCCGCCCGTTTTCAAGACCATGCTCCCCTGTATGCGGGGGTGGATAATGTCAGCTTGCCACCCACAGAGGGAACCAATTGCGATCCCATAGTTACCAGCCTTGCGGCTGCGCAGGTTGAGTTTTGGCGCCAGGTGAAGTTCTGTGAATTTGAAATTCTACCTGGTCCCAACAAGACTGTGCGCTGGGGCGTTCCGGATGGCACGCGCGACCCTGCCAGCGGTGATCTAGTACATGATGATCTCCTGATCTCGGCTGCCATGCTTTCTCTTTTGGACGAGCAAGATTGGAGCATTTCAGCTCCCACTCTGATCATTCAGGCTTCAGATCCCTTGGAGGATATCGATGCTACGGGATTTTAACCATTGCCAGCCTGTCATTCTGAACGAAGCGAAGGATCTCGTTTTTCGTTGGAAAAACCCTGAAGAAATCTGAAGAAATGAGGTAAGAGAAATTGAAGAATAAAGTTGGCTCACTATGCAATCGGCTGATTATTTTGACTTATGGTGAGATTCTTTGGTCGCTACGCTCTCTCAGAATGAAGTTTGGATGAGAATTTGAAAAACATGGATGGCTTTTCATTCAATTCAAAAGAACTACAAAAATATTTCAGGAGGTGTTTTCATGCTGCATGGAGTTGACCTTTCCCACTGGCAGGGCGATGTAGATTTCGCCAAAATGGCTGCTGCCGACGTCAAGTTTTGCTTTTTCAAGTTCACCGAGGGTACCACGCACAGCGATGACCGCGCGCTGCAATATCTCAATGACGCCCGCGTGCAGGGATTGCCCTGCGGCGCCTACCACTATTTTCATCCCAAATACGACCCCATCGCGCAAGCAGAGCATTTCCTTATCACCATGGCTGCCCATGAAAAGGCAGCCGGTGAGTTGCTGCTACCACCAGCCCTGGATGTTGAGGTCAAAGCATCCGCCACAGTGCTACAGAAGGGCATCCTGTCCTTTCTCGAACATGTCGAAAAAATGCACGGCGTTACCCCAATTCTGTATACAAGCCCGGGTTTCTGGCGTTCGTATGTGGGCAGGTGGGATGAAATTGTGCACTTTCCCCTCTGGGTTGCCCATTACGGTACTTCCTATCCTTCCCAGTTCTATCCCTGGGTGCATTGGCTATTCTGGCAGTTCACCAGCGCGGGCAGAGTGCCGGGTTGCGCTGCTAATATTGATCTCAATCTGTTCCCAGGGACTTGGACAGATCTGCTCAAGATCTGCAAAAGAAGCAGTTCCAAATCTAAAGCTACCGTAGCTGATCAACGTATCGAAGCTAAATCCCCTATGGTACAAGCATGAGTATTTTTCAAGGAATAATAGAACGCTTATTCAATCCGGTGATTCAGCACCAAGTGCAAGCACAGCTATCACAAGCCGAAACGGATCCATTTTTCACTCTTGGTGCGCGCTCGCTCTCCAATTCTGATCGCGACAGGTACAACACCGATCGGGATGAGCTGCTCTCTCAATCTCTGGATGCCTGGCGCCTCAATCCGCTCGCGCGCCGCATCGTGGAATTGACCTCGGAATATGTGGTGGGTGCTGGTATTGCTCTTTCCTGTCGCCATGAAGCCACCAGCAAGTTTCTCGATCAATTCTGGAATCACCGGCTCAATCACATGCCGGTGCGGGTTTTCGAGCTGTGTGATGAACTAACCAGGTCTGGAAATCTATTCATTCTCATCTCAACTGACTCTTCTGGTATGTCCTACCTGCGTTGCATTCCTGCAGCTGAGATCCACAAAATTGAATCCAGAGAAAACGATATTGAGCAACCCATCGTCTTCTACCCCAAGTCCAGCCTGCAAGATCTTGAACCAGAACCCTATCCTGCCTATGATACTTTGACGGATGATGGAAAAGCGCCAGTTATGCTGCAGTATGCCATCAATCGTCCCTCCGGGGGACAATGGGGTGAGTCCGATCTGGCACCCCTACTACGCTGGCTTTCCCGCTACACCGCCTGGCTCGAGGACCGTGCCCGCCTCAACCGCTATCGTAATGCTTTCTTGTACATCATACAAGCTAAATTCAATTCGGAGGCGCAACGCAAACAGCGCCAGCAGACCCTGAACGCGCACCCGCCCAAACCCGGCAGCATTCTGGTGACAGATGAGACCGAGAACTGGAAAATTATTAACCCGCAATTGCATTCCGCCGAAGCCAATGAGGACGGACTGGCACTCAAGAAGATGATTGCTTGCGGGGCGGGTATTCCTCTGCATTTTCTAGCTGAGCCCGAATCTTCCACCCGTACCACCGCTGAAGCTGCTGGCGGTCCCACCTTTCGCCGCTTCCAACAGCGGCAGGAATATTTCCTGTGGGTATTGGGCGATATCTTGCACACGGTGGTGGAAAGGCGCGCCAAGGTGGATGGATCTATTGATACGCACGCCATGATCGACTTGGCCGGCACCGATATTTCCGCGCGCGATAACTCTGAACTGGCTTCCGCTGCTGCCAACATCCTGGCTGTCGCCATGGAACTGCGCGATCGCCAGCTCATTGATGATACCGAATTTCTGCGCCTAGTCTATCGCTTTACCGGAGAAAGCGTCAATATTTCTGACTTACTCACGCGCGGGAAATCTGTCAAACAAAATAGCGCGGGTTCCTCGCCTGCCCATTTGTGAAAGGAGTTTAAATGCAAGAACAACAACAACGTATCACCCTTGAGTCCACCAGCGTCACTCCTAAAGGGGAATTCGAGATTCTGGCCATCACTGCCGGCGAGGGCAATGGTTGGCAGTTCTCCGCCACTGCCCTGCAGAAGTCCGTTTCTCTGTGGGATGGCGCTGAAACTTTCATTGATCACCACTGGTTTGGTCATTCTGTGCATGACCTAGCGGGGGTCTGCCATTCTCCATGCTGGGATGAAGAAACCCAGGGCATCAAACTGAACCTAAAACCCATCGGCCCGGGCGCCGCAGTGTTGCGCGAGATCGGCAAGCAGATCCTGGTCTCCAGCGAAGAGTCCAAACCCAATGTGGGCTTTTCCGCCGATATTGTCTTCACCGCTCAGGGCAAGGATGTGCAGGAGATCCTGCGCGTTTTCTCGGTTGACCTAGTGGTGCACCCGGCTCGCGGCGGGGAGTTCATTCGCGAGATATATCAAAAATTGAAAGGAAAATCCATGTCCAAAGAAGAAAATCAAGCCAATCAGACTGAACAGTTCACCCTGCAACAAGTCGAGCCCGCTCTCGACCCCGCACCTGTGCGCGAACGCATCCAGCGTGAGCAGCAGGCAATCTCTCAACTGGTTGCTGCTCAGGAAAAGTTCAAAGAACTGGAGCAAGAAGCTCAGAAAGTAGGCGAGTTGCGCGTACAGATGTGCGCTCAATTCCTTGAATCTGCCCTCGCTGCTGCGCACCTGCCCGCTCCAGCGGAGGAACGCCTGCGCAAACAATTCAGCGGCAGGGCTTTTGAACCCTCTGAATTGCAAATTGCCATTGAAGACACCCGCTCGCTCATCTCCGAACTTTCGGGTGGTGCAGTAGTGCAGGGCTCGCGTATCCATTCCATGTTCGATTCCGGCGACAAGCTGCAGGCGGCGGTGGATGATCTGCTGGGCGCCCCGCGTGAAAAACAGGCTGAAAAGCTCGAAGTGCGTCCACTCACTGGCATCCGTGAGTTATATCTCATACTCACCGGAGACTACAACCTACACGGCGGGTATTTCGCCGATCGCATCCAACTAGCCACCACCGTCGATTTCACCGGTCTGGTCAAGAATGCTCTCAACAAAATCGTGGTCAATACCTGGGAGCAACTGGGGCGTGCAGGGTATGATTGGTGGTCACGCATCGCGCGCGTGGAGCATTTCAACACGCTCAACACCATCACCGGCACGCTCATCGGCACAGTGGGTGATCTGCCTTCAGTTTTGGAAGGCGGCGCCTATACCGAACTAGCTATCGGTGACAGCCCTGAAACTGCCGATTTTGTCAAATATGGGGGTTACATTCCACTCACCCTGGAATTGATCGATCGCGATGAGTCGCGCAAATTGTCTTCCTATCCGCGCGAGCTCGCCGCCGCTGGTCTACGAAAGATCTCTTCTCTCGTTGCTGCAATCTTCACGGCCAATTCTGGTGTGGGACCCACCCTGGCCGACAGCGGCGCATTGTTCAATACCACCGCGGTCACCAGCGCTGGCGGACACGCCAACTTACACACGGTCGCCCTTTCCACTTCCGAGTGGGATGCGGTACAGGCAGCCATCTACAAGCAACCTATGCTCATCAAGAACGCTTCTGGATCGTATGGCACGGGTCCAGCGTTGGCTATCAACCCGCGTTTCCTGCTCGTGCCGCGTGCCCTGCAACTGACTGCTATGAAGATCCTCTATCCCACACTTGAAAATGCAGCCAACATCTATTCCGAGAATATGCAGCGCGGGCAACCCGGCGATGTGATCACCGTCCCAGAATGGATTGATCCCAGCGATTGGGCGGCAGTGTGCGACCCGGTGCTGGCTCCTGCTATCTACGTGGGTGAGCGTTTTGGTTTGTTGCCCGAAATCTTTATTGCAGGCGATGACCTCAGCCCGGCGGTCTTCACCAACGATGAGCACCGTTTGAAAGTGCGCCATTTTCTGGCTGTGTGGGTGAATGATTTCCGCCCGCTCCATAAGAGCAACGTGACAGACGCGTAGCATCCGCCATTCTGAGCGCAAGCAAAGAATTTTGGTTTGCGTTCGCTGGCTGTTTGTGAACGTTACGAATTAATTAAATGTATCTGGTGAACGCTGCAGTTTTTCCTCAGATCGCACCGTTCTCCCTCCACTTTTTCAGCCCATCCCCGTATCTACCGCGGGGGTGGGCAAAAACCGAAAGGATAAACAATGAACACCAAAACAAATAAATTTCTTGGTCTTTTCACTTCCCGCAAATTCTGGGCGGCTCTTTTTGGCTGCATATTGATCGTAATAAAGGAGTTCTATCCTGATTTTCCACTGGAAGCTGAGCAAATTTCTAACATTGTCTACCTGCTCATCGCCTATATCGCCGGCGTAGCGGTGGAAGATGCCGGCAAAGGCGCGGGGGGATTGAGCGCATGAAAACTTCCGAAAAAGTCCAGCAAGATCCTGAACTGGTGCGTAAGATCGTCGGCATGGGTCCGCTCGATTTCACTCGCTGAGTGGGTGAAGAGTCGGAATCATCCTGCCTGATGAACGCAAGCTCATCCTCACTCCTGACCAAGTTGCCTGGGCACTAGATCTCTCCCAGTTTCTCTGAACCCGCAAGGAAAAGCCATGACCACACTTGCCACATACCGCACACGTGTTCTCAATACCCTCAAATCTACCAATGAGCGCTTCGAAGAAATTACCCTTGATGAAGCTATACGCCGCGTCCTGGATGAATATTCGCAAGTTTTTCCAGATATTCAATTTACCTCTTTCGCCCTAGCGCAGTCCGGGCGCGCTCAACTGCTGAAAGGCTGTGCCGGTCTGCTGGCGGTGTTGCAACTTATCTTGCCTTATAAAACAGGACTGCTCGATCCAGCTATCAATGCGCGTGAAGATTTTACTATTTTCTTCCACCAGGGAGAGCCTTATGTGTATTTCACCGGCCTGCCAATTCCCCTGAAAGGGCAACAGTTTTTCGTCCGCTATGCTCGCCGCCATACTTTGGCTGACCTAGATGATGCAGGAATTACTTCTGTGCGCTCCGACCACGAATCCATGCTGGTGGTAGGGGCGGCTGGCGCTGCTGCTACCTCGCGTGCGGCTGGCACCATTGAGCAGTGGGGCGGCAAGACAGGAGATCCCAACCAGCTTATGCTGTGGGGGCAAGCGCAGTATGAAAAGTTCCGCTCTTTTCTGCTCACCATTCGCGCTGATCAGGAGCAGGCGGTCTTTCCAGATTCTTTCTGGCGGCTAGATAGAAAGGATGGCAGCGATGCCTGGTAGACCGCTACCTTTCGTCACCAATGGTGATCACATTCAAGAGAACAAGACCAAATATAAATGGGTCACGCACGGCACTAACTGCCCAGTGTGCAACATCCTGCGCGGGCGGGTATATGCGCTCATTGTTTGGTATGACACCGTCACTCCCGGCTTTCATCCCTGTTGCGATTGTGAGTTGGTGCCGGTATCCGATGACATTCCCGAATCATCCCTACAGATTTTCGGCGTGGTGCCCTGGATTGATCGCTTGAGCTTCAACACCTACACACGCTGGTGGATCAAGCGCCTCATGCCCTGGGATATTCAAGAGGTAGGAGCGCTCACCGAAGCCTACCAGGAAACTGGCAATTGGGCTGAAGCCTTTAAAAAAGTCAAGCAGGACATCAACCCACGCTCCACTGTCATTGATCCACGTATTGCCATTTTCAATACCCAGCACCCGTTAACGCCGCTGATCAGTTGGTTTGACGGAGTGTTTACCACCCGCATTCAAACCGCCCCCACACCATCGGCTGATCTGCCCTGGGAAACCCCATGATGTTCACGATTGGCAAAGATTGTGATTTGCGTTTTACTCATCCCAGAATAAATGGCGGCCAGCCCTGTGGTTTCTTGCTTGCTCACGATCCCTCTGTGCGTGGCAATTCCATTTCGGTGCAGCGCGTGGTAGAAGATGGAGTGATCACTATTCGCCTATATTTCACCCTCATCCTAGCAGATGATCTCAAGAACCATGATGGATCCAAACACGAACAATCACGCGCGCAGATGTATGCTATGCTACTAAAGTATCTTGGACAGGCCGATGCACTGGCTATCGATACGGTAGTGGGGGTGTTCGCAGGTATGGTCTCCAGCGGTCATTCCGCCACCGAACTGCACCAGCCAGATGTTACCCACTTCGCCCTACAGTTCTACAACCTCACCGATTACCACCCACCCATCGATAGCGCGCTGTATTTCGCTTCTTGCTGGGATGCAGAGGATATCGCGTGGGAAGAGGACATGTTGTGGCGGTAAAGAAAAGAAAGGTTTTGCCCTATGACCTACCCACTCAGTAACATTATCACACCGGGCGATGCCACCCTGGCCAGTCAATACAACAATCTGCGCTCAGACGCATTGTATCTTGGGCAGGCACCAACTGATGCGGTTTCTATCGGTCAGTTGCTCGAACGCTATGAATCACGCCTGACCCTGCGGAAGCTGACCAACGTCCAGGTGCGCGTGCCGGCTTCGGGCAATGAACCGGTTTCGCTGTTCGTTGATGGTTATCTGGTGCAAGCGCAGGAAAACGTGGATCTGCCGGAAACCTCCGCACCCAATGGAGCAGGCACCTGGTATGTGTTCGCTAACCGCAACGCAGAATGTAATGCGTTCACGCTCAGCATTTCCACATCCCCCACAGAAAACAGCGGGCGGCGGCGCATCGGGCGTTTTTACTTTGATGGCACTGCTATCGTGAAAGATTCCGTGTGCAGCGAGTTGAGCGAGTATCTCGGCTCGCTGCTGCACTTTCTCAACCCCATGCCAGCCGGTGGGCGGCTGACGCTTTCTACCGGTGTGCCGGTGCCTACAGTGGGTATTGGCTCGGCTTCCATTCTGTTCTACACCCCCTATGTGAGCAATCGCATTGGGCTATATGTACCAGGCTTCGGCTGGCGATTGTATGCCTTTGAAGAGCTGGCGCTTTCGCTGAGCGGGCTGGATGCGAATAAAAATTACGATATCTTCATCCACGATAGCGAAGGTGTTTTGCAGCTCTCGGCGCTGGCATGGTCCAACGATACCCTGCGCGCTTCCGCCTTAGTATACCAGGATGGAGTGCCGGTCAAATCGGGATCGCCCGCCTATCGTTACCTCGGTACTATCCGCACCCTTTCGAGCAACGGCTATTCGGCGGATTGCGAAAGCCAGCGCCTCACGTGGAACATGTACAATCGCGTGGAAAGGACTTTGAAACGCGTTGAAACCGAAGTGTCTTGGACATACGCGGTGGCTGCCTGGCGCGCGCTCAATAACAATGCTGCCAACCGGGTGGAATTCGTGCTGGGGCTCTCGCAGGATCCGGTCTATCTGTTGCATTCTGGTTATGTTTATAATTCGTCCAATGGCGGTCAATGTGTGGGCATTGCCCTGGATGCCAGCAACACCAATGATGCCAATTTGCGTGGCTATTCAGAAACTGACTATATCACCGTTTTTTCGATCTTTAACAAGCTGGTCAGTCCTGGCTATCACTATCTGCAACTCACCGAGTGGGCATCGGGCATTGGTACTTCGACATTCATGACCACCATTTCAACACTGGCAGCCACTTGCTCCCAGTGGGGAGGCTTAGGATGTCTAAAAGCGTGAATCCAGGAAAGTTACATCAAGAGTTAAAAGTGGTTGGCTTGCCCGTGGTGGGCGTTTCTGCTTCTGGGCGGATCGATTATTCTCGCTCTCTCACCGCCGCCGAACAAATCAGTGCTGAACAGATCATTGTCAATCATGTTCCCGTAATCAGCGATAGTGATGTTTTTATCGAAAAGCTTAAGCTGGCTGGTATTTCTCGCGATGGTATACTGTACGCGCTATGGAAAAGTGTAGCAGAAGGGGATGATTCAAATAAAGATAGAATAATAGAAACTATAAAACAATTTTGACTTACAAAATAAACTTTCTCTTAAACCTTCCTGCATTTGGACTATAAAATAGAATCTACAGAGTAATTCCCAAAATTTGTGGACGTGAAAATTGAAATTAATATAGTAACATTAGATTAAAAGATCAATATTGAAATTTATAGTGGTTTTCATGTCTTTAACGTAAGACTAATATTTGAACCATTAATATTTAGTAGAATAGTAATATCCAATATTATAAAATCAAATTTTTCAAACAAGGATAAAAATGAAATCAAATTTAACAATAAAAATTAAAGGAAATTCATTAGAAAAAGTTAAGGATTTATTACATATTTTCCCAAGTATGACTAGTGAATCTATTATTTTATTGGCAATTGATAGGTTATATCAGGAAAATATTATAAACTTCGGAGACCGTTTATATCCAAATGATAATGGTAATTTTGATCTTGAAGTAGGAAGATCAATAATAGCTGAAGTTGAACCAGATGCCTTGAAATATTTAAACCCAACGATTAAAGAAAAAATGTTAAAAGATGGCGTAGTAGGGGGTTATTCACATGTGATTAAATCAGCAATACAAAATGAAAAGGGATTGAAAATAATAAAGTGATTTACTATTTTATCCTATTACATGTATTGTTAATATGAGAGGCCAGAAAACCTTCTGTCCATATTGCTTTTCCGAAACTTCGATGGATTTGCAACGTAAGAAAATCATTCATTTTTGTCTTTATTTATCCAATAGATTTGTTTCTCTAAAGCGCTCATGATTTCCATCAAACGAAAATTTAATGAGTTCAAAATAATACCCATCGAAACAAAAAAAATCCCAATTATGAAGAGAGTTGAGCAAATAACTATTGGAATAAAACTAACATCCTGCCGTTGATTAAATGAGGAAATAATCAGAATTCCATATCCCAGTGCGATAATTTCACATAAAATAGAAACAGTACCGAAAAACGTAAGTGGTTTGTAAGATCGTAAAATTTCCAAGATTTTAAGAAACATTTTCCAACCATCTTTAAAAGTACTTAACTTTGAGTAACTTTCTTGGGGACGAGCTCTGTATGGAATAGTAATTTCTTTTATTATAAAATGCTTATATAACATTTGCAGTGTTAATTCAGTTTCAATATCAAAGCCGCTTGCGACAACAGGTAGTTGTATGGCAACCTCTTTATTAAATGCTCTAATACATTTATACAAATAATAGTGTCGAAGTTTTCATCGAGATCATTGTTCCCTTTGCAGTCTTTAATTGTCGATGGGGTTAATACGAATTTTTGATTGTTGGAAAAATATTTTGATAGATATTCCTTACACTTTTTATTTGGCTCTACAGTAGTAAGTTGTACATCACCTTGAATAATTTTTCGTAATGTTGTGCCAATCCCTGTTCCAATTTCTATAACCTTTTTTCCAATATATGGTTCAATCAACGAATAAAGCCAATCATTATAGTTCGTAGCAGAAACCATCTGCTGTAAATCTTCTGCAATGAATTCATCATTAGTTTGAGTAAGTTCCGATCAGCCATATGCCATATTGTTTAATTCAATTATTTTTTAACTGCTTTTATTAACGAATAGGGATCAATCATCATATAATGATAACAAATGATTTCCAGTATTATTTGTGATGCAGGTTTTGAGTATGAACCTCTTCCGGTCTTTATTATCTTTTCTCTCTAACCCAGTGCCCATTTTTTAGGGAAGTTCAGTTTGCAATGGAAATAAAAGAAAATCAACTGCGATTGAATCCTTGTTGTTCATTCTAACGTTTCTCATATCAAATTTACAGTTCTTAATACTTACAGACATAGGTAAAGCTTAGATCTTCATCATAGATTTTGCCATTATAGTCAAGATATCCTGAGTAATATTCATCGTTTTTGTTAATGGGAATATTAAGGGAACTATCATTAATAGCAGATAACTTTATTGCTAGAAGACTTCCAGGGATTACATCTATAGTACTCTCAAAAGGTATATCAATTTCCCCTTCATTGATATAAGCGAATCCTGACCAAAGGTTTTTTCCTAACTCATCATCAATATTCACTTTTATTTCCTCATTGATGACTCCTCCTTTTGTCACATCAAGATAAATATTTATTTGTTCAATCGAGTCACAATTTGCAATGAAATTTTGCCTTATCGAATCATTCTTTGATAACCGAATTACTTCTCCAGATTCATGAGGCCAGTTTTTATATCGAGGTAAGTAACATTCAGAGTTACTCAATAATGCATATCCGCATTCAGTGTGGTAATTATAAAAAATTGAAATGATAATTGACGCAATAATTACCGCATTTGTTGCTATAACTAGAGTGGGTTTTTTAAATAAATCTCTATTCTTCGAAGGTGCCACCATTAATATGAGAATCAACTCAAGGATTACAAAATATCTGCCTTGAACACCGTCGACAGTTTTTGCCCCAACAGGATTCCCTATTAAATACAGAATTAAGAATGTGCTCCCAAAATAAATAACGAATGTGATTAACAACAAGATTCTCTCTTTTTTTCCTATTTGTATTCTACCCTTCTCATAAATAACCGCGAAAATGATCGCGATCGGATAAAGAAAATAGATATATTTGAAGAAATATCCATAACGATAACCAAAAACTCCTACTAATTCCAAATAATAATTTTTATAGTTTAATCTAATCGTTCTAATAAAGGAAACAAAAAAATCCAAAGGATCCTTTATTACATATTTTAATTGTTCAATAGTGTTTGAATTCGAACTTATGTTTGAAACATCTTCAGTAGTATTTGCATATTGGTACCAGAATAAATTGGTGATTCCAATAATAAGCATACTAATGATGATGAACAGATAATAATGGAGCGAGGTTTTGAATTTTTGTCTTGGTATCATCAAAATAAGAATTGAGATAGGGATCATATTGGGTTTTAACGTGGCGACCCCAAATAGCAAAAAGAGAAATAACAATAAGTCTTTTCTTTCAAAATATTCTTTTTCTTTATAATTTATGGTCAAAGCTATGAATAAGAACGCGATTCCATTCATCATCGATTCAGGATTAACACTGCTCGCTTGTATCATTGCCATGGGTGAAATTGCTACGGTAAATAATATCCACTTGCCAAATGGAATTCTCCTTATCGCCAGGAAAGTTAAATAGATGTATATGATTAAATATGACAACCTTAACGCCAAGTAGATCCATCCGATAGAAAAATCAAATAATCTTCCCATCAATCCCATAATAAGACCTTGAACCAGATAAGAAGTGGGGAAATACAGAGATCTGGTTCGATGTACAATCATGTTTGACCAATCGATTTTTCTCTCGAAAACATTTCTCCAATAAGTAATGGTTGTTCTTTCGAGCACCGGCTTCTGTCTATAAGAATATTCATAAAATGAGAAAGGGAATTGTGCACCATTTTTTAATAACGAATTTGGAGTTAAATGCCCTGAAGAAATCTCCCATATTCTTGCAATATGTGTGTCTTCATCATATCCTGCCCCAATGGGTATAAAAGATATTGCAAATAAACCAGTAATTATCGAAATAATCACAAATAATTTCTCGGGATTGTTTATTATTTTTTTCATCTTCAGTCGCCTTGTTAACAAAATCAGTGTCAAAATACTCTAAAGCTTTTCTGTAGTTCAATATGTTCGCACTGTTGTTGTAGTTCCCCATCACTTCTGTTTTTCAACCAAACCTCTTCGCATTATTAATTTTATTCTATTTACTAATAAAATGATTGCGTTTTTTGATTGGATATAGCTAATCAGATTTCAGATAAGAAGTACGTTATAAGTTTTGCTATTTATGGATTTAGCACAGGTCATTTAAGCAGATAATTTCTTCATTCACATGATCATTATCTATTAGCCTATAATATATCTAAGATTTTCCATTCTTATAAAGAAGAACTCTATAGACGATTCCATCGTAATCCT
>Ga0228535_1002755_pt1 | contig 15401 bp, 13 predicted proteins | sample SJ1metagenome_FD_168457 | JGI IMG/M metagenome (GOLD analysis project Ga0228535, IMG submission 168457) | Enriched culture of PCE-dechlorinating microbial communities from Ithaca, New York, USA - SJ1 | ecosystem: Engineered > Modeled > Simulated communities (microbial... > Unclassified | place... | reverse complement strand
CTTTTTCTTTTTAATCTGAAGTTTGTGCGTCCCCTGATGGATACGAGCAACATCGGTAGCGGTCAGTTTGTCTCCCCGGTAGCCTTTTGTGCTACCGCAACTTGTGGATAGTGCAAGACACGCGGCAATGACTCCGGTGAATAAAAATGTTCTTGTTTTCATTGGATAATTTTTTGTTTTTTGATTGAAAAATTGAATTGGATTGGAACAGCTACCCCGCCGCCGCAGGATAGCTGTTGGTATTTCTGTAATTCCGTTTTACGATATGTCTGATTTTGTTTGCATTATATATTCTCTTTTTTATTGGAATTTGTTAGATTGACAACTCCTAGTTTTATTGCATCTGTTATCAATACTATAGGAAAATTCACCTTTCAATGTAAGGATTATTCAAAATCAGGGTAATAACCATGGTATTTACCTGTTTTCATACGTTCGATAATTCCAATAGGGGCTTTTACTAAACCAATTTCAGCTTTTCGGTTTTCACCTTCCAGTTTACCTACATAACGGAAATCTTCATTAATGTGCCAAACTTCCCATCTTTCCGATACCTTGACCTTATTACCTTCGGTATAGTCTTTACTTCTTCGAAAAATCACATTTACTTCTCCAAAAACAGGGGCATTCCCAATCTTTTTCCATAAACCCATTTTTATACCCAATTTAATAGATGTGTGCGCATGAAAGTCTATCTCTCCTTGAACCGTCTCTGTTAATTCAGGAATTTCATCCAAGGAATATTTTTCTTTGAAAACTCTGATAACACGGCTGTTTAACATAGTCATATCATCTGCAACATATTGAAAGTATTTGTAATAATCGCCACATTTAGTCCCGACAATATCGCCCAATCTTATTATCGTTCGTTTCTGCATATAAATTAAAATTTAATACCAAATTTTGCCCAATACTTTGGAGCAATGGAATTGCGCTGATTATATAAAGAGTCACCATTTTTTTCATTCCGTATTGATTAATCAGATTTTGCTCCATGATCCGTGCCTGGGTCTTTGTCAATCCTGATTTAATTGGTTCATAATCTAGCCCTGCTCTTTCTATTCCGGAACCATGATGTTCGTCAAACCTTACTTGTAGATCACGCTCTGCCATACCTACGTATTTTATATTTCCGTCCACATCCGTACCTTGATAGACAGAATAGTTCCCCTTGGTATTACTGTCTCCCGTCCAAGGATTAACCCAAACCACGGAAGGTGCTCGTGTCCCGTATAACCTCTTGCAAGGAACAGCGCAGGCTCGGTTCCCGGTGCATAAGCCACGTGGGTGACACTGCCCAGATAATCACGACAAATATAGTAAATTTTCCAATTCCCCGCTTCTTTTATATAAACTGCCGGATCCGAATATACATCGCCGCCCAAACACAACCATTCTACGTTGATTTGTGCGTCCGGTTCGTATTGTTTGCCGATGTAGTACCTGGTTAAAAGCGCCGCTGCACCTTGCGCCACGCGCATCTTCACCCGGTCTCCGCCCGCATTGTAAGCAAACGTTGCCGTGGTACCGTTTTCAGTCAGCGTGTTGGGGCGTTGGTAGGACGTATAAGTAACGCTTTGTTCCCTTACGGGCACAGCTGTCCCGGTGGGTGTAAGCATCGTCACCTGATAAGGTTTGGCCGGGTTGTCGTAATCCAACGTTCCCACACCACCTATGGAAGTGATGTTCCCGTTGGCGGCATATACGATGGCTTGTCCCGCGGTTTGGAGAAATGGTTGAACTTCCTACCCAGAAACGTAAGGCATGCAGCCTGCTGTTTATCCAACAAATCTATTTGTTCCATACACTGCTTGAGCATTTCAATGTCAGTTTGATTGAGTACGCCATCCAGGGAATCGGTAATAACCTGGAGTCCATGCTTGTTTCTGGTACGCCCATGTACCAGCCGGACAAGTTTACCGGGGTCACGTTCCCCCCGGATAATGGCTCCGATGACCTTTCGCAGGGACACATTATTCCCCTGGTTGGAAACATAGTTGCTTAAACGTATGTTGCACCGCTGCAACTGGTTGCCCATCTGTTGTTCAAGGCGGACCCTGCTTTTGGTCAGACGGTGGCACTGCCTGCCGGGTTGGCGCATTTGTTGTAACACATCCCCGGGGACGAAACTGCCTCTTATCAAATCTTTCTGGAGGCATTCCGCTATCCACCGGACGTCCTTCACATCACCTTTACGGCCGGGCAACTGCTTGATAAAATAGGGGTTGGCCAGTTTTAACGAAAAATCCGCTTCCAGGACATGTCATACAGGCAGCCAGTAAATGTGCTGGTGCTCTCCATCGCGACCAGCCCGCAGCCATTCGCCATCAGCGTGTCACGCAATGCTGTCAGCTCGGGAGTGAGCGCCCCGTAACGTTTCTCTAAAAGTTTTTTGCCTTGTTCGTCCAATATACAAGCAAATACGCTATCTTTGTGAACGTCAAGGCCACAAGTTCTTTCCATAATTTGCCGGAATTAAATTATTAGACAATTAGTTTATTTCATTGGTTTACAAAAACCAACTTACAAAGGTAAGATTTGTGCTTTGAGCACGGTAAGGCAAGCCTGTGAAAGTTGCTGTGGCCTTGATTTTTATTTTCATGCGCTTGGAAATACCTTTATTTTCATGTACTTTTGTGTAGCAGCATATTTTTTTGGTTTTGTTTGACAACACAAAGTTGCTGAATTTCAACGACTTTACAAAAAGAATTATGCTGCTATTTTTATATTAATCAGCAAGTTATTTTACTACTTGCGAAAGTTGAATAAATAAAATAATTTTGATGTTTTTATTGTGAATTATCTAAACAATTGAATGAAAAAAATATTTCCATCGGATGGATTTACTGAATTATACAGTACTTATTATAAAAAATCCTTTTTGTTTACTAAGTCCTATGTTCAAGATAAGTATGTAGCGGAAGATATTGTTTCCGAAGCGTTAATAAAATTGTATGAGAAACTGCAGAAAGAAAAGATTGAAAGTATTCCCGCTTATTTATTGACCTTATTGAAAAACCAATCGTTGGATTATTTGCGTAAAAAAGCGGTCAGGGATAGAGTTCACGCAAATTATTCCAGTGTGGATAATGAAGAACTAAATTACCGGATATCCACTTTGCAGGAATGCGATCCCAGCCTTATCTTTTCCAAGGAAATACAAAGTATCATTGATATGACATTGGCAAAGTTGTCTCCGCAAACCAGAAAGATCTTTGTCTTGAGCCGCTATGAAAATTATTCCAATAAAGAGATTGCCGCAGAGTTGAATATTAGTGTGAAAAGTGTTGAATACCATATCACTAAAGCCTTGAATCTATTTCGCAAGAATCTAAAAGATTACCTCCCTTTGTTTTATTTTCTTTTTATTTTTTAAAAAAAATAGATTTTTTGTTTAGGGTTGCCGAGATGTAATACGTCATCTAATTATAACAACGGCAATTTAATTTCCTTTTGCAGGAGATGGACATGGACGATTTATTAAAAAAATATATCGAAGGAGATACCAATAGAACAGAAAATAGAGACGTATTTGAATGGATCAGGCAGTCAGACAAAAATGAACAGAATTTCAAAGCGTTGAGACGATTGTATGATATTTCCATATGGAGGAGTGATGCAGTCGCAGCTCATGTTGTACAAAAAAAGAATCAAAAACGGAACTTCAGTATATTTATACGCATTACAGCCGCCTGTGTACTGGCCTCGGTCTTATTCTATTTTTATCAGGAGATATCGGACAAACATATCGAATGGCGGATAGGGAAATCGGGCGCCAAAATGCAAGAAATGAGCGTGCCCACCGGACAATACGCCGAATTGGTGTTGGACGATGGTACAAAAGTATGGCTTAATTCTAAATCAACACTTATTTATCCTTCCCACTTTACCCGTACTGAAAGAACTGTGCAGCTTTCCGGAGAAGGATATTTTGATGTGGCTCACGATCCCGACCGTCCATTTAAGGTGGAGACCCAAGAATATATAATAGAAGTGCTGGGAACGGAATTTAACGTCCGTGCTTATGAGGGATTACAGCCTTTTGAGACCTCTCTATTGAAAGGAAGTGTGATGATCAGATCTGTACAAACGTCGAAAGATCTCTATTTGAAGCCAAATGAGCGGGCTATTGCGAAAGATAACGAATTAAATATAACCTTTTTCAACAAAGATGAATTTTTGTGGCGGGAAGGAATTCTTTTTATTGATGATGAAACTATTTATGAAATTCTGCCGGTATTGGAGCAATACTTCGATATGAAACTCATAATAGAGGATGAAAGTGTTGAAAGACATAGGAAATATACCGGAAAATTTCGTATTCAGGACGGGATTGAGCATATCTTGAATGTACTTCAAATTCAAAATAAATTTTCATATGAAATCAATCAGGAAGATAAAATAATTATTATTAAATGAGTGCCTATGAAATGAGAAATCTTATATCAATATTTAAAATATGAGTTAAACAACTAATTGTTAATAATATCAATTTAATTAATAATGGAACATATTTATAGAAAAAAAGTGAGTGCTTTTAAGAAAATAAGAAAACTCTGTACGTATAACATGCGTATATCTGCGCTTCTTGTATTTACCTTTTTTACGTATACCCTGAGTGCGAATTCACAAGATGTAAAAGTAAATTTAACAGTTAACAATAAGTCTATTATAGACGTATTAACGGAAATAGAAAAGCAAACGGATTATTTATTTGTTTATAGCTCCGATGAAATTAATACCCATAGAAAGGTTTCGGTGCATGCTAATAATGAATCTATTACCAAGGTACTGCAAGATATATTTTCCAATACGGATATTGAGTCAAAAATTGAAGGGAAAAATATCCTTTTAGTAAAAAAACAGGAAAATATAACGGGCGTACGCCAATCGGGAACGGTTGTGACGGGAATGGTCAGTGACTATTTGGGAGATCCACTTCCCGGTGTCAATATACGGGTAAAAGGGGTCAATGCCGGAACCATTACGGATATTGATGGTAATTTTAAACTGGAAGTCCCTTATGCAAACGCAACGTTGGTATTTTCTTTCGTAGGTTTTCAGCCACAGGAAATAGCTCTTGGAGGGAGAAACCATATAGCGGTACAATTAGTAGAGGACAGCAAAGCATTGGAAGAAGTAGTAGTTGTCGGTTATACCACACAGCGAAAAGCAACGATAACCGGTTCGGTGTCTACAATTACAACCAAAGATCTTAAACAAAGTCCCACGGCAAACATCAATAATGCGCTGGCAGGACGTATGCCGGGATTAATGGTCAATCAATTCAGAGGAGGTGAGCCGGGAGTAGATGTGGCTGATGTCAATATTCGGGGTATGGGAACATACGGAGATAAGTCACCTATTATCATTGTGGATGGCGTTGAGAGAGATATGAGTTATTTGTCTGCGGAAGAGATAGAGACTTTTACAATACTTAAAGATGCGTCTGCTACTGCTGCTTATGGTATCAGAGGAGCCAACGGTGTTATTATTGTAACTACAAAACGAGGTCAGGCACAGGAAAAATCCACGGTGAATTTTAAAGCATCCGTAGGTGTAAATCATCCGGTGAAATTTCCTCAATATTTAGGTTCGGCCGATTATGCCTCACTGTATAATGAAGCCATGATAAACAGCAATCCGAATACCGATCCATCCTCTCTCACTCTGTTCCCAGAGCAATCCATAGAAAACTTCAGGAAAGCAAAAGGAGATAACTCGGATGGTTTGGGATATAACTGGGATTATTTCGATTATGCGTTTAAACCGGGAGTCCAGCAGGATTATAGCCTTTCTGTCAGAGGTGGCTCTAATCAAGCGCGTTATTTCGTGATGGGGAATTACTATGAGCAAAGCGGAAATTATAAACATACCAATTTAACGCAATACGATACCCAGGCGGTATTCAAGCGCTATAATTTCCGTGCCAATGTAGATGTCGATATCACGAAAGATTTTTATGTGAAAGTGGATCTTGGCGCGCGTATTACGGATAGAAACGCACCCGGGACCACAGCTTCGAGAGTGGTTGCCATTGCCAACACTCAACCGCCCTATCTGCCGATAACCTTGCCTGATAACGGACATTCGGATAATGAGACCTATGTTTTGAATAACCCATATGGCTTACTATATGGCGATTTCTTACATCGTTACAATATATTGGGAGAGTTGTCGCGTACCGGTTATTTGAATGAAAAGAAAACTTTCTTGAACGGTTCTTTTGCAATCGGGCATAAGTTGGATTTCATCACCGAAGGCTTAAAAGTTGAAGGCATATTCTCTTACGATGCCGAAGAAGGACGTTGGATAAGAAGGGTACTTGAATCACGTGCCGACGGTTATGCAAGTTATGGACGGTATGCCACCTTTCAGCCGGCGGAAGGAAATAACGGTTCGTTCTATATGAATAATACCGGTTATGAAGGTCGGTATATATTGGGTAATCCTTGGTATAATACCGATGAAACAATAGGAAATAGTTTAAGTCATAATGCTGCTCAAAGTAAGACCTATTATCAGTTGAAGCTGGAATACCTGCGTCAGTTTGGAGGACAGCATGATGTGTCGGGCCTGGTTTTATTTAACCGCTCGACACGCAGTTACGATAACAGGATAGAATATCGTTATCAAGGTATCACGGGGCGAATGACCTATGCTTTTGAAAATAAATACTTGGCAGAATTCAATATCGGATACAACGGATCAGAAAATTTTGCTCCCGGTAAACGATACGGAATATTTCCTGCCGGTTCATTGGGGTGGGTTATTTCTGAAGAATCTTTTATGGACGGTACGAAAAAATGGTTGGACAATCTTAAGATCAGAGGGTCGTACGGCTTAGTGGGAAGCGATAAAATATCGGACTCTAATAACGATCGTTTCGCTTATCTGCAGTTTTTCGTAGGCGGAAATGGGTATAATTTTGGAATAAATGAGTTTGGAAGCGGGCTCGGTGGCTTGCAGGAAGGGAATTTTGCCAATCCGAACCTTACCTGGGAAAAAGCCAGGAAACAGAATATCGGTATTGATGCTTCTCTCTTTAACCAACGCCTTAATTTTTCCGTTGATTATTTCTATGAGTACCGGTATGATATCATTACCAGCTTAAGCGGAGGAAATAAATTAGGATTTCCTGATATTGTAGGAAAAGATGCCCCCTTTATCAATTCAGGGATTGTGCAAAATCGAGGTATTGATTTTGAAATAGGATGGAACGGACGTATAGGAAGAGATATAAAATACTATATTAAGCCTAATTTCACTTTTGCGCGCAACAAAATAAAATTTATGAATGAAATTCCTTATGATGAGGAATATCGGAAAAATACCGGGAAACGGATTGATGAACATTTTGTATATGTATTCGACCGGTTTGTCTATGATCAGGAAGATGCCGACCGTCTGAACGCGATGAACGGTGGAAATGGATTTCAATCGTGGGGCAGGCTTTATCCCGGTGATGTCGTATATAAGGATTTGAACGATGACGGAAGGATCGATGATGAAGGAGACCGCATGAATATGGGATACCCAAGGACTCCGGAAATACAATTTGGAATCCCTCTGGGAATACAATATAAGGGGTTTGATCTGAGTGTTCTTTTCCAGGGCGCGACAAATAGTAGTGTCCTATTGAATGGTGCGGCTGTATGGGATTTTCCGGCATACGAACAAGATCAGACAGGAAAAGTGAAACCCATGCATTTTAACCGGTGGACGGAGGATACAAAAGATACGGCTACCTATCCGCGTCTTACTATCGGTGCGAATAATAACAATAAGAACGGAAGCAGTAGTTTGTTCTTATATGATGCATCCTACTTACGATTGAAAAATTTTGAAATCGGATACTCTTTATCGAGAAATGCAATCAAATTTGCCGGATTACAAAATGTAAGAGTCTATCTGCAGGGAATGAACCTCCTTACATTTGATAACCTCAAGAAGGTTGATGTTGATCCCGAAACAAGAAGCGGGGATGGTTCGTGGTATCCTGTACAACGTATTTTCAATTTTGGAATAGATATAACTTATTAATTAATACAGATAAAAACAATGAATAAGATAAAGTTATTTGCCGGAATAATAGCATCTATGTCTCTCGTATTCATGGGATGCGGTGATTATTTGGATAGGATGCCGGACGATAAAGTAAATGAGCAGGAAGTATTCACCCGTTTTGATTACGTAAATCAATTGGTGACAGATCTTTATAGGGATAGTAAATTAGCAAATAGGCCACTCCTATATTTCAACCATTTCAGTACGGCCGCTATTACGGATGAAAGTAGTGCCAGCAGCCATGAAGCAGCTATCCCGCATCAATTCCATATTGGGAATTACGGTCCGTCTCAAGGGATGCCTGATCGTAGTAGTGTAGGGCAATATTGGTGGGATCTGTATACTAAGATCCGTAAAGCAAATATCATACTGGAAGGGGTGGAAAAATACAATACACCTGATAATCCACAAATGGGAAGAGAAGGGGATATTGTGAAAAGAGTGGGAGAAACATATTTTCTGCGTGCGTACCTGCATTTTTTGTTGCTGCGCTCTTATGGAGAAGTTCCCTATGTTGAGCATGTTATAAATCCTGATGGTGACATGTCATTCGTTCAATTATCGGCACATGAAATAGTGGACCGTATTTGTGCCGATGCTGATGAGGCATATGCCCGGGTTGCAGCCTTTAACGGAGGACAGGATTTTGGTCGTGTAGATCAGGGAGCCTGCCTCGGACTTAAAGCAATGGCAAGGTGGATCGCTGCTACGCCGATGTATAATGGAGGTAATTTCCCGAACGATACACGGTTATATAAAGATGAATACGGATACGATCCAAAAAGGTGGGAGGCGGCTAAAACGGCAGCAAAAGCAGTGATGGAGGCCAAAGATAACAGCGGTGGATTACGTTATTCGTTGTATACAAAATATGATGAAACCGATTTTGGGGACCTTAATAACAATAATACGAGTAAAAGTAAAGTCTATCGGCGTTTGTGGAGTATGTTCTATGATATGGATGCAATCCAAAACGAATGGGTTTGGTTTGTAACAAGGGATAAGGATACCGGCTGGTCGGGTGATGTATTGCCTCCGTCGCAAGGTGGACATGCAAGACAGCGACCTCTTCAGCAACAAGTGGATGAATATGAATATATTGCTCCGGATGGATATGGGTACCCGGTGTATGTCGACAGGGCTGTCTCCGACGGATATGACGATGGAAATCCTTATGAGAGCGTCCGGCGTGATCCTCGCTTTTATCGCGATATCCGTTACCATAGTTCTGTTTATCGGGGTGCAACCTTGAACACTGCTGAAGGAAATGATGCTGTAAGCGGAAGTTATCTTGATAATGCATCCCATACAGGTTACTATTTACGTAAATTTTACAAAGATGGATGGGCCAGGGGAGACGGATCTCATGTAATTAACGGTCCTGCTATTTGGCGTCTTCCCGAGATAATGTATATCTATTGCGAAGCTGTAAATGAAACGACCGGACCCAATGAAGAGATTTATAACATATTAAATGAAATACGCGCGCGTTCTTTTATGGCTCCCATTCCTCCGAAAGCAAAAACGGACAAAAAGTTAATGAACGAATACATACAAAGGGAACGCCGTGTTGAATTATTCTATGAAAATCATCGTATATGGCATGCCCGATTATATCTGGAGCCTGATGATCCGGCCGAAATAACTCTTGAAAAAGCTTATCTAAATGCCAATAGTTGGCCGTACCCTAAAACGCAACGTTGGTCTCACGGAATGAAGCCCGTGGAAGATAAGAATGGAAAAATAGAAGTGAGCGGTAAAAAATATAGGATGCAACGATTTGAAATTCAGGAGGGTCGTATGTTTGAAACGCCAAGACATTATTTGTTCCCAATAATGACGGATGAATTGAAACGAACCCCGGGATTGGTTCAAAATCCGGGCTGGTAAAAAACATCATGAAGTAATGGATAAGGTTATCCGAAGTATAAATTATTTTTCGGATAACCTTATTTATTAGAGTTTATATCGAATAAGATTTTAGATGTCTGATTATCAATAGTCTTATTTCTCAATCAATATAATGAATGCTCATGTGAAATGATCTTTTATTAAATATAAACTCTATTGAATTCATGTGAATACCGACCTTTAATTCGATGAATCGTGGAAAGAGCATGATAAAATGATTTTTTCAAGGTGTATTACTGAATGAATGTTTTAAAATCTTAATAAATACAATCAAATATGAATCTATCGGAGAAATAGTTGCGTACGTTCGCGGGAACTTTTATTTTAGTTCCCGTTTTTCAGGCCGTTCCGTTAGTAGGAAATACCGGTGCAATCTATTCGTTGTTTTCGGTATCTGTTCAGAATTTTCAAACCCAACCGGAATATTATAATAACTCACATAATTTATGACAACACGTAGAAATTTTATTAAGAAAACTGCTGTAGGATTAACCGCATTGACCGTTCACCCAGCTTGGGCTGCCTCATCGTTAAAAGGAGCGGCCGGAAAGAAACAATTTGTTTCCAATCGTCCTGCAACGGCCGACCGGCATTTTACTTCGATAGCCGTAGAGCAGACCATTACAAGAGTAAAAGCAAAGATAAAAGACCCGAAACTGGCATGGATGTTTGAGAATTGTTTTCCCAATACACTCGATACAACGGTAAACTTCAGTATGAAAAACGGAAAGCCCGACACTTTCGTAATCACCGGTGATATCAATGCTATGTGGCTCCGCGACTCATCGGCACAGGTATGGCCCTACCTCCCGCTTACGAAGTCCGATACAAAACTAAAGCAACTGATCGCAGGGGTGATCAACCGGCAAACACAATGTATACTGATCGACCCTTATGCCAATGCTTTCTATGCCGAGCCCAATACGGATGGGGACTGGATAAGCGATCGCACAGAAATGAAGCCGATGTTGCATGAACGTAAATGGGAAATCGATTCGCTTTGTTATCCTATAAGGTTGGCTTATAATTACTGGAAAACGACGGGTGACACTTCTGTTTTCGATGCCGACTGGAAAAAGGCGATGGGGCTTGTGGTAAAAACATTCAAAGAACAGCAGCGAAAAGAAGGTCGCGGCCCTTATAAATTTCAACGCGTAACGGAGCGTCAATTGGATACGGTGAATAACGATGGATATGGCAATCCGGTCAATCCGGTGGGATTGATCGTCTCTACGTTCCGCCCTTCGGACGACGCCACGACCTTCCAGTTTCTTATCCCTTCCAATTTTTTTGCCGTTAGATCACTGAAGCAGGTCGCTGAAATTGCCGGAAAGGTGGTCGGAGATAGTACACTGGCAGCCGAAAGCAAGGCTCTGGCCGACGAGGTGGATACTGCTCTGAAGCAATACGCGGTTGTAGAGCATCCTAAATATGGAAAAGTATATGCTTTTGAAGTGGATGGCTTCGGTAATGCCTATTTTATGGACGATGCCAATATCCCCAGTTTGCTGGCGACGCCCTATCTTGACTCCATCGCGCAAAATGACCCGGTCTATCAGAACACGAGGAAATTAGTGTGGAGCAAAGATAATCCTTATTTCTTCAAGGGAAAGGCAGGAGAGGGAATCGGTGGTCCGCATATCGGATATGATATGATCTGGCCGATGAGCATCATAATGCGCGCACAAACCAGTAACAGCGATGAAGAGATCTTACATTGCCTCCGGATGCTGCGCGATACGGATGCCGATACAGGCTTTATGCATGAATCGTTCCATAAGGATAATCCGGCTAACTTTACCCGTAAATGGTTTGCCTGGGTAAACACCCTGTTCGGCGAACTGATCGTTGATTTGGAAAGTAAGGGAAAAATGGATTTAGTCAATTCGATATAAAACTGTTAAAAGAGAAATTATGAGAAAATTATTTGTTATTATGACCGTTCTGTTGTTGTCAGTGGCACATACCGGAAAGACAGCGGCGCAATCGAAGAGTAGTCCGGTCGATTATGTAAATATATTGATGGGGACCATGTCCGAATTCGCCCTTTCCAATGGGAATACTTATCCGGCTATAGCACTCCCTTGGGGTATGAACTTCTGGACGCCTCAGACCCGTAAAATAGGCGATGGCTGGCAGTATGTGTATGCCGATTATAAACTGAACGGGTTTAAACAAACGCATCAACCGAGCCCTTGGATGAATGATTACGGGCAGTTTTCCATTTTCCCAATGACCGGCAGGATGGAATTCGATCAGGAAAAAAGAGCCAGTTGGTATTCACATAAGGCCGAAGTAGCTAAACCCTACTATTATAGCGCTTATTTGGCCGATTATGACATTACCACCGAAATCACTCCGACCGAAAGGGCGGCTATCTTTCGTTTTACCTTTCCCGAAACGGAAAAAGCCTATGTACTGGTCGATGCATTCGATAGAGGATCGGCTGTAGAAATACTTCCCGAAAAGAATGCCATCATTGGTTATACAACACGCAATAGCGGAGGTGTACCGGAAAACTTCAAAAATTATTTTGTGGTTGTGTTTGATAAACCGTTCCAGTATAAACATGTTGTCAAAGACGGAGAAATTCAGCAGCAAGGCTATAAGGCGGAAGCCGGCCATACCGGAGCATTTATCGGATTCTCTACCCGGCGGGGTGAAAAGGTGATCGCAAAGATGGCTTCCTCATTTATAAGTTACGATCAGGCTTGGCAAAATCTGAAAGAGGTGACGGAGAAAGACTTTGAAACGGTGAAACAGGAAGGACGTGATGTCTGGAACGAAGTACTCGGGAAAATAGAGGTAGATGGTGGTAATCTCGACCAGAAACGTACGTTCTATTCCACTTTCTACCGTTCTACATTGTTTCCCCGCAAATTTTACGAGATCGATGCAGAGGGAAATATCGTCCATTACAGCCCTTACAACGGTGAAGTCCTTCCCGGATATATGTACACCGATACCGGATTTTGGGATACGTTCCGTGCGCTTTTTCCCTTCTTGAACTTAGTCTACCCTTCGGTGAACCTGGAAATACAGAAAGGATTGGTTAATACATACAAGGAGAGTGGATTTTTGCCGGAATGGGCGAGCCCTGGCCATCGGGGGATTATGATTGGCAACAATTCGGCTTCGATAGTGGCCGACGCCTATCTGAAGGGATTGCGCGGATACGATATTGAAACTCTCTATAAAGCGATGCTGCACGGTACTGAAAATGTACATCCGAAAGTCTCTTCCACAGGGCGTTTAGGTCATGAGTATTACAATACATTGGGCTACGTTCCATATGATGTAATGATCAATGAAAATGCGGCTCGTACACTGGAATATGCCTATGCCGACTGGACTATTTACAAGCTGGCCAAAGCGTTGAACCGTCCCCGGGAGGAGATCGACCAGTTCGCCAAACGGAGCCAGAACTACCGGAACCTCTACTCCCCGGAGCATAAACTGATGCGTGGGCGTAACAAAGACGGTTCGTTCCAGTCTCCATTCAGTCCTACGAAATGGGGCGACGCTTTTACGGAGGGCAACAGTTGGCACTATACCTGGTCGGTTTTCCATGATCCGCAAGGACTGATTGACCTGATGGGTGGTAAAGAATTTGTGCGGATGCTCGATTCCGTATTTGTGATGCCCCCCATTTTCGACGACAGCTATTATGGAGGAGTAATCCATGAGATCCGTGAGATGCAGGTTATGAACATGGGACAGTATGCCCATGGCAATCAACCTATTCAGCATATGATTTATTTGTATAATTATGCTAGCGAGCCCTGGAAAGCCCAGTATTGGGCGCGCGAGGTGATGGATAAATTATACAATCCGAACCCCGACGGTTATTGTGGTGACGAGGATAACGGACAGACCTCGGCCTGGTATGTATTTTCTGCCCTTGGTTTTTATCCTGTATGCCCCGGCAGCAATGAATATGTGATCGGCTCCCCGTTGTTCAATAAGATGACAGTCCATCTGGAAAACGGGAATACAATCGAAATCAATGCGCAAAACAATAATAGTGAGACGAGGTATGTGTCCGGCATCAGATTAAACGGAAAGGAATATAGTAAAAACTACTTTACGCACAACCAGTTGATGGATGGGGCTAAAATCGACTTTTCCATGTCTGCTACACCCAATAAAACACGGGGTGTCCATAAATCTGATTTCCCATATTCGTTCTCGAACGGGAAAGAATAAGGTGTAGTTATACCAAATGGAAAAAGTACCGCCAAAATTTAACCAACCCGGCGGCACTTTTTACACAAAGGTCTTTTTTCTGCGCGGATTATCACATGGGAACTTCTAAAAACTCGTTATTTTTCTCAAGCTCTTTTTTTACCAATTTTTTATGTGCCAAACTTTTGATTGATTTTTGAGCTTTATGTTTCCATTTTCTATGTTTTATTTATACTTATCTGATTATATGATTGTTACATTCAAATTAATCTGTCGACAAGACATGATTGTCCTGATTGGGCGCAAGTAACTGAGTTTTGTTTTATGATACATATTATAAGTCAAATTCATCAGCCCTATGATGCAGGCAGCACGCCTTATTCCGATAGAGTTGATATACATTTGATTAAGGGTTTATTGCGGTATCCCTTTTCGCAGACTTGATTGATCATTTCTTTACCGGCAATGATTTTTTCCTGTGGCTCGTCCGTGTAAGCACTGTCGGCATAAAATGGTTCACCCTTGTCGTTTTCATCCAAAAGGGGAGCGGTAGCGTTCGAATCATGTACAGAAGCATCCGTCACCATATATTTGGTTATGAGCTTACTCTCTGCATCGGACTTTACATGGCTTTTATAGCCAGAATAGTTGACGTTGTTTTTGCGTGTCCAACGTGCGTCAACATCCTTATGGGATTTGCGGTGCGGATTTTTGTTGAACGATTCTGGGGTTTCACCCTTTTTTATCTGTTCGTTTTCCGCCCTGGTGTTTCGTTGCCTGGGAACTTCCACAAAACTGGCGTCAATTATTTTGCCTTCGTTTACGATTAAACCCAATTTGTCAAGTTCCGAGAGAAACAAATTGAAGAGTTGTTCTACCAGGCCCGGGTTGGTTATCTGTTCACGAAACGCCCATACAGTACGGCTGTCGGGAATATTGTCGGCCATGGTAAGGTCAAGAAAGCGCATGAAGCTCATACGGTTGTTGATTTGGCATTCAACTTATTCGTCCGACAAGTTGTAATAACGCTGGAGGATTAATATCTTGAACATCAGTATATAATCGTATGGCGAGCGGCCGTCGGGACCTTTGGGTTGGCTGGAAAGGGCAGTCTCAATTGTCCGTTCCCCGGGCTTTACATCCACATATTTGGGAAATCCTTTCATGTAACTTCCCACGCTTAACGAGTCTATACGCACCAGCAGCGCCATCTCGGACGTCTTTTTCTTTTTAATCTG
>Ga0228535_1002753_pt1 | contig 15442 bp, 11 predicted proteins | sample SJ1metagenome_FD_168457 | JGI IMG/M metagenome (GOLD analysis project Ga0228535, IMG submission 168457) | Enriched culture of PCE-dechlorinating microbial communities from Ithaca, New York, USA - SJ1 | ecosystem: Engineered > Modeled > Simulated communities (microbial... > Unclassified | place... | reverse complement strand
AGCGTCCAGGGACGCTGGCCGCCGATCCGGAGAATCACCGGAGCCCCTTCTGCCGTCTCGCGAAACTGCGACGCCTCCAGGGTGAAGATCAGCCGGTCTGTGGCGCCGGAGGAAAAACGCGAAAGCGTAAAGGTCTTTTTTCCGATGCGCAGTTCGGGCAAAGCATCGGCGACGGGAAAGGGCCGCGTCGAGACGACTTCGATTTCGATCATCCCGCTCCTCCGGACCGATAAACCGCCGTTGGCGGCCGCGCCGATGATGCGGATGGCCGCTATTTCGTTTACCTCAGTCCGGTCGGACGCTCGATCTTCAGACTGGCCCTGAACAGCAGTCTGTGTCCGGACCGCCCCGGCCTCCGCAAGAACCGCCTGTGACGCCGGCGTCCGAGTCAGGCGCACGTTGCCGAGATAGATGGAGGAGGATTCCGTGCGATCGAAAATAAAACGCACACCCTGAAAATGGGCCAGAGGAATGCCGGCAAAGGCGGACAGCGGAATGCGCACGGTCTGGAACACTTCATTGTACACGTCCCCCCAGTACGCGTCATGCGCTCCGCAGGGCCGCCAGACGGCCGCCCGTAACGCAAGAGAAATGCGTTTCGACAGACCGGCGTTTCCGCCGACCAGCGCAATGGAAAAATCCAGATCCCCCCTGGGATCGGGCGGCTGTCCGCACAGATCACCGAAGCAACGCAGCATCACCCGGAATTCCAGCGTCCGAAAACGCCGGACATCCATTCCGCCTCCCGCATCGACCGCATTCACCTGGAGAAAGCCTCCGGCCCGGTCCCACTGGATGGCGGCGGCCCGCTGCGAATCATCCTGGTTGTTGCCGGCCCGGCCATGCTCGTACTGCGTCAGGCCGGAAGAAAGGTTGGCCGCGTCCCGGCTGGATATGCCGGTGGGCTTGTCGAAATCATCGAGAATAAAATTTTCGGGATCCGAGGGCGCGGGGGAATATCCCCGGGCGTAGGTTGTAATTGCAGTCAGGGCGGCCGGCAGCCCATGGCCGGGGTCAAAGCGCCTCGCCAGCGCGGGATAGCGGATAAGGCCGGTGTGGGAGCGGAAGAACGGAATCAGGGTATGGAGGGAGGTTTCACGCTGCTCGGGCGAGCCCAGCGTATCGGGAAAAAGCCTGACCTGTCCGACGCAGGATTCCGCATCGGATTCCTGCCACTCGGTGTTGTAAAAATTATGATTGGCGCCGAAAACCTGAAACGTCGATTTTGAATACGGGCGGGCTTCTCCCGTGTTTTGCAGCATCCGGTCGAAGGGTTTGATTCCCTGCAGATCGGACACATCGCCGTCGCAGGCCGGCAGGAGCACATTCCAGAAAACATTGGGCGCATCCAGTATGCGGCCGGTCTGACCGTCGACGGGGCCGATTTCAAAAAGCGAACGGAAAACAACCGGTCCGATCCGGCCCGGCCACGGACTCGCCGGATCATGATACTGCGCCATGGCGGCGCGCATCCCTTCCCCGCCGCGTGAATGTCCCATCAATCCCACCTGGGAAAAATCAATAACCCCCTTGAGCTCCAAACCCAGGAATGGCGGCGCGCCACCGTCTTTATTCCATTGCGCCAGCTGTTCGAGGTGACGCAAAACGAGCCGGCCGCGCCGGAGATTCAAGCCGCCGTCGCCGGGCTGGCCGGGCGCGGCATTGACGCCCCGATTGGCGTTGATCGACACCACCACGTAGCCCCAGCCGGCCAGAGGCCTTGCCAGATAGTCGTACCCCCGATGGTTGGGAGTCACTTCGTAATGATCCGGACAGGTCCCGTGCAAGGTGTAGTCTATCCGGTCATCGATCCGGATGCCGAGACCGGCATCGAATCGTCCGCACGTCCCGTGGTTGCCGTGGAGAAAAACAATCAGCGGATATGGCCCGCCGGCAGCCGGACGCCAGACATGCGCCCACAGCTCGGTCTCCATGACATCCGTCACGGAGGGATCGATGGAGGCGGGCAGTTTGTATTCCCCCTCCACCACGGCCAGCGGCGCGGGGTTCGGGGAGGGGGAAGGCGAACAGGCCAATATCGGAAACAGCAGGCCAAAAAGAATAATGAAGAGCACTCTGCAAAAGGGATTCATCAGGCACATCCTCCGTCAATGGAGCATCATCCCCCGGCCGGTTGAGACTCTATTTCTTCCGCCGGATATGTTTTTAGATAGCGGGCAGCACGCCGGAATCCCGGATGGCGGGATCGAGCCGGTTGGAGAACTTCAAACATCCTACGAGTTTCCCGTCAAGAGAAAAGTTTAAAATCCGCTTGACAAGAGGGACCGACTTGGAGTAGAAATTCCCAAACTGGAATGATTCCGAAATGAAAAAGACGAAAGAAAACCTGATCAGTCAGTTGAGGGAAAAGGGCCTCAAGGTCACGCCGCAGCGTCTGGCTATTGTCGACGCGCTGGTGGAAAACCGCTACGCGCATCCCGGCGCGACGCTGATCTTCAACGAAGCCCGCAAAAAGGCCAAACGCGTAAGCCTCTCGACCGTTTACGCGACACTGAAGGAATTTTGCGAAAACGGTCTTATTCGCCAACTGGAATTCGACCGGATGGAGAACCGCTATGATGTGGATCTCTCCGACCATGTGAATCTCATCTGCAACCGCTGCGGGAAGATCTTTGATTATTCCATTCCCGCATCGCTTGAACCCAGAGATATCGCCCGGAAATCGGGTTTTGTCGTGACCGACACCCGATTGGAATTTCACGGGTATTGCCGGGATTGCCTGAAGCGCCCCGACTGAACTTTCTTGCTGCACAGCCTCGCGGCCAATTTCACGGATGATCAAAAAAGCGCGGCAAGTGGCTTTCATTACAATTCAGAACCATTCCAGATTATTAGAGAGGGGATGACATCAAAGGGGCAACCATTTTTTAACGAAACATTCCAGGAAAGGAGGACATTCCATGACTGACGAAAGCAAATGCCCGGTGACGGGCAGGATGAAAAAGCCCATTTCCGGCGGCGGCAAATCGAACCGGGACTGGTGGCCGAATCAATTGAACCTCAGGATTCTTCATCAGCATACCCATAAAAGCAATCCCATGGACGAAGGATTTGACTACGCCAGGGAATTCAAAAAACTCGATCTCGCGGCCGTGAAGAAAGACCTCTATGCGTTCATGACCGACTCTCAGGACTGGTGGCCGGCCGACTGGGGCCACTACGGCGGGCTCTTTATCCGCATGGCTTGGCACAGCGCCGGCACCTACCGGATGGGCGACGGCCGCGGCGGCGCCGGCTCCGGCTCCCAGCGTCTGGCGCCGCTGAACTCCTGGCCCGACAATGTGAACCTCGACAAGGCGCGCAGGCTTTTGTGGCCGATCAAGCAGAAGTACGGCAGGAAAATCTCCTGGGCCGACCTCATGATTCTGGCCGGCAACTGCGCCCTGGAATCGATGGGATTTAAAACCTTCGGCTTTGCCGGCGGACGGGTGGACGTCTGGGAGCCGGAAGAAGACATCTACTGGGGCAGCGAAGAGGAATGGCTGGCCACGAGCGACAAACCCAAAAGCCGCTATTCGGGCGACCGCGATCTTGAAAATCCCCTCGCAGCCGTGCAGATGGGACTGATTTACGTAAATCCTGAAGGCCCGGACGGCAATCCCGATCCGGTCGCCTCCGGCCGCGACGTGCGCGAAACCTTCGCGCGCATGGCCATGAACGACGAAGAAACCGTCGCGCTGGTCGCCGGCGGCCATACCTTCGGCAAGTGCCACGGCGCCGGTCCCGCAACCCATGTGGGACCGGAACCGGAAGCAGCCCCCATCGAACAGCAGGGCCTCGGCTGGAAAAGCAGCTATAAAAGCGGCAAGGGTGGAGATGCCATCGGGAGCGGCCTCGAAGGCGCCTGGAAACCGAATCCGACAACCTGGGACATGGGCTATTTGAAAGTGCTTTTCAAATACGAGTGGGAACTGGTTAAAAGTCCGGCGGGCGCCAACCAGTGGCTGGCCAAGGACGTCGCAGACGAAGACATGGTTGTTGACGCGCACGATCCGTCGAAAAAGCGCCGCCCGATGATGACCACGGCGGACCTCTCGCTGCGCTTCGACCCGATTTACGAGCCGATCGCCAGGCGCTATCTGGCCAACCCCAGGGAATTTGCCGACGCCTTCGCCCGCGCCTGGTTCAAGCTGACGCACCGCGACATGGGCCCGCGTTCCCGTTATCTCGGCCCGGAAGTTCCGAAAGAAGTGCTGATCTGGCAGGATCCCATTCCCGCCGTCAATCACCAGCTGATCAGCAAGTCGGACGCCGCATCGCTCAAGAGCAAAATCCTGGCTTCGGGGCTGTCCGTTTCGGAACTGGTATCGACCGCCTGGGCGTCCGCTTCCACGTTCCGCGGTTCCGACAAGCGCGGCGGCGCCAACGGCGCCCGCATCCGCCTTGCGCCGCAGAAGGATTGGGAAGTAAATGAACCGGAGCGTCTGGCCAAAGTGCTCAAAACGCTCGAGCGGATCCAGAAAGCGTTCAACAAAGAACAATCCGGAGACAAGAAGGTGTCGCTGGCCGACCTGATCGTTCTGGGCGGCTCTGCGGGCATTGAGCAGGCGGCGAAAAATGCCGGTTGCAAAATTACGGTTCCCTTCACGCCGGGCCGTATGGACGCCTCACTGAAACAGACGGACGCGGCATCGTTCGGCGTGCTCGAACCGAAAGCCGACGGCTTCCGCAATTACGCGAAGGCCAGATACGCCGTATTGCCGGAGGAGCTGCTGGTGGACAAGGCGCAGCTGCTCACGCTTACCGCGCCGGAGATGACCGTGCTCATCGGCGGCCTGCGCGTTTTGGGCGCCAACTTCGGCGGCTCTCCGCACGGCGTTTTCACCTTGCGCCCGGAGGCGCTCACCAACGACTTCTTCGTCAACCTGCTCGACATGGGCACCGAGTGGAAACCGTCGCCGCAAGACCCGGACGTGTATGAAGGGCGGGACCGCAAGACCGGCGAACTCAAATGGACCGGCACCCGCGTCGATCTGATTTTCGGATCGAACGCACAGCTGCGGGCCGTGGCGGAAGTTTACGCCTGTGCGGATTCCCCGGAGAAGTTCCTGGGCGACTTTGTGGCGGCCTGGAACAAGGTCATGAATCTGGATCGCTTCGATCTCGCGTCATAGGAGCTTGCAATTTCCTGTAGCACGTCACCACTTAGATTCCTCCCCCGCGATACCCTGAAGGGCACACGTGGGGGAGGTCAGGCGGGGATGACAAAGCTACGCCAATCAAATAAATACTTTTTAAAAGGAGGAGATCAAAATGTCGAAAACAGAAGAAGCATTGCAGGAAGCTTTTGCCGGAGAATCACAGGCCAACCGCAAATATCTGGCTTTTGCAGCCAAGGCCGACCAGGAGGGATTTGCCCAGGCGGCAAAACTGTTTCGGGCGGCCGCGGAAGCGGAGACTGTCCATGCCCACGCCCACTTAAAGGCGATGAAAGGCATCCGTTCCACAAAGGAAAACCTTCAGGAAGCGGTCGCCGGAGAAACGCACGAATTCAAAAGCATGTATCCGGCCATGATTGAAGCGGCCAAAGCCGAAGGCCATAAAGAAGCGGAAAGATCATTTATTTTCGCCAACGAGGTGGAAAAAATTCACGCCGGACTCTATCAGCAGATGCTGGACAATCTCGACGGTGCAAAAGAAGCATACAGCTATTATGTCTGTCCGGTCTGCGGCTATACCGTGGAAAAAGAAGCGCCGGAAACCTGCCCCATTTGTGGCGCCAAGGGAAAGATGTTTAAAAAAGTGGATTAATCAAACTGAAACACAGGGAGGTTTACTATGGCAAAAAGAAACGACGTCTTTAAATGTGATGTATGCGGTCATATCATCGAAGTATTGCACGAAGGCAAAGGCGAACTGGTGTGCTGCAATGAGCCCATGAAAAAGCTCACGGAAAACACAACCGACGCGGCGAAGGAAAAGCACGTCCCGGTAATTGAGAAGGTGGCCGGCGGCGTCAAGGTGACCGTGGGCAGCGTGGCGCATCCGATGGAAGAAAAGCATTACATCGAATGGATTGAAATTATCGCGGACGGCAAAACCTATCGCCAGTATTTGGCGCCGGGGCAAGCCCCCGAAGCGGTTTTCCCCATCGAAGCGGCCAGTATCACGGCGCGGGAATACTGCAACCTGCACGGCCTGTGGAAAGCGTAGGCAAAGACAAAACCCTTATTTGCAAAGGAGCATCCATGGTCAAGTTATACCGATGCATCATCTGCGGCGACGCATATATCGGCGCCAGTCCTCCGGCGAACTGCCCGTTCTGCGGCGCGCACGGAGAGTATATTGTGGAGGCAAAAGAGGCGGTCGTAACTTTTGACGTTCCTCTCGGCACAAAGGATCGGGCCAATGCCGAGCACGCGCTTGCGGTGGAAATCAGCAATGCCGCCTTTTACATGTGCGCCGCCGGTCAAACCGATGATCCCGAGGGAAAGATCCTGTTTAAGGCTTTGGGGAAAATCGAGGCGGAACACGCCTCCATCTGGAGAAAAATCCTCAAACTGGGAAGCGTTCCTCCGGGAAAAGAGACTTGCCATATTCCGAATGTCGAGAATCTGCAGGAATCCCACGCGCGGGAAACGCGGGCCATCGGCTTTTACCGGAAGGCTGCCTCCGAGTCGGATCATCCAAGGCTGAAAACGATCTTTGAAGCGCTGGTGGCCATCGAGACGGACCACCTGCACCTTTCGGAGGAAAGACTGAAGTAAATCAAATCCGATGGCCACCGGGAACGGTCTTCCCCCCGGTGGCCATCGGCCAGTCTTTCGTTTTAAGGATTAGATATTTAAAACACGTATTGCATTCCCTCCTGAAGAAGTGCGGATTTAAAACTTGTAAAACAGGCCGGAAAGTGCGCACGACGTCGCTGCCGATCCCAAAAAGAATGATTGACATCAGAAGGCAACTTGCATATATTCAGCGCAACATTCAGTTCGGTTCTTATCAATACTCTGTTTCATCATGAAACTGCACGTTGACTGATCAGCGCGAGACAATAAGAACGATGTAGCTTATTCCACTCTGCATAAGAGTGTCTACATAGAGGAGCTACGGGTAGGCAAAGGTAGCCATAACCCTATCTGTGCAAAAGAGTGCTGTTCACTCTTTTCAACACAAGGAGGTCATTATGACAAGAATAAACCTATTAGTAGCAAAAGTTGTGCTTTTAGGCGTGTGTATCCTGTGTGTTTTCCCGGGGACTTTACGGGCCGAAGAAACAACGGTATCGGTGACGGCATACACACTGACGGAGTGTTACCACAATAAGGGCAAGACCGCTTCCGGAGAGATGGTAAGACCCGGAATCGTAGCTGTATCAAGAGACCTGGAAAGAAAGGGGTTTAAACTGGGAACCCGAATCGCCATCAGCGGCATGGGAACTTTTATCGTCAAAGATCGAACCAGCCCCAAGAATCGTGGCAACATCGACATCTATATGCTCTCGCACGAGCAGGCAATGAAGTTTGGAAGGCAGAAATTTGTTTTAGTTGAAAATCCGGATGGGTTAAAGTCATTAACCGGTAAAGGAAAGTATGTCTGTGTTCTAGACTCGTCGCGTTAATCCAAAGAAAAATGCCATTCAGTGGGTATAGGCTCCTCGCCGCTGGATGGCATTTTTTGCGGGCGTGAGAGACGCTTCCGAAATACCGCGCATCGATTTCTTCCGGGAGCGGACAGTCGTCATCCGATTCTTTCCTGACACGCTGTTCTGTTCGTCCGTTTCGGTCCGGTTTTTTATTCACCGCACCGCCAATGTTACAAAATTGTTCTTTTCGCCAACCACGCCGATCTCCCAATAAATAATGATATCAATGGACAAGATAAATACTGTGCTCTGGCATTGTTTTTGTAACAAAAAGTTCTGGAGGAAAAGAAGTATGAAAGTCATTGTCGCGGTGGTTCCGTCCGATAAACTTAACGACGTGAAGAACGCCTTATTGGAAGTCAAAGTCGGCAAAATAACCGTCACCCATGTCATTGGCTGCGGGGCTCAGGCCGGCAAAATCGAAGATGACCAGGGAAATCCGACCGGAGGCGAGCTCATGGGAAGGGTTCGATTTGAAATTGCCGTCAACGACGACTACGTGAAGCCCACCGTGGAGGCGATCATCAAGGGCGCGCGGACCGGCCATATCGGCGACGGTAAAATTTTTATTGTTCCTCTGGAAGAGTGCATCCGCATTCGCACGGGCGAATCCGGCCGGATGGCCATCGGATAATCCGGCCCGGAAAGGAAGCGACCCGATGAACGCCCATTATTTCCAGCACGTTCCCTTTGAAGATCTGGGCAGCATCCGTTCGTGGCTTCTGGCGGCAGGCTATGCGATCACCCGCACGCCTTTCTTTGAATCGGCAACCCTGCCCCGGCCCGATCAAATTGATCTGTTGGTTGTCCTGGGCGGTCCGATGAGCGTCAACGACGAAGGCCGGTATCCCTGGCTGGCGGTTGAAAAAAAATTTATCCGGGACCTCATCACTTCCGGAAAGCCGGTTCTGGGAATTTGCCTGGGCGCCCAGCTCATCGCCTGCGCGCTGGGCGCAAAGGTTTATCCCAACGCCGTAAAGGAGATCGGCTGGTTTCCCGTTTACGGCGTGGACTCCGGCGACGCGTCCGTCTTTTCCTTTCCGCAATCGTTTCAGGTATTCCACTGGCACGGAGAAACGTTCGACCTGCCGCCGCAGGCAATCCGCATCGCGCAAAGCGACCACTGCGAAAACCAGGCGTTTCAGTGGGGCCGGTCGGTTATCGGCTTGCAGTTTCACCTGGAAACGACGCCCGACGCCGCACGGGACATTGTCGCGCACTGCCGGGAAGAGCTGATTTCAGCGCCCTCAGTCCAAAACGAAAGAGAAATTCTGTCCGCCGGGCGCAAGCAATATCAGGCCATTCATGATTGGATGGGAAACATCCTTTCTTACCTCGTCTAACATCGGGCCATCACTTCTTCTTGCGCTCGTCGATGTCTCCCGGATAATTCATGGCCTCCGGGCCGCGTTCGCGCGTCCGGATGCGGATGACATCCTCCACGGGCGTTACAAAAATGATGCCGTCGCCCGGCTCGCCCGTATAGGCGGATTGAAGAATCGCCTCAATGGCGGCTTCAAGGTTGCGTTCGTTCAAAACAATGTTGATCTGAATTTTGGGCAGGAGATTGACCTGATAGGTTCCGGCCCGCCCGACCAGTTGAACGCCTCCCTGCCGGCCGTGCCCCCGGACTTCAAACAGACTGAGCCCCACAATGCCTATCGCACTGAGGCCGTCCATAACGTCGTTCACTTTATCTTCGCGGATAATCGCTTCGATTTTTTTCAGCATCGTCATTTCTCCGATCTCTGATGATGAATGTTTTACAATTTCTTAAAATCCTGCGGTTCAGGAGTATGATCTCTCTCCGTGCGAGCTGATGTCCAGCCCCACTTCTTCTTCAATCGGGCTCACGCGCAGTCCGATGCTCATATCGAGCGCTTTGGCCAGGACATAGGTCATGCCGAAGGCAAAAACAATCGTGACGATGACGGCGATCAGTTGAACGGCAAACTGGGAGGGATTGCCGAAAAACAATCCGTTGGACGCATCGGCGTTGACGGCCACGGTCGCGAACAACCCCGTGGCCAGGGTCCCCCAGGTGCTGGCCATTCCGTGACACGCCCAGACATCCAGCGATTCATCAAGCTTTCTGCGCTCCCGGAAGCGTATCGCATAGTAGGCCAGCGGGGCCGCGACGGCGCCGATCACCATGGCCGCCCAGGGGGTGACATAACCGCACGCCGGCGTCACCGCCGCCAGACCGACCACCATGCCGGTGGCAATTCCCAGCGTGCTGGGCCGGCCGTCGAGCCAGGAAAGCAGCATCCAGACAAGGCCCGCAGTGGCCGCCGAGGTGTTGGTGGTCACCAGAGCGTTTACCGCCACGCCGTTAGCGCCCAGGGCGCTGCCGGCGTTGAAGCCGAACCAGCCGACCCACAGCAATCCGGTTCCCAAAACAGTCAGCGGAATATTGTTGGGCTCAATCGGGAAACTGCCGTATCCCTTGCGCGGACCGATGACCAGCGCAAAGGCCAGAGCGGAAAAGCCGGCGGCGATGTGGACGACCGTGCCCCCCGCGAAATCCAGCACACCCATTTCCTTGAGCCAGCCGCTCTGCCCCCAGACCCAGTGGCAAAGCGGATCATAAACCAGCGTCGCCCAGAGCAGACTGAAAAGCAGGAAACTCTTGAACTTCACCCTCTCCACAAAAGCGCCTGTAATCAGAGCGGGTGTAATGACGGCAAACATCATCTGGAAGGCGGCAAAAAGCTGGTGCGGAATATTTTTCGCGTAAACCGCGTTGGGCTGGGCGCCGACTCCGGCAAAACCCAGAAAATCCAATCCGCCGATCAATCCGCCGATGTCCGGACCGAAAGCCAGAGAGTAGCCGTAGAGCACCCACTGCACGCCGATGACCGACATGAAGATATAGCTCATCGTCAGCGTCGACAGCACATTTTTTCGCCTCACCATTCCGCCGTAGAAAAAAGCCAAAGCCGGTGTCATCAAAAGCACCAAAGAACAACAGACCAAGATCCAGGCGGTGTCACCTGTGCTGATTTGCGCGTTCATGAATGAATACTCCTTGTCGTTTATAATTGCGCGACAAAGGAGCAATTATCCTGCCATTATTTATTTCTTATTAAACACGGGATGTTATGGAATCAGATGTCAGGCGCCGGGAAGCATATTTGTTCCATTGCGCGCGATCGACAACAAAATTGTTCTGTCTTGAATTGTATCTCTGCGGGTTTTCAAACGTTATTGGGTTGGCGATCTTTGATGTTCCTTAAGACTGAATTGCAGATTCTCCTCCCGACCAAATCGCTGTCCTCCGACATCTGTTCATCACTTTCCGGCATCTATTCGTCATGACATATCTTCGCTCTATTCCTTTGATTTCACATCGTTTCCTTTTGCGAAATGATGGTTGAAAAAAACATCGTTCTAACTTAACATAAAACATCGTGACTTAAGGGCCTGTCGATTGCGTCCGATAATTTGTTTGTGAGGTCCGTTAGACTCTTTGTATTTTGCCGCCAGGCTGGAACATCAATGACAATCCAGGGGAGAGAGAATGAACGTTGAGCAGAGGCTATGGACCAGAGAAAACGGATGGTCTTTTCAGCATGGACCGGCCAGCGGAAAGGACGCACAGCTTGTGCTTGTCTTTGCCACAACGGAGGCTCTGAAGGAACCAACTTTTTTCAAAGAAATTCAAAAAAGATATCCCGGCGCGCATCTTTTCGGATGTTCAACCTCCGGGGAGATATGCGGTCCTCGTGTTTATGACGACACCGTCGTAGCCACGGCCATTCACTTTGAAAACACGGAAATCGCCGGAGCGCAGATTCATCTGAATGGCAATCCGAACAGTTTCGAGGCGGGCAGAAGACTTGCAAAATCCATCAGGAAAGACGGGCTTCGCCATGTTTTTGTCTTGTCCGACGGCCTTAATGTCAACGGCAGCGCACTGGTGAATGGTCTGACGGATGAATTTCCGACGGGCGTCACCATTACCGGCGGTCTTGCGGGCAACGGCGACCGTTTCGAAGAAACCTATGTTTTCTGGGACGATCCGCCTTCCCGAAATACGCTGGCCATTCTCGGACTATATGGAAAGTCCCTGGAGGTGGGCTATGGATCGATGGGCGGATGGGACCCGTTCGGCCCGGAGCGGGTGATCACAAAGTCGACAGGCAATCTGCTTTATGAATTGGACGGAAAGTCCGCGCTGGATATTTACCGGACATATCTGGGAGAGCACGCGCAGGGATTGCCCGCCACGGGCCTTCTATTTCCTTTGAGCATCCGGACCAAAAGCGGTGAAGCAGGAATCGTGAGGACCATCCTTGCGGTCAATGAAGAAGAAAAAAGTATGACCTTTGCGGGAGACATCCCCCAAGGGGCCTATGCCCGTTTTATGAAGGCCAATCTGGAAAGGCTTATCGACGGAGCCTGCGGGGCGGCGGACCGCAGTCGCGAAGGTTTGGAGACGAATTCACCGGAACTGGCGATTCTGATCAGCTGTGTGGGCCGGAAACTCGTGCTCAAGCAAAGGACGGAAGAAGAAGTAGAAGCGGTTTGCGACGCGTTAGGCGGCAAACCCAAAATTACCGGATTTTATTCTTACGGAGAGATATCCCCCTTTACGGCGGGAGCGCCCTGCGCCCTTCATAACCAGACCATGACCGTCACCACATTTTGCGAGAGATAAACAGCACCATGCAGATGAAAAACATGCATCGTCTTCTGAAGCGCCAGATCAAGAGGTTTTTCGGTGAATCGTTTCGCGTTCCTGAGGAATGGACAGGTTTTATCGATCTGGTCAACAGGGCCTACCATGAATCCGACATGGACCGGGGCATGCTGGAGCGTTCTCTCGAATTGAGCTCGCAGGAACTTCTGCAGGCCAACTCGGAAATGCGGGCGATCTTCGAAGCGGTTCCCGATCTTTTTTTCCGCGTGGATGCTTCCGGGAAAATACTCGATTGTAAAGCGGGCAGCCATACGCCCGACCTTTTCATCTCCCGTTCGACCATGATCGGCAGGAGGATCGACGATATTCCGGTGGACTCCGTCGCCCGGTTATTTCGCCGTACGATCAAGGATATCCGAAAAACAAAAAAACCGGTCAGCATCGAGTATTCTCTGAAGCGCGGCGGATTGGAATATTTTTATGAAGCCAGATGGATTCCCGTCGAGGAAGACCAGACGGTCATTGTAATCCGCAACATTACGGACCGTAAAGACGCGGTTGCCACCCTGAAAAGAAGCGAAGAGTATTACCGGGAACTGACTGAGCACTCATCAGACATTCTTTACATTGTCGATCAGCAGGGATTCATTCGCTATGCCAGTCCTTCGGTGGAGCGCTTCACCGGCTACCCACCTGAGGATCTGGTCGGCAAAAGCGCTTTGTTTTTAATTGCGCCCGAAGATCATGCCCGAGCGATCGATGATTTCCGGCGGGCGCTGAAGATAACGGACGCCCCTGTTCCGAACACTTTCCGGATTCGCCATAAAAACGGCTCCGAGATCATTATGGAGGGAGTCGGCAAGAATCTTTTACATCATCCGGTCATCGCGGGTTTCGTAATGAATGTCCGCGATGTCACCGAGCGCAGGCGGGCTGAAGAAGCCTTGAGGGAAAGCGAAAATAAATACAGGCTGCTCACCGAAAAGATGACGGACATCGTCTGGATCTCAGACATGAACCTGAAGACTGTTTACGTTACTCCGTCGGTTTACACTGTGCTGGGATTCACCCAGGAGGAGCGGATGCTCCAGACGATCGACCGGCAATTTACGCCGGAATCGTTATCCACCGGAATGGAAGCCCTGGCAAGAGAACTGGAGCTCGAAAAACAGGGAAATGCCGATCCGCACAGAACAGCCACGCTGGTGCTGGAATATTATCACAAAGACGGGTCCACGCGCTGGCTGGAAACCGTCATGAGCGGACTGCGCAACGAAGAGGGGAAATTGATCGGCCTGCACGGCGTGTCGCGGGACGTTACCCAACAGAAGCAGTCACAGGAGGCTTTGCAGCGAAGCGAACAGAAATACAGGCAACTTGCCGAAACGGCGCACGATCTGATCATCACCGTGGATCTCGACTTTAAAATTACGTATGCCAACAAAGCCATCTTCCATTACACAGAAAATATCGATGTTGTCGGGAGAAGCCTGCTGGACTTTACACCCCCGCATCTTCATTCGGTTCAAAAAGCCATGATGCAGAAGCGGCGGGAAGGTTTCGACGAAATGCTGGCTTTTGAATGGGAGATTGTTCCCCCCGGGGGTACGGCGTCGACATTTGACATCCGGGCTTCGTTGATCACAGAAGAGGACCGGCCGACCGGCGTTTTGTTTATTGCCCGGGATATCACCGAACGAAAGAAAGCGCAGAACGCCCTGCGGGCCAGCGAAGAGCGCTATCGGGCGATTTTTGAAAGCACTGCGACCGCCAATATCATCGTTAACGAAGACACAACCATCGTCATGGCCAACAACAATTTTGTCAGACTGAGCGGATATACCAAAAAGGAGCTTGAAGGAAAACAGAGCTGGACGGTTTTCGTTCATCCCGAGGATCTGGAAAGGATGATGGGCTATCATCGAAAGCGCAGAATGTTTCCCGGATCGGCCCCCTCTTCCTATGAGTTCCGGTTCGTCAACAGCAGAGGCAATGTGAAGGAACTTTATATCAGCGTCGCCATAATTCCCGAAACCAGGGACAGCATCCTTTCACTGGTCGATTTGACGGAACGAAAGCAACTGGAAACACAGCTCTTGCAGGCGCAAAAGATGGAAGCAGTGGGCCGTCTGGCCGGCGGGGTGGCGCATGACTTCAACAACATGCTCAGTGTGATCATCGGAAACACGGAGATGGCCCTGAGAAAAGTCAACCGTTCCGAGCTGATGCACAAGCTTCTGCAAAATATTTTGAGTGCGGGGGTCCGGTCCGCCGACCTGACCCGCCAGCTTCTCGCGTTTGCCCGCAGGCAGACGGTTATTCCCAAGGTTCTTGATTTAAACGATACGATTTCCGGCACGCTCAAGATGCTCCAGCGGCTGATCGGTGAAAACATCGATCTGGGCTGGCACCCCGGCCACGAACTATGGAAGGTAAAAATCGATCCGTCCCAGGTGGACCAGCTTTTGGCCAACCTGACGGTGAACGCCCGCGATGCCGTCGGGAAGATGGGATGGATTAAGATTGAAACCGCTAATATATCCTGCGATGAAGACTTCTGCCTGGAGCTGCCGGAATGCCTTCCCGGAGATTACGTCATGCTGGTCGTGAGCGATAACGGCTGCGGCCTGGACAAGGAGATCCTGTCCAAAATATTCGAACCGTTTTTCACCACGAAGAAAGAAGGCCAGGGAACGGGACTGGGACTGGCAACCGTCTACGGCATCGTCACACAGAACGGCGGATTTGTAAATGTAGAAAGCGAACCGCACCAGGGCACGATCTTTCGGATTTATCTGCCGCGTCATGTGGACGGAGCAGCGGAGACGACAAAGGATGAAAAGGAGCCGGAGGTTCGGGGAGGCACGGAGACGGTGCTGATTGTGGAAGACGAGGAGCCGGTTTTAAAAATGAGCCAAGCCATGCTGGAAGTTCTGGGATATACAGTGCTGGCGGCCAACGGCAAAGACCAGGCGCTCGAAATTGCCCGGAACTATCCTGAAAAGATCCATTTGCTGCTGACCGACGTGGTGATGCCGGACATGAACGGAAAGGAGCTTGCGGACCGGATTCAGAAGGTTAAACCGGAACTGAGGTGTTTGTACATGTCCGGGTACACGTCCGATATCATCGCGCGCCAGGGAATTCTGGAGGAAGGTGTAAAGTTTATCTCCAAACCGTTTTCCGTGCAGGAC
>Ga0228535_1002750_pt1 | contig 15454 bp, 10 predicted proteins | sample SJ1metagenome_FD_168457 | JGI IMG/M metagenome (GOLD analysis project Ga0228535, IMG submission 168457) | Enriched culture of PCE-dechlorinating microbial communities from Ithaca, New York, USA - SJ1 | ecosystem: Engineered > Modeled > Simulated communities (microbial... > Unclassified | place... | reverse complement strand
TGTGGTGCGCCACGCTGGGCTTAACGGCCTTCTCAGCGCCGGCGTGCCGCAGGACTGGGCGACGCACATGGTCGGCCATGAACTCACGGCCCTCTTCGGTCTGGACCACGGCAAGACGCTTGCGGTGCTGCTGCCGGCCATGCTGGAGATCCGCCGGGACGAAAAAAGAGCCAAGCTCCTGCAGTTCGCCAGTCGCGTCTGGAATCTTGACGCCGGAAGCGAGGATGAGCGGATCGACCGGGCGATTGAAAAGACGCGGGCATTTTTCGAGTCCCTGCAGATAAAAACCCGCCTGTGCGACTACGGCCTGGGCGCCGAGGCCATACCGCTCGTGCTCGAACAGCTCAAGGCGCACGACATGGTCGCCCTGGGCGAACAGCGCAGCGTCACGCCGGAGCGGGTGGAAAAAATCCTCGGGCGCTGCCTGTAAGTTCATGCAAAAAAAATCAATGCCGGGAACCGTTCCGCCGGAGGGGGTGGCAAAACGGTTCCCGGCACGTCTGTCGGGCGCCCGGCGCCCGTCATAATCCTGGGACCTGCGGTCTTACAGCTTTTTATGTCAGATTCAGCGCCATCGACACCATGTTTTCATCCTTGCCCTCGAAGGCAAAATCGCAGCGGCGGAAGATGCGGATCATGGCGTAGTTTTCCTGGAGCGTCTCGGCGCGGATCGTTTTGTATCCTTCCTTCCGGGCCAGTTCAATGCACTGTTCGGACAGGGCGATGCCCAGCGATTTGTGCTGCCAGGGATCGGAAACAATGATGGCGTATTCCACTTCTCCTTCGCGGCGCTTGTTTTTGATGAGCCTGGCGATGCCGAGGAATTTGTGCGAATCGCCTGTTTTCATTTCCGCAACGACGGCGATTTCCTCCTCCGGATTAACGTTGCAGAAGCGCTGGGCCCGCTCCGGCGTGGCGGAGAAGGGCGACAGGAAGCGGAGCCACAGGGATTTTTCGGAGCAGCCGTTTACGAAATCGGTCCACAGGCCGATGTCCTTGGGATTGATGAGCCGCAGGCGCACCGGATTGTCGTCGACCGAGAAATCATCCTTCGTAATGTGCCGGGCGATGGAATCGGCGATCGCGTTCTGACGCCGCACGCCGTAGGCGTACATCTGTCCCAGAACTTCCGCCGCCATTTCGGCCGTCGAGTAGACGGGAATGCCGGCCTGCTCCATTTTGACCACGTCGCCGATCATGAACTCCTTGCAGGCCACCACGGCGAGCACCGGTTTATCCTTGTAGTCGATCGACTTCATCACGTCCACGAAGGAGCCCAGGATTTCGCCCTGGATGACGACGATGAAGTTTTGCACGTCGTTGGACTCCACGCCGATTTCGATCAGGTTCTTCACCTGCTCGGGCGTCATGGAAAAAGAGCAGTCGATGGGATTGCCGACGTTGGCGTAGTCGGGCAGCGCATTTTTGAGCCGCTGCTGGAAGTACGGCTCCAGCGCGGCAAGCCGCATGCCGGAGAGGTACAGCATGTCGGTGGCGGCCACGCCGAGCGACCCGGTGTAGGTGATGACCAGCGTGCCGTTGCCTTTCGGAACGGGCTGCTTGGAGAAGGCGCGCGCGAGCGCGAACAAATGCTCGTTGTCCCGCGCCCGGATGACGCCGCACTGCTTGAAGGCGGCGCTGTTGACCTCGTCGTTGCCGGCCAGCGACGCGGTGTGCGAGGAGACAGCCTTCTTGCCCGCCTCCGTCCGTCCGGATTTAAGAACGATGACGGGTTTGCGGACCGCCGCCCGCGAGGCGACATCGACGAAGCGCTTGCCGCTGCGGATGTCCTCCATGTACATGACGATGGTGGAGATGTGGTCGTCGTCGCTCAGGTATTCGAGAATGTCGGTTTCGTTGATGTCCATCTTGTTGCCGATGGTCGCGACAATGCCGAAATCCAGCACGTTGCTTAAGCCCGTGAGGATGCCCGCGGCGTAGACGCCGGCCTGGGCCACCATGCCGACATTGCCTTTTTTCAGCCCTTCCAGAAGGCCGATGGACTGTACCATGTTGTGGTGGGTGTTGATGACGCCGGAACAGTTGGGGCCGAGCACGCGCAGACCGTTTTCGCGGATGATCTTTTCAATGCGCGCCTGCGCCGCCTTTCCTTCCGCGCCGCTTTCGGCAAATCCCGCCGCCTCGACGACGACGAAGCGCACGCCCTTGGCGGCGCAGTCGGCGATGGCCGCTTCAGCGGCTTTGGCCGGAACGATGACGATGGCCAGGTCCACCGGTCCTTCCACGTCCCGGATCGACTTGTAGGCGCGCACGCCCATGACGGAGTCCTTGCCGGGATTGATCGGGTAGAGCTTGCCGGGGAAGTCGTGGTTGACCAGGTTCCAGAAAACGTTGTAGCCCAGTTTGCCCTTCACGTCGGAGGCGCCGATTACGGCGATGCTGGCCGGATAAAAGAAATCGCGCAGGCTCTCCGCGCCGGTCGGGCTTACTTTTTCGGGCAGGGCCGGTTCGCTCACGAACATCCGGGCGTCCACGGTGACGTAGCCGTCGCGGTACAAAAACAGCGGATTGAGGTCCAGTTCCTGGATTTCCGGATTTTCCACCACCAGCCGCGATATTTTCAGCAGAAGTTTTTTCAGCGACTCCAGATCGACGGCCTGCCCCCGGTATCCCTTGAGAATGTCGGAGCCGCGGATGTCGTTGATCATTTCCGCCGCGTCCTTTTCGGTAATCGGCAGAATGCGGAAGGAAACGTCGCGCAGCACCTCGACGAACACGCCGCCCAGGCCGAACATGATCAGCGGGCCGAAGCTGGGATCGCGCGTCACGCCGATGATGGCTTCGATGCCGGATCTCGCCATGCGCTGCACCGCCACGCCTTCGATATGCTGGTATTTGAAGGTTTCGAGAATTTCACGGTAGGCGCGGCGCGCCTCTTCGGTGGAGGCAATGTTGAGCTTGACGCCGCCGGCGTCCGTCTTGTGGACGACGTCCGGCGAAACGATTTTCATGACGACGGGGAAGCCGATTTTTTCGCAGATGGCGAGCGCCTCGTCCTCCGAACGGGCCACCAGGTAGCCGGTGGTCGCGACGCCGATGCCTTCGAGGATTTCCTTGCTTTCGTGCTCCATCAGGTAGCTGCGGTTGTCCCGGACCGCCTGGCGGATCATTTCCGCGAGTTCATCTTTGAGAAGTCTTCCGTCTGTCCCGATGAGTTCCTGCTTTGCCGCTGATAATGCTGGTTCCATGTCCCGCTCCCTCCTGTTGGACGATTTTTTTCTGCATCCGATCAACCAAACACGTCAACACGATGCCCTTCTAGCACGGGGGTTCAAAAGAAAATATCGGCGGGTGTCCGAATGATGTGTCGGAACGATGCGGGGCGAAATGACGGATTTTGTCCGACAGGCTGTCGGACGGGCTGCTAGTTGATGAGCTTGGTGTGGACGGCGTAAAGCGTCAATTCCGCGTTCTTTTTCATGCCCATCTTGGCGAGCACGCGGGTGCGGTAGGTGCTGATGGTCTTGACGCTCAGGCACAGTTCGTCGGCGACGTCCGACACGGATTTTCCCGAGGCCAGCATGATCATCACCTGGTGTTCCCGGTTGGACAGCCGTTCGTGGGGCAGTTTTTCGGTGTCGATGTCCAGCTCGTCGGCCAGCTTTTCCGCGAGCGACGCGGTTACGTATTTTCCGCCGCCGGCCACCTTGCGGATGGCGCCGATCAGCTCCTGCGGGGCGCTGGCCTTGGTGAGGTAGCCGGACGCGCCCGCGCGCAGGGCGCGCACCGCGTACTGTTCTTCGGGGTGCATGCTGAGAATCAGCACGGCCAGCTTCGGCCGCTGGGCCTTGATGTCCTCGAGCACCTCGAGGCCGCTGCGTCCGGGCATGGCGATGTCGAGCAGGACCACGTCATATTCGTACTTGAGCACCTTGTCGAGCGTCTCCACACCGTTTTGCGCCTCGTCCTTGACCAGCATGTCCTTCACGTCCGCCAGAATCTGAATGACCCCCTGCCGCACAACGGCGTGGTCGTCGGCAACCAGAATGCGTATCATGGGTGTTATCTCCTTTGCGTCAGTGGAATGATGACCCGCACCGCCGTTCCGGACGGCTTGACGTTGCGGACGTGGACCGTGCCGCCCCACAGGTGGGCGCGCTCGCGCATGCCGATCATGCCGAAGGAACGCGGATCGTCCACCTGCCACTGCATGATCCCCACGCCGTTGTCCGTCACCTCCAGGCTGATCTCCTTTTCATTTTCGGAAAGGGTGACCCGGCACTGCGTGGCTTTGGCGTGCCTGGCGATGTTGGTGAGCGTTTCCTGAAAAATGCGGAAAACGGCGGTGGCCAGGTCCCGCTCGATGAGTTCGCCCGTGCACGCGATCTGGGCCTGGCAGCGGATGCCGGAGCGCTTTTGAAAATCCGCGGCCTGCCACTCGATGGCCGACGGAAGCCCCAGATCGTCGAGCAGGCTGGGGCGCAGCTCGGTGGTGATGCTGTGAACGCTCTCGACGGTGGCGTCCACGATATCCGTCATGCCGCCGATTTTTTCGCGGATGGTCTTGCTGTTGGCCGGCAGGCGGTTGGCGAGCCACGACAGGTCCATCTGCAGCGCGGTGAGCGACTGGCCCAGCTCATCGTGAATCTTGCGCGCGACGCGCGTGCTTTCCTCTTCACGGACGAACTGCAGGTGGGCGGAAAGGTTGCGCAGTTCCTGGCGCGAGCGCTCCAGTTCCTCCTGCGCCTTCTTTTCCGCGGTGATGTCTTCGTACGTGACCACGATGCGCCGCTCGCGGAGCTTTTCCCCGATGCGGGAGGCCTTCATCCGGCAGATGATTTCGCGCCCGTCCTTGCGCAGGCAGGGGAATTCCGTTTCATAGGTCCGCTGGTGTTCCAGCGTGGAATAAAACAGCGCGCCGATCTTGTCCGCTTCCTCCTCGTTGCGGTAAATCATCTTGATGCTCTTGCCGGTCATCTCCTCGCGGTGCCAGCCGAAGACGAGTTTGGCCGCGTGGTTGGCGAAATTGATGCGCCGCTCGTGCAGGCCGACGACGGCCTGCGGAATCGCGTCGAGGATGGAGGATTCCAGCGCTTCGAGCTCTTCGAGGCGGCGTCCCGCCTCCTTGCGCTCGGTGACGTCCATGGAGTTGCCCAGAATGGCCCGCTTGCCCTTGTACGTGATGGACATGACGGTTTCCATGATCCACTTGATCCGTCCGTCCTTGGTGGCGATGCGGAATTCGTAGGGGGAAAACCGCTGTTCCTTGAGCATCATGACGGCGTTTTTCGCCGTTTTCCGGCGGTCTTCCGGCACGATGATGGACGTGGGGCTCATCTGCAGCAGTTCGTCTTCGGTGTAGCCGCCGTATTCCCGAAAATGGGAATTGATGAACTGGAAGCGTCCGTCCTGCATGATGTAGAAGCCGACCTGCGAACTGTGCGCGAGAATCTTGTAGAGGTCCTCTTCCGATGCGCCCTTGATCCGCCGCACATCGTTTTCCGGCCGCTGGGCCTGGAGGGATTGCACCAGGCCGATCAATTCTTTCTTTGTCATTTTTTCCAGGGTCATGAGGACGCTCCGCTTAAGGTGGTTACGGCCACCGGGCGGGGTCATCTAAGCACAAATGAAGGGAAAAATAAATACCTTCTCTCTTTTTCGGCGGGAACCAGGGGCGGCAGAAAACGCCGGGGCGGAAGAGGAACTTTCACGCCCCGGCGTTTCGGCTTATTTGGTCTGCTTGATCACACTCATCGCTGCGCCGATGAGCGAAGAGAGGTCGCCGAAGTTGGCCGGGAGAATCAGCGTGTTTCCCTGTTTGGCCAGATGGCCGAATTGTTCGACGAATTTTTCAGCCACGCGCAGCTGCACCGCCTCGAGGCCGCCCTGGGCCTGTACGGCTGAAGCCACCGCCTTGAGACCGTCGGCTGTTGCGGAGGCTACGGCGCGGATGGCTTCCGCCTGACCGTTGGCCTCGTTGATCTGCTTCTGGCGCGCCGCTTCCGATTCCAGCACGACTTTTTGCTTCTGGCCTTCGGCCACGTTGATGGCGGACTGTTTCTGGCCTTCGGATTGGAGAATGATGGCCCGCTTTTCCCGTTCGGCCTGCATCTGTTTTTCCATGGCCATCAGAACACTTTCGGGAGGCCGGATGTTTTTTATCTCGTAGCGCAGAATCTTCACGCCCCAGGTCCGCGCGGCGTCGTTGATGGCCGAAACGATGGCGGAGTTGATGGCGGTCCGTTCCTCGAAGGTCTTGTCCAGGTCGATTTTGCCGACTTCGCTGCGCATCGTGGTCTGCGCGAGCTGGACAATGGAAAACACATAATTGCTGATGCCGTAGGAGGCCATCTGCGGATCGAAGACCTGAATGAAGATGACGCCGTCCACGCCGACCTGGACGTTGTCGCGCGTGATGCAGACCTGTTCGGGAATGTCGAGCGCCTGTTCCTTCAAGGTATGCCGATAAGCCACGCGATCCACAAACGGAACGATGTAGCTGATGCCCGCCTGCAGCACCCGGTTGAATTTGCCCAGGCGTTCGATGACGTAGGCGCTCTGCTGCGGAATAATGCAGACGCCCTTGATGATGAGCACAACGGCCAGGATTGCCAGAACAATCAACACAATCTCCATGATGTATCCTCCTTTGTGAGAGTTATTCGACCGGTTTGACTTTGACGCGGATGCCTTCGATGGTTTCAATGATGACTGCCGCGCCTTCGGGAATCGGCCCGGGCGCGTCGGAAAACGCAATCCACTCCGAACCGCGGTAGGCGATGGCGCCCTCGCCGCCGGCGGGAATCGTTTTCACAACCGTTACTTTCTGTCCCGCATAGTCCGGCGGCGCGTCGGCGTGGCCCGCAAACAGTTTTCTGGCTGTCCTGCGTAAAACGAACAGCAGAAACAAAGAAGACAACGTGAACACCAGCAACTGGCTGCTCAAAGACGCGGTGAGACCGAGCCATGTTAAAAGAGCGACAATCAGCGCGCCAAGTCCAAAAAAGCAAAGAATGAAATTTAATGTCGTTAGCTCTGTAATGAGCAGCAGAAGACCTACAACTGTCCAGATCAAGTAGGGAGAAAAAAACCAGTCCAGCATGACGGCAAGCCTTTCTGCGGGCCGGGAAAGCGCTGCCCGCCGGGAAGTAATGGTGAGGCGTCTGCATCATTTGATTTTGCGCGGCAGTATAGGGAGAAAGACGCAAGCCGTCAATAAAATATTGCGCGGCCGCCGTTGGGCGTTGACGAATAACTTTCCTTATGGTAACCAATCTACCATTAGTAAGTTCACTGTGCGGCGGAATCTTCCGCCGGGAGCGCTGGAAATCGTGATTTCAAGCGATGAGCATAAGGATGTCTGCCGGCAGCGGCGCGACCGCGAAAAAGCCCAGCGGATGGCCTCCATCGTGGAGGCCGCCAAAAAAGTCTTCGGCACCAAGGGATACCTGAAGGCGACGATGGACGAAATCGCACTTGCGGCCGAAGTCACCAAGCCTACCATTTACCTTTATTTCAAGGCCAAAGACGATCTGTTTTTTTCGCTCATGCTGCCGCTGATCGACGATATCCGGGCGGAGCTGCAGGCGGTCGAACAGCGTCTGGCGACGGGAAAAATCGGCGACGGGGCGGGGCTGATCACGGCGATCTTCAACGCCTTTTATACCGCTTACGAGCATTGGCCGGAAACCTTCCGGATCATTCAGCTGTTCCAGCAGCAGGGCCTGATGGGCGAACTGCGGCCGGAAGTCCGCGCCGCCCTCAACGACCGGGGGCGGATCAACTTCCGTCTCTGCCGGCAGCTGCTGGCCACCGGCATGGAAAAGGGGCTGATCAGGAAGGTGAATGTCTATGAGATGGCCGACGTTATCTGGGGCGTGCTGGTGGGGGTCATCCAGCTCGAAGACGCCAAATTTTACGACCGCAAGGGGAAGCGGACAACGGAAAACACTCTGCGTCTGGCGGAAAAGCTGATCGCGGAGGCAATGACACTTTAAGACAGAGGGAAGAAGTATGACGGGAAATCGCAATGAGGGATTGATTCGACGGGTGAGAAAAGAGGGAAGGCTCTCGATGACGGAGACGGAAGCGAAAACGCTGCTTGGAACTTTCGGCGTGCCGGTGGTGCAGGGCCGGGTGTTTGCCCGGGCCGACGAAGCCGTGCGGTATGCGCAGAAAACCGGTTTTCCGGTGGTGGTAAAGGGCTCCGGAGCGACGCTCAGCCATAAAACGGAGCGCGGCCTGGTGAAAACCAATCTGAAGACGGCCCGCGAAGTGCGCGAGGCGTTTCGCGCCGTCCGGGACGCGGCGGGCGCCGACTGGGAAGGCTGCCTGGTGGCGCCCTTCATCGAAGGCCGGCGGGAGTTTGTCGCCGGTCTGATCCGCGATGCGCAGTTCGGTCCGGTGGTGATGTTCGGCCTGGGCGGCATTTTCACTGAGGCCTTGTCGGATACAACTTTCCGGATCGCGCCGCTCGACGAAAGGGAAGCCAGACGCATGATCGGCGAAATCTCCTCCCGGAAGCTGCTTGCGGAATTTCGCGGCGAGGCGCCGGCCGCCGTCGAAGAGCTCGTCGCCGTGCTTCTGGGCCTGTCGCGCCTGAGCGAGGAGCTGCCGGACGTCCGGGAAGTGGACATCAATCCGCTCATCATTACGCCGCAGGGAAAAGTGGCGGCGGTCGACGCCCTGGTGGTGCTCGATGAAAACGATGCGCCGCCGGCGGCGCGGGGCGGTTCGGCCCGGAATGTCTTTGCGGCGCTGGACGTGATGACGCATCCGCAGTCCATCGCGGTGATCGGCGCGACGCGGACGCACAGTGAGGGGTTTCCGGGCATGTTCGCCTGCATTGCCGGTTTCGGTTTTTCCGGAGAGCTCTACCCCATCAATCCCCGCGCCGATGAAATTCTGGGGCGCAAGGCCTATCCCAGCGTAACCGCCATCGGCAAGCCGGTCGATCTGGTGGTGATTTCCGTGCCGGCGCCGAAAGTACCGGACGCGCTTCGGGACTGCATTGCGTCGGGCAGCAAAAACGTGCACATTTTCTCGTCGGGATTCAAGGAATCCGGCGAAGCGGAAGGCGTCCGCCTGCAGCGGGAAATCGAGGCGATTGCGCGCGAAGGCGGCCTGCATGTCGTCGGCCCCAACTGCATGGGGCTCTACGTGCCCGCTTCCCGACTGGTGACGTGGCTTTACGCGCCCAAGCCCAGCGGTCCCGTGGCCTTCGTCAGCCAGAGCGGCGGCAATGCGCAGGATTACACCTGGTACGCGGCGGAAAAGCTCGGCGTTCATTTCAGCAAGGTGTTCAGCTACGGAAACGCGCTCACGCTTGACAGCACGGATTTTCTGGATTTTCTCGAGAAGGACGACGACACGAAAATCATCACGATGTACCTCGAAGGCGTGAAGGACGGACGCCGGCTGCTTCGTCAGGTCCGGCGGATCAACAAAACGAAGCCGGTCATCATGATCAAGGCGGGGCTCACCGAATCCGGCGCGCGGGCGGTCGCCTCCCACACCGGATCGATGGCGGGCGGCGAGAAAATCTGGAGCGCCTTTTTCCGCCAGACCGGCGCGGTCCGCGTCGAGTCGCTGGAGGAAATGGCCGAGACGGCGCTGTCGTTTGAACGCCTCGGCCGGGTGCGGGGGCGCGGCGTGGCGGTGATCGGCACCGGCGGGGGCATCGGCGTCGCGGCGGCGGATGCCTGCGCGCGGGAAGGGCTGAACCTGGCCGCTTTTCCCGAAGACCTGATGGCGAAACTGCGCGCGTTCATTCCGCCCGCCGGCAACATGATCCGCAATCCCCTGGACGCCCATCTGATTCTGATCGAGCCGGATCTGCTGGGCAAGACGCTGGAGATGCTGTCGAGCCGGTCCTGGCTGGACATGTTCATCATTTCCCTGCACATGGACTGGCTGTTTTCCCGCGGCGAGGGCGCGGCCACCCGCCGGATCGCAGAGTATATCGCCGACGAGGCGCGCCGGCACACGAAAGGCAAGCCCCTGGTGGTCGCCCTGCGGCAGTTTGCGCCCAGCGCCCCGATTCGCCATACGCTCGACACCGTCAAATCCATACTGCTTGCGGCCGGCGTGCCGTTTTACGACGGCATTCCGAAAGCGGCCGCGGCCCTGGCGAAAATGGTAAAATACCACGAATTTCATAAAGATGGAAAAGCGGCGCGTCCCGACTAAAGGTCCTTTTCCGCAGAGCTGAAAAGAAAACCCTTTCCAACCGGTTTTTTGCTGTTTTTGATTGACTTTCGGTCAAGATTAGAATTATAGTCAGCGGGTGGAGTGAGGTCCAGCCTCATTGGGCCGCCCGGGATGTTTCAGAATCGTTTGTATTCTGTCAGGATCGGAAAAATCTCTGCAGCATGTTACAGCCGGAAGAATTCCGTGTTCCCAATTGTCCGCCGGCTGCCCCGAATAAGGAACAGGCATTAACGGACGTTGTTTAACGTTTGAAATTTTCACAACTAAAAAGAAGGGAGTTAGTTATGGGCAATTTATTAGTGAACACCCGCGACCAGCAGTTTGCCATTTTTGAGCAGTTCGGCATGGACAAAATTTTCGAATCGGAAGAATACGGAGGGTACTCCAAAGACGACATTCTGATGATTTTGAATGAAGCCGAAAAGATGGCCGTCAATGTCATTTTCCCGACGCTCAAGGAAAGCGATCACGAAGGCTGCACCTATAAAAACGGCGTGGTCAATGTTCCCAAATGCTTCCATGAACCCTGGAAGAAATACACGGAAGGCGGCTGGTTGAATCCGATGGACTCTCCCGATGTCGGCGGCCAGGGTCTGCCTCACATGGCCGGCTGGGCGGCTTATGAAATCCTGAGCGCCGCCAACTACGCGTTCGGCATGTACGGCGGACTCACCCACGGCGCCGCCAACATGATCAACACCCACGGCAGCGAAGAACTCAAGAACAAATATATGTATAAGATGTTTTCCGGCGAATGGGGAGGCACGATGTGTCTCACCGAACCGGGCGCAGGCTCCGACGTCGGCGCCTTGAAAACGACCGCGAAACGTCTGCCGGACGGCAAGTTCCTGATCACCGGCACCAAGATTTTCATTTCTTCCGGTGAAAACGATCTGGTTCCCAATATCATCCATCCCGTTCTGGCCCGCATCGAAGGCGATCCGGCCGGCACCAAAGGCATCTCCATCTTCATCGTTCCCAAAATCCGCGTCAATGACGACGGCTCCCTGGGAGAACCCAATGACGTCAAGTGCGGCGGCATCGAGCATAAAATGGGCATCAAAGGCTCCGCTACCTCCACGCTGAACTTCGGCGAAGACGGAAACTGCATCGGCGAACTGATGGGCGAAGAACGCGCCGGCATGAGAATCATGTTCCAGATGATGAACGAAGCGCGCCTCGGAATCGGCATGCAGGGCGTCTGCCTGAGTTCAGCCGCTTTCCAGCACGCGGTGGCCTATGCGAAAGAACGCATTCAGGGCGTTCCGGTCTGGGAAATGATGAATAAAAACGCCAAAGCCGTTCCCATCATCAATCACCCCGACATCCGCAAGAAACTCATGTGGATGAAATCCCACGTCGAAGGCATGCGCTCCATGATGATCTTTATCGCGTACTGCATGGACCGCAGCAAGATCTCCAAGACGGAACAGGAGAAAGCGGACTGGGAAGGCTACATTGAACTTCTGACTCCGATCATGAAAGCCTACTGTACAGATAAGGGTTTCCTCATCTGCTCGATGGCGATGGACGTTTACGGGGGCTACGGCTTCTGCTCCGAATATCCGGTGGAACAGTTCACCCGCGATGAAAAGATTGCCACGATTTACGAAGGCACCAACGGCATCCAGGCGCTTGACCTGGTCGGCCGCAAACTCGGCCAGCGCAAAGGCGCCAATGTCATGAACATGGCCGGCCTGATTCAGAAGACCATTGCCAAGGCCAAAGCCGTTCCCGAGTTTGCCAAAACCACCGCTTATATGGAAGAAGCCTCCAACGCATTGATCGATCTGGCCATGTTCTTCGCCGGCGCGGGCAAAGCCGGTGATTTTCTGGCCCCCATTTACAACGCCTGCAAGTTCCTGGAAATCATGGGCGACGTGGTCGTCGGCAACTTCCTTTTGGATGCGGCCGTCATCGCTCAGGAAAAGCTCAACGCCATGTATGAAGCCAAGGGTCTTACGACTGTCGGCAAACAGAAGGGCTTCCAGCGGGAAGATCAGGAAGCCGCGTTCTACGCGGGCAAAGTGGCCTCGGCCAAATTCTTTGCCAATGAAAACCTGACCACCGTTAAAGCGCGCTGCCAGGCTATCAAAGACGGCGACAAGAGCGCTTTGGAACTCGTCGACCTGGGCTTCACGATTTAACTGAAGGTACAAGGTTCCAAAAACAAGGCAAAAGGAAAAAATAAGAGCGGCCGCCCGGTATGCACCGGGCGGCCGTTGTCATTATTAGACTGCAGGGAACGATCGCGACCGTTCCCTGCAGACGGCGCTTTTGCGCCGCACCACTTGACCTTCAGCCTTTACTCTTGATCCTTTTTTGTCATCGTCAGCGCATCCGCCGGGCATTCCCGGCTGCAAAAACCGCAGCCAATGCAGGCCTTGGCGTCCTTCAGATAAGGAAAAGCGTCAACGCCGTTATTCCGGGGCAGCTCCGACATCGCCAGGCATCCGACAGGGCAGGCATCTACACAGATGGAGCAGGCCATGCAGGCCACCATGATGAGTTCCGGCTTGAGCCATTCCGATCGTTTGATCATCAAACATCCGGAGCCTCCGGCATCGAGCAGGGCGGACTGAGGACAGACCCTGCCGCAAGCGCCGCATTCGATACACAAAGATCCGTTAATCACGTGTAGTTTCTTCTTTTCTCCGGAAATGGCGCCGGATGGACAAATCCGGGCGCAGGCGCCGCAACCGTTGCATTTTTCCGTAATCGCGTAGGGCATATTTTACCTCTTACTTGATATCCAGTTTGTGCAGAGTTTCTTCTTTGGGTTTGCCGGTATTTTTGTCCCAGCCGAACTGATCCCAGTAACCGGGCGCCAGTTTCTCAATATCCACCGACCGGCCTTTGTTGGCGCCTTCCTTCTGGGGTGTCTTCCCCAGAGCCCGGCTGCTCATAAAGTTGTCTTTGGGTTCAATGCCGTGTTTGACGTTGAAAGCCTGCTTCAGTGTCTGAATCCGTTCGCCGATAAGCATATAGTCCCCGGGCGTCAATTTCCATCCCGTTGCGGCATTGAGCCAGTCAAATGTCGGAATTCTTTTGGCGCCCAGGAAAAGACCGAACATACACATGCCGGCGCCGTTGGACAGACTCATGAATTTGCTGCACGCGGCGGCGACGCGGGCTTTTTCCTCGTCGATTTTATACTTGCTGTCTTTGGTGAAAAGCAGGCTGGGCTTGGGCAGATCCTTCAAACGTTTCCAAAGCTGAAACATTTCATAATACAAATGAGCGCCCAGCGTGTGACGGCCCGGAGACGGCTCCAGACTGTAATGAACATTGAATCCCGGATCATTGCGGCCGTCATGCATGGCCGGCTCCTGGCCTCCGGCCTGAATGGCAAATTCGATGCTTCCTTTGCCGATTTTGCCGGCGGCGACTTTCACCCCGTCGGCCAATAAATCTCCAATTCCTTCCCGGCTGATCATTTTCTTAATCAGGGCGACCATCGCCTCCGTATTGCCCCATTTCAGTTCCAGGCCATCCGTATCTTTTTGGGTGAGAATGCCCTTTTCGTAGCACTCAATGGCAAAGGCCGCCGTTGCTCCCGCGGAAATGGTATCCATGCCGGCCCTGTTCAGCAGGTCGTTCAGATAGAAAATACTGTCGAGGTCCTCATTCATGCACAGGCCGCCCAACGCCAGAATACTTTCATATTCCGGTTTGTGGGTATGCGAATATTTACCTTTCGTGGCGCAGATACCGCCGCACCCCAGCGGACAGGAATAACAATGGTACTTGACGATTTCCGTATCCTTGATGAGATCGGGATTGATGTTCCGGGACTTCTCGAGCGGGAAATCACGATTCGATCCGTTCCAGTTTTTCAGGGGAGAATCGCCCATTTCGATCGACAGCTGGTTCATGCCCCCCGTCCCCCACTTGCGCAGGATGGACTTGTAGAGAAGACCGTCCTGGGGAAACACAACAGGCGTTACCCGCATGAAAGTGCCCACGCGGGCAAAAATGCCGCCGGGCGTAAGAGGCAGGGGGAAGTTGACCCACTTGTTACAGTGCCGGCTCAGACGCTTCATGGCTGCCGGATCATGGGCGCCGATGCGCTTCACACCCTCGAGAACGACCGCTTTGAGTTTTTTAATTCCCATCACGGCGCCCAGACCGGATCGGGCGGCGATTCGGCCCTTGTCGCTGCACACTCCGGAAATGAGCGACACTTTTTCGCCTGACGTGCCGATGACGGCGACGGCAGCTTTCGGACCATGCTGTTTTTTGAGAATTTCTTCCGTTTCAATGGCATCGTGTCCCCAAAGATGAGCGGCATCATGCAGCATCGTTTTTCCGTTTTTGACATGCAGGTAAACGGGGCTGGAGCTGATGCCCTTAAAGAAAATGGCATCAAAGCCGCAATGCTTGATCGCCGGCGAAAAGGTTCCGCCGCAATTGGCGTCTCCCCAGCAGCCGGTAAGCGGCGATTTGCCGACAAGCGTCCACCGTCCGGAAAATAAACTGCCCGTTCCCGTCAGGAATCCCGAACAGAACCCCAGGATGTTTTCCGGTCCCAGGGGATCGGCGTCCGCGGGCATGCGGTTGTAAAGCACATATGCGCCCAGTCCCATCCCGGAAAGATACTGTTTATAGACGGAGTCGGGGATCGCTTCCTCTGTCATGGTCTGATTCGACAAATCCACCATGAGGATTTTGCCCATATAAGGTTTATTCATGGCAATATTCCTTTTCGTTTTTTTTAGCCCCTTTTTATTTTATTCCGATCCAGCGGAATCCCCTCCCAGGCCGCTTCCAGCACCATCAGATTATCTTCATAATCCGTATCTTCGGGATTATATATGGATGCGCCGTCGGACAGCGCCGCCCTCGCGATTTCGGGCAGGACTTCCCTGGGCACCAGCGGCTTCCCCTCGCGGTCTTTGACCTCCTGAAAAAACCGGGCATGCCGACCGCCGGTTATCGTGTTGAGATCGGCATTCAACTGCCGGATCAGGGAAACAACCTTGTCCGCCCTTTGTGCAGGCGGTGTTTCGCGGTAAACCGCCTCGCCGGTCATGGGCAAAAGGAGACCGGCGATAGCTTCCTCGCGTTTATGCATATTGTATTCAAGACCGTAAGGCAGCATAATGGCCATGCATATGCCGTGCGGAACGCCGCAGACCGATCCCGTCGCATGCCCCAAATTGTGCACCAGTCCGACCATGGAATTGGAAAAGGCGATGCCGGCCAGACAGGCGCCGACAGCCATGGACAGGCGGGCATTCCGGTCGGAAGGATTTTCAGCAACGATCGGCAGATAGTGATAAAT